>Ga0180217_1003187_pt1 | contig 14110 bp, 15 predicted proteins | sample eDN3rd37CBELigOP_FD_128521 | JGI IMG/M metagenome (GOLD analysis project Ga0180217, IMG submission 128521) | Enriched Organic Plus compost microbial communities from Emeryville, California, USA - eDNA 3rd pass 37_C BE-Lig OP (version 2) (version 2) ... | reverse complement strand
TCTGGGAGATTGACGACGCCGTGCATTCGGATGGCAAGACCTATGACCTTGAGCTCGATCCGTCGTCTCTCGCCGTAATCAAGAAGTCACTCGACTGACAAGCCGACCTCTGCCGGTAGACCGGGAGTGGCACACTGCGGTTGCCGCCTGAGTTAACGCCGGCAGCTGGATCAACGGTGTCCGATCGCCGTTAGGCCGACCGGGCGCCCCTCAGCCCGGCGTGCCCGGCTCACCCTTCGGTGCTCGGTTGCGCTGTCCTTGTCAATTGCCAGAATTGAGCCGCCGGGAAGCCAGTGCCACGCTTCGCTGCCGGAGCGCCGAGCCTGCTTGGCTGCATGGATCTCACAGCATGCCAGCCATCCCGTTCGGCCCTCAGGAGATCGGCCCGCGCTGCGTCTGCCAAACGAGGCGATAGGTTTCACCTGCCTCCCTGGCCATGGCAAGTCCGTGTTCCACAGGACTCGTCCCTCGCCAATGGTTTCCGGCAAGCCGGAACGGCATCACATGCCGCCCCGCGCCTGCCGTAAGCCGCTTCCGCTCCGTTCAGGGCGTGCTGCGGACCGGTTGCTTGGCTGTTTTCTTCCGTGACCGGCTCATCCAGACCGCGGCCTTGTCCGGAGAGCCTTTGGCCGTTTCTTCCTGTACGGATTGATGACTCGCGGGATGGGATTTGCTGTAGGCGATGCCCGCCTCGTCGAGCGCGCGCAGGAATGCTTCATAAGCGGACTTCACGGAAATGAACCCGTCCAGGGCGTCGCGGCACAGACGTACTGCCATGCGCGCCGCCTTGCCGTTCCTCACGGGCCAGGCTCCGGTCAGGCATTCCCAGGCGTCCCACGCATTGGTCACGGTCCGCTGCCCGGCCCAGCCGTGGCGTAGGATCAGCACATGCGGGAACGCCTTTTCGCTCAGAACATCCATCTGCATGTCTCCATCCAGGTTTATGTACAAGCGATAGGGAGGTGTATTCCCAACCCCACCCTGAAGTTGGTGAGGCTCGCCTGCCATTCAAGCCCACAGTGGACGCATCCGCCAGGCCCCCGCCTGCTCTCGCGCTCGCTCTCGGAATCGGAAACTTGCGGGGTCACTGGCTCAGGATAGGCTGGAACACGTTTACGATCTGTTAACGCTAATGCTGGAGGAAATTTTCATTGTTTTTCAGAAAATTAGCCTTGAACGCCCGGGCCGGGTCACTATCTCCAGCATAGCCTGTGTGCACAGGCTCCACCCATCTTGATTGCCTCTGCAGACAGAGGGGAAGGAGGTCGCATGCCTGCAAGGTTCTGTCCGTCCTGTTCAGAGCCACGCCCCCTGGCGGCGGTGAGGTGCCCATGGTGCCTTCACGACTATGAGCAGCCCTATCAGCCCGGGCTCCCCTTCCTGGACCGCCATGCTGAACAACGCAGGGAAACGCCCGATCCGTCGAATTGACCGGTAAACAGACGGTATATGGGCGACGGCTGATGATCAGCCGTCGCTCCTGATAATGACGAAAGCGAATGCCGACATCGGATGATGTCTGGTTTGGAGGCGTCAGCCCCAGCCTGGGCTATTGGCCTGCTGGGACTGTGGGGAACTGTCGCCTGAACCCGCGACCCGCCCGGCGACCTTCGCGGCCTTGTCAGCTACATCATCCCAGGCCTCGCGCGCACCTTCGACGCTCAGGCCGTGATCTGCCGCATCCTCCTCGACTTCACGTGAAATCCGGCCAACTTCCCCGCTGACGGTGTCCATCACGTCCTTGAGTTTCGCGCGCGCCCTGGCACCGGCATCCCCGACCCACTCGCCTTCCATTCGGGTCGAGGCAAAGGTCGAGGCGATGCCCGCGCCGATGGCGAGGCCAATGCCGCCCAGCAGCAGCGGTTGCTCACGCAACAGCTCAGACAGCCGAGTCGTCGCTGCACCGATCTGGTCCACGCTACTCGCCGCAAATGCTTTAGCGGATTCCGTAGCACCGGCAACCTCGGCGCCGGCCGTTTCCGGCCAGCTGGCGCCATCGCTCTCCGCCCGAATCGCCCCATCCCCGCCGCCAGCAATCGTCGACGAGACAGCCTCCACGGCGCTGGTAACGCCCTCGCGAGCCGAGCGGACCGCGCTAGCGCCCATGTCTGCTATGACACCCCCTGCCTGGGATGCCGCAGCGCCCGTGGCTGTCACGGCGGAGGCGACGCCGCTGCCGGTTGCCCGCGCCATGCGCCGGACACCGCCCAGATTCCGGTTGCCGAAGAGCATCCACAGAGCGCCCGCCCCGATCAGGCCGGCCGCCAGCGGATTTTGCCGAATGGCATCATTGATCCGGTCGATCGCCGGACCGGTCCGATTAATCTGATCACTGAGTGTCATCCTGCGATCTCCCGGGCGGTAGCGATGTCTTGCCGGACTTCCGACAGTGTGGCTTTGGGCTTGAGATTGTCCGCCTTCAAATAGCTCATGCCGGCAATGGCCAGCACAAGCGCGATCACGGCGCCGCAGGCCGCGGCGGCGAGATGGGCTGCGATTGGCGACAGACCGAGGTCTGCAAACCACATCGCCAATACCATCAACAGCATGACGAGCACTGGAATAGCCAGGACCGCCGCGCCAGCCAGATAGATCGCTCCAAGCTTCGCCTGATTGATCTTGTCGGCCAGTTCGGCCTTCGCCAGCTCGACTTCATTCTCGACCAGATGGCCAAGCTGCTGCATGGCGTCGCCCAGCAACCGCGGCATGGCGCGGAAATCGTCAGAAAGTGCCATGACCATTCTCCCTGCCTGCAGAGCCATAGGATGACGGAGGACTGCTCTTCAGGAAGCGGACCGCTGCAAATCCGAGAAGCAAAGCCCCACCAAAGAACAGTGTGGGCTGCGTTTGCGCGAACTCGCGCATCCGGTTGACGGCTTCCCGCGCGTCACCGTCCCGCACCATGTCTGCCGCGCCGCGGATATGTTCCGATGCCTGCCGGATGAAATTTGCGGCTTGCGGAAGGTCATTGTCGAAGGCATCGGCTGCCTTGTCCGCCGCCTTGGCGATCGATGCGATATAGTCCGCGCCGGCCGACCGCTGGTCCCCGACCACACCGTCCACTTTCTCCATGGCGGCTTCGCCCAGTTCGCCAGCCGAGTCACGGATCTGCGCCGCATACTCCCTGGCGGTATCACTCACCTCGCCTGCCATCTCCGAGGCCTTGTCCTGGAGCGTCTGAACCGCGGAACCCGAATCGTTGCCGAAGGTGCCGTTAGCTGCCTGCATGTCGGTCATGAAAAATTCCTCCCGAAGGATGATGAGCCCTCGTGGGGCTCGGCCCGTCGGCCAGCGCCGTTTTCCCTGAACACGGAATCAATCCCGCGTTCTGCAACGTCGCGAACGGCCTCTGCTGTCTCATCGAGGCCATTGGCGAGATACTCCGCGTCGAGACCTTCCTCGGCGGCCGCTTCCTTCACGGTCGCGAACGCGTCGAGAGCCTTCTCGCCCAGTGCCTCAACGCCGGTATTCACGCCTTCGCGCGCCTTTGCGCGCAGTCGCGTTGCCGTTGATCCGAACAGCCGGTTCTCCGCCGAGGAGGCCGGGATTGATGCCGCGATCATGGCGCCTGCGATCAGCCCAAGGCCACCGAACAGGAGCGCATTGTCCGTCACGATCTGTTTCACGCGCCGTGTACTGACTTGCCCGGAAAACTGACTGGTCCGCTCCTCCACGCCACCCACCGCCGACTGGACCTGCTCCGCCATGCTGTCGGCCTTGTCGCGCAACGTGCCCGCAACGTCTTTCGCGGCGTCCCGGGCGTCATGGAGTGCCGCCACAGCAGTATCCTTGGTGGCTTCCACCGATGAAGCGATCGACTGCCCCGCCTCAGCCGCTTTGTGCTGCAGACGTTGGGCGGCATCGGCAACCGCTTCCCGGGCATCAGCCATTGTTTCGGCTGCGCGCTCGCGACCACTTTCTGCAAGTGTACTGAGCCTGTCCTGGGCATCCGCAGCGAGCGATTGACCGCGGCGACTTGTGAGAAAAAGGCCGGCGCCGATCAGCCACAGCGGCGTGGGCACGGCCTTGGCGAGGCGAAGGATAGGATAGGCTGCGGCGACGGCAACAGCAGCGGCCTGCAACGGATTTTCGCGCGCACGGCGCCTAAGCTCGTCGGTCAGGCTTTCGCGCTCCCGTCGGACGAAGGAGCTCACTTCTTCCTTGATGTAGCTGGGTGAAGTGATAGTCCTGATCTCGCCGGTCGCATCGGATACCCTGTCCTTCAGCTCACCAACAGTAGACGCCAGCATTTCACGGTTGCGGGCGGCCTCATCGCGCAGTTCGTCGATGGATTTTCCTGACGAAGAACTCATGGCATTTGCCTCGACTGGTTACAGCCAGACAACAGACGCCCTCTGGTTTCGTTCCAGATGTGTTCGGAACAATGAGCACCAGCCCGTCGTCGCTCATTCGTCTGCGGACCGCTGGCCGTCCGCGAATAGACTTCGGATTTGTCCGTGCGAGACTATTTCACGCCGGTTGCAGCTTGCGTTTGCGCCGATGGCCTCATCATCTCGGCCTGAGCCAGACGGGTGAGATAGGTCATCTCACTTGCAACGGAATCCACGATGGGCTGCAGCTCGGAGCCTAGCGCCGCACGATCTCGGCCAGGTATCGCACCGTCCCACTGCTCCGGATGCCTGATCAGCCCGGCCAGATGTTTCAGCACTGCCCGCTCGTCATCGCTCAGCGCCCCCTTGAGCACCGGAGCCCCTGCGGTGACCGCATCAACGAGCCGTTCAGCGGAAGCGATCATCGGAAACCATGCAGCCGCCTCATTGCTCGCCGGCGGCGGCTCGGCGAGGAACATCTGCACCTTTGTTCTCAGCGTCGAGAGTTCGCCATAGGCCTCCCTGCGCCTGGCGGAAACGCCCGCCAGCGTATCCCTGCCCTGCCCCAGGGCGAGCTCGCCCTCGACATAGCCGGCGATCGCCGCCAGCGCGCGCCTGAAATGGTCGGAGAACTCGTCACTATGCGTCCGAGGCCAGATGAGATAGCCGAAGATCAGAACAATGACTGCGCCTATCGCCGTGTCGATCGATCGCTGCATCGCATAGTCGACGTTGTGGTGCACTGGCACGATGACATCGACCAACAGCAGCACCATCGGCGTGAGCACGAGGCATTGCAGGACGTAAGAGCGGCGCATCGCCCAGGGTAGCGCGGAAGCAAGGAGCGCGATCGCCACGATCAGCCAGGGGCTCTTGGGCAGCAGCGTGAGGATAACGGCGCCAAGCGCGGCACCGGCCACCGTGCCGATACAGCGGAGGACGGCCCTTGCAAAGACCGAGCCCAGATCAGGCTTCATCACGAGGCTGATGGTGAGTGGTACCCAGAACCAGTGGTTCTCCGTGTTCACCCAGTGGGTGGCATAGGCAATCGCCATGCAGAGAGCGAGGGCTGCCGCCTGCTGCAGCCGACGGCCTCCCGGCGCGAGCTGATCGATCAGCTCGCGGATCGAGAGCTTGCGGCCCTTCTGCCCTGTCTCTCCGGATGCCACTGCTGACTTCGACCCTACCCCCTTGCCCGGCACCACGATACTCCCGGCAAAATCGCGCGAAAGAAAGGAGGCGCCACCATTCACCCTGTCAGCCTTGTCCCTCAGATCGGTAGCAAGGCGAAGCAGAGTCTCCCGGTCGCGAGCCGCCATGATCGCCACGAAGCCCGCATCAAGCCGCTCGAGCAGCGCGGCAAGCCGATCGAGATCAGTCGCCCGGCCCACGCTTTGCTTGCGGAGCTCAAGCGCTGCGGCAAACAGCGCTTTCGTTGCGTCGACCGCCGCGAGCCTCGCCCTGGCGACCTGGTCGCGCGCTTCGCTGTCGGAACCACCGAGATCTTCCGCCCTCGCAGCAGCAAGAGATGCAAGCGTGGACAGAGCATCGACGACCATCCTCCGAATGGGCCGATCACGGAAGATCAGCGCCTCGATCCCGAGCAGCCCCGCGAACAGCAGCGCACCCAGGAGATAGAGCAGGGCCGGCTCCCAGTAATTGGTGATCTGAGGAACGCCGATTGCGATCGAGGCGATCAGGAGTGCTTGCATGGTGCCGATCGAAAGCACGGCGCCATAGCCGCTGAGAATGCCCGCAATCAGCCCCATCGCCAGCACCACCCCGCCCCAGGGAAGCGCCAGAAGATATCCGGCGAAAAAACCGCTCGCACCGATCACGGACGAGATTGCTGTCTGTCGGTAGATCGTGACATAGGGGCCGCCCCGCTCGCCGGCGGTCGCCATCAGCGCACCCATGGCGACCCACATGAAGATCATCAGGTGGTCGGTCACGACTCCGATGCCGAAAGGAATCCCGAGGCTAAGGCCTGCGCGTATGGCCTGCCCCCATGGCCATGGCGCCGGCCTGATCCTGAGCATCGCCCGCAGCCATGTCCCGGGCAGCATCTGCCCGCTGGCGTCCGTCTTTCCTCGCACCGTCCGTGCCCCCGACATGAACGTCCGATCACGTCCGTGGCGCCGTGGCGCCGCGGCCCGGCGAGATTAGCACAGGTAATGCGGAGGTGACGCGCCTCTGCTCGCATTTTCCAACGGACCGTGCCACGCGCACATGCAGCACGGCCGGCCAACGCCGTCGCGGAACCAATGCCAGATCGCTGCACCACACGCTTCCGTAACCCTCGCGACGGCCGGGACACCGGATGTTGCAAGTCAATTCTTTGACGCCTTGAAGCATCGGCTCGTGGATCCGGCAAATGGAACGCATTCAGGGACCGGCGGTTGGACGCAATGCGGCGAGCGAGCGCGCTCGCGCCCTGAGGTTTCGCTCGCTTTGGAAGCTGACATGATCCGGACCTTCCTGCGTGACAACGGACTGACGATCGCTCTGTTGGCGATGTTTCTGTTTTCCCTGGGCGGAATGATCCTCTCCGGTCAGGCGGAATATAATGGGGAGCTGGCGTCCCATGGCAGACCACCCATCGGTCTTGCCGCCTACGCGACGAGCGGTCATTTCATCTCCTCCCTGTTCGAGAACTGGGAAAGCGAATTCCTGCAAATGGCTACCTACGTGGTGCTTACCGCCCTCTTGTTTCAGCGCGGTTCGGCGGAATCCCGCAACCCGGACGAGCCGTTTCGGCCTGATGACCGACTGCCCTGGGCAGGGCGGCATTCGGTACTCGCCTGGGTCTATGAGCACTCCCTCGGACTGGCCCTGGTGACGCTCTTTCTTGCCTCCTTCGTACTTCACGGCTTGGGCAGCCTGGAAGCGGCCAATCAGGAAGCCATGCTGAAGGGCACCGAGGTGAAGAGCATCGCCAACTACATCGTGGAGGCACGCTTCTGGTTCGAGTCCTTTCAGAACTGGCAATCGGAATTTCTGGCCACCGCCGTGCTCGTCGTGCTGTCCATCGTGCTGCGCCACCGGGGCTCACCGGAATCCAAGCCTGTCGCCGCCTCCAACGCGCAAACCGGCGCCTGATTGCCGTGGATGACAGGCTCTGCCTGCATTTTCACGACCAAACGAAATCCATCTGCCCTCGATGAAAACCAGCTTCCCGAGCCGATAACCGACCGGACCGTTCGTGAACCTCGGGACAGCAGCCGCTGTCAATGCCGCCAGCATCGGATCGACAAGCAGGCCTTGTTCGCTGCCATGCCCGCAATTCCGCCTGTTTACTACTGGGCCGCACCGATTCCGCCTTGGCCCGAACCAGCCTTGCAGCCATCGCCGTGGGCCCCTCGCCCATCGCTCCGTCCGCCGTCTGCTACCGCTCGGCGCAAGCCCGCAAATCCAGCTTGCCTGAAAGCCTCGCCCACGAGGCATTGTCACCGCCTGCCACTTGCAATAGGTAGGCACCACCGGGGCAAGCGGCGGCGGCATCATGGATCTCACCCTCTTCATCTTTCTGTGCGTCTATATCGCGCTCGGCGTGGGCCGCCTCCCCGGCTTCCTGGTCGATCGGACAGGAGCGGCGCTTGTCGGCGCTTTCGCCATGCTCGTCGCGGGGTCGGTCACCAGCCAGGAGGCCTGGGATTCGATCGACTACAGCGTCCTCGGCATGCTCTTCGGCCTCATGGTCGTCTCGGCCGCCTTCGTCGTTTCCGGCTTCTATGCCTGGATCGGCCAGCGCCTGGCCGCGCTGGATATCAGCCCTCCCGCCCTGCTCGCCGTGCTGATCGTGGCCGGTGGCGGGCTTTCTGCCCTCCTGACGAATGATGTGGTGGTCGTGGCCATGACGCCGCTTCTCGTCTCGGTCACCATCGCCCGCCGGCTCAATCCTGTCCCCTTCCTGCTGGCCTTCTGCTTTGCCGCCAATACCGGGTCGGTGGGGCTCGTCATGGGCAGCCCGCAGAACATCATCGTCGCCCAGATGCTCGACCTCACCTTCCTCGGCTATGTAAGGGTCACGGCGCTGCCGGCCCTCATTTCCCTGCCGGTTGTCTGGGGCGTCGTGGCCTGGCTCTATCGCGGCCGCTGGAAGCTCGCCCAGGTGCCTGCATCGCCCGGTGCATCGGCCACGGTGGAGCCTGTCACCCTCGATAGGCTTGAGACAATGAAGGGCGCGGTCATCCTCGCCGCCGTCATCGGCATCTTTGTCTTTACCAGCGCACCGCGCGAACTGGTCGCCCTTGGCGCCGCTGCCCTCCTGCTGGTGAGCCGTCGCGTGTCGTCGAAGGACATGCTCCGGCAGGTCGACGGCGATTTGCTCCTGCTGATCATGGGTCTGTTCGTCGTCAACGCCGCCCTGGCGAAGACCGGCATGCCCCAGACACTGCTGAACGAGGCCCGTGGCCTCGGCCTCGACCTGGACAATCCCCTCACCCTCTATTGGGTTGGGGGCATTCTGAGTGACCTTGTGAGCAACAACGCCGCCGTGATGCTCCTGACGCCCTACCTCGCCCACGGCGCCCACGCCGAAGCACTCGGAGCCGCTCTCGCGGTCGGCACCGGCTTCTCCAGCAACCTGATCATCTTTGGCAGCCTCGCCGGCATCATCGTTGTCGAGCAGGCAGCCCGCCACGGCATCACCATATCCTTCGGCGAATTCGCCCGCGCCGGCGTTCCGGTCACTCTGGCCTGCATGGTGCTGGGCGCGTGCTGGATCATCTTCCTCACCGGCCACCTCTAAGGCAGCCGCCAAACCCGGGTGAGAGTTGCGCCCTCTCTCGATGGGTGATCAGGCTGCCGATTCCCGCACCGGTCGGGCAGGTGCAGTCGTGAAGCTGCCGACATTGTCGGTGGGATAGATCGACCACTTGCGCGGCCGGAACACCACCTGGCTCGAATTCGCGGCCGGATGGCTGACCGGCACCTCGATCTCGACGTTCTCGTTGCAGCCCTTCACATCGAGCTCGATCCGCCGCGTGCCGGCCACCCGTCGGCTGGCCACTACCGTGCCGGAAATGCCCTCAGCCGGCGACGTGATGAGGTCCACGTCATGAGGCCGGAAGTAGAGCAGCGCCGAACCGTCGCGCCCGCTCAGGGTAAGCCCCGTGGGCTCGCCATTCAGCAGCACCTGGCCGCCGACAACCGTCACGGGCAGATGGCTCGACTCGCCTATGAAGCTGAAGACGAAAGGCGAATTGGGCGCGTCATAGACCTCATCGGCCGTCCCCACCTGCTCGATGCGCCCCTGGCTCATCACCACCACCCGGTCGGCGAGTTCCAGCGCCTCTTCCTGATCATGGGTCACGAAAACGGTGGTGTGCCCGGTCGCGTCATGGATCTCCCGCAGCCAGCGCCGCAATTCGCGCCGCACCAGCGCATCCAGCGCCCCGAAGGGCTCATCCAGCAGCAGCACCTTGGGCTCGATCGCCAATGCGCGCGCCAGCGCCACCCGCTGCCGCTGGCCACCGGAAAGCTGGCTCGGATATCGGTTCTCAAGCCCCGAGAGCTGCACCAGGTCCAGGAGCTCGATCGCCCGCTTGCGGATTTCGGCCTTGGATGGTCGCGCGGAGCTCGGCCGCACCTTGAGGCCGAAGCCGATATTGTCCGCCACCGTCATGTGCCGGAACAGCGCGTAGTGCTGGAACACGAAGCCCACATTGCGCTCCTGCACCGTCTTCCGCGATGCATCCTCGTCGCCGAAGAAGATGCTGCCTCCGGTCGGGAAATCGAGCCCGGCGATCAGCCGCAGCAGCGTTGTCTTGCCGGAGCCGGACGGCCCGAGCAGCGCGATCAGTTCGCCGGACCGGATGTCCAGCGACACGTCATGGAGGGCCGGGAAGCGGTTGAACTCCTTGCGGACATTCTGGATGCGTACTTCCATCTTGGGGTCTCCTAATGCCCGATGACCGCTGCCGTGTCGCGGCCATAGACACGCTCCAGCAACGCCTTCAGCGCAAGTGTGACAAGCGCGAGCAGCGCGAGCAGGGAGGCCACCGCAAAGGCGGCGACGAAATTGTACTCGTTATAGAGGATTTCGACCTGGAGCGGCATGGTCACGGTTTCCCCCCGCAGGCGCCCGGACACCACAGACACGGCGCCGAACTCGCCCATCGCTCGGGCGTTGCACAGCAGCACGCCGTAGAGCAGGCCCCATTTGATATTCGGCAGGGTAACATGCAGGAAGGTCTGCCATCCCGAGGCACCGAGCGAAATCGCCGCTTCCTCGTCCCCTGTCCCCTGGTCCTCCATGAGCGGAATGAGTTCTCGCGCCACGAAGGGAAAGGTCACGAAGATCGTGGCCAGCACCACGCCCGGCACCGCAAACAGGATCTGAATCCCATGCCTGGCGAGCCATGGCCCCAGCAGGCTCTCGCTGCCAAACAGGAGGACATAGACCAGACCAGCGATGACCGGCGACACCGAGAACGGCAGATCGATCAGCGTGATGAGGAACGCCTTGCCCTTGAACTCATACTTGGCAATCGCCCAGGCAGCGCAGACACCGAAGACCAGGTTGAGCGGCACGGCAATCGACGCCACCAGCAGCGTCAGCTTGATGGCCTCGACCGCGTCCGGCTCGGTGATCGCCTCGTAAGCCACGTCCACCCCGCGCCTGAGCGCCTCGCTGAACACGGAGATCAGTGGCAGGAACAGGAACAGCCCGAGAAAGGCGACGGTGATCGCAATGAGGACCCATTTTGCCAGCGCGCTCTCGGTGGTCGGGTCGCGGAAGTCCGCCGCCCTTGCTCCCGACCTTCTGGCTGCCTCGCGTTCAGCCGCCATAGCCATATCTCCGTCGGCTCCACGCTTGCACAAGATTGATGGCGAGCAGAACGAAGAACGCCATCACCAGCATGATGGATCCGATCGCCGTGGCCGCCGGGTAATTGTATTCCTCGAGCCGCATGACGATCAGCAGCGGCGCGATCTCCGACACGAAGGGGATGTTGCCGGCGATGAAGATCACCGATCCATACTCGCCCACCGCCCGGCCGAAGGCGAGCGCGAAGCCCGTGAGGATGGCTGGGGCCAAACCGGGGAGAATCACCTGGAAGATGGTCTGCGCCCGGCTCGCCCCCAGCGTTGCCGCAGCCTCCTCAACCTCATGGCTGATCTCCTCGATCACCGGCTGCACCGTCCGCACCACAAACGGCAGGCCGATGAAGATCAGCGCCACGACGATGCCCAGCGGCGTATAGGCGATCTTTATTCCAAACGGCTGCAGCAGGCTGCCGATCATGCCATTGGGAGCATAGATCGCCGTGAGGGCAATGCCGGCAACGGCGGTCGGCAGGGCGAAGGGCAGGTCCACTGCCGCATCGATGATCCGCCGCCCCGGAAACCGATAGCGCACGAGCACCCAGGCGACGATCACCCCGAAGACGACATTGACGCAGGCAGCGATCAGCGAGGTGACGAAGCTCACCCGCAACGAGGCGATCACCCGTGGATCGGTGACGATCCGCCAGAATTCCGGCCACCCGAGCGATGCCGTATGCCAGCCGAGCGCCCCCAGCGGAATGAGGATGATGGCGCTCAGGTAGAAAATGGAGAAGCCGAAGGTCAGCCCGAAACCGGGAATGATGCTCGGCTGCTTCCACCGCGGCCTGGCGCCGGCGGACTCTGCCGCCGTGCTCATCGGTTAGTTCCTCGGGGCATAGATCTGGTCAAAGATGCCACCATCGCCGAAGAACTCGGGCTGGACCTTCCCCCATCCGCCATAATCATCGATCTTGATGAGCGTGACCTCCGGAAACCGCTTGAGAAGTTCCGGATCGGTCACTGTCTCGGGTTTCGACGGACGATAGAAGTTCTTGGCTGCAATCGTCTGCCCTTCCGGGCTGTAGAGGTAATTGAGATATTCGGTGGCCAGCTCTCGTGTGCCCTTCCGGTCAACGACCTCATCGACGATCGCCACCGGCGGCTCGGCAAGGATCGACACCGTCGGCACCACGATCTCGAAACTGTCCGGCCCGAGTTCCTCTATGGCAAGGAACGCCTCGTTTTCCCAGGCGAGCAGCACGTCGCCGATGCCGCGCTGCACGAAGGTCGTGGTCGAGCCACGGGCGCCGCTGTCGAGCACCGGCACATTCTTGAACAGACGGCTCAGGAAATCGCGCATCTTCTCCTGATCGCCATTGTACAGCTTGTCGGCATAGGCCCAGGCTGCCAACACGTTCCAGCGCGCGCCGCCCGAGGTCTTGGGATTGGGCGTGATGACCTGAACATCATCGCGGACCAGATCGTCCCAATCCTTGATGTTCTTGGGGTTTCCCTTGCGCACCAGGAAGACGATGGTCGAGGTATACGGTGCATTGTTGTTCGGGAAGGTGCCACGCCAGTCCTTGCGGATCTTGCCTGACTTCTCGACGATTGCGTTGATGTCAGCCTCTAGCGCCAGCGTCACCACGTCGGCATCCAGTCCGTCGATGACCGATCGAGCCTGCGCACCCGACCCACCATGGGTGGCGCGCAGCGTGGCGGACTTGCCCTGCGACTTCAGATGGGCGGCGAAGGCGGCATTGAATGCCCGATAGAGCTCCCGCGTGGGATCGTAGGAAACATTGACCAGCGTCTGCTGTGCGAAGGCTGGACCCACTCCGCTGATCTGGACAGTGGCCGCAAGCGTGATCCCGGCCAGCAGAGTTCTACGCGTAAGCGTCATCCCGACCTCCCTTTTTCTAGGCTAAGTCTATCGAGCTTGTCGTGATATAGGATCCCAGTTTTCGCCCGCTGGCAAGACGATTTGAATCTGGTGTTCGTTTAAACGACCAGTTCCTCGACCTTTGCTCGCACGTGATCAGCCAGGCAGTCCGCAAGGGTAGTATTGTCGAGAACCTCGCGCGTGGCATGGGTCACCCGCGCAAAGACGCGCCGGATTTCGCACGAGCTCTCGTCGGCGCAGTCCTCGCAGCGCCGATAGGCGATCCGGCTGAGACAGGGCAGTGGCGCAATCGGTCCATCGATGATCCGCAGCACTTCTCCGAAGGTTATCGCGTCGGGAGCCTTGAGCAGCATGTAGCCGCCCGCTTTTCCCCGTCTGCTCATAACGATGCCACGGTGCTTCAGTTCCAGCAGAATCTGCTCGAGGAACTTTTTCGGGATGCACTGCTGCTCCGCGATATCGGAAATCATCAGCGCCTGATCAGGCGATTCCGCTTTCGCAAGGGCGACGAGCGCGCGCAATGCGTACTTTGCCTTTTGGGAGATCATGTCTCGCGGTCGCTTGCGGCACCCAGCCATGCCGCCAATGACGGTTACTCGACCAGATTAGTCGACTTACATGAGGGAAGCAATGAGGGATCTGGGCCAACGGGCCTCGAAGCCGCCGGAAGCTGCGCATGCCGAGCGCCAGGCCCATCGACCTAGACATCCCGTCCGGCCATGACGAAAAAAGGGGAGAGAACGCTCGGCTGCGTTTCTCCCAGGCAGTGCCCCGCAGGAAGAAGGGCTGCATCTTTCTCCTGGGCGAGGTCACTGGTCTCGCCATCGTTCCGGTCATGGCCGCCCATCAGGATGGCATAGCAGGCGGCCGCGGCGATGGCGGCAGATGCTCGACACCTGCCCTGTTTCCCGAGGCCTGCGTCCGGCCTCGCCTGGACCGGCGCCCCGGCATCCCGGAGCGCCCCATCCTGGTGCTTATTTCCGGTTCTTCTCCCAACTGAGGGGAGAGAGGCGCACGGCCGACCCGGCAGAATTGTTGTTCTCGAGGCAACAAAACGGGGCCGGCCGTGGCCGAAGTGGATTGTATGTCCCAGCTGGGTGGCTGG
>Ga0180217_1003186_pt1 | contig 14112 bp, 10 predicted proteins | sample eDN3rd37CBELigOP_FD_128521 | JGI IMG/M metagenome (GOLD analysis project Ga0180217, IMG submission 128521) | Enriched Organic Plus compost microbial communities from Emeryville, California, USA - eDNA 3rd pass 37_C BE-Lig OP (version 2) (version 2) ... | reverse complement strand
GGCAACCGCCGCCGGCGTGGCGCCGGCCTTCGGAACCTTGGCGGGCGGGGGCGTGGCAGCCTTGATCTCGGCCCGCGTGAGATCGGCGCCGCGCTGCGTCAGCATGTCGGAATAGCCGCCGGCATATTCGATCCATCTGCCATTGCCTTCCGGCACGATCACCGAGGTGACGACCCGATCGAGAAAGTCGCGATCATGGCTGATGAGGATCACGGTTCCCTCATAATCCCCCAGCATGTCCTCGAGCACGTCGAGGGTTTCGAGATCGAGGTCGTTGGTCGGCTCGTCCAGCACCAGCAGGTTGGACGGCTTGGCCAGCGCGCGGGCGAGCATGAGGCGTCCACGCTCGCCGCCGGACAGCACCTCGAGCGGCGTGCGTGCCTGCTCCCGCGTGAACAGAAAGTCCTTCATATAACTGATGACATGCTTCGGCTTGCCGCCGACCATGACATGGTCGCCCCGTCCGCCGGTCAGAGCGTCCGCGAGGCTCGATTTCGGGTCGAGACTTTCGCGGTGTTGATCCAGCGTCGCCATTTCGAGGTTCGTGCCGAAGCGGATGCTGCCGCTATCGGGCGAACTCGCGCCGGTCAGCATGTTGATCAGTGTGGTCTTGCCGGCACCGTTCGGCCCGACGATGCCGATCCGATCGCCGCGCTGCACCCGGATCGAAAAATTTTCGACGATCGGGCGGCCGTCGTAGGATTTGCCGATGCCCTTGGCTTCGATCACGAGCTTGCCGGACTTGTCGGCTTCCGCGGCGGCGAGACTGGCGCTGCCGGTCGCGCCGCGATAATCGCGCCGCTGCGCCCGTAGCGCGTGCAGATTGCCGAGACGCTTGACGTTGCGCTTGCGACGTCCGGAGACGCCGTAGCGCAGCCAGTGCTCTTCGGCGACGATCTTGCGGTCGAGCTTGTGCTGCTCGCGCTCCTCCTCGGCCAGCACATCGTCGCGCCAGGCCTCGAAGGCGCTGAAGCCGCGCTCGATCCTGCGGATGCCGCCGCGATCGAGCCATGCGGTGCTGCGCGACAGATTGGAGAGAAAACGCCGGTCGTGGCTGATCATCACCAGGGCGCAGCGCCGCCCGCCGAGTTCGCTTTCGAGCCACTCGATGGTCGGCAGGTCGAGGTGATTGGTCGGTTCGTCCAGCAGCAGAATATCGGGAGACGGCGCCAGCACGCGGGCCAGCGCGGCGCGGCGTGCCTCGCCGCCGGAAAGCCGCGCCGGATCTTCCTCGCCGTTCAGGCCGAGCTGCTCGAGCAGCAAGCGGGCCTGATACGGCTCGTCGCCGGGGCCGAGTCCGGCCTCGACATAGGCCAGCACCGTGGCGAAGCCGGAAAAATCCGGCTCCTGCGGCAGATAGCGGACCGTGGCTCCGGGCTGCACGAAGCGGGTACCGCGATCCGGCTCGATCAATCCCGCCGCGATCCTGAGCAGCGTGGATTTGCCCGATCCGTTCCGGCCGATCAGACAGACGCGTTCCTCGGCGGCCACCGTGAGTTCCACACCGTCGAGCAGCGGAGTGCCGCCGAATGTGAGGGCGATATCTTTGAGCTGGATCAGGGGAGGCGCCATCGGTCGTGAATGCTGTCTCGTCGGAGGAATAGGCTGATTGCGGCTGTCCTACGCGATCGGGCGCGGAAATGCGAGCGTCGGCCGTGCGGTTGAGGACCTTGTCATTCCGCCGCAGCGACGTAGCATGGCGATAATCAGAACCATCACCGGGTGGAAATTCGATGTCCCATGCGCGGCCTTATCGCGTCCTGGCCTATAACACGGCAAAGGACTCCGAGAACAAGATCCACGATGATGAAGTCGCCCGCCGTTACGGTTTCAGCGGCGGGCTCGTGCCCGGAGTCGAGGTCTTGGCCTACATGATGCATCTGCCGGTGGCGCGGTGGGGACAGGCGTTCCTTGAACGGGGACGGATCGATGCGCGCTTCGTTCATCCGGTCTATGACGGCGAATGGACCGATGTTTCGGAGGCGGATGATGGCCATGGCGGCTTCGCGCTGCGCGTTGAGAGCCTTGGCAAGCTTTGCGCCACCGGCTCTGCATCGCTGCCGGACGCCGCGTCCTCTGTGAAACTGGCGGATTATTCCGAGACCGCGCCGGTGGCGGAGCGCCGGCCGGTGGATGCGTCGTCCTATATGGTGGGGCTGTGGCTTGCGCCAGCACCCCGGCGCTGGACCAGCGCCGAACTCGACGACTATCTCGCCGAGGTGCGCGAGACCGATCCGTTCTACCGGCAGACGGGGATCATTCATCCCGGCATTTTTCAGCGCATCATGAATCAGGTTTTGGTCCAGAACGCCATTCTCGGGCCATGGATTCATGTCGGCAGCGAGATGCAGTTGCTGGCGCTGGCCCGGCTCGACGACACGCTGACCGCCCGCGCGCGCGTCACCGCGAATTACGAGAAGAAGGGGCATCGCTTCGTCGAGCTCGATGCCCTGGTGGTGGCGAACGGCGCCACGCCGGTGGCGCATTGCCGGCACATCGCGATCTACCAGCCGCGGGTGCAGGCGGCAGCGTGAACTTGTCCTGCGATCACGCGGCTCGGGTGGATTGCGCGTCGCGGATTGCGCGCCAGATCCGTTCCGGCGTCAGGGGCATTTCGATCTGTGTCACGCCGCAATCGGAAAGCGCATCAATTGCCGCGTTGACGAGCGTGGCGAGGCTGCCGGCGCAGCCGGCCTCGCCGCAGCCTTTTACGCCGAGCGGGTTGGTCGTCGCCGGGCAAGGCAGTTCGCTCAGCGTCAGCATCGGAACATCGCCGGCCCGCGGTATGGCGTAGTCCATCAGCGAGCCGGTGACCGGCTGCCCGCTCTCGTCGTAGCTGACCTGTTCCATCATCACCTGGCCAATCCCTTGAACCACGCCGCCATGCAGTTGCCCCTCGACGATCATCGGATTGACCACGGTGCCGAAGTCATTGACCGCGGTGTAGTTGACGATAGTGAGGACTCCGGTCTCGGGATCGATTTCGACCTCGCTGATGTGGCAGCCGTTGGGGAAGGTGGATTCCACCCCCGGCGAGGTGTGATCAACGTCGAGCGACGCCGCCTCGCCGTCCGCGGGCGGCGATTTGCGCAAGGCATCCGCCAGTTCGAGCAGGCCGATGCTGCGATCGGTCCCGGCGATGATGAAGCGTCCGCCGGAAAACTCGATGTCGCCCTCGGCGGCTTCCAACCGGTCTGCCGCGGCGCGCTTGCCCTTGGCGATGACCTGATCGCTCGCCTCGACGATGGCCGTGCCGCTGGCCATGATCGAGCGCGATCCGCCGGTGCCGCCGCCGGTATGCACGATATCGCTGTCGCTCTGGTCGAGCCGGATCGCCTCGAACGGGATGCCGAGCCTGGCTGCCAGCACCTGAGCGAACGGCGCGGCATGGCCTTGGCCGAAATCGAGCGTGCCGGTGATCAGCCGCACCGTGCCGTCCGCCTCGAAGGTGATCTTGCCGAGCTCCTTGCCGGGGCCGGCGGTGACTTCGAGATAGCAGCCGACCGCAATGCCGCGCAGCTTGCCGCGGCGGCGGGCCTCGCGTTTGCGCCGGAGGAAGCCGGCATAATCCGCGAGCGTCAACGCCTTGTCGAGGATGGCCGGGAAGTTGCCGGAGTCATAGGTCAGCCCGTTGGCCGCGGCGAACGGAATCTGCGTCGGCTTGATCAGATTGCGACGGCGCAGCGCCAGGCGGTCGATCCCCATTTCCGCCGCGGCGCGATCCATCAGCCGCTCCATGAAATAGTTGGCTTCCGGGCGTCCGGCGCCGCGATAGGCGCCCATCAGCGTCGTATTGGTGACGACGCATTTGATGTCGACCTCGATCAGGGGCGTGCGATAGACGCTGGCGATGTTCTTGGCGATGTTCAACGACAGCGGCAGCGGCCCGACCCCGGCGATATAGGCGCCGAGATTGCCGTAGCCGGCGACGCGGACGCCGAGAATGTGACCCTTGGCATCGAGGGCGAGCTCGGCGTGGATATCCTGGGCGCGGCCGTGGCTGTCGCTGAGGAAGCTCGACGATCGCTCTTCGGTCCACTTCACCGGGCGTCCCAGTTCCCGCGCTGCATGCAGCAGGCAGACATATTCCGGATAATTCGCATTCTTCATGCCGAACGAGCCGCCGACATTGTAGGTCAGGATGCGGATGCGATCGGATGCCACATTCATCAGCTTGGCGAGCGCCGCGCGGCTGCCCGCGACGCCTTGAGTCGGCATGTGCACGGTGAAGCGGCCGTCGTCGGGATCGTAGGAGGCGAGCCCGGCGCGCGGCTCCATGGCCACCACCGCGACGCGGGTGTTGAGGATGTCGAGGCGGGTGACGTGGGCGGCTCGGGCAAAGGCCGCCTCGGCCTTGGCTCGGTCGCCGGAATAATAGTGCAGCGCGACATTGCCGGGGATGTGAGCGTAGAGCTGGGGAGCGTCCGGCTGCACCGCCTCCCTGCATTCCGTGACCGCGGGCAGAGGCTCGATGTCGATCTCGACCGCTTCGGCAGCGTCCCGGGCCTCCGCCACCGTCCTGGCCACCACGAAGGCCACAGGATCGCCGACGAAGCGCACCTTGTCGGTGGCCAGTGCCATGCGGTCGGTCTGCAGCATTGGCGAGCCGTCGGCATTCTGCATCGGCAGGGCGCAGCGGAAAGTTCCATAACCGGCTGCGGCGAGATCCTGTCCGGTCCAGATGCCGAGCACCCCTGGCATCCCGCGCGCGGCGGTGGTGTCGATGTTGCGGATCACGCCATGCGCGTGGCTGCTGCGGACAACCCAGCCGTAGACCTGTCCAGGAAGGTTGAAATCGTCGGTATAACGGCCCTTGCCGCGAACCAACGTATCGTCTTCCAGCCGCCGGACCGGCTGTCCGACGGCGAATTTCTGCAGGGCAATAGCATTGTCGAGGGCAAGCCCCGGGGCCTGCCGCGAAGTTTTCTGATCCATCGGCGGTCGATTCCGTGGCATTTCGCGCCGGTTGCGCGCGATGATTTCCCATGGGAGATAACCTGCCTCCGAAACGGCCACAACGCCCGATCGGGCATATTGCCTCCGCGCTGCAGTTGCGCGGCGTCGCGGCGCTGCTAAAATTTCAGTGAAAAGACAATCCTGTCGGCCGTTACGGTCGCCGAGAGACAGATTTGCATGACAAGCGATGCCCGGCACTGCGACGGTCCGGCACCCCTCGATCGAGCTGATGACGCGGCGAACGCCGCCGATGGGCCGCGTCCCGTCGCCGCAGCTCCCCGGCCGGACGTCTATGCGGCGCTCGACCTCGGCACCAACAATTGCCGCCTGCTGATCGCCTGCCCGGAAGGCGAGAGTTTCCGCGTGATCGATTCCTTCTCGCGGATCGTCCGGCTGGGCGAGGGCATCGCCGCCACCGGGCGCATCAGCGAGGCGGCGATCGGCCGGGCGATCTCGGCTCTGAGCGTCTGCCGCGACAAGATGAAGCTGCGCAAAGCCCAGCGGCTGCGGCTGATCGCGACCGAGGCCTGCCGCGCCGCCTCCAATGCCGATGCATTTCGCGATCGGGTGGAAACCCAGACCGGAATCGCGCTGGAGGTGATCAATCGCGAGACGGAAGCCTCCTTGGCAGTAATCGGATGTTCCCCGCTGGTGGATCCGGATGGTCATGGCGCCATCCTGTTTGACATCGGCGGCGGCTCCAGCGAACTGGTCAGGATCGTGCGGAGCGGCAACGGGCGGCAGGCCGTGCCGCAGGTCGATGCCTGGATGTCCATCCCGCTTGGCGTGGTGACGCTGGCCGAGCGGTTCGGCGGCCAGAACGTCACTGCTGACATTTATGGCCGTATGGTGCAGGAGGTCAGCAAGCACGTGGCGCCGTTTGCGGCTTGTCATGGCGGCGATCTGACGGGAATGCACCTGCTCGGCACCTCGGGAACGGTGACGACCCTGGCCGGAGTTCACCTCGGACTGCCGCGCTATGACCGCCGGCGTGTCGACGGGCTCTGGATGAATGACGCCGAGATCACTTCGGCGATCGCCACGCTGCTCGGGATGAGCTATCAGGAGCGCGCGGCCAATAATTGCATCGGGATCGAACGCGCCGATCTGGTGCTGGCCGGATGCGCCATCCTCGATGCCATCCGCGCGGCCTTCCCGGTGCCGCGCCTGCGGGTAGCCGATCGCGGGCTCCGCGAGGGGATGCTGGTCGAGATGATGCGCGAGGATGGTGCCATCGGCGCCGCCTAGAGTCGTTCACCATTCATGGAAACGGTGAACGACTCCGGATTGTTGTACTGATGCGTTTTCTTCACGCGAACCGGTTTCCACTTCGCTCGAAAACGCTATGGATTTTCATCCCGCAGGTTCAAGCGGGCGCGGCAGCTCTGTTCGAGGCAAGCGTTCAAGATGGCGAAAGACAGCACCGGACGTCTGCATGTCACGGTCAAGACCGGCGGCAAACGCAAGCTGTCGTCAAAATTGTGGCTCGAGCGGCAGCTCAACGATCCCTATGTGGTGCGGGCCAAGCGCGATGGTCTGCGCTCGCGCGCGGCCTACAAGCTGATCGAGATGGACGAGAAGTATCATCTGTTGAAGCCGGGACAGATTGTCGTCGATCTCGGCGCCGCGCCTGGCGGCTGGAGCCAGGTCGCGGCCCGCAAGGTCGGCGCCCTCGATGGCAAGGGCAAGGTGGTGGCGATCGACCTGCTCGAGATGCCGGAAATTCCAGGCGTTGAGTTCGCGCAGCTCGACTTCATGGACACCCGCGCGCCGGAAACCCTGCGCGAGATGATTGGCGGCCGGGCCGATGTGGTGATGTCCGACATGGCGGCCAACACCACCGGCCATCGCAAAACCGACCAGCTGCGCATCGTCGGGCTGGTGGAAACCGCGGCGGCTTTCGCAGCGGAGGTGCTGAAGCCGGGAGGTACCTTCATCGCCAAGGTATTCCAGAGCGGGGCCGACGCCGATCTGCTGGCGCAGGTGAAGCGCGACTTCGCGACCGTCAGGCATGTCAAGCCGGCGGCAAGCCGGCAGGAGTCCTCCGAGCGTTATCTGGTGGCGACAGGGTTTCGCGGTGCCGCCGCAGGCGCGGAGTGATCCGGATCGCTACACACCGCTCAGCACGATCACCGTCGGCGTTTTCGGCAGCGTACTTGCGGAGATGCGGAAGAACGGCTCGTTCCGGCGATCGATCGCGAATTGCCCGCTGAGCCGTGACAGCAGCTCCGTCAGCGGCGTGCCGAAGCGGTGCATCGGCAGCACCACGGACGAGCGCAGCCGGCGCACGATCTGCGACATGCCGTCGAGCGACATGGTGTAGGTCCCGTCGATCGGAACCATGACGATGTCGAGGCGCCCGATCGCCGCGAAATGGCTGTCATCGAGCGGATGGTGCAGATGGCCGAGATGGCCGATGCACAGGCCCGCAACTTCGAAGATGAAGATCGAATTGCCGTCGCGGATCATCTCGGTATCCGGACCATAGCCGTAAAGGCTGCGGCGGATGTCTGTCGGAACATTGCGGATCAGCACATCCCGCACCGTCAGATAGTGCTTCGCCGGCTCGCCGTTCTCACCCCAGCCGTGCAGGACATGCGGAATGCGCGGATCGGGATGCAGCGTATAGTGCGTCGCGTGCGCGCGGTTCATGGTGACGACGTCGGGCAGGCCGCCGGTGTCGTACGTCCCGGTATAATCGGTGGCGATACGGACGCCGTCGGGCGTTTCGATCACATAGGTCGCATGTCCGGCATAGCGGATGGTGACTTCGTCCGTCGTCGCCGTGGTCTGAATACTGGCATAGATCACATGCGGCAGCATCTTCGCCACCGCGAGGCACTGGCTGCCGCGGGAGGGTTCCGCCGCGCCGCTCGCCGTCGCGCCGAGCATGATCATCAGGCTGGCTATGATCCACCGCATCCGCGCCATGCCGCGTCTCCGCATCAGGATCGTAGCCGGAGCAAATCACGCGGCGGACAAAGCTGCAACGGCGCTGTGTCAGCCGAATTTCTGATCGCGCGCGGTCGCGGTCTCGGTCGCCGAGGTTTCCTCGGCCTGAGCTTCGCGCGGAGGCGTGACCACGATCTGGCGCCCGGACACCTGATGTCCGGCGTCCGCAGGCATCCGGAAAAAGAAATAGCCGGACAGCGCGGAAAAAAGGGCGACCACGATGAAGGCCGGGCCGAATTGATCCGCCGTGAGGTGGCTCGCCTGCTGCCAGGCCATGGTTGCCTCGACCGAGAAGGCGCCGACGGCGACGCCTGCCGAGATCGAGAGCTGCTGGGCGACGCTGACCAGCGTGGTCGCGCGGCTCATCTTCGCCGGCTCGATATCGGCATAGGCGAGGGTGTTGAGCGCCGTGAACTGCAGCGAGCGGAAGAAGCCGCCGACGATCAGGATGATCATGATCAGCAGCAATGGTGTCGAGACCGTGAACAGCGCGCAGGCGGCGAGGAAGACAGCGCTCACCACCGCATTGATCGTCATCACGCTGCGGAAGCCGAAGGTGCGGATGATGCGCGCAGCCAGCGCCTTCATGCCCATCGAGCCGACCGCGGACGAAAAGGTGACGAGGCCCGACTTGAACGGCGAAAGCCCGAAGCCGAGTTGCATCAGCAGCGGCAGCAGGAACGGGAGCGCGCCGATGCCGAGCCGGAACAGAAAGCCGCCGATAATGCTGGCATACATGGTCGGCAGCCGCATCAGGCTGAAGTCGAGCACCGGGCTGTCCACCCGCCGTGCATGCCGCAGATAGAGCAGCGTGAAGATCACGCCGCCGCCGATCAGCGCCGTCACCACCTGCCACGGCAACAGGCCCAGCCCCGCGACCGAGAGGCCGAAGGCGAGCCCGCCGAGGCCGAGGCCGGACAGCACCAGCCCGGCGAGATCGAAGCGGTCCGGATGCTCGCTGCGGATCGGATCGATGTAGCGCTGCGCCATCACGATCCCGAGTACGCCGATCGGAATGTTGATGATGAAGATCCAGTGCCAGGACAGATAGGTGGTGATGAAACCGCCGAGCGGCGGACCGATCACCGGGCCGACCAGCGCCGGGACGGTGACCCAGGCCATGGCATTGACCAGCGCGCTCTTGTCGATCGAGCGCAGCAGCACCAAGCGCCCGACCGGCGTCATCATCGCGCCGCCGATGCCCTGCACGACACGGGCGATCACGAAATCGTTGATCGATGACGACATCGCGCAGCCGATCGAGCCGACCATGAAGACGGCGATGGCCGCGCTGAACACTTTGCGCGCACCGAAGCGATCAGCGGTCCAGCCGCTCGCCGGGATGAAGATCGCCAGCGACAACAGGTAGGAGGTGATCGCGAGCTTCAGCGTCAGCGGGCTGGCGCCGATGTCGGCCGCGATGGCGGGAAGCGAGGTGGCGATCACCGTCGAGTCCATGTTTTCCATGAACAGCGCGGTTGCCACGATCAGGGGGATGATACGTTCCTTGGTCATGCGGCCGGAGCGTTGGTGAGTGGTCGAAGGAGGGGCTCTAGCACCCTATGCGGGCCGCGACCATTGCAGAAACGGGAAAACCTCCTAGATGCAAAGCCACGTGCTGGAGATCCGACGATGATCTACATTCTCGCCGCCCTGTTACCGCCGCTCGGCCTGCTGCTCAACGGTCAGCCGTTCTCGGCCATCCTGAATGTCGTGCTCATCGTGCTTTGCGCGCTTTTCGGGCTGATTTTCCCGATCCTGTGGCTGGTGCCGTCGGCGCATGCGGTGATCGCGGTTTACATGAAGCGGGAAGATCGCCGGCACCGCGAAATGGTGGAAGCGATCCGGCGCCACGGGCCGCCGCCCGGTTTCCGCCCGTAAGCCGGGCGGGCGCGGAATCCCTTGAAAAGTGATCGCTCCCGGCCGCAGGGCCCTTTGAATCAGGGGGCGGTCGTGCTATCGACCAGCGCCAATCCCTTGGAACGGGTTTCGATTCGACGGCGGCGCACCGGATAGCGTCGCCGAACGGTTCATCCATTCCAGGATTTTTGGCGGCGCAGGGCCGCATATGGAGTTGGCGATGACGCGAGTGCAAGGATTCGACCGGGTTCGCGAAGGTTACACATTTGACGATGTCCTGCTGAAGCCTGGCCTTTCCGACGTCCTGCCCTCCGAAGTCGATATTCGATCCCGCGCAACGCGCTCCATTCCCCTCAACATTCCCATCATCGCCTCGGCGATGGACACGGTCACCGAGGCGCGCATGGCGATCGCCATGGCGCAAGCCGGCGGCATCGGCGTGATTCACCGCAACTTCGATCCCGAAGGGCAGGCCGCGCAGGTGCGGCAGGTGAAGAAGTATGAGTCCGGCATGGTGGTCAATCCGCTCACCATCGGCCCTGACGCAAAGCTCGCGGACGCGCTGCTGCTGATGAAGGATCACGGGATTTCCGGCATCCCGGTGGTGACTGGCGGTGGCGGCACCACGCCCGGCAAGCTGGTCGGCATTCTCACCAATCGCGACGTCCGTTTTGCCACCAACCCGGACCAGAAGGTCTCGGAGCTGATGACCTACGAGAACCTGGTGACGGTGCGCGAGGGCGTCGGCCAGGAGGAGGCCAAGCGGCTGCTGCACAAGCACCGCATCGAAAAACTGTTGGTGGTCGACGACCAGTATCGTTGCGTCGGGCTGATCACCGTCAAGGACATGGAGAAGGCGGTCGCCAACCCGCTTGCCAGCAAGGACGCCCAGGGGCGGCTCCGGGTCGCGGCCGCGACAACGGTGGGCGAGGGCGGCTTCGAGCGCACCGAGCGCTTGATCGACGCCGGGGTCGATCTGATCGTGGTGGATACCGCCCACGGCCATTCCGTGCGGGTGCTGGAGGCGGTCAACCGCATCAAGCGGCTGTCCAATGCGGTCCAGGTCATCGCCGGCAACATCGCAACCACCGCGGGCGCACAGGCTCTGATCGATGCGGGGGCTGACGGCATCAAGGTCGGAATCGGTCCGGGCTCGATCTGCACCACCCGCATCGTCGCAGGTGTTGGGGTACCTCAGCTCACGGCGATCATGGACGCCGTCGACGCCGCCAAGAAGGCCGATGTCCCGATCATCGCCGACGGCGGGATTAAGTTTTCAGGCGATCTTGCGAAGGCCATTGCCGCCGGTGCCGACACTGCGATGGTGGGATCGCTGCTGGCCGGAACCGACGAGACTCCCGGCGAGGTGTTTCTTTGGAAGGGGCGTTCCTATAAGGCCTATCGCGGCATGGGGTCGGTTGGGGCGATGGCCCGCGGTTCGGCCGACCGCTATTTCCAGCAGGATATCAAGGACACGCTGAAGCTGGTTCCGGAGGGGATCGAGGGCCAGGTTCCCTACAAGGGGCCGGTCGCCAATGTGATGCATCAGCTCGCCGGAGGCCTGCGGGCCGCCATGGGCTATGTCGGCGCCCGCACCATTCCCGAGCTGCACGAGAAGGCGGAATTTGTCCGCATCACCGGGGCCGGGCTCCGCGAGAGCCATGTTCACGACGTGACCATCACGCGGGAAAGCCCGAATTATCCGGGCGCCGTCCTTTAGTTGGACCGACAGGCCCTCTACGGTTGTGTGCGGGATGGGCTGTTCCGGCGAGCCCCGCAGGGGCCGAACGGCCGCTCGCGCCGCGGGCATACTTCGACCGAAAATCCGAATAGGATGGGCCGGACAGGCAATGAGGCCTGCCCAGCAGATGGAATCGCGGTCGACATGTATGAATGGACGGACGAACGGCTCGAGGCGCTCTCCACCACAGAACTCAAGACACTGTTCGAGAACGCGCAGCGGAAATCTGCGGATGACCTTGTCACGCGATGCAAGGCATTGCTCGAGGCCCGGGATGCGCTGAAGCCCGCTCGTTCTGCCGGACCGCGCAGCGCATTGAAGACGTTCGAGCTCGACGTGTCGAAACAGTTGGCCGCGGTCGGAAAGGCGATGGCCGACAAGTACGACCTCAGCGAAGCCACCGCCAAGGCCCGATCCGCCGGGATCAAGGGCTTTCGCGCGCATCGGCTGCTCGACGCCAGGGGCGACGCCAAGCTCGGCGGCATGCAGCGCGACGGCTCGGTCGCGATCGAGCGCTACATCTCCTATCGGCTGGGCAACGACACCGTCTATCTGGGCGTGTTTCTGGCCAAGGATGCGCCTATCGAGGATCATGAATTTCATGTCATCGCCCCGGCGGCGCTGCTTGATGGCGCCAAGCCCGTAACGGAGCTCCGCCCGCTCGCGAGCGGCACGCACAAGCAGCCGGCCGGCGCCGGCCTTGCCTTCAAGGATATCGAATCCGCCGCCGCGGCATTCGAAGCCGCTCTCGCCAAGCTGGCCGCCTGAAGGCTATCCTGCCTGCAACGCCGTGACCGGCGCACCCATAGCTCCTTGGAGGATTCGAATGGCCCAATCGGCAAAACGTATCGTTCTGGCTTCTCGCCCGGTGGGCGAGCCGAAGCTCAGCGACTTCCGGCTCGAAGATGTGCCGGTACCAACCCCGGGCGAAGGGGAAGTGTTGCTGCGGACGATCTGGCTCTCGCTCGATCCCTATATGCGCGGCCGCATGAGTGACGGGCCGTCCTATGCCGCGCCGGTGCCGGTGGGCGGAGTCATGGAAGGCGAAGGGGTGAGCGAGGTGGTCACCTCGAACAATCCGACATTCACCAAAGGCGACATCGTCGCGATCCGCAGCGGCTGGCAGACGCACGCGCTCTCCGATGGCAAGGGCCTGCGCAAGATCGATCCCAAGGCGGCGCCGATCTCCACCGCGCTGGGTGTGCTCGGAATGCCGGGCATGACGGCCTATACCGGCCTGCTCGAGATTGGCCGTCCGAAGGCGGGAGAGACGGTGGTGGTGGCCGCAGCATCCGGCGCGGTCGGTTCGGCGGTCGGCCAGATTGCCCGGATCAAGGGAGCGCGCGCGGTCGGCATTGCCGGCGGCAAGGACAAATGCGACTACGTCAGGAACGAACTCGGCTTCGATGACTGCCTCGATCACCGCGATCCGGACTTCCCGGCCAAGCTCAAGGCGGCCTGCCCCAAGGGCATCGATGTCTATTTCGAGAATGTCGGCGGCGCGGTGTTCGAAGCGGTATTTCCGTTGCTCAATCCGTTCGCGCGGATGCCAGTCTGCGGCCTGATCGCCCAGTACAACGACACCCAGGCGGTTGCGCCACGCTGGGCCTCGGCCCTGATGCGCAATGTGCTGACCAAGCGTCTCACCATTCGCGGCTTCATCGTGAGCGATTTCGCCGCGATGCACGCCGATTTCCAGCGCGACATGGCGCAATGGGTGCGGGAGGGCAAGGTCAAATATCGTGAATCCGTCACCGAAGGGCTTGAGAACGCACCATCGGCCTTCATCGGCCTGCTGAAGGGGGCAAACTTCGGCAAGCAGTTGGTTCGGATCGGGCCCGACAAGGCTTGAGCGGCCGGCGGGTGCTGGCGTTTTCCGTGATGTGGGTTATGTCTCCGCTGGCGCGCGGCTGATCCGCCGGCGTCACAATGCTCACAGAGGACGATCATGACACCCGCTGCCCGGCTCTCCGCAGCCATCGACGTCATTGCCGCCATCGACGCGGAGCGAGTCCCGGCTGCCAATGCACTGAAGGAATGGGGGCGGGCCCATCGCTTCGCCGGCTCCGGCGATCGGGCCGCGATCGCCGGCCTGGTGTTCGACGTGCTGCGCCGCCGCGCCTCGAGCGCCTGGCTGATGGACGGCGATACGCCGCGGGCCCGGATGCTCGGCATGCTGCGGCTGGAGCGGGGCGCCACGCTGGAGACGGTCGAGGCGCTCTGCGATGGTTCGCGTTTTGCGCCGCCGCCGCTGACGGAGGCCGAACGGCAGGCCTTTGCCACGCGGAGCCTTGCCGACGCGCCGGCGCCGGTGGCGGGCGACTATCCCGACTGGTTGGACGCGCATTTCGCCGAGGTTTTCGGCGACGAGCGCGTGGCTGAGGCCGCGGCGATGGCGAGCCGCGCACCGCTCGACCTGCGGGTCAACACCCTCAAGGCATCCCGTGACAAGATATTGGGGCGGCTGTCTCATCTCGGGGCGGTGCCGACGCCATGGTCTCCGCTCGGCCTGCGCATTGCGCTCGGGGCCGATGCCCGCAACCCCGGCATCCATGCCGAGGAGGATTTTATCAAGGGGCATATCGAGGTGCAGGACGAAGGTT
>Ga0180217_1003184_pt1 | contig 14113 bp, 12 predicted proteins | sample eDN3rd37CBELigOP_FD_128521 | JGI IMG/M metagenome (GOLD analysis project Ga0180217, IMG submission 128521) | Enriched Organic Plus compost microbial communities from Emeryville, California, USA - eDNA 3rd pass 37_C BE-Lig OP (version 2) (version 2) ... | reverse complement strand
GCGACGCGCCGCTCGGGCGCAAGCGCGTGCTGACGCCGTCGCCGGTCGCACAGGCGGCCGAGGACCTCGGGCTGCCGGTGCTGCGCACCGACCGGCTCGACGACGCCACGACCGCCGCGCTCACGGCACTCGAACCCGACCTCGGCGTGATCGTCGCCTACGGCGGTCTCGTGCGTGAACCGCTGCTGTCCGCCCCCGCGCACGGATGGATCAACCTCCACTTCTCGCTGCTCCCGCGCTGGCGCGGAGCCGCTCCGGTGCAGCACGCGCTCATCGCCGGCGACGTGGAGACGGGCGCGGCGGTGTTCCGCCTCGTACCCGGGCTCGACGAGGGCGACGTGTACGACGAGCTCCGCATGCCGATGCCCGCCACCGCGACCGCCGGCGAGCTGCTGGACACCCTCTCGGCGGACGGCGCGGAGCTGCTGGAACGGGTCGTGGACGCGATCGCCGCGGGGACCGCGGTCGCCGTCCCCCAGGTGGGCGAGCCCACCTACGCCCACAAGCTCACGGCGGAGGACGGCCGCATCCGCTGGGACGAGCCCGCGGCCGCAGTGCTCGGTCGCATCCGCGGCACCACCCCCGAGCCCGGGGCGCACACCACCCTCGACGGCGCCCGCGTGAAGGTGCTCGCCGCCCGTGCCACCGACGGCGCCGACCGTCTGGCTCCTGGCGCCGTCCGTCTCGTCGGGAAGGACGTGCACGTCGGCACCGCCGACGAGCCGATCGTGCTCGAGCGGGTGCAGCCCGCCGGGAAGCAGGCGATGGATGCGGCCGCCTGGGCCCGCGGCATCCGCGCCGCCGACCCGGTGGTCGGCTCGTGAGCGCCCGCCGCGTCGCCTACGACGTGCTCCGTGCGGTGCATGAGTCCGACGCGTACGCGAACCTGCTGCTGCCCATCGCGATCGCCCGTGCGGGGCTGGGGGAGAAGGACGCGGCTCTCGCGACCGAGCTCGCCTACGGCACACTCCGGCGCCAGGGCACCTACGACGCGATCATCCGCGCCGCCGCCGACCGCGAGGTGTCGAAGATCGATCCGGCGGTGCTCGACGCACTGCGATTGGGCGTGCACCAGCTGCTCGCGACCCGTATCGCCTCGCACGCGGCCGTGCACGAGACGGTCGAGCTCGTCCGCCGTGAGGCGGGGCGCGGCGCGACGGGCTTCGCCAACGCCGTGCTGCGGCGCATCGCCCGCGACACGCCCGGCGAGTGGCTCGCCCGCATCGAACGCGATGCCCGCTCGGACGACGAGCGGCTCGGCCTCGCCGCGTCCCATCCGGTGTGGGTGATCAGGGCGCTGCGGCGCGCCCTCGCAGCGGAGGGCCGTGCAGACGAGCTCGAGGCGCTGCTGAAGGCCGACAACGAATCCCCGCGGGTGACCCTCGCGGTGCTGCCCGGCCTCGCCGAGTGCCCCGCCGACCTCGCGCCCACGCCGTACTCGCCGGTCGGCGCCCGCCTGGCCGGCGGTGACCCGCAGGCGGTCGTCGCCGAAGGCCGGATCCGGGTGCAGGACGAGGGCTCCCAGCTCGCCGCACTCGCGCTCACCCGTGCGCTGCCGGTCCGGGCGGGGGAGCGATGGCTCGACCTCTGCGCCGGGCCCGGGGGCAAGACCGCGTTGCTGGCGGCCGAGGCCCTCGCCGGCGGCGCGGTCCTCGAGGCGAACGAGGTCGTCCCGGCGCGGGCGGGCCTCGTGCGGAAGGCCCTCGCCGGCATCCCGCTCGAGGTCGAGGTCAGCGAGGAGGACGGGCGCGAGCGCGCCGGCCGCGGCAGCTACGACCGCATCCTCGTCGACGCACCGTGCACCGGGCTCGGTGCGCTCCGTCGCCGCCCCGAGGCGCGCTGGCGCAAGCAGCCCTCCGACGTGCCCGAACTCACCGCGCTGCAGACCGAGCTGGTGGATGCGGGCCTGTCGGCGCTGCGTCCCGGTGGGGTGCTCGCCTACGTCACCTGCTCGCCGCACCTCGCCGAGACCGCCGGGGTGCTCGCCGAGATCATGCGGGCCTGGGGCGATCGCGTCGAGGAGCTCGACGCCCGCGCCGTGCTGCAGCGGGTCGCACGCTCGCCGCTCGACCTGCCCGCACAGGCGGACGGATCCGGCCGTGCGCAGCTGTGGCCGCACCGCCACGGCACCGACGCGATGTCCATCTCGCTCCTGCGCCGGCGCTGAGCCCGCCCGCCCGTCCGCCTGTCGCCTGTCGCCGCACTCCGACGCTCACCTGTCGCAAACGGTCGCCGCGAGCCGCACCAGGCGACAGCTGAGCGCGGGTGTCTCTGGTTCCCCTGTCGCGAACGGCCGCCGCCGGCCGCATCAAGCGACAGGCGAGCGGCGACGACGACAGGGGGAGTCGCGGGGCCGCGATAATGGGCGGGTGACCGGCTTCCGCATCAACCCGTCCGTCCTCGCCGCCGACTTCGTGAACATGCAGTCGGAGCTCGCCCGCATCGCCGCGGCCGACTTCGTGCACGTGGACGTCATGGACAACCACTTCGTGCCCAACCTCACCTTCGGCCCGCAGATGGTCGAGCGCATCCAGGCCACGAGTCCGGTGCCGCTGGACGTGCACCTCATGATCGACGACCCCGACCGCTGGGCACCCGGCTATGCCGAGCTCGGCGCCGCATCCGTCACCTTCCACCTCGAGGCCGCCCACGAGCCGGTCGTGCTCGCCCGCCGCCTGCGCGACATCGGCGCCCGCGCCGGCGTGGCGGTGAAGCCCGCCACGCCCGTGGACGGCCTGTTCGACCTGCTCGACGTGTTCGATCAGATCCTCGTCATGACCGTCGAGCCCGGCTTCGGCGGCCAGTCGTTCATGCCCGAGACCATGCCGAAGCTCCGTCGCCTGGCCGACGAGGCCCGTCGCCGCGGGTCCGCGGTCTGGCTGCAGGTCGACGGCGGCATCTCCGAGTCCACCATCGCGCAGGCCGCCGAGGCCGGCGCCGACACCTTCGTCGCAGGCTCCGCCGTGTTCGGATCCGGCGACCCGCAGGCCGCGATCGAGGCCCTCCGCGCCGGGGCCGCCGCCCACCACCGGCACTGACGCCCCTCCGGTGCACCGGGAGGGTCCCGGCGTTCGGTACCCTGGGATGGTGAAGACGTTCGAAGCCCTGTTCGCGGAACTCAGCGAGAAGGCGGCCGCGCGGCCGGCCGGCTCCGGCACCGTGGCAGAGCTCGACGCCGGTGTCCACGCGATCGGCAAGAAGATCGTCGAGGAGGCGGCAGAGGTGTGGATGGCCGCCGAGTACGAGTCGCTCGACGCCGCCGCCGAGGAGATCTCGCAGCTCCTCTACCACCTGCAGGTGCTCATGCTCGCGAAGGGGCTGAGCCTGGAGGATGTCTACCGACATCTCTGAGCGCCGTTCCCCCGACCGCTCAACACCTGGAAAGCAACTGCACCATGCTGCGAATCGCCGTGCCGAACAAGGGCTCGCTCTCCGAGACCGCTGCCGAGATGCTCGCCGAGGCCGGATACACCGGCCGCCGCGACTCGAAGGACCTCTACGTCGCCGACCCGGTCAACGACGTCGAGTTCTTCTACCTGCGCCCGAAGGACATCGCCACCTACGTGGGCTCCGGCGCCCTCGACGTGGGCATCACCGGGCGTGACCTGCTGCTGGACGCACGCATGCCCGGCGCCCGTGAGATCGAGGCCCTCGGCTTCGGCGCGTCCACCTTCCGCTTCGCCGCGACCCCCGGCCGGTTCCGCGAGGTGACCGACCTCGAAGGGATGCGGGTCGCCACCGCCTACCCGGGCCTGGTCGACCGCTTCCTCGACGAGCAGGGCGTCGCCGTCGACCTCGTGCCGCTGGACGGTGCGGTCGAGTCGGCCGTGCAGCTCGGCGTCGCCGACGCGGTCGCCGACGTCGTCTCCACCGGCACCACCCTCCGTCAGGCGGGCCTGGAGATCTTCGGTCCGAAGCTCCTCGAGTCCGAGGCGGTGCTCATCACCGGCCCGGACGAGCCCGAGGGCCTGGACACGCTGCTGCGGCGCCTGCGGGGTGTGCTCGTCGCGCGCCGCTACGTGCTCGTGGACTACGACCTGCCCGAGGACCTCGTGGAGGAGGCGGTGAAGATCGCCCCCGGCATCGAGTCGCCGACGATCTCGCCGCTGCGCGACCCCGCCTGGGTCGCGGTGCGCGTCATGACTCCGCGGAACACCGTGAACCAGGTGATGGACGACCTGTACGCGATCGGCGCCCGCGCCATCCTGGTGTCGGCCATCCACAACGCGAGGCTCTGACATGAGCCTGGTGTGCCGCGTGATCCCGTGTCTCGACGTGGCGGCGGGCCGGGTCGTGAAGGGCGTCAACTTCGAGAACCTGCGCGACATGGGGGATCCGGTCGAACTCGCCCGCCACTACTACGAGCAGGGCGCCGACGAGATCACCTTCCTCGACGTGACCGCGACCGTCGACGAGCGGGCGACGACCTACGACATGGTCCGTCGCACCGCCGAGCAGGTGTTCATCCCGCTCACGGTCGGCGGCGGCATCCGCTCGGTCGAGGACGTGGCGCGGCTGCAGGGCGTGGGCGCCGACAAGATCGGCGTGAACTCCGCCGCGATCGCCCGCCCCGACCTCATCGGGGAGATCGCCGACCGGTTCGGCGCACAGGTGCTCGTGCTCTCGCTCGACGTCAAGCGTGCCGACCACACCGCGTCCGGGTTCGCGGTCACCACGCACGGCGGCCGTACGCTCACCGACCTGGACGCGCTCGCCTGGGCGCGCGAGGCCATCGAGCGCGGAGCGGGGGAGCTGCTGGTCAATTCGATCGACGCCGACGGCACGAAGGACGGATTCGACCTCGAACTCGTCTCGCGCATGCGCGAGGTCTCCAGCGTCCCGGTGATCGCCTCCGGCGGTGCGGGCGCGGCGGAGCACTTCGCCCCGGCGATCTCCGCCGGCGCGGACGCGGTGCTCGCCGCATCCGTGTTCCACTCGGGACAGCTGACCGTGGGGGATGTGAAGGCGGCCATGGCCGCGGAGGGGATCCCGGTGCGCCGATGAGCGGGACCGTCGAGGAGCGCATCGCGCGCGTCCGATTCAACGCCGACGGCCTCGTCGCCGCCGTGATCCAGCAGTGGGACACGAAGGACGTGCTCATGCTCGGGTGGATGGATGCCGAGGCCCTGCGCCGCACGCTCACCACCGGCCGCGTCACGTTCTGGTCCCGCTCCCGTCAGGAGTACTGGCGCAAGGGCGACACGTCCGGCCACATCCAGCTCGTCAAGGGTGCGCGTCTGGACTGCGACGGCGACACGATCCTCGTGACCGTCGACCAGGTCGGCGCCGCCTGCCACACCGGCGACCGAACCTGCTTCGACGCCGACGACCTCGACCCGGTGCAGGCGTGATCCGCCGGGCACGCCTGATCGCCGTCCTCGGCGTGCTCGCGCCCGGAGTCATCATCCTCATCGGCTCGACCCAGACCTGGGTGCACGTCGCGCTGGTGGACACCGCAGCCTCCGACCTCACCGTCGCGGGCGCAGACGCGGTGCCCGTGCTCGCCCCGCTGAGCCTCGCGGTGCTCGCGCTCGGCCTCGCGCTGAGCATCGTCGGCACCGTGCTCCGGTACGTGTTCGGCGTGCTCGCGGTCGCGGCGGCGGTCGGGATCGGCACGCCGACGCTCGCCGTCCTCGCCGGCCCGCCCGTGTCCGCATATGCGCGGACCGTGACCGACGCCACCGGCATCGGCGGCGACGCGGCCGTCGAAGCCCTCGTCGCCGAGCGCTGGCTCACGGTGTGGCCGGTCGTCACCGTCGCCGCCGCCGTGATCCTCCTGCTCGCAGGCGTGTTCGTGCTGGCCACCGCCCGGCGCTGGGTCCGCGGCGGGCGCAAATACGAGTCCGCACCCCGCCTGCGCAGCGCCGGTGCCGACCCCAGCCGACCGCTCGACGCGATCGACTCCTGGGACGACCTCAGCCGCGGCGACGATCCGACGTCGGGCGGCGACGCCCGCTAGACTGACCACGGGGCGCGGACACGTGCGCCCGCATGCGAAGGAGACACATGAGCAACCCCATCGGTGACCCCGGACACGGCCACTCGCCGGCGGCATGGACCGCCGTGATCATCATGCTCGTCGCGTTCACGCTCGGCACCGTCTTCTTCTGGTTCGACATGCCGGTCCTCGTGTGGGCGAGCGCCGCGCTGCTCGTGGTCGGACTGATCGTCGGCTGGATCATGGCCAAGGCCGGGTACGGCGTCAACGGTCCCAAGTACTCGCCCAAAGAGCATTGAGCATGCTGGCCGACCTCACGGCCGGCTCCGTCGCGGACGCTGAGACGCGCGCCGAGACGCTGCCGCTCGCCGAGGTCGAACGTCGTGCCCTCGCCCAGCCCGCCGCGCGCGACGCGCTCGCGGCGCTGGCGCCCGCCGACCGGGTGAAGATCATCGCCGAGGTCAAGCGCGCCAGTCCGAGCCGCGGCGACCTCGCCGCCATCCCCGATCCCGCCGCGCAGGCGCGCAAGTACGAGGTCGGGGGCGCGAGCGCCATCTCGGTGCTCACCGAGGAGCGGAAGTTCAAGGGCAGCCTCGACGACCTGCGCGCCGTGCGCGCCGCGGTCGAGGTGCCCGTGCTCCGCAAGGACTTCATCGCCACGCCGTACCAGGTCATGGAGGCCCGCGCCGCCGGCGCCGACCTCGTGCTCCTGATCGTCGCCGCGCTGGAGCAGCCGGTGCTCGCCGAGCTGCACGAGCTCATCCTCCAACTCGGGATGACGCCGCTCGTCGAGACGCACTCGGCGGAGGAGCTGTCCCGCGCCGCGGACCTCGGCGCCCGGCTCATCGGCGTGAACGCCCGCGACCTCACCACCTTCGAGCTCGACCGGGACCTGTTCGGCAGTCTCGCCGACGCCTTCCCCGCGGATGCGATCAAGGTCGCCGAGTCCGCGGTGCTCACCCCGGCCGACGTCGCGCACTACCGCGCGGACGGCGCCGACGTGGTGCTCGTGGGCGAGGCCCTCGTCACCAGCGACCCCGTCGTCACCCTCCGCGCCTTCCTGGGAGCATGAACATGAGTCTTCGCGACGCGAAGGGCCCCTTCTTCGGCGAGTTCGGCGGGCGCTACATGCCCGAATCGCTCATCGCGGCGATCGACGAGCTCACCGAGGTGTACGAGGCGGCCATGGCCGACCCGGCGTTCCACGCCGAGCTGAACGAGCTGCTGCACACCTACGCCGGGCGCCCGTCGGTGCTCACCGAGGTGCCCCGGTTCGCCGAGCACGCCGGCGGTGCGCGGGTGTTCCTCAAGCGCGAGGACCTCAACCACACCGGCTCGCACAAGATCAACAACGTGCTTGGGCAGGCGCTGCTGACCAAGCGCCTCGGCAAGACCCGCGTCATCGCCGAGACCGGCGCCGGCCAGCACGGCGTCGCGACCGCGACCGCCGCCGCGCTCATGGGCCTGGACTGCGTCATCTACATGGGCGAGGTCGACACCGAGCGCCAGGCGCTGAACGTGGCCCGGATGCGGCTGCTCGGTGCCGAGGTCGTGGCGGTCAAGACCGGTTCGCGCACGCTGAAGGACGCCATCAACGAGGCGTACCGCGACTGGGTCGCCAGCGTCGAGACCACGAACTACATCTTCGGCACCGCGGCCGGACCCCACCCGTTCCCGGCGATGGTGCGCGACTTCCAGAAGATCATCGGCGAGGAGGCCCGCGCCCAGCTCATCGAGCGCGCCGGGCGCCTGCCGGACGCCGTCTTCGCCTGCGTCGGCGGCGGCTCCAACGCGATCGGCATGTTCGACGCGTTCCTGGACGACGAGGACGTCAAGCTCTACGGGGTGGAGGCAGCCGGTGACGGCGTCGACACGCCGCGCCACGCCGCATCCATCGAGCGCGGCCGTCCGGGCGTGCTGCACGGCGCGAAGACCTACGTGCTCCAGGACGAGGACGGGCAGACGATCGAGTCGCACTCGATCTCCGCCGGCCTCGACTACCCGGGCGTCGGCCCGGAGCACGCCTGGCTCGCCTCGATCGGGCGCGCCGAGTACATCCCGGCGACCGACGACGAGGCCATGCAGGCGCTGCGCCTGCTCAGCCGCACCGAGGGCATCATCCCGGCGATCGAGTCCGCCCACGCCCTGGCCGGTGCGCTGCGCATTGGCCGCGAGCTCGGTCCCGACGCCGTGATCGCGGTCTGCCTCTCCGGTCGCGGTGACAAGGACATGGACACCGCCGCGCGCTACTTCGACCTGTACGACCGCGACGCGGCCGGCGACGGCGAGCCCGTGGCCGTCCCCGCATCCGACGACGACGCCTCCGGCGAGGGAGTGGAACTGTGACTTCGCGTGTGGCCGCGGCGATCGACGCCGCGCACGCCCAGGGCCGCGGGGCCTTCATCGGCTACCTGCCGCTCGGCTATCCCGACCTGGAGACGAGCATCGAGGCGGCCGTCGCCCTCGCCGAGAGCGGCGCCGACGTGATCGAGCTCGGCCCGCCCTACTCCGACCCGGTGATGGACGGCCCACTCATCCAGGAGGCCACGAACGCCGCGCTCGAGGCCGGGTTCCGCCTGCGCGACCTGTTCCCGGCCGTCCGCGAGATCACCTCGCGCACCGATGTCCCCGTCGTCGTGATGACCTACTGGAACCCGGTGTTCCAGTACGGCGTGGACAGGTACGCGGACGACCTCGCCGCCGCGGGCGGGGCAGGGCTCATCACCCCGGACATCACGCCCGAGGCCGCCGCCGACTGGATCGCCGCGAGCGAGCGCACCGGTCTGGACCGCATCTTCCTGGCCGCACCGACCTCGAGCGATGAGCGACTCGACCTCGTGGTCGAGAACACGACCGGCTTCGTCTACACCGTCTCCACCATGGGCATCACGGGTGAGCGCGCCGACCTGGACGCGGCCGCACGCACGCTCGTCGCACGTCTGCGCGAGCACGGCGCCGGTCACGCCTGCGTCGGCATCGGCATCAGCACGCCCGAGCACGTCGCCACCACCGTCGAGTACGCCGACGGTGCGATCGTGGGCTCGGCGCTCGTGCGCGCGCTCCGCGACGGCGGTGTCGAGGGCCTCCGCGCCACCGCGGCAGCCCTCGCCGAGGCCACCCGGCGCTGATGCGGGCGGTGCCCGGCGGCAGCTGCCAGTAGACTCGCGGTCGTGACTTTTTCGGCACTGCCCGTGTTCGCCAGCATCCCGAGCCCTTCGATCAGCTTCTTCGACCTCGGGCCGCTGCGCATCCACTTCTACGCCCTCTGCATCATCGCCGGCATCATCGTCGCGGTGCTGTTGACCAATCACCGGCTGACCAAGCGCGGTGCCGAGCCGTGGGTCGTCATCGACATCGCGTTGTTCGCGGTCCCGCTGGCGATCATCTGCGCGCGGATCTACCACGTGCTCACCCACCTCGGCTTCTACGTCGGGGAGGGCAAGAACACCTGGAACCCCTTCGAACCGGGCTCGGTGTGGGCGATCTGGGAGGGCGGCATCGCCATCTACGGCGCCCTCATCGGCGGCGCCGTCGGCGCGTGGCTCGGATGCCGCTGGACCGGGCTGCGCTTCTGGACCGTCGCCGACGCCATCGCCCCTGGCCTCATCATCGCGCAGGCGATGGGCCGGTTCGGCAACTGGTTCAACCAGGAGCTGTTCGGTCTGCCGACCGATGCCTGGTGGGGTCTGGAGATCGCCCCGGGCAACCCCGCGATCCCCGCCGGTCTGCCGGAGGGCACGCTGTTCCAGCCCACCTTCCTCTACGAGGTGATCTGGAACCTCCTCGGCGCCGCCGTCCTGCTGTGGGCGGGGCGGAGGTTCACGCTCCAGTGGGGTCGCGTGTTCGGCCTGTACCTCGTCTGGTACTCGGCCGGGCGCATCGTGTGGGAGTCCATCCGCATCGACCCGTCCGAGATCATCCTGGGCCTTCGCACGAACGTGTGGACCGCGATCATCGGTGTCGTCCTGGGCCTGGCCATTATGATCGTCCAGAAACGTCGCCACCCGGGTCTCGAGCCTTCGCCGTACCGGACAGGTCGCACGCGCACCCCCGTACCGAATGTACAATCGCAGGACAGCGATGAGTTCGTCGACGTGAGCGCACCCCCCACGTCCGGATCCGCATCGGGCACGGCCACAAGCTGAACCCTCTCGAAAGTCTCGGGCCGACGTCGTCCCAGCATCAAGCATCCATGTGAGGACGGTAGGTATGGCATCGCGCCCCCGTCACAGTTCCGAAGGCAGCCTCGGCGCCTTCCCCGCCAAGCAGGGCATGTACAACCCGGCGTTCGAGAAGGACGCCTGTGGTCTGGCCATGGTCGCCACGCTTCGCGGTGAGCCCGGGCATGACATCGTCGATCTCGCGCTGACGGCGCTCCGCAACCTCGAACACCGCGGCGCCATCGGCTCCGACGCCGGCACCGGCGACGGCGCGGGCATCCTCACGCAGATGCCGGATGCGTTCCTGCGCGAGGTGGTCGACTTCGAGCTGCCGCCGGTGGGGGAGTACGCCGCGGGACTCGCGTTCCTGCCGCTGGACGCCGAGGCGCGCGCCGCGATGAAGGCCGAGGTCGCCCGCATCGCCGAGAACGAGAACCTGGTGGTCCTCGGCTGGCGGGAGGTGCCCACCGTCGAGGAGCACCTCGGCAAGCTCGCCTTCGAGGCCCGCCCCGCGTTCGAGCAGCTCTTCGTGTCCCGGCCGGCCGTGGGCGACGCACCTGCGCTCTCCGGCATCGATCTGGACCGTCGTGTCTACCGCCTCCGCAAGCGCGCCCAGCGTGACGCCGGCGCCTACTTCGTGACCCTCTCCAGTCGCACGCTCGGCTACAAGGGCATGGTCACAACCCTCCAGCTCGAGCCGTTCTACCCCGACCTGCAGGACCCGCGGTTCGTCACCGAGCTTGCCGTCGTGCACTCGCGGTACTCCACGAACACCTTCCCGTCGTGGCCGCTCGCGCAGCCGCTGCGGATGCTCGCCCACAACGGCGAGATCAACACCGTCAACGGCAACCGCAACTGGATGCGCGCGCGCCAGTCTCAGCTGGAGTCCGAGGTGCTCGGCGACATCGAGTCGCTGCTGCCGATCTGCACCGAGGGTGCGAGCGACTCCGCATCCTTCGACGAGGTGCTCGAGCTGCTGACCCTCACCGGCCGCAGCCTCCCGCACGCGATCATGATGATGGTGCCTGAGGCGTACGAGAAGCAGCCGGACATCGACCCGAAACTGCGCGCGTTCTACGAGTACCACGCGATGCAGATGGAGCCGTGGGACGGCCCCGCCGCGCTCATCTTCACCGACGGCACGGTCGTCGGTGCGACCCTCGACCGCAACGGCCTCCGCCCCGGTCGCTGGACCGAGACCACCGACGGCCTCGTCGTCATCGGGTCCGAGACCGGCGTGCTCGACTTCGAGCCCGAACGCATCAAGCGCCGCGGCCGCCTGCAGCCGGGCCGCATGTTCCTCGTCGACACGGCCCAGCGCCGCATCATCGAGGACGAGGAGATCAAGCACGAGCTCGCAAACCTGCACCCGTGGCAGGAGTGGCTCGACGCCGGTCGCGTCCGGCTGGCCGACCTCCCGGAGCGCGAGCACATCGTGCACCCGATCGCCTCGATCACGCGTCGCCAGCGCACGTTCGGCTACACCGAGGAGGAGGTGCGCATCCTCCTCACCCCGATGGGCCAGAACGGTGCAGAGCCGCTGGGCGCGATGGGCAGCGACACCCCGATCGCGGTGCTGAGCGAGCGTCCGCGCCTGCTGTTCGACTACTTCGTGCAGCAGTTCGCGCAGGTGACCAACCCGCCGCTCGACTCCATCCGCGAAGAGGTCGTCACCTCGCTTGCGCTGGGGCTCGGCCCGGAGCGGAACCTGCTCGACTGGGGCCCGGAGCACACCCGGGTCATCACGCTGGACTTCCCGGTGATCGACAACGACGAACTGGCCAAGCTCCAGAACATCGACAAGGCGCTCCCGGGTCGACGCTCGGTCACCATCCGCGGCCTGTACCACTTCGACCAGGGACCCGGTGCCATGGAGGCGCGCCTGGACGAGATCGCCGCCGAGGTCGATGCGGCCATCGCGGACGGCGCGGAGTTCATCATCCTGAGCGACCGAGACTCGAACAAGGACCTCGTCCCGATCCCGTCGCTGCTGCTCGTCTCCGCCGTGCACCACCACCTCATCCGCCGGCAGAACCGCATGAAGGTCGGCCTGGTGGTCGAAGCCGGCGACGTCCGCGAGGTGCACCACGTCGCCACCCTGCTCGGGTACGGCGCGTCCGCGGTGAACCCGTACCTCGCGATGGAGACCGTCGAGTACCTCGTGCGCGCCGGCTTCATCACCGGCATCACCCCGGAGAAGGCGGTCAAGAACCTCATCTACGCGCTCGGCAAGGGCGTGCTGAAGATCATGTCCAAGATGGGCATCTCCACGGTGTCCTCGTACGCGGGCGCCCAGGTCTTCGAGGCCGTCGGCCTGTCGCAGGAGTTCGTCGACAAGTACTTCACCGGCACCGAGACCAAGCTCGGCGGCATCGGGATCGAGCAGATCGCCGCAGAGAACCAGGCCCGTCACGACTTCGCCTACCCGGAGGACGAAGCGGCTCGCGCCCACGAGCGCCTGTGGACCGGTGGCGAGTACCAGTGGCGCCGCGACGGCTCGCCGCACCTGTTCAACCCGGACACGGTGTTCCGGTTGCAGCACTCGACGCGCACGCGTCGCTATGACATCTTCCGCGAGTACACGAAGCTCGTCGACGACCAGGCGAAGGAGCTGAAGACGCTCCGCGGGCTCTTCAAGCTGCGCACCGGACTGCGGCCGCGCGTACCGCTGGACGAGGTCGAGCCCGTCTCGTCGATCGTGAAGCGGTTCTCCACCGGCGCGATGAGCTACGGCTCGATCTCCAAGGAGGCGCACGAGACCCTCGCGATCGCAATGAACCGGATCGGCGGCAAGTCGAACACCGGTGAGGGCGGGGAGGACATCGACCGCCTGCTCGACCCGGAGCGCCGCAGCGCCATCAAGCAGGTGGCGTCGGGCAGGTTCGGCGTCACGAGCATCTACCTCACCGAGGCGGACGACATCCAGATCAAGCTCGCCCAGGGCGCCAAGCCGGGCGAGGGCGGTCAGCTGCCGCCGCAGAAGGTGTACCCGTGGGTCGCCCGCACGCGAGGGGGCACCCCCGGCGTCGGTCTCATCTCGCCGCCGCCGCACCATGACATCTACTCCATCGAGGACCTGAAGCAGCTCATCTTCGACCTCAAGCGCGCGAACCCGAACGCCCGCGTGCACGTCAAGCTCGTGAGCCAGTCGGGCATCGGCGCGGTGGCCGCGGGCACGGCGAAGGCCCTCGCCGACGTGATCCTCGTCTCGGGGCACGACGGCGGCACCGGCGCGAGCCCGCTCAACTCGCTCAAGCACGCGGGCACCCCGTGGGAGCTGGGTCTCGCCGAGACGCAGCAGACGCTCATGCTCAACGGCATGCGGGACCGCGTCGTGGTCCAGGTCGACGGACAGCTCAAGACGGGGCGCGACGTCATCATCGGCGCCCTGCTCGGTGCCGAGGAGTTCGGCTTCGCCACCGCACCCCTGGTCGTCTCCGGCTGCATCATGATGCGCGTGTGCCACCTGGACACCTGCCCGGTCGGCGTCGCAACGCAGAACCCGGTGCTGCGCTCCCGGTTCACCGGCAAGCCCGAGTTCGTCGTGAACTTCATGGAGTTCATCGCGGAGGAGGTGCGCGAGTACCTCTCCGAGCTCGGCTTCCGGAGTCTCGACGAGGCGATCGGCCACGCCGAGCTGCTGGATGTCGACCACGCGATCGAACACTGGAAGGCCGGGGGGCTCGACCTCACCCCGGTGCTCGAGGGTCCGGCGTTCGCCCCCGAGGAGCCGCGCCGTCACGTGGTCGACCAGCAGCACGAGCTGGACGAGCACTTCGACGTGGAACTCATCGCGAAGGCCCAGGACGTCATCGCCAACGGCGGCCACGTGCGGATCGACCTGCCCGTGCGCAACACCGCCCGGGCGGTCGGGACGCTGCTCGGCCACCACGTCACGAAGGCGCACGGCCAGCACGGGCTGCCCTCGGGGTCGATCGAGGTGAACCTCACCGGTTCGGCCGGACAGTCCTTCGGCGCGTTCATGCCCGCGGGCATCACGCTGCGCCTGGAGGGC
>Ga0180217_1003180_pt1 | contig 14123 bp, 10 predicted proteins | sample eDN3rd37CBELigOP_FD_128521 | JGI IMG/M metagenome (GOLD analysis project Ga0180217, IMG submission 128521) | Enriched Organic Plus compost microbial communities from Emeryville, California, USA - eDNA 3rd pass 37_C BE-Lig OP (version 2) (version 2) ... | reverse complement strand
GGAAGGGGACAAAGGCCGCGTAATATGGGTAAGCCGCTGCGTCAGGTCAAGGACTTGTTTCTGCAATTTTATTTCATCCTCGGGGGTGAGCCCCGGCTGCCGGAGCCGCGCGGTGATGCTGTCGCGCCGGTTCGACAGCGCGCGCCGTTCGAGATCACGCCAACAATCGCCCGCGACGGCCAGCGGTTCCGCGACTTCAGGCAAGACGCCCTCAGCCGCAAGAAGGTCGGCGATGGCGGCCTGTTCGGCGGGGGGGAGCGCGGCCATGAAGGCGGCGAGGGAGGCGGGTTCCTCCGGGTTGAACCGTCCGCGGAGGAGCGAGGCGAGGACCTCCCCGTCTTCCAGCTCTGCCAGGAGCGGTTCCCATGGGAGGCCAAGGAGCCACTCCCGCACGCTGGCGTTTACCAGCACCAACCGGCAGAGGAGGCGCATGGCGTTGGTCATCGGCGGAAGCGCCGGCATGGCGGCGGTTTGGGACGCCTTCGCGGCTTCGGCTCCCTCCTGAGAGTCGGCACGGCGGGTTCGCTTGAGGAGCATGACGAACTGCTCCGGCGGGATTTCCAGCCGGGCGCTGACTTTTCTGAGCACCGCCTCACGCAGGACGGTGTCGGAAATCAGCGAAATTCCGGCGGCGATTTTGCGGGCAAACTCGGCCTTGGCGCGCGGGGAGGCGAAATCCGCGCTGGCGGCGAAGCGCTCCACCTGGAATTCGAAAAAGTCGCTCGCTCCCGCCACGAGCGCGGCAAATGCCTCGCCCCCTTCGCTGCGGACGAAAGAGTCCGGGTCATGGCCCGGCGGCATGGCGACCACACGGACGGAAAGCCCGACATCGAGCAGGGGGGGGAGGGTTCGCTCCGCCGCTTTAAGCCCTGCGGCGTCGGAGTCGAAGCAAAGCACTACCTCGCTGACATACCGCTTGAGGATGCGCGCCTGTTCCTCGGTGAATGCGGTGCCTTGGGAGGCGGTGACGTTTTGCACCCCGGCTTCGTAAGCGGTGATGAGATCAAGCTGGCCTTCGCAGACGATTGCCGATTTGGCGTCGATCAGGGGGCGCTTGGTCTTGTGCAGGCCGAAAAGAACCCTCCCCTTGATGAAAATGGGCGTTTCGGGGGAGTTGACATACTTCCCTCCGGGCTGGTCCGCCCGAAGCACGCGCCCGCTGAAGGCGATCACCTCGCCCAGGTCGTTGCAGATCGGGAACATCAGCCGGTCGCGAAAGCGGTCGAAGAGGTGAGGGGGGCGATTGGGTTCCTGGCTTTCGCGAACCGTGACCAGTCCGCTGGCAATCAATTCATTGACCGTATAACCCTGTTTGCGTGCCCAGGAGGTGAGAAAATCCCACGACTCCGGGGCATAGCCGATCTTCCACGAGCGGGCGACTTCGGCGGTGATGCCCCGGGTCTTGAGATACGCCCGGGCATGTTCGGCGAGCTCGCTCTTGAAGAGGAGGCGGTGGAAGCGCTCGGCTGCGGCTGCATGGAGGGCCAGCAGGCGGCTTTTCATCCGGTGGCGGGCATCCTCCTCGGCGGTCATCGGTTCGTCCTCGAAACGAATGCCCCGCCGGGCGGCCAGTCGCTTCACGGCCTCCGGAAAGTGGACGTTCTCATAGAGTTCCACAAACTTGAAGACCGTTCCTCCCGCTCCGCACCCGAAGCATTTGAAGGTCTGCCGGGCCGGATTCACCGAGAAGGATGGCGACTTCTCCCTGTGAAAGGGGCAGAGCGCCTTGTAAACCGCGCCTGCCGGCTTCAACGGGAAATAGCCGCTGATGACCTCAACGATGTCGTTGGCCGCCGCAACCTGTTGGAGGACCTGCTCGGGGATCATGCGCCGCCAGCGTAGCGGAAACGATCGGAGGAGCAAAGACGCCGGGTAAAAAATTGCGGGATTGGGCTGATTTGCGTTAGATGATTATTTCATAAAAACCTGAAAATAAGACTTTTGAAGTTATTGTTATGCAAAATTAGGTGTTTTTGAAAAACTCGCTCCCGCCTGAGTTCAGGGATGGAGGGGATTCTTGAAACGTCTTTGCCGAGGGAATCAGGTCACCTGAAAGGAAGGGAACGACGGCGAAGAGAGGGGGCGAGCAACCGAAGGGGGAAATGCAATATTTTAGGGAAAAGTTTAATAAAAGGCGCTGATTTCAAAAACGTTATACATCAATTCAGGGATTAAATACACTCAATAAGTAAAAATAATTATTTCAACTTGTAAATGAGAAACTTATGAATCTTTACGAATGACAACTTGTTAGATTTTGACGTATGAGTATCGCACGCAAGACATTTGATTTAATCGACTTATTAAAAATTTTATAAATTTTCCATAAAAACACATTTTCGTGTCTTTGGAGCACAGCCCCCAGGCAATTTTCTCTGTGCACAAGCGGTTCCTTCGGTACCCTGCGGTATGGCCATTGAGTTGACTGAGCGCCTTTTGATGGACGCGGGCGGCTGGCAAGCCGTCAAACATGCGCGCGCCCTGCTGGATTCGAAACGGGTCGTTAGCGCTGCCTACCTGCCCCCGCTCTTGAAAGGGGTCGTCAGGGAAGGGGATTCCGAGTTTCGCGCCGGGCTCAAGATCAGTTCGAAGAGCGACATCGAAAACATTTGCACCTGCCGTCAATCCCGGGAATGGGGGTCCATTTGCCCGCACTCACTGGCCGTGGGATTGGCGGTGCTGGCCGCGAAAGCCCCCCCAAGCCCCGCCCCGTCAGCAGGGCCAGCCGCAGCCGCCACCCCGCCTCGGGCCGAAGGGCCTGCCAGGCAGTCCGCTCCGGCGGCCGCCGCACCCGCAGCGAGAAAAGGCCCTCATTTTGCCGTCGGAGCGGAGGCATCCGGCGAGCCGGTCACTCTTTCGGTCGTGTTTCCGCCCCAGTTCATTGCCGCGTGGGAACGGGGAAACATCACCGTCGGGGTGGAGGCTCAACTGGGCAGCCGCCGAATGATGCTGCAAGCACTAAACGAAAAAGCGTCGTACCGTTGTTCTTTGGTTGATCTACAGTTGATTGAAGCACTGCGGAAGTTAAACGATGGGGCCGTGGCCGGAATGCTGGCGCTTCCGTGCGACAAGGCGCTCCTCCTGCTGGACGGGCTGCGAGGGCACCCCCGTGTCACCTTCGGCAAGAACGCTTCCGCCCAGATCAGCGACAAGCCGTTTCGCCCTCAATTGGAGGCGCGGACAGACGGGCAGGGGAGGCTCGCACTCCGCGTGGTTTGGCCGCCTGAATCGCGCCTCCTGCTCGGTTCCACCCAGGCCTGGCGGCTTACCGGAGAGACGTTTTCTCCGGTGGCCCCGGGGTTGCCTCCGGCCTATCTGGAACTGCTTCGCCGCGAAATCATGCTTCCGGCAGAGCAGGCGGGCTCCTTTCTGGCCAACGAACTTCCAACGCTGGCCGCCTTTTTCGAGCTGACGGGCAACGCCGCACCCGCTGCCGGACAAGCGCCGCGGCTCACCCCGGAGGCAGGCGAGTTTTCGCTCACTCTGGAAGGGTCGCTCAACCATCTTGCCGCCCGGCTTCAGAGAATTTACTCAAAGCGCGTCGTCACCGTCGGGCTCACCAGCCCTTCGGAGAACTGGGCGCTCCCCGATCCGGGCGATCCCACGCGCATTCTCTGCCGCAATCTGGAAGCCGAGCGGGATGCCTTGGCGAGGCTGACGCGCTACGGCTTTATGGGGCCGGATTCGGCCGGGCAGTTCGTCCTGAGGGGCGAGCGGAACATCCTCGCGTTTTTCGGGGAAGGTTACCCGCTTCTTCAGAAAGAATGGACCGTCACCCTCGGGGCGCGGTTCGAGAAGGTTACGGAAAACATCGAACGGATTACGCCGCGCGTGGAGATCATCAGCTCCGGCGAGCAATGGTTTGACCTTCAGTTCGACCTTGCCACGTCCGGCGGCGACCGGTTTTCGGCTGCGGAGGTGCAACGCATGTTGCAGCTTGGGCAGAACCATGTGCGCCTGAAAAACGGGAAAACGGCCATTTTCAGCGCCGGGCTGCTGGACGATTTCAAGACCGTTCTGCGCGACTGCAATCCCGAGCAGCGCCAGCCGGGCACCTATCGGATCGGACAGGCGCATGCGGGCTATCTGGAGGCTTCCGTGGCCGAGGCGGGGTTCAACCTTTCGGCTCCCGCGCGATGGCGGAACTGGGCGCAGTCCCAACGCGGCCTGAAGGAAATGCAACGGCCGGCCCTGGGGAATCTCGAACCGGTTTTGCGCGGCTACCAGAAACACGGTGTCGCGTGGCTTGAGTTCCTTGCGAGCAACCGGCTCGGGGGGCTCCTCGCCGACGACATGGGCCTGGGGAAAACCCTCCAGGCGTTGGCCTTCTTGCGGACCCAGCCTGGCCCGGCCCTGGTGGTTTGCCCTTCGTCCCTGGTCTTCAACTGGCGGCGTGAGGTCGAGAAGTTCACCCCGGAGCGGCGGCTTTTGATAATCGAGGGGGGCAATCGCGCCGGGTTGTTCCGGGAAATCCCATCGGCCGACCTGGTGATTACCAGCTACCCCTTGCTTCGCCGCGACGCGGAACGCTACCGGGCATTCGAGTTCTCAACCGTGTTGCTGGACGAGGCTCAGCACATCAAAAACCCCGACACCCAAAATGCCCAGGCGGCAGGGGTGTTGAAGGCCCGGCAAAAATTCATCCTGACCGGGACGCCGGTGGAAAACTCCGTGCGTGACATCTGGTCGCTCATGAACTTCGTCATGCCGGGATATCTGGGGGACCGCGACGATTTTCGCGAACGGTACGAAATTCCCATTTCCCGCCACAACTCCGGCGAGGCGATGGCCAGGCTTTCCAAACGTCTCAAGCCGTTCCTTTTGCGCCGGAGAAAGCAGGATGTCGCCTCCGATCTTCCGCAAAAGCTCGAGCAGGTGGCGTACTGCGAACTCAACGAGGCGCAGCGGGAGGTTTACGCGGCCTTGTTGCAGGGCGCGCGCGCCCAGGTGGAGAAGGCCCACGGCGAGAAAAACGCGGGCCGCGCCCGTATGCTGATGCTGACGGCGCTCCTCAGGCTGCGTCAGGCGGCTTGCGATTTACGGTTGTTGAACAAAGAGGATGCCGAAAACACACCGGGCGGAAAAGCCTTCAAGGTCACCAATGGCTCCAAGCCTTCGAAACCTTCGCCGCTTTCGGGAAAACTGGAGCTTTTCAACGAATTGCTTTCCGAGGCGATCGACGGCGGGCACCGGGTTCTGGTCTTCAGCCAGTTCGTCTCGATGCTGTCGCTCCTCAAGCAGGAGTTGGAAAAGGAGCAAATTGCCTACTGCTACCTTGATGGCCAGACACGCGACCGCGCCGCAGAGGTGGACCGGTTCCAATCGGGCGGGATTCCCGTCTTTCTGATCAGCCTCAAGGCCGGCGGCACCGGCCTGAACCTGACCGCCGCCGATACCGTCATCCACTTCGACCCATGGTGGAACCCCGCCGTGGAAGCCCAGGCCACCGACCGCGCACATCGGATCGGCCAGAAGAATGTCGTGACTGCGTACAAGCTGATTACCCGAGGCACGGTGGAAGAAAAGATCCTTAACCTCCAGCGCAAGAAGCGCGAGGTCATTGAGGCGACCGTTGAATCTGAAGAGCCTGTGATGGAAGGGCTTACGATCAACGAAATCGAATCGCTCCTGATGGAGTGAAAAATCTAGGGAATCGCTGATTAAATGAAGCCTGACGAAAGCGCAGGCAGTTTTGATGGACACAAAAATGACCAGCTTACGGCAGAGCTTGCTTTCATCAGCGGTTCCCTAGGGGCGCAGTTGCGGGGACGGCATCTAAAATTTTGATTGCATGCAATCAAAATAACCGGGGTCACAAGATGAATTGCCTCATCGTAGTGCTGGGGTGTCTGATTTCTGATTTCATGCAATCATAATTCGGCGAAGGGTTTATTGTGCCGAGGTATTTAGTGTCCAACGAGGGCTGTGTCGCGCTCAACCTCGTCCAGGTCCCGTGAGAGCGGGACAGGGCGGCGTTCCGCGTGTAATACACCCAATTTTCCGTCGAGGGAGGGGTGTATTACGCCCGATGTCTACGTTGAGGCTTGGATAACGAAAAGGGCGACGTATTCCAAAAAGCGCCTTCAGGCACTGCTCGAACCGGATTGACCTGGCGCCAGCCAGGGCTTGGGGTTCCGCTGGTGATCTTTGAAGCGAGAATCGAGTCAACAATGGTGCCTCAGGCTTGATCGCTGGAGTGGAGCGGCGACCCGGTCGCGGGATTCGCGCTCCTCGAGTTTTTCACATGGAGTGCATCGATGTGAACAAGTTGGGGGCTTTTCCGGGCCGCGAGAGGGATGCGGCGTTTTTCCGCAGGTTATTCACAACCCGATAACTTCCTGGCGATCAGTCTGATATTTCACAACATCATACAATAAACGTCATATAAAATCGCCCCGTGGAGGAAAGGCCCGGGGTAAAGGTCGCACTCCCCGAACGGCTCGGAGCGCCCCAGCGCCGGATGGATCGAATTTTGATGACATGTCATCAGAAATCCCGGCGGCCAGTCGTGGGGCTGCGCCGGGCGAAAGCCCGGCGTCTGCCCCACGGCGGGACGCTTGGCTTGTCTGTAATACATATCTCGACACGACACCCCCCGAAACCGGTGCTCACCAGAGTAAATCAAGGGCATCCGGAACCCCTCCTGCACCTCCTGAAAGTGTCCACAATGTCCACAATCCGGTTGCGGAAGGTGTCCACAATGTCCACTTCAGCCCGTGGGAACCCCAGCCCCTCGGAAGCGGACGGAATACTGGCGACTGAAAAAGCGCCAGCAACGGCAACGTCTGCGGGAAGCTCAAGGTGTGGAAGTGAAGCTCCTCCTGCCTCCCGATCTGGCGGCGTCGATCCGAGCTTCCCTCCCGGCTGGGCAAACGCTCGCGGAAGGCATCCTGAAGCTCCTGACGGCTCCCTCTGCGGCTCCAAGTCCCCTCCTGAAGGGTCGCAATGCCCCTTGCCCCTGTGGGAGCGGTCTGAAGGCCAGGAGGTGCTACCTCAAGGCGCTTCCGTAGCACGCGGGGGGTTATCCACAAAACCGCAGGGCGGTAGGTTGCGGCAGCCCGAGCCCCGCAGGGAAAGAGCTCGGGCGCTGGCGCCAAGCCAGAGCAACCGGTTTGTGGGTAACTCCGAGAGCCCCGCCCCGAGTCTGATCCCCTTTCCCAACCCCTCCTCCTGCGACCCCCTTCGGGGGGTTGTGGGGGGAACCTCAAGTCATTCGATCCCAGTCTCTTATGTGGCAAGACGTGCAAGGAATCTTCTGGACCTTATTGACGGCATATCTCCTTCGCTTGCCTCTGAAATCGCTTGGCGTCGGGCTCGCTCCGATTGTTACGAACTGAGCGAACGGATGGCTTGGCTGATTCAGAACGCGGCGTATGATGACCCCCGGAAGGTCGTCAACGGGGCCGCTATGATTTCCGATCTGTCCATCCTCTCTTCCTCCTCCCTCTGCTCAACGTCCATTTCAGCGGAAGAGGGTAAATGTCATATAAAATTGCGATTGGTGGCATGCACGCTTCCTCCTCCTTGCGGAAGCTCCAGTTTCGAAATGCCAAAGTCCGCGAATTTTCCGATTCGCAGGCGTGATTCCGCCAGCAATCCCCGAGGCAATGAACGCGCATTCGAAACGGAGTTTCGCGGGCAAATGTGTTTCCCAAACTGGAGTCTGGGACCGAGGGAGAATTCGTGAGCGTGCCTTTTACGCGGGAAGCTTCCCGCGTGAAGCTGGGCCTGAATGCTTCAAATTTTTTCGATTTTTGATTACATGAAATCAAAAATCCACCAATATCAGGGAACTCGCCCACCCATGGAAGCCATTCAGCCTGACCTCCCGATCCTCATCCCCAAAAAACGCGGCCGTCCGCGCAGCGGCGTGGACCGCAAGAAACAACTCCGCAAAGCGGCTCGAAAGCATCGCGCGAAAGGAGGCTTCCGGGTCAGGCGGATGCAGGTCGAGGTTCCTGCGGGATTATATTACAATCTCGTTTCCATTTCCGAGCGCGAAAACGAACCGCTTCGCGTCACGGTAACCCGGCTCCTCCATGAAGCATGGAAGCGCGACTATGTCGAACGCGCGGTTGCCGAGGGCAGCAATCGCCAATCCGCCGAAAAGGTGGCTGATTCCATGATCGAGGCCAACCTGGCCGAATTTGACCGGTGCTTTGCCGCAGAGGAGAAGAAATGATTTTTGATTACCTGCAATCAAAACAAAAATCGCCTCGCGCAAGTCATCTGAAACGCCCGGATGTGGCGGATCTCCTCACCCCTCTGCCGCTGAACTCATTGACATCTCGTTAAACAGTCCGATGTTTGTGTGCGGATTCCGGTTGGGTTGCTGGTTTGTCCCTTCCGGAATTCCGCATTTTTGTTCCCCGGGATCGCGCACCCAATCCAGCGATCCACCTCGCCCACAGCGCGCCTATACCGGCGATTCGTTGATTGCCAGCAGCCGGATGAACTCTTCTTTCGTTCCAGCCGCGCGGAGGGCGGCTTCGCTTTTTGCCGAACGGAACGTCCGGGCGATCGCGCCGATGATCCGCAGATAGTCGGCGGCCAATGCAACGGGAACGCCGATCACGATGATGTAATGGGCCAGGACGCGGCTGCCCCCCTCGCCTTCAAACCAGATCCCGTTCGTGCTCCGGCCAGCGGCCATCACCATCGTGGAGACCTGGTTTGTCCGCGCGTGGGGAATGCAAATCCCACGCCCGCTTTCCGTCGCGATGCAGGAGCTGCCCACCTTGATTGCGCCGACAAAGGCGTTCCAGTCGCGCACCCGTTCGTCGCCGCGCAGTAACTGCGCCACCTCCAGGATGGCCGCCTCCCGGGTGGTGGAGGTCACTTCCAACAGCACTCTTTTGGGCGTGAGAATGTCGCTGATGGTGATCATAGTGCGCTGCCGCTCCACTTGAGCTTCTGCCGCAGGATCTCGCAGAACGAGAGATCCGGCAGCATCGCGAGAGGCAGCTTATGGGGGCTTTTCCTGATTCGGATGAGGTCCCCCTCCTCGATGGCCACCGGCTCCTGCCCATCCACGACCAGCATGATATCCCGGTGCCCGCGAACAGGCCGGACGGTAATCTCCGACTGGTCGGAAACGATGACGGAGCGGTTGGTCAAAACGTGCGGGCAAATCGGCGTGATCACGAACACGCCCGACTTCGGAAGAATGACGGGGCCTCCCGCAGAGAGCGAATACGCTGTCGAGCCGGTGGAGGTCGCCACGATCAGGCCGTCGGCGTTGTACTGGGTCAGTTCCTCCCCATCGATCGTCGTGTCGAGCTTGATGAGCCGGGAAAGCGCACCCCGGCTGATCACGGCGTCGTTAAGGCCGGTACAACGCGCAACGGGCTCCCCTCGCCGTTCCACAACGACCTCCAGCAGCGTCCTGCGGCTTAAAACGATCTTCCCGGAACAGATCGCTTCCACCGCCTCGTCGGAGGCGAGCGAGTTGACGCACGTCAGAAAACCGAGAGAGCCAAGATTGATCCCAAACACCGGGCAAACCGCCGCGCCGAGTTGGTGCACCGCCCGCAAGAGAGAGCCATCGCCGCCCAAAACCACGAGCATCGACACCCTGCGGCCGAGTTCAGCGACAGAAAGCCCACCTTCCTCGCCGATCAGTGTTGCCGTTTCGGATTCGAGGAGGATCTCCGCGCCACGGGAACGGAATTTTTCCACCAGCAGGCGGGTTAATTCGCCTGCCCGAGGTTTGCCTGCGTGGGCCACCAGACCGATCAGTTGCGGAGACATGCCAGAAATTCGCGGTTACCTTCGCCGCCGAGGATGGGCGACTCGATCACCCCATGCCAGCTTTTTGCCAACGTGTCGCGCACGAAATTTTCTATTTTCCGCACAGCCTGCTGCTGAGCCAAGGGGTCACGCACAACCCCGCGCCCTTTATCCACCTCTTCCTTGCCCAGTTCGAACTGTGGCTTGATGAGTGCAAGCACGGTGCCGCCCGGCTCCAGCAGCCCAAACGCGGCAGGCAGGATCAGTGTCAGCGAAATGAACGAAACGTCGATCACGCAAAGGGCAATCGGCTCCGGAATCTCTTCATGGGTAAGGAAACGGGCGTTGAGCTTTTCCCGGACGACCACGCGCGGGTCGCTCCTGATTTTCCAGTCGAGCTGGCTGTGCCCCACATCCACCGCGTGAACCCGGGCCGCCCCGTGCTGGAGAAGACAGTCGGTAAACCCGCCGGTCGAAGCCCCGATGTCGAGGCAGACCTTCCCCGCCGGGTCGACCCCGAAGTGCTTCAGGGCCGCTTCCAGCTTCAACCCGCCGCGCCCCACGTACCGGCATTTCTCCTGGATGAAGATCGCGGCATCGGGCGGCACCTTCGTCCCCGGCTTGTCGGCAAGCGCCTCCCCCACCCTGACGGTACCCGCCATGATCGCGCGCTGCGCCTTTTCGCGGCTTTCGAAAAGGCCGCGTTCCACAAGGAGGAGGTCCAGGCGCTGTTTGGGGGCTTTTTCTTTCACGGGAGGAGCGGTTTTAGCCTGAAGGGGCCCCGACGCGAAGCAACTTTTTGACGTACGCCTCTCCATCGCGTATGCCAACCTCCGGCACCGCAAGGTGCGCTAAGGAATCACTGATTCAATCCGTGGTTCCCCAACGCAATTTCCCACGGCAAATAATGCTTGAAGGGCGATTCCTTTCGAAACAAAAACCCCGCCATGTCCAACGACGATCTTAAGGAAACCATCAAATCGATCATGGTCGAAAGCCTGATGCTCAAGACCCCCAAGGAAGAAATCGCCAACGATCTTCCCCTCTTCGGGCCGGATGGGCTCGGCCTCGACTCCATCGATGCGCTGGAACTCGTCGTCTGCCTGGAAAAGAACTTCGGCGTCACCGTTCCCAATTCGGACGTCGCCCGCACCGCGCTTGCGACGGTGGATTCGATCCACGATTACGTGATCGCCAATCGGAAGAAATAACCCCCTTTTCCCCCTCTCCTCTGTGACGGAAGATCGGGCGGCGCTGTTGCAAGGGTGCCTCTTCATTGCGGGCCCGACCGCGGTGGGCAAGACGGAGGTCGCCCTCCGGGTGGCCGAGCGGCTCGATGGGGAAATTGTCGGCGCGGACGCATTTCAGGTTTACGAGCGGCTTGATATCCTGACCGCCAAGCCGCCCGGGGAGGCGCTTGCCCGGGTGCCGCACCACCTCGTCGCCACGGTGCCGCTCTCCGAGGCGTTCAACGTCGCTCGCTGGCTGGAGGCCGCTCTCGCCGCCATTGCCGGAATCCGCGAGCGGGGCAAAACGCCGATCATCGTCGGTGGAACGGGCCTTTACCTCCGCGCGTTGGTGCGCGGGCTCGCCGAAGTGCCGCCTTCCGACGAAACCTTGCGCGAGGAGCTTTCCGCCCAGCCGCTGGAGGCGCTTCTGCACCGGCTCGAAACGCTCGATCCCGCCGCCGCCGCCAGCGTCGATCGAAAAAACCCGCGCCGCGTCGTTCGCGCGTTGGAGGTCTGCCTTCTCACCGGGCGGCCTTTTTCCAGCTTTCGCGAAGAATGGGGGAACACCCCGCCCCACCTTCCCGCCGTGCTCCTGGTGCGTGACCGGGAGGAGCTCTACGAGCGGATCGACCGTCGCGCCGCGGAAATGTTCGCGGAGGGTGCGGTGGAGGAAGTCCGTTCCACCCTGGCTATAAGAGGTGCCGCCAATGCGGGAGGCATTGGCCCAACCGCGCAGCAGGTCATCGGCTGGAAGGAGATCAACGCGCTCCTTCGCGGGGAATGCACGCAGGCCGAATGCATCGACGCCATCCGGCAGGCCACCCGGCGTTACGCAAAACGGCAGTTGACGTGGTTCCGCCGTGAAACTATGTTTCAGCCAGTCTCCCTGAGTCCAATCAGCCCATTGAGATCATCCGGTTCAACCTGCTTCGGCAGTCGTCTTCAGGCTTCGGGCCTCTCGCCCCAGCCTACCGCCGGTTCCGCGTCTGCCGATCAAGCCGCGATGGCGGATGCCGTGGAGCAAATCGTCAACTTTTTCCGGCAGTTCCCTTCCGGCGCATCGTCGGATGGCGCTCCTTCGGCCCGGCCTCTTCAACCATGATCGAAACGCGCGCACCCGCACGCTCCCGTCCTGAAAAAGCCCTCCTGGTAGGCCTTGAGCGCGAAGGTGTCTCCAAGTGGGACCTTCGCGAGTCGCTGGACGAACTTGCCGAATTGGCCGAATCCGCCGGCGCGCAGGTCGCCGGGGTCGTCACCCAGCACCGCGAACACCCCACGGCCCCTTTTTATATTGGCAAGGGAAAGGCGGAGCATGTCGCCTCGCTTTGCCGCCAGGAGGCGGTCACTTCCGTCATTTTTGACGACGAGCTTTCCCCCGCCCAAAGCCGCAACCTGGAGCAGCTCACCGCCAGCAAGGTGCTTGATCGCACCCAGCTCATCCTCGACATCTTCGCGCAACGCGCCCGCAGCCGCGAGGGGCGGCTCCAGATCGAACTGGCGCAGCTTCAGTATCTGCTCCCGCGTTTGACGCGAATGTGGAACCATCTTTCGCGCCAGACCGGCGGCATCGGCACGCGCGGCCCGGGCGAAACCCAGCTTGAAGTCGACCGCCGCCGCGTGCAGGAGCGCATCGCCAAGCTGGAGCGCGAGCTGGAGGAAGTGCGCAAGCACCGTGGCATCCAGCGCGAGGGCCGCAGGCGGCACCATTGGCCGGTGGCCGCCGTCGTCGGCTATACCAACGCGGGCAAATCCACGTTCCTGAACCGGATGACCGGCGCGGACGTGATCGCGGCGGATCAGCTTTTTGCGACGCTCGACCCGACGACCCGCCAGTTCGTCCTCCCCAACCGGCAAAAAATGCTCCTCACCGACACCGTCGGCTTCATTCGGAAGCTGCCGCACACGTTGATCGAGGCGTTCAAAGCCACGCTGGAGGAAGTGCACGAGGCCGATCTCCTCATTCACGTCGTCGACATCAGCCACCCGCAATTCCTGGAGCAAATGGCCGCCGTGGATCGCGTCGTTAAGGAACTCGACGCGCACGGGAAGCAGACGCTTACCGTGTTCAACAAGATCGACCTCCTCGCCGACCGCGACGTGATGGCGATGCAGCTGGCGCGCATCCCGAGCAGCGTCGCCATCTCCGCGCGCACTGGCGAAGGCATTCCCCAACTCGTCGAGGAGCTTGAAAACCAGCTCTCCGCCTGGCGGTTACGGGGCGTCTACCGGATTCCGCTGGCCGACACCGCGACCGTCGCGGAAATGCACCGGGTGGGCCACGTGCTGGAAATTCGGTACGAGGAGGAATTTGCTTTCGTGCGGGCGCACATCCCGCCGCAGCTCCAAAACAGGTTGGCGCCCTTCGCGCAAAGCGAACCGGCCGACGCCGCCTGAGAAGCCCGCGTTTCCGGGTTTCCCTCCCCACTTTTCCCACGCCGATGCTCCTCGCCTTTCACAAGCCGTACGGCGTTCTTTCGCAGTTCACCCCGGACGGCTCGCCCAATCGGACTCTGGCGGAGTTCGGCTTTCCACCCGGCGTTTACCCGATCGGCAGGCTCGATGCCGACAGCGAGGGGCTGCTTCTGTTGAGCGACGAAGCGGCGCTCAACGCGCGGCTACTCCATCCCGCGCGAGGGCACGGGCGCATCTATTGGGCACAGGTGGAGCGCCTCCCCTCGCCCGAGGCGTTGGTACAGCTTCGGCGCGGTGTCCTCATCGCCGGGCACAAAACGCTCCCGGCAAAGGCCCGCCTGCTCGATCCGCAGCCGGAGGTGCCGCCGCGAGATCCGCCGATCCGGTACCGGAAGAACGTTCCCGATTGCTGGATTGAACTGGAACTTACCGAAGGCAAGAACCGGCAGGTTCGCCGAATGACGGCTGCCGTGGGGCACCCGACGCTCCGGTTGATGCGGGTGCGAATCGGTCGTTTTGAATTGCGGCAGCTTCAGGCGGGGCAATGGAAGGAGCTTTCCCTGGCGGAGCGGAAGCTGGTGCTGGGGTGAAAGTCGAGAGCGAGACCCCCCGGCTTGCGATTTCTGATTGCATGTAATCAAAATCGCAAGCCGACGACTTCGACTCTCTCGGGTCAAGAAAACCCGCCGCTCCAAGCTCCCGGCATTCCGGCTTATCGCTCTGCTGCGGCCGCCTTTCGTAATTCCTGGGCGG
>Ga0180217_1003177_pt1 | contig 14132 bp, 14 predicted proteins | sample eDN3rd37CBELigOP_FD_128521 | JGI IMG/M metagenome (GOLD analysis project Ga0180217, IMG submission 128521) | Enriched Organic Plus compost microbial communities from Emeryville, California, USA - eDNA 3rd pass 37_C BE-Lig OP (version 2) (version 2) ... | reverse complement strand
GCGTTCGAGGAGGCCGACATCGCGCCGATCGCGATGACGGGACAGGCTCCGGGTGCAGATGTGTCTTCGGCCGATGAAGCGGAGCGCCGCGAGGGTGCCGCGGCGCTCCGCGAGGCCGTGGCGTTCGCGGCCGCACTCGGCGCGGATCAGCTGAACGGCGTGCCGTACGGGCTGTTCGGCCCGCCGGGCGCTCCGACGCCGCGCGCCGCTCTGGAGCGGGCCGCGCGCGAGGTCGGCGCGGTCGCCGACGAGGCATCCGATCGCGGCATCACGATGACGTTCGAGGTGCTCAACCGCTACGAGACGTCCGCGATCAACACCGCCGCGCAGGCGCTCGAGTTCGTCGAGCTGAGCGGGTCGCGCAGCCTCGGGATCCACCTCGACACGTACCACATGGCGATCGAGGAGGCCGACATGGCGGCAGCCATCCGCGACGCGCTGCCCCGACTCGCGTACCTCGAGCTGGGGCAGTCCGGGCGCGGGTTCCTCAGCACAGGCGTCGTCGACATCCCGAAGGTCGTGCAGCAGACGCTCGACGAGGGCTACACCGGCCGGTGGGGGGTCGAGGCGTTCTCGCGGCCGCTCGTCGGCGACGGCGCGGGCGACATGCTCGCGATCTGGCGCGCGCCGTACGACGACGGTCTCGAGCTCGCGGCCGATGCGGTGCGGGTCATCCGAAGGGGATGGGCCGAGAGCGCGACAGGGCGCCGCGCGCAGCGACTGGCACGCAGCGGCGCCTGAATCCGGAGCGCGTGGGCGCCGGCACCGCTCAGCGGGGGCGACGCTGGCGGCTCACGCCGCTCTGGTTCTGGATCGCGCTCGCCGTGATTGGCGTCGCAAGGGCGGCCGACACGAGAAGAATCCCGGCCACGAAGACGAGTCCCTGGAACGCCTCCAGGTTGAAGGACAGCCCGAACAGGTACATCCCGCCGAGGAACAGGACCGCATACAAGGCAAACAGCACAGCGCCACCTCCTGGTTGCCTGCCACCCTACGCGGAACGCGCGGTTTTCTCCTCCTCACTCCCGCCCCGGGGGACTGTGCACCGACTCGCACCGCGAGACGTGTCAGTATTCCTGCAAGCAATTGCAGGCAGCGATCCGGCCTGACTGGGCAGGGCGGATCCGTCCGCGTCGCCGCAGTCGGGCGACCGCGATGGAGGGGGTGGGCGTCCTGTGTCCCTGACGGACGAGGAACGCGAGCAGGGTGAGGCGCAGTCGCGGATGCTGCGACTCCACACCTCGCCCGGACACCTCATCCGGCGCTCGCACCAGATGCACACCGCCCTGTGGACGGAGGAGTTCGACGGCGAGGTCACCGGTCCCCAGTACGCGCTGCTCAGCGTGCTCACGGCCGGCTCGATGGATCAGCGCTCCGCCGGGCAGAGCGCCTCGCTCGACAAGTCGACCGCCGCGGACGTCGTCGCGCGGCTCGAGCGCCACGGCTGGCTCGCGCGCCAGCGGGACACGCGCGATCGGCGGCGCTACCTGCTGTCGCTCACGACGCCCGCGCGCTCCGCGCTGCGCCACATCACACCGCGCGTGGCGGAGGTGCAACGTCGGTTCCTCGAACCCCTCTCGCCCGACGGCTCCGCGTGGTTCGCGGCGGCGCTGGCCCGCGTCGCGTACAGGGGAGAGCCGCCCGCCCTTCCGGAGGATGCGGATGCCTCGTTCGCGCTGCCGCCGGCGAAGGCGCCGGGCCATCTGCTGAGGCGGAGCGAACAGCTGCAGGGCGTGTACTGGACGGAGCACGTCGGCTCGCTGCTGACGTCGCCCCAGTACGCGCTGCTGACGGCGGTCGCGTGGAACGACGACATCGACCAGAGCACGGCCGGCGAACTCGCCTCGCTCGACAAATCGAGCACGACGGACGTCATCGCGCGTCTCGTGCGTCGCGGACTGGTCACCGCGCGACCCGACCCGCACGATCGCAGGCGCAAGCTCATCGACCTCACCCCGGAGGCGCGGGAGGTGGTCGAGCGCGTCGCGGTCGCGGCGGAGCTCGTGCAGCGTGACCTGCTCGCTCCGCTGGCGGCGGATGAGGTGACGCGCTTCGTCTCGCTGCTCGAGGTGGTCGCCTACCGGCGTCCGCTGCTTCGGGCGGAGCATCCGTTACTCAATTGAGAAGCATCCGTTATTCAACTGATCTGTGACGAGCGTCAAGGAAACCTTGACAATCGACCTCCCTCGACCCATGATGTGAGCACCGACACAGCGACGTGCGATTCGACAGGCGATGGGTGCCCGAGCCCGCGGCGTCGCCCCGGTCGGTCCTGCCCACACTGCTCACGAGAGGCTTGTCGATGAAGAAAGCTCTTGCCGCCATCGCGCTCGGCGCGGCGGCCGTCCTGACCCTCAGCGGATGCACCGACTCCGCCGCACCTTCCGCCACCTCGACCGCGACCGAAGACGCCGCCGGCGGCGGCGGCGAGCTCACGACCGTCCGCGTCGCGGCGCTGCCCATCGCCGAGACCGGCGCCCTGTGGGCCGCGATGGACGAGGGCATCTTCGAAGAGCACGGCCTCGAGATCGAGGTCGTCCCCGCCCAGGGCGGTGCGAACGCGATCCCGGCGCTCCTCAGCGGCGACATCCAGTTCGCGATCGGCCAGCCCTTCGGTCCGATCCGCGCCGACCTCCAGGACCTCGGGGTCGTGATCGTCGGCAACTACGCGAACAGCATCGCCGACGGCACCGACGTGAACGCGGTCGTCGCGCTCGGTGACTCGGGCATCACGCGCCCGGCCGACCTCGCGGGCAAGAAGGTCTCGGTCAACACGCTCGGCGCGGCCGGAGACCTGACGATCCGCAAGGCCGTCCAGGACGACGGCGGCGACCCGTCGACGATCGAGTTCGTCGAGGTCGCCTTCCCCGATGTCCCGGCGCAGCTGGAGGCCGGCACGATGGACGCCGCGTGGGCACCCGACCCCTTCCGCGCCATGATCGTGGGCGGGGGCGGCGTCTCGGTGGTCTCGCCGTACCAGGCGACGATCCCGGGTCTCACGGTGCTCACGAACATCACGACGCAGGAGCTCCTGGACTCCGACCCCGAGCTGGTCGAGGCGTATGCCGCGGCGATGTCGGAGGCGCTCGAGTGGGCGTCGCAGAACGAAGAGGCCGTGCGCGCCGCGATCGCCACGAACCTCGAGATCCCCGAGGAGGCCGCGGCGGGAATCACACTGCCGGAGTTCACGTGGGACCTCGCCGGTGCCGGCATCGAGGAGCTGGGCGCACTGGCGGTCGAGTTCGAGTACATCGAGGGCGAGCCCGACTACAGCCGCCTGATCCAGCAGCAGTAGGAATCGGCCTGAGGAGGGGCGGATGCCTCAGCCGAGGCATCCGTCCCTCCCTCCGTTCCCGCCCCCGCACCACCGATCGGATCACCGTGACCGCCACCGCCGACGCCCCCGTCATCGCCACACCGGCGACCCCTCGCGGCTCGAGCCACTTCCGCCGTCAGCGCCGACTGCGCACTCTGCGCAAGGTCGTGCTCGGGCTCGCCGGCATCGCCGGGTTCCTCGCGACGTGGCAGCTGCTCCCGACCCTGGGAGTGGTCAACCCTGCGTACTTCCCGACCGCGACCGACACGATCGCACAGCTGTCCGCGCTGTCCCGCGACCTCGAGTTCTGGCGCAACGTCGGCCGCACGCTCACGTCGTGGGCGCTGGGTCTGCTCATCGCGACGGTGCTCGCGGTCGTGCTCGGCACGATCATCGGCCTCGTGCCGTTCCTGCGTCGTGCGACCCACACGACGGTGGAGTTCCTGCGCCCGATCCCGTCGGTCGCGCTCATCCCGCTCGCGATCCTCATGTTCGGCTACCAGCTGCAGGCCGCGCTGCTGATCATCGTGTTCGCGAGCTTCTGGCAGGTGTTCATCCAGGTGCTCTACGGCGTCGCCGACGTCGACGCCGTGGCGCGCGACACCGCGCGCAGCTACGGACTGTCGCGTGGTGCGCAGATCCGCAGCGTCGTGTTCCCGACGGCGCTGCCGTACCTCATGACGGGCCTCCGGCTCGCGGCGACCGTCGCGCTGATCCTCGCGATCACCGCCGAGATGTTCATGTCGGTCCCGGGGCTCGGTCGCGCGATCATGATCGCCCGCGAGTCCGGACAGTGGACCACCGTCTACGCCCTGGTGATCGTCACCGGCGTGCTCGGCCTGCTCGTCAACATCGGATTCCGCGCGATCGAGCGCCGCTCGCTCGCGTGGCACCAGTCGGTGCGAGGGGAGGAGGTCCTGTGACCCTCTACACGAGCACCGTCGTCACGCCCCGCAAGCCATCGCGCGTGTGGGCCAAGATCGGCGAGAACACCGCCTACGCGCTCGGCCTGCCGATCATCCTGCTCATCATCTGGGGCATATGGTCGTCGATCTCGCCGGCGCTCTTCTTCCCGAGCCCGCTCGTCATCGCCGAGGCGTTCGTCGAGACGTGGATCGGACCGGCGTTCGTCAACGACGTGCTGCCGAGCCTCGCGCGCCTCGGCATCAGCATCGTCCTCGCGGTCGTGCTCGGCATCGCGGCCGGAACGGTCATCGGCCTGGTGCGCTGGCTGCGCGAGCTGCTCGAGCCGATCTTCGAGTTCTTCCGCGCGGTGCCGCCGCCCGTGCTCATCCCGATCGTGGCGGTGCTCGTCGGGGCGAACGACACCATGAAGGTCGTCGTCATGGTCACGGGCGCCATCTGGCCGGTCCTGCTCAACACGATCGAAGGCGTCCGCTCGACGGACTCCGTCATGACCGAGACCGCGCAGTCGTTCGCGATCACGCGCTCCGAGCGCCTCCGCTTCCTCGTGCTGCCGGCGGCGAGCCCGCGCATCATGACGGGGGTGCGCCAGTGCCTGTCGATCGCGCTGATCCTCATGGTGATCTCGGAGATGTTCTTCTCGTCGTCGGGCCTGGGCTATCAGATCGTGTTCTTCCAGCGGAACTACCTGATCGCCCAGATGTGGAGCGGCATCGTGCTGCTCGGCCTGATCGGCGTTCTGCTCGCGGTGATCTTCGGATTCGTCGAGCGACGCGTCCTTCGCTGGTACCACGGAGTCAAGGAGGTGGAGCGTGCCTGAATCGCGTTCCGCGGCGAAGCCGCTTCTCACTGTCGAACACCTGCGCAAGGTCTACGAGTCCTCGACGGGCAACGTCGAGGCGATCGGCGACATCAGCTTCCAGATGAACGCGGGCGAGCTCGTGTGCATCGTCGGCCCTTCCGGATGCGGCAAGACGACGCTCCTCAAGTGCATCGCCGGCCTCCTGCGGCCGACGTCGGGTGTCGTCGAGCTCGAGGGCAAGCGCGTCACCGGGCCGCCGCCGAACATGGCCCTCGTCTTCCAGGAGTACGGCCGCAGCCTGTACCCGTGGCTCACCGTGCGCGGCAACGTCGACCTGCCGCTCAAGCACAAGAAGCTCTCGCGAGCAGAGCGCGACCGGCTGATCGACGACGCGCTCGTCGCGGTGGGCCTCGACCACGCGGCGAAGAGCTACCCGTGGCAGCTCTCCGGCGGCATGCAGCAGCGCGTGGCGATCGCGCGCGCCGTCGCCTACGAGCCTGAGGTGCTCATCATGGACGAGCCGTTCGCGGCGGTCGACGCCCAGACCCGCGCCGACCTCGAGGACCTCGTGCGCACGCTCCACCGCGAGCGCGGCATGTCGATCCTCTTCGTCACACACGACATCGACGAGTCGGTCTACCTCGGCGAGCGGGTCGTGGTGCTCTCGAAGTCGCCGACGTGGGTTCAGGAGGACCTCTCGATCGACCTGCCCGCCGAGCGCGACCAGCTCGTGACGCGCGCCCTGCCGCGCTTCACGGAGCTGCGCACGCACGTGTACGAGCAGATCCAGCGGGCCAAGCGCGGCGAGGCCGTCCGGCCGGGAGTCACCGCGGCGTGACCCAGACGGCGGCGACGGCGGTGCTCGGCGAACCGGTCGCCGAGAGCTCCGTCCTGACGCGCAAGCCGCGCCAGCTGCTGCTCGCGTTCTTCGGCGAGTACGTGTGCGACCGCTACTTCGAGCCGCTGCGCGCGAGCGTGGTGCTCTCGGTTCTCGAGGGCGCGGGGGTTGCGGCATCCGCTGTCCGCACCAACCTCGACCGCATGGTCGCGAGCGGCCTGCTCGAACGACACCGCCTCGGGCGCGAGATCGGCTTCCAGCTCACCGCCCACGGCAGCGAGGTGCTGCGCGAAGCGGCGCGTCGCGTGAACGGGCCGTCGCCGTTCGATCCGCAGGGCGACGGCTGGACCCTCGTGACGTTCACCGTCCCCGAAGACGTGCGCACGCTGCGCCACCGCCTGCGGGCGGCGCTCACGTGGTCGGGCTTCTCGGTGCTGCGCGACGGACTGTGGATCGCGCCCGGCGCGGTCGATCTCGCGAGCGCGCTCGACGCGATCATCCCCGAGCTTCCGCCGGGGTCGGTGAATGCGTTCGCCGCGTCGGAGCTCGACGGGTTCCCGATGGACGAAACCGTCCGCACGGTCTGGGACATACCGCGAATCCGCAGCGCGCACGACGAGTTCCTCGCCCAATGGGGGCGTGAGGGCGCGGGATCCGATCTGCCTCCGCTCACGGCACGCACCGTGCTCGTCGCCGACTGGCTCGCACTGCTGCGCGCTGATCCGCGGCTCCCGCGTCAGTACATGGACGACGACTGGCCGGCCGGCCGCTCAGCCGACCTGTTCACGCGGCGGCATCGCGAGTTCGCGTTCCCTGCCGTGCGCGACTTCGCCAGCCTCGTCGACTGACGTCGCGCACGCCGGGGCTCAGCGTCCGAATCGCGCCCGCAGGTCCGCCTTGCGCACCTTGCCCGACGCCGTGCGCGGCAGCTCGTCGACGACAACGACGTTTCGCGGGATCTTGTAGCGCGCGAGCTTGCCGTCGAGGAATTCGCGGACCTGCTCGGTGGTGACGGATGCCCCGTCCCGCACGGTCACGATCGCCCACGGCACCTCGCCCCAGCGCTCGTCGGGCACGCCGATGACGGCGACGCCTGAAACCCCTTCGATGTCGCTGATGACGTTCTCCACCTCGGCGGGGTAGATGTTCTCACCGCCGGAGATGATCATGTCCTTCAGGCGGTCGGCGATGTAGAGGTACCCGTCGGGATCGAGGTAGCCGAGGTCGCCCGAGCGGAACCACCCGTCGGCGGTGAAGGCGTCGGCCGTGGCATCCGGCAGTCCGTGATAGCCCGCGAAGACGTTCGGCCCCGAGATCTCGATCTCGCCGACCGTGCCACGCGGCACCATCGCGCCGTGCTCGTCGGCGATGCGCACGTCGGTGAAGAAGTGCGGCAGGCCGACGCTGCCCTGCTTCCGGCGGGTCATGTCGGGAGAGAGTGCGGTCGCGCCGGGGGAGGTCTCGGTCATGCCGTAGCCCTGCGAGAACGACATGCCGCGCTCCTCGTAGGCGTTGAGGATGCGCGTCGGCACCGCCGACCCTCCGCACGTGAGCTTCTTGAGGCTGCTGAGGTCGGTCTTCGCCCAGTTCGGATGATCGGCCATCATCTGGTAGGTCGTCGGCACGCCGCTGAGCATCGTGACGCCGTGGCGCTCGATGAGCTCAAGCGCGCGCCCCGGCTCGAATCCCCGCTCGAGCACGATCGTGGCGCCCTTCAGGATCACCGGCAGCGCGCCCATGCCGAGCGAGGCCACGTGGAACAGCGGCGAGATCATGAGAGCGACGTCGGTCGAGACGACGTCGTAGTCGACGATGCAGTTGAGCGACACCCACGTGAGATTCGCGTGGGTGAGGATCGCGCCCTTCGCGCGGCCCGTGGTCCCCGACGTGTAGACGATCGCCGCAGGGTCGTCGAGCGCGACCTCGGCATCGGCGTGGCCGGCGGTCGTCGTGCGCACGATGCGTGCGAGCCCCGGACGCTCGGGTGCCCCCTCACCCGTCTCGATCACATGCGGAACGTCGTGCTGGGCGAGCGCCTGCTCGATGCGCGGGGCGAGCTCGGCGTCATAGATGAGTACTCGTGAGCCCGAGTCGCCGAGCACATGCGCGATCTCGGGCGGCGCGAGGCGGGTGTTGACCGGGACGAACACCGCACCGAGCTGCACGGCGCCGAACAGCACCTGGAGGAACTCGGGGGAGTTCTCGCCCAGGTAGGCGACGCGGTCACCCTTGCGGATGCCGCGATGCCAGAGCAGCGCCGACACGCGGTCCGCGGCGTCGGCGAGCTGCCGGTAGGTCATGGTCGACCCGTCGCCGTAGATGAGAGCTGTCTTGTCGGGCGACTTCAGTCGGCGCTTGGCCATCCACGAGCCCAGTCCGTGGTTGTGCATCGTCTCCTCTCCTTCGAGGGGTGGTGCGGGGGCGGGTGCGGGGTCTGTGCGCGAGCGCGGGTGTCAGGCGTAGAAGCGGTAGAGGCCGCGCGCCACGACGGCCGGCTTGGAGCCGCCCTCGATCTCGATCGTCTGGTCCACCGCGAACTGGTAGCCGCCGGGAACCTCGGTGACCTCGGCGATCACGGCGTTCATGCGCACGCGGGCGCCGACCTTGACCGGCGACACGAAGCGCACCTTGTCGAGGCCGTAGTTGACCTTCGTGGTCACACCCTCGAGGTCGAACAGCTCCGACCAGAACTTCACGGTGAGCGACAGCGACAGGAAGCCGTGCGCGATCGGACCGCCGAACGGTCCGTCCTTCGCGCGCTCGGGGTCGACGTGGATCCACTGGTGGTCGTCGGTCGCGTCGGCGAACGTGTTCACGCGGTCCTGCGTGACCTCGAGCCACTCCGACCACCCGAGGTCGGTTCCGGCGAGGCTCGGCGCGTCGGCGTAGGCGGCGGTGGTGGTCATGATCTCTCCTTCTTCAGGGGGTGTCGGATGCCGCGGCTCACTCGGCCAGACCGAGCAGTCGAGCAGCGTTGTCCTTGAGGATGCCGGGGATGACCTCGGGCTTGAAGAGCTCGGCGGCGTCGGCGTCGCGCCGCCAGCGGTCGGGCGTCAGCAGCGGGAAGTCGGAGCCGAACAGGACGCGCTTCTTGAGGTAGGAGTTCGCGGCCCGCACGAGCGGCTCGGGGAAGTACTTCGGGCTCCACCCCGACAGGTCGATCCACGTGTTGTGCTTGTGCGTCGCGATCGAGATCGCCTCGTCCTGCCACGGCACCGACGGATGCGCCATCACGATCTGCAGCCCCGGGAAGTCCGCGGCGACGCCGTCGAGCAGCATGGGGTTCGAGAGGCCGAGGCGGAACCCGCGGCCGCCCGGCATGCCCGCGCCGATGCCGGTCTGTCCGGTGTGGAACAGCGCGATGACCCCGGCATCCTGCAGCGCCTCGTAGAGCGGGTGGTGCGCGGGATCGCTCGGGTCGAAGCCCTGCACGGTCGGGTGGAACTTGAATCCGCGCACGCCGTGGTCTTCGACGAGCCGCCGCACGCGGTCGACCGCGTCGGCGCGACGCGGGTCGACTGAGCCGAAGGGGATGAGCACGTCGTTGTTGCGTGCCGCCCCCTCGGCGATCTCTTCGCTGCTCAGCGGCGGCTGGCCGAGCTGCGTCTCGGCGTCGACGGTGAACACCACGGCCGCCGTGCGGCGCTCGCGGTAATACTCGGCGATGCTGTCGAGGTCGGGGCGTGGTCCGTCGGTCGAGAAGTACTTCGACGCTGCTTCGACGAGGTCGGCCGGAAGCGAGGCGTGCCCGTGGGCGTCGACCTCGATGTGCACGTGGACGTCGATCGCATCGATCGCGCCGAGGTCGATCGCAGGCTCGTAGCGGGTCATGGCGGCTCGGAGTGTCAGCGCTGCAGATCTTCGGGCAGCGGCGGGAACTTCTCGCCGACGCTCTGGAGCTTCTCGGCCATGAGCGCGGGGAACTGCGCCTCGAGATCGGCATAGGACCAGCCGCCCTCGTGATACGCGGTCACGACCGGCTCGGGGTGCGACCAGAGCTGCAGTCGGTCGCCGCCGATGCCGATGGCCTGGCCGGTGACGGATGCCGCGGCATCCGATCCCAGGTACGCGATGAGCCCGGCCACGTCGTCGGCCGTGCCGAACCCGAGGTCGTGACGGAAGAACGCCGGCATAGGCTCGCCCTTCTCATCGGCCTCGACGGCGGCGGCGAAGTAGGGGACGGTCGCGGTCATGGCGGTCGCGGCGACGGGGATGACCGCGTTCGCCGTGATCCCGGCCTTCTTGAGCTCGAGCGCCCACGTGCGGACCATGCCGACGATGCCGGCCTTCGCGGCGGCGTAGTTCGTCTGGCCGAAGTTGCCGCGCTGGCCGGTCGGCGAGCCGATGCAGATGATGCGGCCCGGGATCTGGTTCTCGCGCATGTAGGTCGCGGCCTCGCGCACGCACGTGAACGTGCCGCGCAGGTGCACGTCGATGACGGTGTCGAAGTCGTCGTCGCTCATCTTCCACAGCACGGTGTCGCGCAGAACGCCGGCGTTCGTGACGAGGATGTCGAGTCGACCGTACGTGTCGACCGCGGTCTGCACGAGCTTCTTCGCGGTCTCGGTGGGTCCGACCGGCGCGACGACGGCGACGGCACGCCCGCCGTCGGCTTCGATCGCGGCGACCGCTTCAGCGGCGATCGACTCGTCGACGTCGTTCACGACGACGGCCGCACCCTGCCGCGCGAGCTCACGGGCGTAGGCGAGGCCGAGGCCTCGGCCCGAACCCGTCACGATTGCGACTTTGCCTTCGAGTGACATGCATGCTCCTTCGCGTCCGCTCACATGAAATACCGAATCGTTGAAAATGTCAATGTTTGAGTTCATCCAAAGGACGGCTAGCATTCCTCCATGCGGAACACGTCCCCCTCGTCACCGGCCGCGCGCCCTGCCGAAGGTGTCGATCGCCTGTGGGGCACGTCCGTCGGCGAGGACACGGCGTTCCTGCTCGCCCGCGCCAACGCGATCACGCTCGCCGCCGCCAGCGCCGCCGTCGGCGAGTTCGGACTCAAGGTGCGTTCGTACTCGGTCCTCGCCCTCGCGGTGAGCGGCGAGCGCCCGAATCAGCGCGAGCTCTCGGAGTTCCTGCGCCTCGATCCGAGCCAGATCGTCGCGCTCATCGACGAACTCGAGAAGCGCGGACTCGTGCGGCGCGAACCCGACGCGGGCGACCGCCGCGTGAACGTCGTCGTCGCGACCGACGAGGGTCGAGAGGTCTACGCGCGTGCGCGCGAGGCGACGGAGCGCGCCGAGGCGCAGTGCTTCAGCGCGCTCGACGTCGAGGACCGCGATCGGCTCAAGACGATTCTGCGGACGCTGGCTGCGGCTCCCGGGGCGTCGGCCGGCTGAGGGCGCGGTCGCGGCATCCGCAAGGGCCTCTTGGGGCGGGAATCCGACTTCGGGGCCGACGAAATGCGCCCCGACCGCGGTGATCCGCCCCAAACCAAGGGCTGATCCGGATGCCGCGGTCAGCGCTTCTCGAGCACGAAGCGCTCGCGGCCCGCGAAGATGCCGACGATCGACAGAGTCGCGATGACGGCGAGCAGCAGCGCGAGCGGTGCGGTCCAGCCGTCCGTGAGGCTGTGGAGCCCGCCGAACACGACCGGGCCGAACGCCGCGATGAGGTAGCCCACCGACTGCGACATGCCCGAGAGGGCGGATGACGCGTCGTGGTCGCGCGCCCGCTGCGCGACGAGCGTCATCGCCATCGCGAGGGACGCCCCGCCGAACAGGCCGAGGGTCGCACCCCAGAAGGGCACGCCGGCCGGGGCGAGCATGAGCCCGAGGCCGCCGATGAACCCGACGATCGGGATGAGCGCGGGCACCGCGCGCTTGATGCGGCCGCGGTAGACGAACGGGAGCAGGAGCGATCCGGCGATCGAGAAGAGCTGGTAGACCATGACGTCGACGCCCGCGACGACCTCGGAGCGTCCGGTCGACATCGAGATCGCCGCGAGCCACGTGACGAGCATGTAGAACGTCGCCGACTGCAACCCCATGAACGCGGCGACGAGCCACGCGACCCGGTCGGTCCAGATGCCGGTGCGACCGTGGTGCTCGGGCGACCGCGTATAGCGGTGGTGCTCGCCGCGATGCGCCCACCACCACGCGACGATCGCGAAGGGCAGCAGCGCGCCGCCTGTTATGAGAAGGGCGAAGCGCCAGCCGGCGGGGTCGCCGTCGATGGGGATGAGGGAGATCGGCACGGCGACGCCCGACGCGATCGCGCCGAACCCGCCGAGCAGGGCGGTGTAGACGGAGGTCATCGCCGCCACGTGGCCGGGGAACTCGCGCTTGACGACGGCCGGCATGAGCACGTTCACGATCGCGAGCGACATGCCGATGAGCGCTGTTCCGATCCACAGGCTCACGATGGGCCCCGGGATCGAGCGAACGAGCGTGCCGATGAGCAGCACCACGAGCGACCATGAGAGGGTGCGCGGCTGCCCGTAGCGGCGGCTGAGGGTGTGCGCGACCGGTGAGAACAGCGCCCACGCGACGAGGGGGACGGCGGCGAGCGTGCCGAGGGTGGCGACCGACATGCCGGTGTCGGCGCCGATCTGATCGATGAGCGGGCCCAGTGCGGTGATCGTCGGGCGCATGTTCGCCGCGACGAGGCACACCGCCGCGATCAGCAGCACGATGCTGGTGCGGCGCTCGGCGGCGGTGTCGGTCACGAGCGGCGACCCTAGTCCACGCATCCGCCATCGCCAAAGCAAGATCTCGCCCAGCGGCTGAAGCGCACCGCCCCGCCGCGGCGTGCGCGGTCACCCAACGGGACGCTCGTGCGCGATCACGGCGTGCGGGTTGTACCGTGGCCCGGTGATGTCCGACCGATCCGGCGGCTGGCGCAGCCGCGGCAGCACCCCGTATTTCGTGCTCCTCGTCGCGGTCATCGCGCTCACCGCGGCAGTCCTGCGCGCGCCGTTCCTCGCGGTCGCGCCGGTCGCACGCGAGATCGGCATGGATCTCGGCGCGTCCGCCGCGGTCGTGGGCCTCCTCACGAGCATCCCGGTGCTCTGCTTCGCGGTGTTCGCGCCCGCCGCGGTGGCGCTCGTGCGGCGGGGCGGCGCGGACTTCGCCCTGACCGTCACGCTGATCGGGACGATCGCCGGATGCCTCCTGCGGGTGACGGGCGGAATCGCGCTCGCGCTCATCGGCACCGCTCTCATGGGCGTGTTCCTCACGGTCGGCAACATCGTGATCCCGGTGATCATCAACCGCGAGTTCAGCGCCCGGCGTGCCCACACGATGACCGGCATCTACACGTCGGCGCTCAACGTCGGCACGATGACCGTGACCCTCGCGACCGCGCCGCTGGCCGACGTGATCGGCTGGCGCTGGGCGCTCGCGTCGTGGGCGTGCTTCGCCGTCGCCGCGCTCGCGTGCTGGATCCCGCTCCGGGGGCTGCGCGGAGCGTTCGCGCCGCGGCCGGCGGCATCCGCTGTGTCGGGCACCGTCCGCGGATCGGCCTGGCGTCACGGCCCGACCCTCCTGCTCGCGGCGGCCTTCGCCGGCCAGGCGTTCGCGTTCTACGGCGTGACCGCGTGGCTTCCGACGCTGCTCGCGGACGAGGGGTTCTCGGGCGCCGCCGCCGGGGCGATCGCGTCGATCTTCCAGGTCGCGGGAATCGCCGGAAGCCTCCTCATCCCCGTGATCACGATGCGCGCGTCGCTCGCCGCCGGGTTCCTCGCCGCGGGCATCGGGTGGCTCGTCGTGCCGCTCGGGTTCCTGTTCGCGCCCGCCGGGTGGCTCGTGTGGACCTCGATCGGCGGCGTCGCGCAGGGCGCCGGCATCACGGTCGTCTTCATCGCATTCGGCACGCTGGGTCCCGACGTGCACACCACGGCCGGGCGCTCGGGTCTCGTGCAGGCCGTGGGGTACGGGGTCTCGGCGGCCGGGCCGCTCGCCCTCGGCGGCCTCCACGAGCTCACCGGCGCGTGGATCGTGCCGCTCGTGATCGTGCTCTTCGCGGTGGTCGTGCTGCTCGTGTGCGGCACGCTGTCGGCGCGGATGCTGCAGACCGAGATCGCCGCACGGTCGGGCGCCGCCCGACCGGAGTCCTGACCAAGCCGCGGCGTGGGGCGGTATCCGTGGGCTCACCTTATCTATTGACTATCGATAGGTCATCTATCGATACTCGATAGATGGATCTTGATCTCCCACTTCCGTCGCGTGGACTCGTCATCGCCACCTACGTGTTCCTCGGCCTTCTGTTCCTCGTCGGATTAGGCGCGATCACCTGGCTTC
>Ga0180217_1003171_pt1 | contig 14154 bp, 15 predicted proteins | sample eDN3rd37CBELigOP_FD_128521 | JGI IMG/M metagenome (GOLD analysis project Ga0180217, IMG submission 128521) | Enriched Organic Plus compost microbial communities from Emeryville, California, USA - eDNA 3rd pass 37_C BE-Lig OP (version 2) (version 2) ... | reverse complement strand
TGCCGCTTTACCGGTCGACACGTCGACCGCATGCCGCTTTACCGGTCGACACGTCGACCGCATGCCGCTTTACCGGTCGACACGTCGACCGCATGCCGCTTTACCGGTCGACACGTCGACCGCGTTGTTACTTACCGGTACTCTCGGGCCATGCGGAAGACCAAGTTCACCGATGCAGTCACCGTCATCACCGGAGCCGGCAGCGGAATCGGCCGGTCGGCGGCGGTCAAGGTCGTCGAGCGCGGTGGACGCGTCGCGCTGACCGACATCAACGCTGCGGGACTCGACGAGGTCGTCGCCTCGCTTCCCGAGGGGTCGGTCCTGCATCACGCGGCATTCGACGTCGCCGACGCCGACGCCGTGCAGGCGTTCGCCGATGCCGTGCACGAGAAGGTCGACGCCGTCGACGTCGTCCTCAACGTGGCCGGCATCTCGACCTGGGGTCGCATCCAGGACCTGGAGGCCAAGCACTGGCGCGACTGCGTCGAGATCGACCTGATGGGTCCGATCCACGTGATGTCGGCGTTCACCCCCAAGATGATCGAACGCGGCCGGGGTGGCCACATCGCCAACGTCTCGTCCGCCGCAGGCCTGTTCGGACTGCCGCTGCACGCCCCGTACAGCGCCGCCAAGTTCGGGCTGCGTGGGGTCAGCGAGGTGCTGCGGTTCGACCTGGCGCAGTACGACATCGGCGTCTCGCTGGTCTGCCCCGGAGCGGTCGACACGCCGTTGGTCGGCACCGTCAACATCGTCGGCATCGATCGCACCGACCCCCGCGTCGGCGCCGCGATCAAGAAGTTCCAGCGCCACGCCGTCTCCCCCGACAGCGCCGCCGAGTCGATGCTGCGCGGGGTGGAGAAGGGCCGCTCAGTCGTCTTCACCTCCAACGACATCCGCTTCGGCTGGTACGGCCAGCGCTACTTCCCCGCCGGCTACAACCTCGTCATGAAGCTCATGAACCGCGAGGCCACCAAGCTCCTCGACAAATTCCGCTGACGAGTCACTCATTCCCGCTCGCGAGTCACCAATTCCAGGTGAGGAGTCACGAATTCCTCTCCAGGAGTCACATCGCCTCGTCGTCGAGTGACATCGAGTCCTGCTGGAAGTGACTCATGGACGGGAACCAGTGACTCATGAGCCAGAATGAGTGACTCGCGAGCGGGAATGAGTGACTCGCGAGCGGTCAGAGCTGGAGGAAGACGCGCAGCGCGGAGACGAAGGCCGCGGGCTGCTCGGAGTGCACCCAGTGGCCTGAGTCCTTGACCGTCACGAGACGGACGGCGGGGAACAGCCGTTCCATCTCGGGGCGGTGGGCCTCCTGGACGTAGTCGGAACGATCGCCCGCGACCCACAGCACCGGGTGGTCGAACGTCGCCTCGAGGTGTGGGAAGCCACCGATCGAAGGCAGGTCCCGGCGCAACAACGTCAAGTTCGCCTGCCACGTGTACCCGTCGTCCCCGGCCCGCAGGTTCTGCAGCAGGAAGTTGCGCACCGTCGTGTTCGGGATCGAGCCGCGCAACTGGTCGTCGGCGTCGGAGCGCCGACGCACACTCGCCAGGTCGACTCCCGCGAGGCTGCCCAGCAGGTGCTCGAACTCGCCCGACCCGTCGCTGGGTGCCGGCGCGATGTCGACCACGACCAACCGGTCGACCAGCTCGGGGTGACGCAGCGCCAGCACCATCGCCACCTTGCCGCCCATCGAGTGGCCCACGACGTGCGTCGGCGCCCAGTCTCGCAATCGCTCGGCGACCGCATCGGCCATCTCGACGTAGTCCACACGGTCGGTCCACGGCGACCGGCCATGGTTCGGCAGGTCGATCAGCAGCGACTGCGCGTCCGGCACCAGCGCCTTCGCAATACCGGTGAAGTTCTTGCCCTGCCCGAACAGACCGTGCAGGAACGCGATCCGGCTGCCCGACTCGCCGACCGTCGTCGCATACAAGCTCACGACTCGGACGTCTCCTCGTCGCCACGATCCCGATTACCGGTCCTGAGCTGATCGCGCTCGGCCTTGAGCTTGTCGATCTGCTTCCTGCGGTTCGACAACCGCATGCTGGTTCCGGTGGTCACGACCGCCAACAACCCACCCACGACGACACCGATCAACGTGGCCCAGCGGAAGCCCGGCGCCTCGACGTCGAAGATGCGTTCACCGGCGTGCGCGGCGTTGCTGTTGCCCGCCACGACCATCAAGGTCAACCAGTTCGGGGCCGCCAGGACGACGGCGACCACCGCCACGATGCCGCGCCACGTCCACGTGAAGAACCGCCGCCGGATCTGGAACAACAGCAGCAGCGGCACGAACGTGAACGTGAACCCGTAGAACAACCCCCACATGGTCCCGGCCGTGACGCCACCCTCGACCTGGTCGCCCACGCGTTGCGCCCACCACCGCGGCCAGAACGCCGCCGAGAGTCGCCACACGATGAACAGCACCGCCGCCACGACGAGCGCGAGCACCATCCGCTTGACCCACTTGCCGGGCGCCACCGTGGGCTGTTCGTTGATCTTGCGCGTGACGCGCTGAGCGTCGGTCGGCTCCTGCGGCTGAGACGCCGCCGGACGGGCCTCGTCCCCTTCGGTCATGTCGCCATCATGCCGGACGTACCGGCTGCAGCGCAGCGGCCGCGTGACGCGGGCGCTACCGATACCCTGAGTCCAGCCGCCCATGACGACCCTCCTCGCCCTGCACTTCCTCGCTGCAGCGCTCGCTCCTGCCATCGTGCAGGTCCTGGATCGGCGAGCGTTCTGGCTGCTCGCGCTGGTTCCGGCTGGATCGTTCCTGTGGTTGCTGCCGCGGGTCGACGACGTGACGACCAGTGGCGAACCGATCCGCGAGCCGGTCGGCTGGGTCAGCAACATCGGCCTCGACCTCGACCTGGTGCTGACGCCCCTCTCGGCGCTGCTGGCCGTGCTGGTCACCGGCATCGGTGCGATCGTGCTGTTCTACTGCGCCTGGTACTTCAAGCCCGGCGACACCGAGATGTGGCGATTCTCCGGAGTCCTCGTGGCGTTCGCGGGCTCGATGCTGGGCCTGGTGCTGTCCGACAACGTGTTCGGCCTGTACGTCTTCTGGGAGCTGACGACGATCCTGTCCTACCTGTTGATCGGCCACAACCCCGAACGCCAGGCCAACCGCCGGGCCGCGATGAACGCGCTCATCGTGACCACGTTCGGCGGCCTGGCCATGCTCGGTGGTCTCGCCGTCCTCGCCCATGAGGCCGGCACGACATCCCTCGAGGGCATCGTCGCCGCGGCGCCGCGAGGCCCGGCCGTCACCGTCGCGGTCATGCTCGTGCTGATCGGGGCCGTCAGCAAGTCCGCGCTCGTGCCGTTCCACTTCTGGCTGCCCGGGGCGATGGCAGCGCCCACGCCCGTCAGCGCCTACCTGCACGCCGCCGCGATGGTCAAGGCCGGCGTCTTCCTGGTCGCGCTGCTCACGCCCGGCTTCGCCGACGTGCCCGGCTGGCGGCCCGCCCTGATCGCTCTCGGCGTGGCCACGATGATCGTCGGCGGCCTCACCGCACTGCAACAGATCGACGCCAAGCTGCTGCTCGCCTACGGCACGATCAGCCAGCTGGGATTCCTGATCACCCTCGTCGGCGCCGGCACCCGCGAGACCGCGTTCGCCGGCCTCGCGCTGCTGCTGGCCCACGCGCTGTTCAAGTCGACGCTGTTCCTGCTCGTCGGCGTCGTCGATCGGTCCACCGGCACCCGCGACATCACCCAGCTGTCCGGGCTGGCCCGCCGGCTGCCGTGGGTGCTGGTCGCGATGACGCTCGCAGGGGCGTCGATGGCCGGGCTGCCCCCGCTGCTGGGCTTCACCGCGAAAGAGAGCGCGCTGGCCTCGCTGATCGACCTGGACGCGGTGCCCGGGTACGCCGCCACCGCGACGACGCTGAGCGTGGTGATCGGTTCGGTCCTGACCGTCGCGTACACGGCGCGACTGCTGTGGGGCGTGTTCTCCACCAAGCCCGACCTGCCCGCCACCGACGTGGTCCGGCCGCCCGTCGGCTTCCTGGCCGGTCCCCTCGTCCTCGCCACGGCGTGCCTGGCGGGCGGATTCGCCGGCAGCTGGTTGACGCCGCGGATCGCGAGCCATGCCGATGCCTTCGAGGCCGGGGCACACGAGGCCGAGCTGGCGTTGTGGCACGGGGTGAACCTGCCGCTCGTGCTGTCGGCCGTCGCGATCGTCGGCGGCCTCGCGCTCTTCGTGGCGACGATCAAGCAGCGTCGCGCGGCGATCCCCTACCTGGCCGAGCACGGATTCAACAACGTGGTCCGCGTCGTCGACCGCCTGGCTGTCGAGGTCACCGGCCGCACCCAACGCGGCTCGCTGCCGGTCTACCTCGGCATCGTGCTGATCGTGCTGATCGTCGTGCCCGGTGTCGCGCTGGCCATGGCGTGGAGCTCGGTCGACATCGACCTCAAGCTCGCCGACAGCGCCTTCCAGGCCGCCATCGCCGGGCTGATCGTCGTCGCTGCCGTGCTGACCGTCCGCTCGCGTCGCCGCCTGCGTGCCGTCCTGCTGGTCGGCGTCACCGGTTACGGCACGGCCTTGCTGTTCGTCGCCCACGGCGCACCTGACCTGGCGCTTACGCAGGTGCTGGTCGAGACCTTCCTGCTCGTCACGTTCGTGCTCGTGCTGCGCCGCATCCCGCCGTTCTTCTCCGACCGCCCGTTCAACCTCGGACGACGCGTCCGCGTGGTCGTCGGAGCGTGCACCGGCCTGGCCGTCGCCGGGTTCGCGTTGATCGCCGCGTCGTCTCGCACCGCCGACCCGGACTCGGTCAGGTTCCCCGGCCCAGCGGTCGACTTCGGCGGCGGCAACAACATCGTCAACGTCACTCTGGTCGACATCCGCGCCTGGGACACCCTGGGCGAGCTCAGCGTGCTGGTGGTGGCCGCCACCGGCGTCGCGAGCCTGATCTTCCTGCTGACCGACCGCTCGGCCCGGCCGGGTCGCCGACACCTCGATGAAGAGAACGGCGAGCACACCACGCGACGGGTCCGGTCGTGGATCCGACCCCGCCAGCACGTCAGCGACGAGCGCCGTTCCGTCGTGCTCGAGACCGTCACGCGCCTGGTGTTCCACGTCATCCTGGTCGTGTCGGTCTACGTCATGCTGGTCGGACACAACCTGCCCGGCGGCGGCTTCGCAGGCGGCCTGATCGCCGGACTGGGCCTGATGGTGCGATACCTGTCCGGCGGTCGCGAGGAGCTCGACGCCGCGGCACCCATCGACGCCGGCACGCTCCTCGGCCTCGGCCTGGCCGTCGCCGCCGTGTCGGGCCTGCTCCCGACGATCCTGGGCGGAGGCGTGCTGCAGAGCGCGACCGTCGACATCGCGATCCCGCTCCTGGGCGATCTGCACCTGGTGACCTCGGTGTTCTTCGACATCGGCGTCTACCTCGTCGTCATCGGGCTCGCGCTCGACGTGCTGCGCAGCCTCGGTGGCGGCATCGACCGCCACGCGGCAGACGAGACGGTCGCCGCATGACCGTCAACCTCGCGCTGCTCGCCGCCATCGCCGTGCTCGTCGCCTGTGGTGTGACGCTGGTGCTGGAGCGGTCGCTGACGCGCATCCTGGTCGGCTTCGTGCTCCTGGGCAACGGCGTGAACCTGCTGTTCGTGGTCGCGTCGGGAGAGCCCGGTCGACCACCCATCGTCAACCTCGGCGACGGTCCCATGAGCGACCCCCTCCCGCAGGCCATGGCGCTGACCGCCATCGTCATCACGCTCGGCACCACGGCGTTCGGGCTGGCGCTGGCCTACCGCGCCTGGCAGCTGACCGGACATGACGACGTCCAGGACGACCTCGAGGACGACCTGATCCGACGACGAGCCGAGCTGGACCACACCTCATCCACGTTCGACGAGTCCGACGACGAGCTGCCCGATGAGGAAGGCAGCGACGCCGACGACGAGGCCAAGGAGGTGCTGCCGTGAGCGATCAGCTGGTGCTGCTGCCGGTCATCGTCCCGCTGCTCGGCGCGGGACTGTGCCTGGTGTTCGGCCGCTCCGCCCCCGCTCAGCGCGTCATCAGCGTCACGGTGCTGCTCGCCGTCGTCGCCACCGCGGCCGTCCTGCTGGTGCGCGCGGACCGGTACGGACCCACCACCGTCACGGTCGCCGCCTGGCCCGCCGACATCGGCATCAACCTGGTCGCCGACCGGTTGTCGGCGTTGATGCTGCTGGTGTCGACGTTCGTGACGCTGTGCGTCCTGCTGTACTCCTTCGGCCAGGGCATCGTCGAGTTCGGCCGCGAGTCCCCGCTGTCGGTGTTCCACCCGACGTTCCTGGTGCTCAGTGCCGGCGTCTCGAACGCGTTCCTGGCCGGCGACCTGTTCAACCTGTTCGTCGGCTTCGAGATCCTGCTCGCGGCCAGCTACGTGCTGATCACGCTCGGCGGCACCGACGCGCGCATCCGCGCCGGCACGATCTACATCGTCGTCAGCTTGCTGTCGTCGGCGTTGTTCCTGATCGCGATCGCCTGCGTCTACGCCGCCACCGGCACCGTCAGCCTCGCCGCCCTGCCGGACCGGTTGGCCGATCTGCCCGACTCGGTCCAGCTGCTGCTGCAGCTGCTGTTGCTGACGACGTTCTGCATCAAGGCTGCCGTCTTCCCGCTGTCGGCCTGGCTGCCCGACTCGTACCCGACGGCACCGGCACCCGTCACCGCGGTGTTCGCCGGGTTGCTGACCAAGGTCGGCGTCTACGCCATCATCCGCGTCCAGACGCTGTTGTTCCCCGACTCACCGCTCAACGACCTGCTCCTGTGGGCCGCGATCTTGACCATGGTGATCGGCATCCTGGGCGCCGTCGCGCAGAGCGACCTGAAACGTGTCCTGTCGTTCACGCTGGTCAGCCACATCGGCTTCATGCTGTTCGGCGTCGCGCTAAGCGATCCGATGGGCCTGACCGGCGCCGTGTTCTACATCGCCCACCACATCACGGTGCAGACCACACTGTTCCTCGTCGTCGGGCTCATCGAGTACCGCGAGGGGACCACCAACACCGACCGGCTCGGCGGTCTCGCGCGCAAGGCCCCCATCCTGGCGATGATGTTCTTCGTCCCGGCGATGAACCTGGCCGGCATCCCGCCGCTGTCGGGCTTCCTGGGCAAGCTGGCGCTGATCCGAGGAGGCGTCGGCGACGGCACCGGGCTGGCGTACGCCGCCGTCGCGGCCGCACTCGCGACGAGCCTGCTGACGCTCTACGCACTGGCCAAGGTGTGGAGCCGAGCGTTCTGGCAGCCCGTGGAGGACAACGACGTCGACACCGAGGAGCCGGTCAAGCGCGGCGGATCGTTGCACGGCCGCGCCGGCGTCGCGACCAAGACCGCCGTCGAGTCCAGCTGGCAGCGGGTCGTGCACGAACAACGGTTGCCGCCCTCGATGGCGCTGCCCACCCTGGCACTCGTGCTGGCCTCCACCGCCCTGACCGTCGCTGCCGGCCCGCTGTTCGCGTTCACCGAGCGCGCTGCCACAGAACTGCACCAGCGCACGCCGTACGTCGAGTCGGTGCTGGGAGGTGAGGCCCCGTGAGGCGGATCCCCTGGCCCCTGCTCGTGTCGGTCACGGTCATCTGGTTGCTGCTGTGGGGCGATGTCACGCCGATGCTGGTCGCCGGCGGTGTCCTGGTCGCGCTGCTCACGGTCCTGGTGTTCCCTGCGCCCCCGCGCATGTTCGCCGGCCGGATCCATCCGTGGCACCTGGTGGTGTTGATCGTCCGCTTCCTGTACGACCTCGTGGTCGCGAGTCTGCACGTGGCCTGGATCGCCGTGCGCCCCAGCCCGCCTCCGCTCAGTGCGGTGGTCCGCATCGACCTGACCTGCCGATCCGAGCTGTTGATGACGATCACGTCGGAGCTGATCTCGCTCGTGCCGGGCTCGCTGCTGGTCGACCTCGATGCCGAGGCCGGCCGGATCTGGCTGCACATCCTCGACGCCCATCACGACGACACTCCCGAACGGTGGCGCGGCATCGTCCTGGCGCAGGAGCGCCGCGTGCTCAACGCGTTCCGTCCCGACACCGAGCGCATGTCGACGCTGAAGGAGGACCCGCGATGAGCACCGTCGGCATCGTGTGCGCCGTGCTGATCGGCCTCACCGGCCTGTTGTGCATGACCCGCATCGTCCGGGGCCCGTCGATGCTGGACCGTGCCGTGGCCGCCGACGTGTTCATGGCGGCGGTCGCGGGCGCTTTCGGCATCGAGGCGGCGATCAGTCGCAACTCGACGACGTTGCCGATCGTCGTGGTACTCGCGCTGGTCGGCTTCCTCGGGTCGGTCAGCATCGCGCGCTTCGCGCCACAGTCCAGGGAGGACGAGCGGCCGTGACCGACTACATCGCGGGCTTCTGCCTGATCAGCGGCGCCGTCCTGGCGCTGTGTGCGGCGATCGGGATGGCGCGCCTGCCGGACCTGTTCTCGCGCATGCACGCCGCCACCAAGCCGCAGACGCTGGGCCTGTTCCTGATCATGATCGGCGCCGCGCTGCGCATCCACACCGCCGCGGCCGCGGGCATGCTGCTGGTGGCAGCGTTGCTGCAGCTGTTGACGGCGCCGGTCTCGTCGCACATGGTGGGGCGGGCGGCCTACCGCGCGGGGCTGGTGCCGGCCGAGCGGCTCGCGGTCGACGAGCTGTCGATCGATCTGGCGTGCGGCGAGGGTCCGTCACAGGACGACGACTAACCTCGAGGTCATGCGCATCGCGACTTGGAACGTCAACTCGATCCGTTCTCGCATCGACCGGGTGCTGGCGTTCCTGGAGCGCCACGACATCGACGCGCTGGCTCTGCAGGAGACGAAGTGTCGCGACGACCAGTTCCCGGGCCTGGAGCTGTCGGCGATGGGGTACGAGTTCGCGCACCTGGGTCTGAACCAGTGGAACGGCGTGGCGCTGGTGTCGCGTGTCGGGCTGGACGACGTCGCGACGGTGTTCGCCGACGACCAGCCGGGGTTCGGTGACCCGGAGGTCGTGGAACCACGTGCCATCGGTGCCACGTGCGGCGGTGTCCGGGTGTGGAGCCTGTACGTGCCGAACGGTCGCGAGCTGGGCCATCCGCACTACGACTACAAGCTCGCCTGGCTCGAACGGCTGCGGCAGTGCGGTGAGCAGTGGCTGGCCGACGATCCCCAGGCCCAGATCGCGTTGGTCGGCGACTGGAACATCGCGCCCGAGGACGACGACGTGTGGGACATGTCGGTGTTCGAGGGCAAGACTCACGTGTCGGAGCCGGAGCGGGCGGCGTTCCGGTCGTTCGTCGAGACCGGGTTCGCCGACGTCGTCCGTCCGTACACCCCGGGTCCGGGCGTCTACACGTACTGGGACTACACGCAGCTGTCGTTCCCCAAGAAGCGCGGCATGCGCATCGACTTCGTGCTCGGGTCACCTGCTCTCCAGGCCCGCGTCACCGACGCCTTCATCGACCGCGAGGAGCGCAAGGGCAAGGGCGCCTCCGACCACGCCCCCGTCGTCGTCGACCTCGCCGACTGACTCCCGGGGGGGCGGTGACTTAGCGACGTATCCCCCAATTCCGGTGCCTGAGCGACCTGTCAAGGCTCCATGAGGTCGCTGAGACACCGCTCCACCGGGTTAGGTCGCTAAGTCGCCGCCCACCGGGAGTCGTCAGGACAGCCAGGTGGGGCGCAGGGGCCAGGAGGCGTCGCCGTCGCGGCGGGTCTTGACGCCGAGGACGTGGTGCAGCTCGATCTCGTTGCGCTCGAACGCGAGGCGGGAGCCGGCCATGTAGATACCCCACACCTTCGCCCGACCCAGCGTGACCTCCTCGAGCGCCTCGTCCCAGTGCTCGACGAGGTTCTCGCACCAGCCCTTCAATGTCAGGGCGTAGTGCTCGCGCAGATTCTCCACGTGCCGAATCTCCAGGCCCGCGTCCTGCGCCGCGACCGTGATGCGCCCGACGCCGGTCAGCTCGCCGTCGGGGAAGACGTAGCGGTCGATGAACGCCCCCGTCGACGTGACCTTGTTGTGCGGACGGGTGATGCAGTGGTTCAGCATCCGACCGCCCGGCTTGAGCCGACTCTCGATGAACCCGAAGTAGTCCGGATAGTTCCGCACGCCGATGTGCTCGGTCAGGCCGATCGAGCTGACCGCGTCGAAGTTGGTCTCGATCACGTCCCGGTAGTCGCCGAACCGGATCTCGGCACGGTCCTGCAGGCCCCGGCGCTCGACCTCCGCCTGGCCCCACTCGGCCTGCTCACGCGACAACGTCACGCCGATCGCCGTCACGCCGTAGTGCTCCACGGCGTGACGCACCATGCCACCCCAGCCGCAGCCGATGTCGAGCAGCCGCTGCCCCGGCTGCAGATCCAGCTTGCGACAGATCAGGTCGTACTTCTCCCGCTGCGCCTCCTCCAACGTGGCCTCCAACGTCGGGAACACCGCACACGTGTACGTCATCGACGGCCCCAGCACCAGCTCGTAGAACCGGTTGGACACGTCGTAGTGGTGATGGATCACCTCGGCGTCGCGCTTCCTGGCGTGCCGCATCCCCTCGAACGCCCTGCGCCACTTCGGCAGGTGCTCCTCGGCCGGGGGCGCCGGCGGCTTGAGGTTGCCGAACCCGAGACTGCGGATCACCTGCAGCATCTCGGCGGCCGGCGGAACCTTGAACCGCAGCTGGCTCATCAGCAGCTTCATCGCCTCGTACGGATTGCCGGGGTGGACGCCGTCCACCTCCAGATCACCCGACACGTACGCTCGCGCGAACCCCAGATCGCCCGGAGCCGTCATCAGGTACGCCAGGCCGCGCTCGGACAACAGCCGCAGCCGGATCGGCGCGTCCTCGGGACCGCCGACACTGCCGTCGAAGGCCTCGAACCGGAACGGCATGCCGTCCTTCATCAGTCGTTCCAGCGCCTGAGCGATCGTCAGACGCGTCGCCACGTCGATGCTCATGTGTTCCTCACCGCTTTCTCGTACAGCGTGCTCAGCCGACCCTCGGGGTCGTACCGCGCACGTACGGCAGCGAGCGCCTCGCCGCCGTACATCCGGTCGAACGTCTCGGCGTCGTAGAACGCCTCGGAGTACAGGGACTTGTGGCCTTCCAGGTCGTGTACCTTGGCCTCGATGCGCCGGTTCACCCAGCCTTCGGGGGAGCCCGCGGGCACCACGACGGTGCCCCAGAACCCGACGTTGACGTAGACGTCGCCGGCCTGCAGCGGGTACGCCGCCCACGGACGAGTCGTGCGCAGGGGGCAGATCCACACCGGCCGCATGCCGACCTCGGCGTCAAACCAGTCGAGGAACTCCGGAAACCGGTCCAGTGGCACCTCGATGTCCTGCACGACGCGTTCGCGACCGGGCACCTTCTTGAGCCGGTCGAGGGCGCGGATGATGCCGAGGCGTTCGTCGAGCCCGACGATGCGGTGGTAGACGTCGCTGCGGCGCCAGCGTCGTGGCCAGAGCCGGCGGATCAGCGGTTGCTGCGCGCCGAACGCCGCCGAGCACCAGAACCAGTCGGTGTCCCATCGCCACAGGTAGTCCAGCATCGTCAGCGCATCGGTGGAGCGTTCGCGGATCGATCGGTAGTAGATCTGCCGGCCGGTGTAGTCGCTGGTGGGCTGCGATTCGTCGGTGAAGTGCGCCAGCGTCAGGTAGATCTCGTCAGGGGTGAACGCGGTGCCGTCGAGCCCGTCGACGCGTTGTCCCTCGTACGTGCCGGTCGTGCAGATCTCGTCGATCACCTTGATGGCGTCGCCGGCGCTGCTGAACCTGACGTGGCGCAGCGTCACGTACCCCGGCACCGGCTCGAGGCGGATGCGCAGCCGCGTCGCGTAGCCGAGACTGCCGTAGGAGTTGGGGAAGGCGTCGAACAGGTCGGCGTGGTCGTTGTCGGCCGTCGCGGTCACGATCTGGCCAGACCCGGTGATGACGTCCAGCTCCAGCACTGACTCGTGGGGCAACCCGTTGCGGAACGACGTCGACTCGATGCCCAGCCCGGTGACCGCCCCGCCAAGCGTGATGGTGCGCAGCTGGGGGACGACGTACGGGATCAGCCCGTGCCGCAGCGTCTCCTCGACCAGGGACTCGTAGGTGCACATGCCTTGCACGTCAGCGGTCCTGGCGTCCGGGTCGATCGCGATGACCCCGTCGAGACCCGTGACGTCGAGACCCGGCGCGTCGTGAGCGATCCTGGGCCGGAACAGGTTCGAGGTCCGCTTCGCGAGTCGAACGGGCGATCCTGCAGGCACCCGCCGATAGGAGTCGACCAGCCGATCGACCGCTTCGTGATGAGACTCCCAACCCTTCACGCTGCCCACGGTACCCGGATTCGGGCCCACATGGCGCCGCGCGACGGGCGGCTACGTGGTCGCCAGGTACCGCAGCGCTGCCGCGTAGCCCTCGACACCCATCCCGACGACGACGGCGGTCGCGATGTCGGACAGGTAGGAGTGGTGGCGGAACTGCTCACGGGCGTGCACGTTCGACAGGTGCACCTCCACTAGCGGCGCCGACAGCTGGGCCGCGGCGTCGCGCACCGCGACCGAGGTGTGGGTCCAGGCGCCGGCGTTGAGCACGACGGGCGAACCGGCATCGGCCGCCGCGTGCAACCAGCCGATCATCTCGGCCTCGGAATCGGTCTGGCGCACCTCGACGTCGAGGCCGACCTCGGCGCCCACGGCAGCGCACCGGGCCACCAGGTCGTCGTAGGTGGCGGCCCCGTAGACATCGGGCTCGCGCTTGCCGAGCCGACCGAGGTTCGGGCCGTTCAGGACGAGGACGGTCATCAGGACTCCAGCTGCCAGACGAGGACTTCACTGCCGGGAGCGGCAACAGCAAGATCGTACGGCCCCGCGTCCGTCAGCCGCGCCTCGTCGCCGGATCGCAGCTCGGTGTCGCCGAGCAGCACCGACCCTCGCGTGACGTGGGCCAGGCTCCTGGGCGCCGCCGGGACCGTGATGGGTCGACCCGGCTGCGGTCGCGCGACGAACAGGGCGGCGGGGGCGTGCACCGTCACGGTCGGCTGCCAGTCGGCAGTGGGGTCGACGTCGACGCCGGCGTACTCGGGCTCCCCCTGACGGTCCGAGACCAGCATCATCTGCACGAACGTCAACGGTTCGGTGTCCAAGGCGTTGACCTCGGAGTGCTCCGCGCCGTCGCCCGCGCTGAGTCGCTGTGCGGTGCCGGGACGGATCACGCCCCCTCCTCCTGCGGAGTCGGTGTGTCGCAGCGCGCCCTCAAGGACCCAGGTGACGATCTCGACGTCGCTGTGCCGGTGCGACTCGTAGCCCGCGCCGGGCGCGAGCTGTTCGACGTTGATCGCCCGCAGCGCCCCGAACCCGACGTTGTCGGCGTCGTAGTGGACCCCGTACGAGAACGAGTGGAGCGTGCGCTTGTCGCCGGCTTCGGTGACGAACCGGTCGTCGGAGCGGCGGACGTCTACGATCATGCGTACCCCAGCTGGTGCAGTCGATCGTCGTCGATGCCGAAGTGGTGCGCGATCTCGTGGACGACCGTGATGCGGACTTCCTCGACGACGTCGGCCTCGGTCTCGCAGATCGCCAACGTCGGGTTGCGGTAGACGAAGATGCGGTCCGGCAGCACCCCGGCGTAGGAGGAGTCGCGTTCGGTCAGCGGCGTTCCGTCGTAGAGGCCGAGCAGATCGGGGTCGTCGGCCGGGGCGTCGTCCTCGATGAACAGCACGACGTTGTCCATGAGTGCTGCGAGCTCTTCGGGCACGTCGGCCAATGCCTGCTCCACCAACTCGGCGAACCGTTCCTCGTCGATCTCGACCACGACTCCATCCTGCCCGACACCCGCGACCCGGTTGCCCCTAGACTGTTCTGGTCCCGGCCCCCGTCGTCTAGCGGCCTAGGACGCCGGCCTTTCACGCCGGTAGCGCGGGTTCGAATCCCGTCGGGGGTACTTCACGCACAAGGCTCGAACCTTGGCCCAAAACAACATTGGCCGAGGTTCGGGCCTTGTTGGTTTCCGTGGCCCAGGTCAGGGCGTTAGCGTTGACTTCGGGGTCGAGCAGCACTTCGTAGGGTCGGGCGTTCTCGACTCGTGAATCGGCCTGGGATTGGTGGAGGGTTTGATCTAACAAGGAGAGAATCAGATCATGCCCGCACCGAAGAAGTACGACGCCGAGACGCAGGCTCGCGCTGTGAGGATGTTCGCCGACAGGAT
>Ga0180217_1003168_pt1 | contig 14164 bp, 5 predicted proteins | sample eDN3rd37CBELigOP_FD_128521 | JGI IMG/M metagenome (GOLD analysis project Ga0180217, IMG submission 128521) | Enriched Organic Plus compost microbial communities from Emeryville, California, USA - eDNA 3rd pass 37_C BE-Lig OP (version 2) (version 2) ... | reverse complement strand
GCAGATTACGTGCCTTGAAAAGTTTACGACCGCCTGGTGGCGGCAAGCCCGCTCTTGCGTTTTCAATCACATTGTCGGCGGAATCGGAACCTATCGGACGGTGTTCCCCTATATCCAGGAGTTTGGGCCGGGGCGGCAGGTGAAGGATGAATGGCGCAGGGCATTTGAGCGGTGGATCACGATGGGCAACGAGCCCGACGGTTCGATGACGGAAATTGGCGACGAGGGCCACTTCGAGATTCCGACGGAACTTGGCTCCTGTTTCACACAGCTCGACCAATCCAGCCCGGACTGGTATACGCCCGGGTGGCGCAACTGCGCGCTGAACTGGTACGACAACATGTTTAAGTACATGTTCCGGCACCTGACGCAGGGCGGCTTTGAACATCGCAATGCCAGCATTTACCGCCCCGAGCGGTGGTATGACACCACGCATTACTTTGCGGATCGCACCCAGCTTCCTCCCGCGATCAATCGCGATTCGGTGATCTTCGGCATTCCCGAAGTCCGGCGGTTGCTCGATGCCTACGGGCACATTTCCGCGGGGCGTCCTTCCACGAGCAACCCCGCTTTCAGCGCCGTCGTGGCGAAGCAGGCGGCGGCATACGATCGTATTCTTCCCATTCTGGGGGAGGAGCGCCCGGGCCTGCCGCAGATCAAGTCCGACTACATGCCGTACACCGGGTCGTATTATTTCCGCAGCGACTGGAATGACAACGGAGCGTTTCTGGCCATGATGGCGTGCGGGTCTTACGGCGGATCGCAAGTGGGGCAATGGCCGCACGGAATGTATTACGCTTACGATTACAATTTCCCGCTCCTCCGGGTTCAGCCGACGAATCTCGACGGGATGCCTCCGCAGGAGATCTACGGCCGCATGAACTGTTATCAGCCGGGGACAAAGACCGGGGCGATCACCAGCGCGCAGCAGAAGCCGTCGCAAAACCGGTGGTACACCTCCTCCCATTTCGACTTTGGGGAGGATGTGTTCAACGGATACTACCAACGCTACCCGGGATTCCGGAACCCGTGGGACAACACGCTGGAGATCGTCGCGCCAACGGGCACGGCCGTGCAGACGAAGACGACAAAAGAGATTTTGCAGCTCAGGGACAGTCGCTTGTTCATCGTCACCGAGAAGATGCATGTCTCCGGCTCGCACAGCTTTTCCACGCCGCTCTCGTTCCAGCTTTCCGCCACAAACACGGCCTCGTATAGCCTGAGCGATCAGCTTGTTCTCGACGGCACCAACAAAAAGATTTCCTGCATTGGCCGGGCCGGCCCGTCGATGAATTTCTATCAGTGCACCGCCGTCCCGGTGACGTACGCCTTGAGCGGCACCGCCGCGGCCGGTAATTCCTTCAGCCAGCGCCTCGGCACCACCGCCATCGCGGATCAGGTGGTTAACGCAACCTTCTCCTCAAGCGGCCCGGTGACGGTGGTAAACGTCATATCGTCCATCCCCGCGGGAGGCACCGAGCGGATCGCCTCGTTGACGCCGTTAAGCCCGAGCAACGCTACTGCGGGATTCCATGCGACGCTGGCCGCAGGGGGCGATATTTATTACCAGGCGACTTCGTCCGGCGTGGCGAACTTTACCCTCGGCCCGGCCACCGCCACGGCGGAGGGGTTGCTTATCACCAGCGCCACCAATGGCGACCTCCGAGGAATTTTGATCGGGGGACAAAGCCTTGCCCTCGGGGGAACCTCCGTAACCGTCACAACGCCCGACTTCGAGTTCTACAAGCCCGCGGGAGGGAGCACCGTGATCGTCGCCAAGATGTACAAGCCGATCGATCCGGTTAACTTCTCGCCCAATGTCGACACCTTCACGGGAACGCTGACGGTGCAGATGAGCAGCGCGACGCCCAACGTTGCGATCCATTACACGACCGACGGTACCGAGCCGACCGCCTCTTCGCCGCTGTATACCAGCCCGATCCAGATCACCAACACTACGGAGTTCGCCGCTCGCGCCTACCGTCTGGAGGGTGGCGTTCCCGTGCCAGCGGACGAGTTCGAGATCAACGGCACAAAATTTTCGGCACCGGCGTACGCCTTTTATAAAAAGAAGGCGACCCTTCCGGCGGTCTCGGTCGCCCAAGAATCGCTGGTGGCGGGCCTCAACTACGATCTCCTCCAGGGGCCTTGGTGGACCCTCTTTGCCAGCGCGCATTTTCTCCCCGCCCAGGGGGGCGGAACGGTTTCGCGGGAGATGGATCTTTCCATGGTCTCCAGCGGCGCGGAGCCGTATGGAGTCCGCTACCGGGGCTACATCAATATCCCTGACACGGGGGTCTACACCTTCCATGCTCCTCCCGAGTTTTACCTCATGAATAGCGTCGCCAGCTACGACATGCGCGTATTCATCGACGATCAGGAATGGGACTTGACCCAGTGGTGGCACGCGCAGGGAACATGGTCCGTGCCGCTTGCCGCCGGGTACCACAAGTTCGAACTCTGCTTCGCGGATGCCCGCATTACTCCCTGGCGAAAGACCGGCATGTGGCGATACTTTCCGCGTTACTGGTCGGAGCATGTCGGCAACCCGAGCGACCTTCTCATCAGCGGGCCGGGAATCTCCGCCGCGCGGATTCCGCAAAGCTGGTTCTACCACCTTCCCGAGCCTCGCACCTACGCGAAGGAACGGACGCTCCTCGACGCGGGCACCGGCCTGGCGGTTGCAGCGGATGGCATCGCAAGCGGCTCGCTCACGGGGCGAACGCAAATCTCCTTCAAGACGAATGGGAACTTCGCCACAATCTTCGGAGGGCTGGTTTTCACGAAAAATGATTCGACGACGCAGACGTTTGCCCAGCTCGTCAGCGGTCTCACCGCCACGAATGGGGTGCTGACCGTCAACCTGAACGGAGCCTACGCCAGTTTCTCCGGAAGTGTTGACCTGCAAGTGGACAAAACGGCGCTCATCGTGGCGAACACGGGCGCGTCAAATCGCCCTCCCATTCTCACGCCGATTGCGGCCGTCACCGGGACGGCAGGGAGCGCCGTGAGCTTTACCGCGTCCGCTAGCGATCCCGATTCGCACGCGATCAGCTATTCGCTCGGCGCAGGAGCCCCCGCTGGTGCCACCATCAATGCTTCGACGGGAGCCTTCAGCTGGACTCCCTCCGCCAGCGGACAGTATTCCGTCCAGGTGATTGCCACCGACACCCTGGGGGCGTCCGCATGGCAAAATGTGGCGATAACGGCAAACAGCGCGACGAACACTCCGCCGCTCGCGGATGCGATTGCGGATCGCCTCGCAACAGTGGGAACTCTTTTCTCTTCGACAATGGTGGCGGCGGATTGGGACCTGCCCGCGCAAACGGTCCATTATGTTATCGACAGCGGCATTTCGGGAATGAGCATGAATTCGACAACGGGTGTCGTGAGCTGGACGCCTTCATCGGGCCAGGCCGGAATGACCGTCCCGGTCACGGTGCGGGCAATCGATAACGGCAGCCCCGCCATGTCGGACCCGAAGACCTTCTCGGTGAGGGTGGGGATGCAATCCGCCGGAACCGGCACGGGGCTCACGGGCGAGTACTACGACAATATCGACCTGACTTCCCGAGGGCTGGTGCGGACTGATTCCAACATCAACTTCAGCTGGGGGACCGGCTCGCCAGGAGGTTCCATCACGGCCAGCACCTACAGCGTCCGCTGGACCGGCCAGGTGCAGCCGCTTTATACCCAAACCTACACCTTCTACGCCGCCGTCAACCGCGGCGTGCGCCTCTGGGTCGACGGGAAATTGATCATCGACCGCTGGACCGAAACCTCGCCCGGCGAATGGAGCGGCTCCATCGCGCTCGCGGCAGGGCAGCGTTACGACCTGTGCATGGAATACTGCCACAATACGGGGAGCTCTTCGGCATCGCTCTCATGGTCGAGCGCGAGCCAGACGAAGGCGGTGATTCCGCAGGCACAGCTCTATCCTTCGGGGAACGGCTTTGGCCTGTTGCAGGAATGCTATGCCAGCACCGATTTCACCGGAACCGAGGTTATCCGCATGTCGCCGAACATTGATCTCAACTATGCATCGGGATCTCCGGATGGGCGAATCCCCGTCGATAACTTCTGCAGCCGGTGGATCGGACAGGTGCAGCCTCTTTATTCGGAAACCTACACCTTTTACACCAGTACGGGGGACGGAGCCCGTCTCTGGGTCAATGGGATGCAACTGGTCGATAAGTGGGTTGGCCAAAGCGAAACGGAATGGAGCGGAACGATCGCGTTGACGGCTGGCCGCAAGTACGACATCCGCATGGAGCACTTTGACGCAACCGGAAGCGCGCAGGCCCGCCTGCGGTGGTCGAGCGCGACTCAGGCGAAGGGGGCGATCCCCCAAAGCCAGCTCTATTCCTCCACGACGCTGCCGAGTCCGTGGCAGGCTCAGGATGTGGGCCGGCCTTCGATGCCAGGCAGCTCCGCTTACGACGGTTCCCTTGGCCGGTTCATTCTCCGCGGCGGCGGGGCGGACATTGCCGGGACATCCGATCAGTTCCACCTCATGGGGCAGGGGGCGAGCGGCGATTGCGAAATCGTTGCGAAGCTCGATCTGGTCAGAAGTACGAACCTGTCGGCCAAGGCGGGTGTCATGATCCGCGAAAACGCCAATGACGACGCGATGTTCGCCCTCGTGGCGCAACTGCCGGATAACCAGGTGATTTTCCAGTGGCGGAGTTCCACGGGAGGCTCCGCAGTGGCAAGCGCCTCCTATGGCGGAACGGAGTTTCCGAAGTATGTGCGGCTGGTTCGTAGCGGAAACGTGTTCCGGGCCTATTACAAGGTCAACTCGGGCGATTCCTGGGTCGCACTGGGAACGCCCCAGACGATCTCGATGGCCTCCGCAACGCAGATCGGCCTTGCCGTAACTGGGCACGATACGAATGCCATTGGAACGGGAGCTTTCAGGAATGTCGTCGTGGTTCCCTAGGCAGGGCAGGGGAGGGGGCATTCCCACGGCCACCGCCGCCCTCATCATCCTTGGTTTGGCGGGGTATACGGCTTCCTGGTGGAAAGGGGGGGCGCCTGCTTCACCGGCAAGTGGCCCAGCCGCCCCACTGCACGCTGAGCGGGCTCCGCAAGCTGTATGGAAGCCAATCACGCCGCACGACGAGGGGGCATCCGCTGCAAAGGCTCGATCCGCAGCCAGACGAAAGCGCGCATTCGGAGGGTATAACGAGCCTGATCCCTTCTGGCACGGCGAAGCCCTGGAACGCTGGGTTGCCCAGTTGCCGCTGGATCGGATTTGTGCCTTGCTGGACGAGGCGAACGGGAACCCGGATGCTTTGAGCGCCGAGCTGCGGCTGCTTCTCACCCGCCGCTGGGCGGAAACCGACCCTGCGGCAGCCGCCGCGTCCATAACTCAATGGCCGGAAGCAGCCCCGCGGATCGAAGCCTGCCGCCAGATTGCGATCGCCTGGAGCCGCTCCGATCCTTCGGCGGCTCTCGGGTGGACGCGCTCCCTTCCGCCGGGGGAGGGCAGGACTGCCGCACAACTGCGCGTCGGCTACGAAAGTGCGCGAAGCGATCTCGCTGTCGCTTTCCAGGCAGCCAATGAGCTTCCCTCCGGGGAGGATCAGCGGGAGCTTCTGCAATATTGCGCCCGGCAATGGGCCGCGCTTCATCCGCTGGACGCATTGGAGTGGGCGGACTCCGTGACCGATCCCGCACTGCGTGCGTCACTCGCGGACAAAATTCTTGCAGAATGGGCGCAGTACGACGGCGCTGGTGCCGCGGAGGCTCTGGCGATGGAACCGGGTGTCGAAGCCCTCCGTCCCAGGGGTATCGTGGCCCTGATCCAGCGATGGGCGCAAAACGACCCCGCCGATGCCGCGGACTGGGCGGGCTTGCTCCCGGAAGGGCTTGGCCGTGATGAAGCAATCGGAAACCTGGCGACCCAATGGCTGCAATCCGATCCGGCAGCCGCCACAGATTGGGTGCAATCGCTACCCGCCGGTTCCTCCCGGGAGGCAGCCACCCTGGCCCTTACTCTGGCTCTTTCCGTCGAGGACCGGGGAGCGGCCCTTTTCATGAGCGATTTCATCGAAAGCGAAACCGCCCGTACCTCGCTCCAGTACCAGCTCCTTTTCCGGCCATAACGGCATGGCGGCCATGGCGGTCATGACGGTCATAAGGTTGTTTCGGATTGCTTCCGGCTATTTCCGGTAATTCCCGAAGGCTTCCGGTGATTTTCATGCGAGTTTCCTGCCCCAAGAGCGCACCGGCGTGAGTTTTTGGAATGAAACGAAAATGAAATTTTCATTGTTTTTCTGAAACTATTTGTTGCGCGCCGCAAAGCAGGAGATTTATCGTGACCGACCTCTGTTTTCCCCGGCGGATCAGCCTGGGGTTTCACGTTACCTATCCCCCTATCTCTCATGCCTACGCAGATCCATCTTGCAGGAGTTGATTACCTGATCCTGTTCATCTACTTCGCCTTCGTCCTTGGGATCGGTTTCGCCCTGAAGCGCTATATGAAGGGTGGCTCCGCCTTCCTTACCTCGGGGCGTTCCATTCCGGCGTGGGTGACGGGGCTGGCGTTTCTATCCGCGAACCTGGGGGCGCAGGAGGTAATCGGGATGGCGGCCTCCGGGGCAAAGTACGGTTTGATGACCAGTCATTTTTACTGGCTGGGTGCGATCCCCGCGATGGTCTTTCTCGCCATCTTCATGATGCCGTTTTACTACGGGTCGAAAGCGCGTTCCGTCCCCGAGTACCTGAAGCTGCGCTTCGACGAAAAAACGCGCGGCTTCAACGCCATTTCGTTCGCCGCGATGACGGTGTTCTCCTCCGGCATCTCCCTGCACGCTTTGGCGAAGCTGCTGGAGGTACTGGTGCATTGGAACTATTGGACCTGCGTCTTCGTCTCGGCGTTGATCGTGCTGGTCTATATCTTCCTGGGCGGCCTGACTTCCGCGATCTACAACGAGGTGCTTCAGTTCTTCATGATCGTCCTTGGGTTCGCGCCGCTGGTTTTTCTGGCGCTGAAAGGGATAGGCGGGTGGAATGCCCTGAAAGAGAAGCTCGTCCCCGTTGCAGCCGGTGGGAATTTCGCGCCCGATACGTGGACTTCCTCCTGGGGCCACATGGGGAGCGCGGCTGACAATCCGATGGGAATTGGCTGGGTCGGAATGGCGATGGGCCTCGGTTTCGTGCTTTCGTTCGGCTACTGGTGCACGGACTTTCTCGTGGTGCAGCGCGCGATGGCGGCGAATTCCATGAACGCGGCCCGCCGCACGCCGCTGATCGCGGCCGTTCCGAAAATGCTTTTCCCCGCGCTGGTGATCCTTCCCGGCATGATTGCGATTGCGATGAACCATGCCACGCCCGGGTTCATCCCGGTCGGTAACGACGGAACGCCGGACTACAATATGACCATGCCCGCGCTGATTGCCCATTATCTGCCCAGCGGGCTTTTGGGCATCGGCTTTACGGCGCTCATGGCCTCCTTCATGTCCGGCATGGCGGGCAACGTGACGGCGTTCAATACCGTCTGGACTTACGACATCTACCAGAGCTACATCGCCCCCGGCAAATCGGACACCCACTATCTCTGGATGGGACGCCTCGCCACCGTGTTCGGAATTCTCGTCAGCATTCTGGCCGCCGCCATGGCAAAGCAGTTCAACAATATCATGGACATGCTCCAGCTTGTCTTCGGGTTTGTGAACGCCCCGCTTTTGGCCACGTTCCTGCTGGGGATGTTCTGGAAACGCACAACCGGGCATGGCGCATTCTTCGGCCTGGTTGGGGGAACGCTCGGTGCCGTCGCCTTTCATGCGCTCTCTCTTCCGCAAGGTTCAACCCCCGGGATCAAGGGGGGATGGATATCCCCGATGTTTCCCTTCCAGAGCGAAATGGGGCAGAACTTCTGGATCGCCATCGTTGCCTGGACACTCTGCTTTTTCCTGACGATCGTCCTCTCGCTGGCAACACGCCGCACGAAGTCCGATGCGGAACTCACCGGCCTTGTCTATTCTTTGACTCCCCGCCCCAAGGCTGACTCCGAGGCGTGGTACCAGCAACCGGTCACCTTCGGCGTGATCGTGCTTGCAGTTGCATTATTCCTCAACCTGCTGTTTGCCTAAGACCTCCCCGCTATGAACTTCGACCTCAGAATTCCGATTGGACTCATGTTTTCCGTGTTCGGATTGATCCTGATTTTCGTGGGTCTTTTCGGAAGTCCGGAACTGGTGCAAAAATCGCTTGGGCTGAACATGAACCTCTGGTGGGGTGCCTTTCAGTTTCTCTTCGGCACTGTCATGCTGCTCCTCCCGTTCCGGGGGAGAAAAGGTGAGCGCAATGCGTCGCAGTCCGCAGCCAAGGCCTGCTCTCCTTGCGACGAAATGAAATGAAATGAAACATTGCGTGGGGAAGGTTCGAAACGAGAGGTAAAGAAGCTGAAAGTGATTCAGGTAAAGCATAGCGGAGGGAAATGCCGCGCCTGGCGCGTGCCGCAAGTGCTTGACCTTGCTTGAATTACTGCAATCGAGCGCGACGGCTCGAAACTCTTTCCAAGGGGATGAAACAAATACACTGTTTCATGAAAAAAGTTGAATTTTCCCTTGTGAATTTTGAACGACACGCTACAAAGAAAGAAAGTTATGCGCCCAGGAACCTCCCCCCCGGTTCTCTCCTCCCCTCGTCTCCCGAAGAGTCTGCTTCCTGGATCGAGAGGATGCGAAAGAAACAGTGTCCTTCTTGGGAAAGTCGGAAAGTCCGCCTTCTCCCTTGTTGAAGTGGTGATCGCTCTCGGTATCGCCAGTTTCGTGCTCGTGCCGCTCATGGGGCTGATGTCCGTCGGGATCGACGCTTTTCGGAGCGCGAACGACACCTCGATCATGACCCAAATCAATCAGCGAATCGTCAGCGAGCTTCAGCAGACCGATTTCTCCCGGTTGATCACCGACAAGAGCGATAATCCGATTCCCGCCGGAAGCGCTGGGTTGAAAGATAGCCGCTACTTCGACGATCAGGGGAATGAGATCGTCGCCGCCAGCCGGCCCGACGGCGCCATCTACGAAGTGAACACGCGGATCGCGCCGGAGCCGGCTCTTCCTGGTACCTCAAACAACCCCAATCTCGCCACCGTCACGGTTCAGGTCGCCAAGAACCCCGAAGGGGCTTCCTTGACGGCCTCCCCGGCAACTCTCCTTTGGCCCTCGAGCGGCGCAGCCCCTGTCGCGACCTTTTCCACTTTGATTGCACGGAACAAATGAGACGGGCGCTGCCAGGGAGATACGGAAAAGCCGCATTCACGCTCGTCGAAATCTTGGTGGCGACCTCGATCATCGCCGTCCTGGTGGTCGGCATGTTTTCGATAGTGAACCAGGCTAACACCCTCTGGCGCTTCAACAAGGGACGTTCCGAGCAGTTTCGCAACGCGCGCCTCGCCTTCGACGTGCTCACCCGTCAGATCGGCCAGGCAACCTTGAACCCGTATTGGGATTATGTCGATAGTACCGGCGCGCCCCGGACCTCTGCCAACGAATCGACATTCATTCCCGCCCGCTATATCCGGCAATCGGAGCTGCGCTTCATCTGCGGGAAGGCCGACGAGGTCTTCGGCAGTGAGGACGACGGGTCCCATCCCTCCCACGCAGTATTTTTCCAGGCACCCCTCGGGTTCTCCTCTGCGACCCAGTTTTCGGGCCTGGAAAACATGCTGAACACGAGGGGCTATTTCGTGGAATATGGGGAAGACCCGACGCCCCGGCCTTCGTTCGTAACAACCGCTTCGCCCCAGCGCTTCCGGTTGGTGGAGATGATGGAGCCCGCGGAATCGCTCTCGATTTACAAATACACTTCGGGCGTCGATTCCGCGGGAAAGGCAAAGAATGCCTCGTACTACACGAACCCGCCCTTGACCAATGGTTCCGGATTTTCCCAGCCTGCCTCGGCGGGCGCATTTACGGGCCGGGAATGGTTCACCGATACGAAGGCGGCGAACTCGACTTTGACCTCGGCAGGCCGGCCGGTACACGTGCTGGCGGAAAACGTGATCGCGCTGATCATTCTGCCCAAGCTCAGCCCACAGGAAACCACCGCTTCCTCGCCCATTCTCGCGCCGAACTATTCCTACGATTCGACGATGACGAACACCAATCCGCAGATCAACTCCTGGAGCCAGCTTCCGCCGGTGCTTCAGGTAACGATGGTGGCGATCGATGAGGAGTCCGCCGCGCGGATGGAGGCCTCTGCCGCCGCGCAGCTCCTCCAGAAGGTCAATTCGCTTTTTAGCAATTCCGCAAATTTCGAAAAGGATCTGCTCGCGCCGCCGGTGGGCAGTTCAACTTCCCTCGAAAGCTATCTTATCAGCCAGAAGATCGCCTATCGAATCTTCACATCGAGCATCAGCATCAAAGCCGCAAAATGGAGTCGCGAACAAGCCAACTAAATCGCCGTGGCAATGCGCGGCGGCAAGCGTCCGGCGTGGCGCTGGTGATTACTCTCTGCTGCCTCGTGCTGCTTTCAGTCGTCGTCATCGCCTTTTTGATGAACGGGGCGACGGAGCGTTCGAGCGCGAGCAGTTATGCCACCAGCGCCGATGCGAAGCGGCTGGCCGATACGGCGGTGCAGATCGTCATGGGGCAGATTCGCCAGGCGACAACAGGTGGCCCGTCGGTGGCGTGGGCGTCCCAGCCCGGCATGATCCGCACATTCGGCGCGACGGCGCAGGCGGCGGACGGGCTGGCGTTTTACAAGCTTTATTCTTCGGATAAAATGGCCGTCACGCAGAGCGAGATCGCAAGCTACGATTTCGCGAGCGATCTGAGCTTTGGAGGCTCCTCAGACTGGAAGAGCCAGTCGGCGATCTTTACCGATCTCAACGCACCGGTTCTGGCTCCCGACGGGCAGCTCTCCTACCCGATTATCGACCCCGGCGCCGCCGCGGTCGTCTCCGGGAGCAGCACGCTTGTGGAAGGCTTTTCCCTCGCCAATGCGCCGGGGTACGATTCGGGGAAGGCGGCGAATGCCCGCAACAACCCCGCGCCGATGCCGGTGAAATGGCTGTACTTGCTCAAGGACGGCAGCGTGACCGCACCGACCTCGGTGAACGGAGCGGGAAAAGTGGCGAGCTGGAGCGGGGCGGCCAAGTTGCCCAGCAAGGATAACCCCATCGTCGCCCGCATCGCCTTTTGGGCGGATGATGAGAGCTGCAAGCTCAATCTCAACACCGCCGCGGGGAACAACTATTGGGATTCGCCGATGTTCGCCACGGCGATGGAGATGGAGTATAGCTATAGCCAGCCTTCGCCTTACGAATACACGCGCTATCCGGGGCATCCCGCCACAACGAGCCTTCTGCCGGTGTTTTGGAGCTACGGCGGGCTGAGTTCACCGGATTACAGTCTCCTTCCGAACTTCGATCCGCCCCGCAAAAACAATAGGATCAAGACTACGGATCCCACGACCGCCCCGATCACCGCCCCGACGCTGCCGACCGAAGCGACCGAGTACTATACAAAGCTGCTGAACCTGCTCCCACGAAACGCCTGGGGTGGATCGCAGGCGGGAACGAAATACACCATGAGTGCAATGCTGTCGGGAGCGGCAAGCAACCGGATGGGGCTCTCGACACTTGACAACGACCGCCTCTTCGCTTCGGTGGATGAACTGATTTTCGATCCGTCGCGAAACAGCCTCGCGACCCCGGTGGCGGACCAGTTCCAGTTCAGCAAAAGCGATGTCGACAAGCTGCGCTTTTTCCTTACCACCTCCAGCCGTGCGCCGGAGGTCAACCAGTTCAACCTGCCAAAAATCTCGATGTGGCCGCTTCACGACACGACGGCCACCAACCCGCTCAATTCTTCCCAGGGGACGGGAAACGATTCACTCTCCGCTGTCGACCGCCTCTTGATGTTTTGCTCGACGATCAACGGCAAGCTCTACGCCTTCACCCGCAATGATCCCACGAGCGGAACGGCGGATTTCAGCTCGTCGACAACCGGGGGTAAGCGCAATCAGGAGCTGTACAGCTACCTCGAAAGGCTGATGGGCGAGCCGATCCCCGGGTACGGGGCGAGCTTCAAGAACCGTTACGGCACCTTGGGCAACCAGCAAATTCTCACCGAATGCTATGACTATATTCGCGGGGCGATCAACCTGGTGAGTGCGAACGGCCCCGCGGGAAGCATTTACAAGTATTCATTTGCCAGGAAGGCGGCGGCGCTTGATACCGACCAGCTTGGGCAAGTGGCCCCAATCAAGCATCCCAGCAATGGCACAAAGGGGATTGGGCGATTCCCGACCGTCAAGCAGGTGGCATTGATGTTCATCGCGCGCGCGGCGAACCAACCTCCCATCCAGGTTGATCCCTCCACCCTTCAGCCCAGCACGCCTTATACGATCAATCCCATGCATCCATGGGTGAGGACGCCGGACACCGGCACCGTTGCGGTGAATCCGTCGGCGACAGAGAATGCCTTGAGTGTTAATGACATCAACGGAGATGCCGCCGTTTACCCGACGCTCGCCGGGCAGACGCACGCCGGGATGCCGTATCTCACGGCATTGAATCCGGCAACCTTGAAGTTCGACAAGCCGAACCCCCGCTATCAATCTTCGGTTCTGCCTCTACTCAACCCGAACGAGACACAGGTGCAGGCCCTCCTGCTGATCGATCCCGTGAACAACTCGGTCGGCTTTCCGCCCTTGAGTGTTAACTACAAGCTAAGGGTTTCCGGCCTGAAGAATTTCTTCGCTGACGGCGTGGGAATTTATTCCAGTGATCAGGAAGACGAAACGATTGTGCCAGTGAACGATTATGGCATCCGGTACACCTACGCATTAGGGTCGGGGCTTCACAACTTTTTCCGCAAAAGTGCGGTATCTACCCCCAGCGGGGCGCTGAAATTCGTCAGCCTGCCGTTTATCATCAAACCCAAGAGCGGCGCGACTTACGGCGAGACGTTTCAGTTCAGCGGCGGAAAGCTGAAGGTGGAAATTCTTACGGCCAACAACGAGGTGGTGCAGACGATCAATGTCAACTTTCCTGCTTCCAGCTTTCCGACGCCGCTATTGCCGATTCAGTCGTCGGAAATGATTCGTGACACCGGCATCGACAACCTGGACCCCGCGTCACCCCCTCCCCCTGCCGCCCAGCAGTACGCGAAATTTCCTCCGACATCGGTCTTCGATCTCACCCCGAGCTGGATGCTGACCTTCGATTCCAGCGACGTCTTGGCCACAAACCCGAACTTCGGTGTCACCGGAACGGATTACAACAAACAGGCTGGCTGGTCGCGACTTTTCATGGATTCCGGGCAGAACAGCTACAACAAGAGCCCGGGGCAGTTCACGATCATGCCGCAGTGGTCTCAGAATGGGGATGCCGGTACTGGGAACTACAAGAGAACCGCTGACACGGTGCGCGCCATGGAGGCTGCCTACGGGGACACGCGGGTGATCGCGGCAATGAAGGAAGTTCCCGAGGCGTTCTTTGTTCCGCATAAAGATTACTACAATCTAAACATGAGGAGTGCCCATAGCCTGCGCGGTAATACCAAACAAAGCAAGGCCTGGCCCGACACCTTCAACTACGGCTCCACGCCCGGCTACCTGTCGGACGCCAATCGCATCACCCCATCGCTTGTTTACAGCAATAAAGCCGAGCTTGATAAGCCTGTCCTGAACTTGCCATGGGTGAACGACGAAAGCCGTGGAAACGCCGCTTTCCCGCACGTCACGAGCATGGCGAACTTCGATACCGGCGATCCCGCGTGGACTTCCGCCTGGTCGGGACTGAAGAAGTTCACCGAGGTTTGGGCCGAGGGTGGCGATTTCGACAACGGCATAGCGCACCAGGCAGACGGACCTTATATCAACAAGCCCAACGAGGGCACGCAGAAGCAGGGAACCGACTACTGGTTTTCCGATTTCGCGGGGCAGGAATATTCAACCGCTGCATTCATCCCGCCCAATCGCCAGGTTTCCTCGCCGGTAATCTTTGGATCGCTCCCGGTTCCTTTCGATTCCCAGACGGCATCGCTAAGCAGTCTTTTGCTTAAAAATGTCTTCTTCTGGCGCACCCTGCTCTTTTGCCCGAACCCGAATTCGCAGACGCACCCGTCCATCGGACAAAACCCGCCGGATTACGCGCTCCTTGATTTTTTCAACATGCCGGTCGTTGAGCCATACGCGCTTAGCGAGCCGT
>Ga0180217_1003163_pt1 | contig 14174 bp, 13 predicted proteins | sample eDN3rd37CBELigOP_FD_128521 | JGI IMG/M metagenome (GOLD analysis project Ga0180217, IMG submission 128521) | Enriched Organic Plus compost microbial communities from Emeryville, California, USA - eDNA 3rd pass 37_C BE-Lig OP (version 2) (version 2) ... | reverse complement strand
CGCACGGTGAACGGGCTGCCGGCCGCGGGGCCGTCGGTGCGCCGGAGGGTGACCTCGACCGGGTGGTCGCCGGTGCCGACGACGAGCCCGACGAACTCGACGCCGTGGTCGACGGTGAGCCGGGCGGTGGAGTTCGCCGCCGCCTCGAGCAGGAACTGCTGCATCCGTGCCTGGTTGACGATGACGTGGGGGAACTCGCTGAGACCCTCCGGCGTGTCCTCCACCCAACCGGTGCGCACGATCCGGTCCCGGTCCTCGTCGGACGGGCCCCAGAAGCGCACCTCGTTCACCCAGTACGCCTCTCGGACCAGGCGCTCCGCGAGGCCGAACGCCTGGAACATCTCGACCGTGCGGCACGCGACGCCGTCGGCGTGGCCGAGTTCGAGGGGGGTGGCGCGCCGCTCGACGACGCGGGTGTGGATGTCGGGGAACGCCGCCAGCTGCGCGGTGAGCACGGCGCCGGCGGGGCCGGTGCCCACGATGAGCACGTCGAGTTCCTCGGGGAACGCCTCGCCGCGGGCCAGCGTCTCGGGCGCCGCGGGGTGGATGTCCGGGTCGCCGGGGCGGTATCCGTCGCGGTGGAACTGCATGCTCGATCTCCCTCGATCCGATCCTGGCCCGAGCAATGCTCAGTACTCCAACGATGCAAGGGGTCCGCTGCGCCGCCGCGGCGCTCGACCGGCCCGCGCGCACGAGGGTCCCGGCCCCGTCCGGAGCCGGGACCCTCGTGCGTGGGTCAGTGACCGCCCTCCATGGCCTGGCGGTCGATCTCCTCCTGGTTCTCCACGTACGGCGTGCCGTGCGTGTGGAAGGTCGGCACCGTCTTCATGCCCCAGGCCTGGCCCTTGGCCCGCTCGGCCTGGCTCCACTCCACGACCGGCCAGTCGGGGTCGAGGATGAGGCGCGCCTGCGCGTTGGCGAACTCGATGCGGTTGCCGCCCGGCTCCCAGACGTAGAGGAAGAACGTCTGGTTGATCGCGTGCTTGTAGGGGCCGTACTCGATGTAGATGCCGTTCTCGAGGCAGATGTCGGCGGCCTTGAGGATGTCCTCGCGCGAGTCCGGCGAGATGGCGAAGTGGTGGAAACGGCCGCGGGTGCCGGTCCAGTCCTCCGAGTACACGACGTCGTAGGACTTCTGGTGGAAGCGGAACCACCACGCGCCGTACTTGCCGTTGTCCAGGCGCACCCGCTCGGACTCCCGCGCCATCATGACGTCGCGCCAGAACTCGCCCGCGGCGTTCACGTCGCTGGCCAGGTAGTTGATGTGATCGAGGCGGCGGGCGTTGATGCCGCGGCCCGGGTAGGCGGAGGCCTGATTCTTCAGCGCCGGGCGGTCCTCGTCGTCCGGGACGTAGTGCTCGGTGTCGAAGTAGAGGGCCATGAGGTGCCCGTCCGGGTCCTCGAACTCGAAGGAGCGGCCGACGCCGACCTCCGCGTCGCGCCACCCGTGGCCGAGGCCGGCCTTCTCGATCGCGGCGACACGGCGCGCCAGCGCCTCCTCGCTCGTGGTGCGGAACAGGGTGCGGCCGACGCCGTTGGTGTCGCTCGCGGTGAGCTTCAGCGAGTAGAGCTGGTACTCGTCCCACGTGCGCAGGTACGCGGAGTCGCCGATGCGGGCGACTTCGCGCATGGCGCAGATGTCGCGGAAGAAGTGCAGACTCTCCTCGAACTTCGGGGTGAACAGCTCGATCGCGCCGACGTGGGCGAGATCGAAGTTCTCGGAAACGGCCATGGGGTGTCCTCTCTGACAGGTGGTCACTGACGCGGACGCGCGAACACGCGACCGTCGAAGATCTTGCGCGCGGTGCGCACGGAACGCGAGGCCGCGTGCCAGCGGCCGTCGCCGCCGAGCTCGACGCGGACCTCGCTGCGCAGCATCCCGCCCGGGTGCTCGACCGGGGTCGGCCCTTCGCCGACGGGGAGGTCGGCCAGGTCGGCGCCCACCGCGCCCGGGATGCGGATGCCGGCGGCGACGGATGCCGCCATGAGCACGCCGATCGAGGTGTGCACGCGGTGCGGGATGAAGGCGCGGGTGCCGATCGCCCCGCCGTGGCGCGGCGCGGAGAGCAGGAACATCTTCGGCACGGTCTGGCCCGAGACATCGCCCAGCCCCATGCGCGGCCCCGCGGCCAGCCGCACCCGCTCGACCTCGGCGGCGAGGTCGGCCCGCGCCTCGAGCTCGGCGGGGGACTCGTCGCCGGCCACGCCGAACGCCGCCGCATCCAGCAGCACGACGGGCATGCCGTTGTCGATGAGCGTCGCCCGGTGACCGGCGATCTCGTCCACGACGTTTCCGGTGGGCAGGAGCGGCTTGTCGGCGGCGCCGGTGAGCTCCAGTTCGATGCGCGCGGCGGTGCCGGGCACCCCGTCGATCGCGGTGTCGCCGTCGTAGTCGACCCGTCCGCCCGGGGTGGGGATCGTCGCGGTCGCGACGTCGCCGGTGTTCACGAGGCGGATGCGCACACTCGTGCGCGCCCCGGTGGGCTCGACCAGGCCGCGCTCCAGTGCGAACGGCCCGACGCCGGCCAGGAGGTTGCCGCAGGTCTGGGTCGTGCCCACGCGCGCCTCGTCGACGACCACCTGCAGGAACAGGTAATCGACGTCGATGCCCTCCGCATCCGAGCGGGAGACGATCGCGACCTTGCTGGTGAGCGGGTGCCCGCCGCCGAGCCCGTCGATCTGGGCCGGGTCGGGACTGCCCATGATCCGCAGCAGCAGATCGTCGCGGGCGGCGGGTTCGGCGGGCACGTCCTCGGCGAGGAGGTACGCGCCCTTCGAGGTGCCGCCCCGCATGAGCATGCAGGGGATCCCGTCGCGGACCGGGTCAGTTCCCGCCACGTTCGTACTCCGCCTGCGTCACATAGATCACGCCGAGCTGCTCCAGGAGGGGGCGCAGCCCCTTGCGGTCCAGGCTCAACTCCCGTCCGCTGCCGTAGGCCTCGCGGTCGGCGGCCTCCTTCGCGACGCGGGCGTCGGCGGCCGCGAGCGCCTCCTCGGCGCGCAGGCGCGGCACGACCACGACGCCGTCGTCGTCGGCGATGACCACGTCGCCCGGCGCGACCACGACGCCGTCGAAGACGACCGGCACGTTCACCGAGCCCGGGGTCGCCTTCACGGTGCCCTGCGCATGCACGTCACGCGACCACACCGGGAAACCCATCCCCCGCAGGTCGGCGATGTCGCGCACCCCGCCCGTGGTGAGCATCCCGCGGACCCCGCGGGCCTGCAGTGCGGTGGCGAACAGGTCGCCGAACGCACCGTCGGTCGAGGGCGAGGTCGTCGTGATCACGAGCACGTCGCCGGGGCGGCACTGCTCGACGGCGGCGTGGATCATGAGGTTGTCACCCGGGGCCTGCACGATCGTGACGGCGGTGCCGGCGATGCGGGCGCCGTCCTGGATCGGGCGGATGTCGGGGCCGGCGAGGCCGGTGCGGCCCATGGCCTCGTGCACCGTCGCCACGCCGTGCGCGGCGAGCGCGTCGACCACCGCCGCGTCGGCGCGGGCGATGTCGGTGACGATGACGGGGCGGTTCATGCCAGCACCGAGGTCACCTGCGGGTAGTAGCGCATGTACGCCTCGCCCATGGTGTCGTGCGCGAGGCCGAGGTTCGGGCCGGCGTTGCGCTTGACCTGCACGCCGCGGCGGACTGCGAGGTCGGTGTAGTACGACCACATGTGCTTCTGCGCCGGCAGGCACTCCATGGCGGCGCGCTTGCGCGGGAAGGACTCGGTGATGTCCAGCAGCACGTTGGGCTTGAAGTCGCTCTGCTCGCTCTGGTGCGGCTCGAAGAAGAACACCGGGGGCGCGCCGATGATCTCGTCCTTCGTCGGGAACGAGCCGTCCGAGTTCGCGACGCCGATCGCCTGGGCCAGCACGCGCGCCTCGAGCGCCATGCGCGCCGCTGCCGGGTGGTCGCCGTTGTACGGGTCGTGCAGCGGGTGGGTGAGCACGACGGTCGGCTGCACGCGCCGGTAGACGTCCACGAGCTTGGCGACCGCCTCCGGCGTCTCGCGCAGCGGGTAGTCGCCGAGGTCGAGGAACTCGATGTCGGCGCCGAGGGCCGCGGCGGCGGCCTCGGCCTCGGCTCGGCGGATCGCCTTGATCTCGTCGAGGCTCTTGCCGGCCAGCCACTGGCTGGCGGACTCGCCGCGTTCGCCGTAGGACAGGCACACGATGGTGGCGCGCTCGCCGCGCATCGTCGCGGCCGCGATGGCGCCGCCCGCGCGCCAGACGAAGTCACCGGCGTGGGCGCTGACGACGAGCATGGATGCGGTGGTCTCGGTCACTGGATCTCCTCGGGACGGCAGGCGCCGGGCCGCGGGTGCGCCGGGCGCGCTCAGGACCGAGGCAACCACACGGCCCGGTTTTGGTCAAGAAATTGTCAACAATCTCGGGTATCGGCAAATTCCCTATGGACAGAGGGAAACATCCTCCGTACCATCACCCCATACCCGCTACGGACAACGACGTCGGAAGGCATGACCCATGGCCAAGAACCTGCAGGAACTCCTCGATCAGCACGGCGACACGGTGCGGATGCTGCGCGACTCCAAGCTCGGCACCTACATCTACCCCGTGGTGCCCGCGGAGTTCACGAACTGGCGCCGCGAGCAGAAGGCGTGGCGTGAGACCGCCGTGCTCTACGACCAGACCCACCACATGGTGAACTTCTTCGTCTCCGGCCCGGACGCGCTGCGGCTGCTGCGCGAGACCGGCATCAACTCGTTCGAGAACTTCGCGGTCGACACCGCGAAGCAGTTCGTCCCGACCGCATCCAACGGCGGCGTGATCGGCGACGGCATCCTCTTCCGCGAGGGCGAGGACGAGTACGTGTACGTCGGCCGCGCCCCCGGCGCGAACTGGCTGCAGTTCCACGCCGAGACCGGCGGCTACAACGTCGACTTCCGCTACGACGACCGTTCGCCCTCCCGCCCCTACGGCAAGGCCGTGCACCGGGACTACTACCGCTTCCAGATCCAGGGTCCGCGGGCGTGGGACATCATCGAGAAGCTCAACGGCGGCCCGATGGAGAAGGTCAAGTTCTTCCACATGGGGCACATGACCATCGCCGGCCGCCCGGTGCGAACGCTTCGTCACGGCATGGCCGGTGCCCCCGGCCTCGAGCTGTGGGGACCCTACGAGGAGCACGAGCTCATCCGCAACGCGATCCTCGAGGCCGGTGCCGAGTTCGGCATCGAGCCCTGCGGATCCCGCGCCTACTCCTCGAACACGCTCGAGTCGGGCTGGATCCCCTCGCCCCTGCCCGCCATCTACACCGGCGAGGCGGAGCGCGCCTACCGCGAGTGGCTGCCCGCCAACAGCTACGAGGCGATCAACGCGCTCGCCGGCTCCTTCGTCTCCGACAACATCGAGGACTACTACCTGAACCCCTGGGAGCTCGGCTACGGCTCGTTCGTGAAGTTCGACCACGACTTCATCGGCCGCGACGCCCTCGAGAAGATCGACCCGGCCGCCCAGCGCAAGAAGGTCACCCTCGCGTGGAACGACGAGGACCTCACCAAGGTGCTCGCCACGGTGCTCGACCGCGAGGGCCCGGGCTACCAGTTCTTCGACCTGCCGAACGCGAACTACGGTTCCTCGAACTACGACTCGGTCATCGACGCCGACGGCAAGGTCGTGGGCCTGTCGCTGTTCACCGGCGTCACCGCGAACGAGAAGCGCGGCCTCTCGCTGGCCACGGTCGACCCCGACGTGCCGATCGGCGCCGAGGTGCGCGTGGTCTGGGGCGAGCCCGACGGCGGTTCCGGCAAGACCACGGTCGAGCCGCACGAGCAGATCGAGATCCGCGCGGTCGTCAGCCCCGTGCCCTACGCCGTCACCGCCCGCACCGAGTACCACGGCGGCTGGCGCACCGGCGCGGTCGCCGTCTGAAGCAGGGGCCCCCGGTCGGACGCCCGCCGGCCGGGGCTCCCCTCTGACCCGGGCGGGCGCGCTCCGTTGAGCGCCCGCCCGGGGGTCCACGCCGTCGGCGGCTGCGGAGCATCGAGCGTGCGAGGGGCTCAGCCCCGGTCGCGCAGTCGTTCGTGCCACGCGAGGGCGGCCCGCGTCATGTCGGCGTCCGCGCCCGCGCCTTCCAACTCGGCGAGGGCGTCCGCGACCTCACGGCTGCGACGCGCCGCGTGCGTCGTCGTGCCGTGCACGATGCGGTCGATCCGGGCGGGGTCGCCGCCGAGCTCGGCCGTGATCTGCGCGCGCAGCCACGCCTCCGCATCCATCGCCCGCGCCGCCTCGAGCCCCTCGACGACGACGGCGGCCAGCCCCTTCATGAACACGCTCCGCAGCAGTTTCCGCTGCGCGGCGTCGCCCGCGGGTCCCGGCAGCACCTCGACCGGTGCGCCCAGGGGTCCGAGCAGCTCGGCGACCCGGGCGGCCCCGGCGCCGCTGGCGAGGAGCGGGGTGCGCTCGGCTGCGCGGGGGACGGGCGCGAGCACCGCCACGTCGGCGACCGCGACGCCGCGGTCCGCGCCGAGGTCGGCGACCGCCTGCTTGGCGTCACGGGACGCGGTGTTGAGGTCGGCGTAGACCGCGTCGGGCGCGAGGTGCGGCATGGCCGCCGCCGCCGCGTCGACCGCGGTGCGCGCCCAGACGAGGCTGAGCACGAGCTGCGCGCCGACGACCGCCTCCTCGATCCGGTCGCAGCGGACCGCCGGCCCCGGCGCCGCGGCCTTGGGCCGCAGGTCGAACCCGCGCACCTCCGCGCCCGCGGCGGACAGGCCCGCGGCGTAGAGCGATCCGGCCTCCCCGAGTCCGATGACGGCGATCGTGGTCATGGCCGTCACGATAGACCGCCCGTGCGATTCGCGCCAAGATCGTCGCCAATCCGTGACCCGGGATCGAGGCCGCGGCGGACGCCGTCCTCGCCGCCGGCGTCGCACCAAAATCGTTGACAATCGCGGATGCGAAACGTACCGTCCGAAGCGGGACGGTGACCCCGCCCCAGTCGTGAGCAAGGACGCAGGCGACATGGAAGGTGGCCGATGGCGGCTCGACTGACCCTGACCGACGTGAACCTCCGGTTCGGCGGCATCACCGTACTCAAGGACGTCGGCTTCGACGTCGAGCCCGGCCAGATCCTCGGCCTCGTCGGCCCGAACGGCGCCGGCAAGACGTCGCTGTTCAACTGCATCAGCGGGCACTACCGCCCGACCTCCGGGACCATCACGATCGACGACGCCGAGGTGCAGGGCTCCGCCCCGGCGTCCCTCGCCGCCCACGGCCTCGCCCGCACCTTCCAGCATCCCGCGCTGCAGTTGCACGCCACCGTGCTCGAGAACGTCCTGCTCGGCGCCCACACCCGGCTGCCCGGCGGGCCGCTCGAATGGGCGCTGCGGCTGCCGCGCACCACCCGCACCGAACGGGAACTGCGCGCCGAGGCCCTCGACCTGCTCGAGCGCCACGGGCTCGGCTGGGCCGCCCGCCGCCGTGCCGACGAACTCTCCCACGGCCTCCACAAGGGCGTCGAGCTGTGCCGGGCGCTGCTCTCGCGCCCCTCACTGCTCCTCCTCGACGAGCCCGCTGCGGGGCTGCCCCACGCCGAGGTCGAACAGCTCATCGCGACCGTCCGCAGCATCCGGGACGACGACGACATCACGGTCGTCATCGTCGAGCACAACATGGGGCTCATCTCCGCACTCACCGACCGGGTCGTCGTGCTCGACCACGGCAGCAAGCTCATGGAGGGCACCGCCGCCGAGGCGCAGTCGGACCCGCGCGTGATCGAGGCCTACATCGGGAAGGACGCCGCCGATGACGCTGCTTGAGCTCGAGGACGTCACGGCCGGGTACGGTCCGGTGCAGGTGCTCGACGGGGTTTCGCTCAGCGTGCCCGAGGGCGGCGCCGTCGGCATCCTCGGCGCGAACGGCGCCGGCAAGACCACCACCCTCCGCGCCATCACCGGTGTCGTCCGCGCCGGCGGCCGGATCACCTTCGACGGCCAGGACATCCGCGGCCGCCGGCCCGAGCAGGTCGCCGCGATCGGCATCGCCCACGTGCCCGAGGGGCGCGGCACCCTCGCCGACCTCACCGTCCGGGACAACCTCCGCGTCGGCGCATACCTGCGCAAGGACCGGAAGGGCGTGCAGGAGGACATCGACTACCTGCTCGAGCTCTTCCCGAACCTCAAGGAACGGTACCGCTCCGCCGCGTCCGCCCTCTCCGGCGGCGAGCAGCAGATGCTCGCCGTCGCCCGGGCGTTCATGGCCCGACCCCGGCTGCTGCTGCTCGACGAGGCCTCGCTCGGCCTCGCGCCCAGCACCGCGAAGAACGTGTACGACGCGATCCGCCGGCTGCGGGCCGAGTCCGGCATCGCGATGCTCGTGGTCGAGCAGAACGCGAACCTCGCCTTCACCCTCGTCGACAGCGCCACGGTGCTCGAGACCGGCAGGAGCGTGCTCACCGGCAGCTCCGCCGAGCTCCGCGGCATGGACGAGATCCGACGCGCATACCTGGGAGGCTGAGCGATGGGGACCTTCATCCAGCTCGTCGTCGACGGGCTCGCCACCGGATCGGTGTACGCCGCACTGGCCCTGGCGATCGTGCTCGTGAACCAGGCCACCGGCCTCATCAACTTCGCGCAGGGCGGGATGGCGGTGCTCTCCGCCTACGTCGCCTGGTGGTTCACCACGCTCGGGGTGCCGCTCATCCTCGCGATCCTCATCGCGGTGCTGTTCTCGTTCGTGCTCGGCGCGGTCATCGAACGGTACGTCATGCGGCGGTTCGAGCGCGGCGACCCCGACACCGCCGTCGTCGTCACGATCGGCCTGCTCACCCTCATCACCGGGGTCTGCGGGTGGCTGTGGAGCTACAACAACCGGCAGATGCCCTCGCTGTTCCCGCTCGACACGGTGCAGGTGCTCGGCGCCGCGATCAGCGTCCGCTCGCTCGGCACGATCGTCGTCATCGTCGCGATCATGCTGCTGCTGCAGGCGCTGTTCCTCGGCACGAAGCTCGGTCTGGCGCTGCGGGCCGTCGCGATCAACCCGCAGTCCGCATCCTTCTCCGGCCTCCCGGTCGGGCGCCTGCTGATGACCGGATGGGGCCTGGCAGCCGTCCTCGGCGCCGTCGCCGGCGCACTCGTCGCCCCCCAGCTGACGCTCACCCCCGGGATGATGGACACCGCACTCGTCTACGCCCTCGCCGCCGTCATCCTGGGTGGCCTGTCCAGTCCGCTCGGGGTCGTGCTCGCCGCCTGGCTCATCGGCGTGCTGGAGAACCTCGCCGCGGTGTACGTGCCCTTCATCGGCCATGACCTCAAGGTGGCGGTGCCGTTCGTGCTCATCTTCATCGTGCTGCTCGTGCGACCACAGGGCCTGTTCGGCCGCCGATCGGTGGTGCGCGTCTGATGGCCGCCGTGACCGGACTGTGGGAGCGCACCTGGGTGCGCTGGGTCGTCGCCGCGCTCGTCGTGGTGCTGCTGGTCGTGCTGCCGCTCATCCTGCCCGAACTCGCCAACCAGCGCCTCGCCCGCATCGGCGTCTTCGCCGTCGCGGTGCTCGGCCTGAACGTGGTCATGGGCTACACCGGACAGGTCTCGCTCGGCCAGATCTTCTTCGTCGGCGTCGGCGCCTACGCCACCGCCTGGGCGGTGCGGGAGGAATGGAACATCGTCCTGGTGTTCCTGCTCAGCATCCTCGTGCCGGGCATCCTGGGCCTGGTCATCGCGCTCGCCGCCGCCCGACTCGGCGGACTCGCGATCGCGATGGTGACCATCGCGCTGCCGATCATCGGCGTGCCGCTCGCCAAGCGCCTGTCCGATGTGACCGGCGGGTCGCAGGGGCTGTCGGCGCGGTTCTCCGACGCGCCGGAGTGGAGCGGCCTGTACGACGACCAGTGGCAGTTGTACCTGGTCATCCTCATCGGCGGGATCGTGTTCCTGCTCACCCGCAACCTCGTGCACGGCAAGTACGGCCGCGCGTTCGCGATCGTGAAGGCCAACGAGGCCGTCGCCTCCTCGATGGGCATCTCGCCCTACCGCTACAAGGTGCTCGCGTTCACGGTCGCCGCGGTCATCGGCGGGGTGAGCGGCTTCCTCTACATGGTGGTGGTGCAGTACACGTCGCCGGAGACCATGAGCTTCGGCCACTCCATCACGCTGCTCGCCTCCATGGTCATCGGTGGTGCGGCGAGCATCATCGGATCACTCATCGGCGGCGCGTACTACGTGCTCGTCCCCGAGATCACCAACGCCATCGACCCCAGTCTCACGGCACTGCTGCAGGGCGCGCTCCTGCTCCTGGTGCTGTTCCTCCTTCCCGGCGGGATCGTCTCGCTGCCCCGCGTCATCCGACGCGCGCTGCACCGGTCCCGACGGGATGCGGGGCCCCAGGGCCCCACCGCGTCCTCCCCGACGCGCCCCGCGCAGGGGCGGCCCGCCGCCGAGGGCACCACCCATACAGAGAGGCAAGGACAGGCATGAACATGCGATCGCGTACGCGGGGGGTCCTGGGCATCGTCGCCCTCGGCTCCGCCGTGGCCCTCACGCTCGCCGGCTGTGCTCGTGGCGGCGGTGGCGGGGACGGCGGCGACGGCGGGGAGGCGGCGGCGAGCCCGGGCATCACCGACGAGACGATCACGCTCGGCATCACCACCCCGCTCAGTGGTGCCACCGCCGGCCCCGGCACCTGCACCGTCGCCGGGATCACCGCGTACTTCGGTGCCGCGAACGCCGACGGCGGCGTGGAGTTCGGCGACGGCAAGACCCGCACGGTCGAGATCACCGCGCTGGACGACCAGTACGACCCGCAGAAGGCGAAGTCGAACTTCGACCAGCTCAAGGACAGCGTGTTCGCGATGACCGCGGGGCTCGGCACCCCCACCAACCGTGCGTACCGCGAGGCGGCCATCGCCGACGAGGTGCCGCAGGTGCTCGTCATGACCGGTGACCCGATCTTCTCCGACCAGCAGGAGAGCCCGTGGCAGCTCGGCTTCGTGCCGATCTACCAGAACGAGGGCGAGGCCTTCGGCAAGCTCCTCGCCGAGTCGGGGCAGGAGCACAAGGTCGCGATCCTCTCGCAGAACGACGATTACGGCGAGGGCTACGTCGAGGGCTTCCTCGAGGGCATCGACGGGGCCGACAACGTCGAGGTCGTCAAGCAACTCACCTATGAGGCCACCGACACCTCGGTCGACGCGCAGCTCACCGAACTCGCCGCCACCGGCGCCGACGTCATCTTCAACGCGATGTCGATCACACCGCTCGCGATCGCATCGCTGCAGAAGGCGCAGCAGCTCAACTGGTTCCCCAGCTGGTTCCTGCCCTCCAACACCTCCAGCCCGGGCGCGATCGTCGAGCCCGGCGGCGGGGCCGCGTTCCCGGGCGTGTACACGGTGGCGTTCGCCCAGTCCGCAGCCGCCCCCAACTTCGGCGAGTCGCCCGAGGGCAAGGCGTTCCTGGAGGAGCTCGCCGAGTACGCGGACTACCCGGAGGTCCCGGCGTTCCCGCACTGCGTGTGGAGCTACCAGGTCGGCGCGACGCTGGAGCAGGCCTTCGGCCAGATGACCGAGCCGACCCGGGAGAACTTCATGGAGGCGCTGCGTTCGATCGACGACTACGTCGCACCGTTCATGCTCGAAGGCTCGACCGTGAACACCACCGAGGACGGCCTGCCCGCCGTCTCGACCGTGGTCGTGCAGAAGTTCAACGGCAAGGGGTACAGCTCGGTCGAGGACTTCGGCTGACCCGCATCGCAGGGGGCCCGGGCTCCGGCCCGGGCCCCTTCGCGTGCGCGGGCCCGCTCAGTCGAGCGTGGCCAGGACAGCGATAATGCCCTCCAAGTGCGTGCGGGTCGCCGCCTCTGCGGCATCGGGGTCCTTCGCGATCACCGCGTCGATGATGGCGATGTGCTCCGGCGCCGACCGCGCCGCCCGGCCCGGATGGAACGCGAGCCGGAACTGGTGCCGGGCGGACTGCGCGCGCAGCCGCTCCAGCAGACGCACCGCGGTGGTGTGACCGCTGAGTTCCTGCACCTGCCGGTCCATCTCCTGGTTCAGCCGGGAGTACTCGAGCAGGTCGCCGCGGGCCACCGCATCCTCGATGCCCGTCCGGAGCCCGCGCAGGCGGTCGATCGCCGCCGCATCCGCATGCTCGGCGGCTTTCCGGGCGCACAGCGATTCGAGCCCGATCCGCACCTCCACGATCTCGATCGCCTCGGCGACCGAGATGGCCCGCACCCGGGCGCCGCGGTTGGGCAGGCGCTCCACGACACCCTCGTTCGCGAGGTTCAGCAGCGCCGTCCGCACCGCCGCGCGGCTCGCGGCGAAGCGCTCCGAGAGGTCTGCCTCGATGAGCCGCTGATGCGGTGCGAAGTCGCCGCGCAGGATCGCGTCGCGGATCCGGGCGGTGAGTTCCGAGGCCGCCGGTGCGGGTTCACCGGCCGTGATGACGCTCATGGCACCATCCTCTCGCGGACCCCCTCCTCCCGTACAGATTGGCGACGATATCGGTGCGGATCGGGAGTAGCATCGCCCCAGGACAGCCGCGGCGGACGACGCCCGACGGCGCGACGGTGCGGCATCCTGCCTCCGCGCCGAGTGGCGCGGAGCGGTGACGCACGAAGGAGTGCAACACGAAATGACGATCACGGACACGTCCGCCGGAGTGCGGACAGGGTTGTTCATCGGGGGCCAGGAGCGGTTCACCGACGACGTGCTGACGGTGGTCGACCCGGCCATCCCCGGCGCCGTCGTCGGCGAGGCGGCAGCGGCGAGTACCGCCGACGTGGCGGATGCGGTCGCTGCGGCCAAGGCGGCGTTCCCGGCGTGGGCGGGGCTCGGTGCCGCCGAGCGTGCCCGCGTGATGGCCGAGGCGATCAAGGGCATCGCCGACGACCGCGACGAGGACGCCCGCATCCTCTCGCTGGAGAACGGCAAGATCCGGATGGAGGCGTGGATCGACGCGCTCGTGTTCGAGCTGCGCTGGAACCTCGCCCTCATGCTCGCCGACGAGGTGGAGAAGGGGCACACCCTGCCGGTCGTCCCCGGCGCCATCCCGGTCTCGACCGAGGTCTCGTACCAGCCGCTCGGCGTGGTCACGGTCATCGTGCCGTTCAACTGGCCGATCGCGATCCTCGGTGCGGCGCTCCCGCACGCGCTGCTGGCCGGGAACACCGCGATCGTGAAGCCGCCGCCCTCCGCGCCGCTGGCGACCACGCGCGTGGTGCAGCGTCTCGCCGAGAAGCTGCCCGCCGGCGTGCTCAACGTCGTCACCGGCCGCGACCAGGACATGGCCGGACTCATCTCCAACCCCGACGTCGCGAAGGTCTGCTTCACCGGCAGCGTCAACGGCGGCAAGCGGATCATGGAGATGGCCGCCAAGAGCCTCACGCGGGTGACCCTGGAGCTCGGCGGCAACGACGCGGCGGTGTTCCTCGAGGACGCCATCCTCGACGACACGCACCTGGACCGCCTGTTCGCCGCGATCTACGACACCACGGGGCAGATCTGCATGAACGCCAAGCGTGTGTTCGTGCACCGCTCGCGCCGTGACGAGCTCGTCGCGGGGCTCGAGGCGCGGCTGGCCAAGACCGTCCTCGGGCACGGGCTCGCGGAGGGCACCACCATGGGGCCCCTGCACCAGCCGGCGCAGAAGGCGTTCGTGGACGAGATCATCCAGGAGGCGAAGGACGCCGGCGCCGACGTCCGCGAGTTCGGCGAGCTCCCCGGCGGCGAGATGGCCGGCGGCAACTTCGTGCGCCCGGCGATCGTGGTCGACCCCGACCCGTCGCTGCGGGTGGTCACACAGGAGCAGTTCGGTCCCGTCATCCCGGTGATCTCGTTCGACACCGAGGAAGAGGCGATCCGCCTCGCGAACGACACCTGGGGCGGCCTGTGCGGTTCGGTGTGGACCGCGTCGCCGGAGGCGGCGAAGCGCGTCGGTTCGCAGCTCGTGTGCGGCTACGTGTGGGTGAACGACCACGGTGCGACCCGTCTGGACCTGCGCGCCCCGTTCGGCGGCATGAAGCAGTCCGGTATGGGCCGGGAGCAGGGGATCGAGGGCGTCCGCGCCTTCCAGGACACCCGCTCCATCGCCACGATCGACCCGGAGGCCCTCGCCGCGATGGCCCACTGACGCGCGCGCAGGACGCCGAGACTGCACCTGCGCCACGAGACTGCTGACATTGGATGCAGTCTCGTGGCGCAGATGCAGTTTCGCGG
>Ga0180217_1003157_pt1 | contig 14182 bp, 13 predicted proteins | sample eDN3rd37CBELigOP_FD_128521 | JGI IMG/M metagenome (GOLD analysis project Ga0180217, IMG submission 128521) | Enriched Organic Plus compost microbial communities from Emeryville, California, USA - eDNA 3rd pass 37_C BE-Lig OP (version 2) (version 2) ... | reverse complement strand
GTCCTTCAGCTCCGGCAGATATCGCGTGATAGGGTCATCCAGACGCCAGCGCCCTTCCTCGAAGAGGATCATCATGGCCACGCCGGTCACCGGCTTGGTCATCGAATAGATGCGGAAGATGGTGTCCTTCTGCAGCGGCGCGCCGGTTTCCAGGTTCGCGTCGCCGTGGCTGCTGAACGAGACGATCTTGCCGTGCCGGGCCAGCAGCGTCTGCACGCCCGCCACCCGGCCGTCCGCCACCGCCTGCGCCATCGCCTTTTCAAGCCGCGTCAGCCGCTCGGCGTCGAACCCGACCGCTTCCGGATTGGCCGCGACGGCCAGCGCCGCCGCTGGCTCCTTGGCGAGGGCCGCCGGCCCAGCTCCCCAGGCGATCGAAACCGCCGCTAAGGCGGTGGCGAGCAGATGCAGCCGGCGTCTCATGAAACGTCCCCCTCCCAAATCGGTCGGGCGAAGCTTAGCTGCGCGCCTATGCCGGGCAAGCTGCTACTTTGGCTTGAACCGTTTGCTCGTCGGGAAGCCCTTGGGCGCCAGCTTGCCGGCGGCCGACCTGCGGCCTAGCCATTCCCGCCATTCTCCCCAGACACGGGTGCGCCCGGCGGTGTCGATCCAGCTCGCCCCCTCGCCTGCCGAGAACACCATGCCGTCGCGCAAGCCGCCCTCGCGATAGGCCTGCAGCTTCACGCCCTTGCCCCTCGGCATCTCCGGCAGCTCGCTGAGCGGGAAGATGAGTATCTTGCCGTTGTCGCCGATCACCGCGAAGTGGTCGCCCGTCATCGGCAAGGCGAAGGCGGCGCCCTTGGCGCCGGCGTTCAGCACCTGCTTGCCGGCGCGACGGAAGCTGATCGCCTCCTCCTCCGGCAGGATGAAGCCATAGCCTTCCTTTGATGCGATGACCCGCTTGGTTCCGGGCTTGTGGGGGAAGATGTCGACGATATCGACCTTGTCGTCGAGGTCGAGCATCAGCCGCAGGGGCTCGCCATGGCCCCGCGCACCCGGCAGCTTATCGCAACCGATGGTGAAGAACCTGCCGTCCGAGGCGAAGATCAGCAGCTTGTCGGTGGTCTCGGCCGGAACGATGAAGCCGAGCTTGTCCCCCTCCTTGAACTTCAGCTCCGAGGGATCCTCGACCCGCCCCTTGGCCGCGCGGATCCAGCCGCGCTCGGAGAGGATCACCGTGATCGGCTCGCGGACGATCATGGCTTCGATGGCCGCATCGGCGTCCACCACCGGCGCGGTGTCGAAGGTCGAACGGCGGCGGCCCAGATTGGTGTCCTGGCCGAGGATCGCCTTGACGTCCTTCAGCCCAACGCCGACCAGCTTCCACTGCGCCTTCTCGGACGCCAGCATCTTCAGCAGACCGTCGCGCTCCTCGGCGAGTTCGGCGTGTTCGCGCCGCAGCTCCATTTCCTCGAGCTTAGCGAGCTGACGCAGGCGGGTGTTGAGGATGGCGTCGGCCTGGATGTCGGAAAGCTCGAAGGCCGCGATCAGCCTCGCCTTCGGCTCGTCCTCGTAGCGGACGATGCGGATCACCTCGTCCAGGTTCAGGAAGGCGATGACCAGGCCGTCCAGGATGTGCAGCCGGGCCTCGATCTTGTCGAGCCGGAAGCGCGCGCGGCGCACCACCACCTCGCGACGGTGATCCAGGAACGACTGCAGCAGCTGCCGCAGGCCCATCACCCCTGGCGAGCCGCGGCCGTCCAGCACGTTCATATTGACCGGGAAGCGGCTCTCCAGCGCCGAGAGCTTGAAAAGGCTCTCCATCAGCACCTCGGGCTCGACGTTGCGGCTCTTCGGCTCGAGCACCAGGCGGATGTCCTCGGCGCTCTCGTCGCGCACGTCGCCCAGCAGCGGGGCCTTCTTGGTCTCGATGAGGTCGGCCAGCTGCTCGACCAGATCGGCCTTCTTCACCTGATACGGGATCTCGGTGACGACGATCTGATAGGTCCCCCGCCCCGTCTCCTCCTTCTCCCAGCGCGCGCGCACCCGCACGCCGCCTCGGCCGGTGGCGTAGGTCTCGATGAGGCTGTCGTGCGGCTCGACGATGACGCCGCCGGTCGGGAAGTCCGGGCCCTTGACGTGTTCCATCAGCCGCGCGGTGTCGGCGTTCGGATCCTCCAGCAGCACCAGGCAGGCGTCGATCAGCTCACCGGCGTTGTGCGGTGCGATCGAGGTCGCCATCCCCACGGCGATGCCGCTCGAGCCATTGGCCAGCAGGTTGGGGAAACCGGCCGGCAGGACCACCGGCTCTTCGTCCTCGCCGTCATAGGTGGGACGGAAATCGACCGCGTCCTCGTCGATCCCATCCAGCAGCAGCTGCGCGGCGATGGTGAGCTTGCACTCGGTGTATCGCATGGCCGCGGCGTTATCGCCGTCGATATTGCCGAAATTGCCCTGGCCATCGACCAGCGGGTAGCGCTGGGCGAAGTCCTGGGCCAGACGGACCAGCGCTTCGTAGACGGCCGTGTCGCCGTGCGGGTGGTACTTACCGATCACGTCGCCGACGACGCGCGCGCACTTCTTGGCGGTGGTGTTCGGGTCCAGCCGAAGCTGGCGCATCGCATAGAGCAGCCGCCGGTGCACCGGCTTCATCCCGTCGCGTACGTCCGGCAGCGCCCGTCCGGTGATGGTCGAGAGCGCATAGGCCAGATAGCGCCGGGACAGGGCCTCGGTCAGCGGTTCTTCGATGATGCGGTCGCCGTCGCCCTCGCCGGGCGGTGGGATGTGCTTGGTCATGCTCTCGAATCGGACTCGTCGTTCACACCCGTTCTAACGGGCCTCGCCGCGGAAGTCGCCGCGGCCGGTAGGAGCGCCCTCTCCTAAACCGCTCGTCGCTCTCACGTCACCCCGAAGGCGGCGGCCCTATACGGTCAACGAGCGAGTTCGACCTCCACGGAGAGCTTGGGGTTCGTCCAAGCGGTATCGGTCGTCACCGCCGTTGCGCCCAAAATCATGGCGAGTGCGAGGCAAGCGCGGTCTCCCAATGGCAGTCCTGCTGCGCGCGTGTCCCGGCGAAGCCGGCCGGTCAGGATCGCCTGTTCCGCGTCGAAAGGCACGATGAAGAGATCGAGGTCGGCCAGACTCTCCTCGATCACCTCGTCGGGTACGCCGCGCTCCTGCAGCTTGGCGACGACCTCTGACAGGTTCACGGCGCCTATGCGCGCTTCGGCCAGTCGACTCTCTACCGCGGCCGCGCCGCGCTCGTTCAACATCAGAGCCAAGAGCGCCGACGCGTCCAGAACGCGCAGTGGGCTACTCAACCGCCGATTCCCGCCGACGGTCCGCGATCAGCTCATCCGACAGGTTTGGCCCGTCGGACACGTACTGACGCAGGCGCGCCTGCACGCCCGCCACCGCATCGCGTAACGGCCGCACGTGCAGTTCTCCCCCGACCACCCGCATGATCACGGCGTCCCCGTCGGCAAGACCGAGCTCCCGCCGCAAATCCGCAGGCACCTGCAAGCGCCCGCCGCTGACCAGCTTGCCTCTCTGCGCATTCATGTATGAAGCACTCGTCGCTTATAGCCGTTGCGCCTCGGCCAGACGCTCCAGCAGCCATACGCGCGCCGGCGGCAAGGGCTTGTTGAGCGGTCCGAAGACGAACAGCTCCAGGAAGTGCGCCGTGAGGTCGAGGCCCGCCTTCACATCTCCCGCTGCAAGCCCTGTCTGCGCCGAAAGCATGAACGGCGGCAGCGGCAGCAGCTTGTCCTTGTAGGGCTCGCCGGCTTCGCGGCTTACGGCCCGCCCGGTGCGCGGGCTGACATAGATCAGGTCGTCGACCGCCCCCGTCGCCGCGCACTTGGAGAGGTCGAGACCAAAGCCCAGCTCCTGCAGCAGCCCGGCTTCGAACCGCACGAACACCGCTGGCCAGATCTCGGGCGCGGCCAGGGCCGCCGTCAGCGCCTCGAAAGCCAGGAAGACGCCAGGATGCGGCTCGCGCTCGGGCAAGGCTCCGGCGGCGACCGCCGCCGCCGCCGAGAGGCCCGCCAGCGCCATCCGATCGTCGAACAGCGCCGCCGGCCCCTCGCCCACCGGCTCCAGGGCCGCCGAGCCGAGCTGGTCCGACACCCTCGCCCGATAACGCACGATGGTCCGCGCGCCGGCCTGCAGGAACGGCTTCATCCGCCGCGAGGCGCCACCGGCCACGTGCGCGGCGTACTTCCCGTGCCGCGCCGTCAGCAGCTCGACGATCGCCCCGGTCTCCCCGTGCGCCCGCGCCGACAGCACAAAGGCGTCGTCCTCGAACTCCATCAGCCACTCTTCTTGGATGCTCCCCCCCTGGGGGAGCTGTCGGCCGAATGGCCGACTGAGGGGGTCGCCCCGCAAGGGCAGGTCAGAACCGTCCAGCCGAACCGCGTCGCGGCCCCCTCCGTCGCGCTACGCGCGCCACCTCCCCCTAGGGGGGAGGATCTGAATGACCTAGATGCTCCCCCCCTGGGGGAGCTGTCGGCCGAATGGCCGACTGAGGGGGCCTCCCCGCAAGGGAAGGATCGCTTACGCGTCGAAGTCGAGCCCCACATCGCCGTAGAACTCCCGCTTGTCGGCCCAACGCTCGTCGACCTTCACGTGCAGGAAAAGGTGCACCGGCCGGTCGAACAGTTCCGCCAGCTCCTCACGCGCCTTCTGACCGATCCATTTCAGCGTCTGGCCGTTCTTGCCCAGTACGATCGGCCGCTGGCTCTCGCGTTCCACATAGATCGACTGCTCGATCCGCACCGATCCGTCCTTGCGCTCCTGGAACGCCGTCGTCTCCACGGCCGCGGCGTAGGGCAGTTCGTCATGCACCCGCAGGAAGAGCTTCTCGCGCGTGATCTCCGCCGCGAGCAGGCGCGCCGGCAAGTCCGCCGTCTGCTCCTCCGGATAGAGCCACGGGCCTTCCGGCATCAGCTCGGACAGCCGCTTCTTCAGGTCGTCCACGCCCTGGCCGTCCGCGGCCGAGATCATGAACACCTCGGAATAGACGCCAGTCTCGAACAGCCCCTGGGCCAGGCCCAGCAGCCGCTCGCGCTTGACCCCATCGATCTTGTTCAGCGCCAGGATGACCTGTTTGCCCGCAGCCTTCAGGCCCTCGACGATGGTCTGGACGTCCGCGGCCGCCCGCTTGTCGGCCGGCTTGGCGCCTGGCTCGGCGGCGGCGAGCTCGGCCTGGACGTCCACCAGATGCACGGTGACGTCCGCCTCCTCCGCCCCGCCCCAGGCCGAGCGGACCATGGCGCGATCCAGCCGCCGGCGTGGCGCGAAGATTCCAGGCGTGTCGACCAGCACGATCTGCGCCTCGCCTTCCATGGCCACGCCCCGCACCGGAAAGCGCGTGGTCTGAACCTTCTGGGTCACGATGGTGACCTTCGCCCCGACCAGGCGATTGGTCAGGGTCGACTTCCCCGCATTGGGGGCTCCGATGATGGCGGCGAAGCCGGCGCGGGTCGTCATTTAGGTCCTTCTCGTTTGAGCAGCATAACCGTCGCGGCCGCCTTCTCGGCGTCCTGCCTGGAACGGCCCTCGGCGTGCTCGGGTTCATAGTCGCCGACGCTCACCGCCACGGTGAAGACTGGCGCATGGTCCGGGCCTTCGCGGCCGACGACCTTGTAAGCAGGCAAAGGCAGTCCGCGCGCCTGGGCCCATTCCTGCAGCTGCGTCTTCGGATCCTTCGTCCGCGGCTCGTCCAGCAGCGCAAACTCCTCGGTCCAGAACTCCAGGAAGAAGGCCCGCGCGGCCTCCAGGCCATCGTCGATATAGATCGCCCCGATCAGCGCCTCGCAGGCGTCGCCCAGCACGCTGTCCTTGTCCCGCGCGCCGATCTTGCTGGCGCTGGGCGCCATGCGGAGCGCTTCGGGCAGGCCGACACGGCGGGCGACCCGCGCGCAGGCATGATAATTCACGAGCCCGGCCATCAGCCGGCTCATCTCCCCTTCCCGCGCGTCCGGATTGAGCGCCATCAGCCGCTCGGCGGCCAGCAGGTTCAGGACACGGTCGCCCAGAAACTCCAGCCGCTCATAGTGCCGCACCTTCAGCGCGCCCTCGCCGACGCTGGCGTGGGTCAGGGCCCGTTCCAGAAGCTCGCGGTCGTGGAAGACGTGGCCGATGCGGGTCTGCAGCGCGGCGACCGCGGCTTCTCGCCTATTCATTGCAGGACGTTGAAGAACCGGCTCGGACGGGCGTTCAGCACCCAGGTCCACGGCTTGAAGAGCGAGGCGCCGGGGTTCCAGGAGAGCAGGATGATCTGCGCCTTGCCGACCAGGTTCTCCGCAGGCACGTACCCGACGCCGATCTCCGACGGCACACGGCTGTCGAGCGAGTTGTCGCGGTTGTCGCCCATGAAGAAGTAATGCCCTTCGGGCACCACGAAGGTCGGCGTGTTGTCCACCTCGCCGTCAGGTCCGAAATCGTAGGTCACGAACTTCTTCCCGTTCGGGAAGGTCTCCTCGAAGCGCTGGACGTTGCGCGTGAAGCCGAACCCGGAATCGATCATCACCGGCGGCAGCTCCTGGCGCGGAACCTCCTTGCCGTTGATCCAGAGCCGGCCTTCGCGCATCTGGATCCGGTCACCGGGCAGGCCCACCAGCCGCTTGATGTAGTCGGTGTGGCCGTCCCGCGGCAGCTTGAAAACGACGACGTCGCCGCGCTCGGGCGCGCGCTCCATGATCCGGCCCTTGAAGATCGGCGGGCTGAACGGGATCGAGTGGCGCGAATAGCCGTAGGAATATTTCGAGACGATGATGTAGTCGCCTTCCAGCAGCGTCGGCTCCATGGAGGCCGACGGGATCGTGAAGGGCTGGAAGAACAGGACGCGCAGGAAGAGCGCGATCAGCAGGGCGTAGGCGACGGTCTTCACGATCTCGACGAAGTCGTTCACCCCGCTCGCCTTCTCCGGATGCTGGGCGGTCTCTGCGCGGTCGGTCATCATCAATCCTTGGTCCGAAGCAACGGACAGTTCGCCTAGCTAGACGCTGGCCGGGTCCCAGGCAAGCACGACCCCCGTGAACTCTCCGTCATGCTTGTGCGGCCATTTGCCAGCCGAACTTCTCGCCTTCGCAGGTTTCATCGATTGAAGCACGGAGCGGCGGGTCTATTAAGCGCCCATGAGCCGTTCCGCCCTGCCCGCCTCGCACGTTCTCCTGGCCCTCGCCGTCGTCGCGGTCTGGGGCACGAACTTCGTGGTGATCCGCATCGGCCTCGATCATCTGCCGCCGCTGACCTTCGCGGCCCTCCGGTTCACCTTCGCCCTCTTGCCGGCGGTCTTCTTTCTCAAGCGCCCGCAGGTCCCGTGGAAGAATCTCGCCGCCTATGGCGTGCTGATCGGGGCGGGGCAGTTCGGCCTTCTCTACATCGCTATCAACGGCTTCATCTCGCCGGGCCTCGCATCCCTCGTGGTGCAGACCCAGGTCTTCTTCACCATCGGCCTGGCCATGTGGCTGGCCAAGGAGCGCATCCGCGGCTTCCAGGTCGCAGCCCTCGCGCTGGCGGCCATCGGTCTGCTGGTGATCGTCGGCCACAACACCGACGCCTCAGTGACGCCGCTCGGCCTCGCCCTGGTCCTGGCCGCCGCGGCGAGCTGGGCGGGCGGCAACGCCTTTTCCAGGGCCGCCGGCCAAGTGAACATGCTCGCCTATGTCGTTTGGGCCAGCCTCTTCTCGATCCCGCCCTTGGTGGTGCTGGCCTTGGTCTTCGAAGGACCAACGGCGATGGTCCAGGGCGTTCGCGCCGCCGACGCCGCCACCTGGGGCGCGGTGCTCTGGCAGTCGGTCGGCAACACGCTCTTCGGCTACGCCGCCTGGGGCTGGCTGCTCGCCCGCCATCCGGCGGCGGTCATCACCCCCATGGCCATGCTGGTCCCGGTCTTCGGCATGGGTGCCTCGGCCATCTTCCTCGGTGAAAGCCTTCCAGGCTGGAAGATCGCCGCCGCCGCCCTGGTCATGAGCGGCCTGGCCCTCAACATCTTCTGGCCAAGGCTGCAGCGGCGCCTCGCCCAGGCCTAGAACCCCGCACCTAACCCCTCCCCACAGCAGGGCTATCGCATATGGACTTTCTCTATCACGTCGTCATGGCCGGGCCGGCAGGTCCCGGCCATCCATAGCCGCCCGAGACTTGCCGAAAAGTCCGGTGCGTATGGGTCCCCGACACGCATGCGCGGTCGGGGATGACGATCAGAAGGGACGAGGCGAGCGGAACTTCGGTCATATGCGATAGCCCCCTCCCCACAGGGAGAGGGGTTTTCTCATTTCTCCTCTCCCCTTGGGGAGAGGTCGGGTGAGGGGTCTTCCCTACTCCGCCACCGCCTCGATGATGACGAAGGCCTGCGCGTAGGGGTGATCGTCCGTCAGCGACAGGTGGATCACCGCCCTGTGGCCGGGCGGCGTCATGGCCTCCAAGCGCTTGGCCGCGCCCCCGGTCAGCGCCATGGTCGGTTGACCCGAGCGCATGTTCACCACCCCCATGTCGCGCCAGAAGACGCCGGCGCGCATGCCCGTGCCCAGCGCCTTGGCGCATGCCTCCTTGGCGGCGAAACGCTTGGCGTAACTCGACGCCCGGTCGGGTTTGCGCTCAGACCGCGTCCGCTCGATCTCGGTGAAGATACGGTGTGTGAAGCGCTCGCCGAACCGCTCGAGGGTTTCGGCCACGCGCCGGATGTCGGAAAGGTCCGACCCGATCCCGATGATCAAGCCGCCCTCCCCGCACGAGGCATCCTGGAAGAACCCGTTTTTCCCTTGAAGGTCATCGAGCCAGCTCCCGACGGGAGTTGGCGGCCTCGTCCATCAACGTGCGCATCCGCTGTATCGCAGCGCCCAGGCCCACGAAGATCGCCTCGCCGATCAGGAAGTGGCCGATATTGAGCTCCACCACCTCGGGGATCGCGGCGATCGGCTTGACGGTCTCGTAGTCGATGCCATGCCCGGCATGCACCTCCAGCCCGAGCCGCCCCGCCTCGGCGGCGGTCGCGCGCAGGCCTTCCAGCAGCTTGGCGGCCCCGGGGGAGCGCTCGCGGACCGCATCGCAATAGGCGCCGGTGTGCAGTTCGACCACCTGCGCTCCCATGGCCTTGGCCGCGGCGGCCTGGGCCGGGTCGGCGTCGATGAAGCAGGAAACCCTCACCCCGGCGGCGACCAGCTTGGCCACTACCGGGGCGATGTGGTTGTGACCGCCGACCACGTCCAGCCCGCCCTCGGTGGTGCGTTCCTCCCGGCGCTCGGGCACCAGACAGGCGGCGTGCGGCAGGTGCGACAGCGCGATCGCCTCCATCTCCTCGGTCACCGCCATTTCGAAGTTCAGCGGCCGCCCGCGTTTGCGGGTGATGGCGGCCAAGGCCTCGATGTCGGCGTCGGAGATGTGGCGGCGATCCTCGCGCAGGTGGGCGGTGATCCCGTCGGCGCCCGCGGCCATGGCCAGTTCGGCGGCCCGCACCGGATCGGGATAGGTCCCGCCGCGAGCGTTCCGGATGGTCGCCACGTGATCGATGTTCACGCCCAGCCGCAGCTTGTTCATTGAAACACCCCGCTCATCCCCGTGAAGACGGGGACCCAGGCCAAATCACCACCAGAACTATTTTTGCAACCGCCGGCTCCCCGGATCCTCGACCGGGATCGCCGCCAGTTCCGGCGGCAGCTGGTCGGCCGGATAGGCCGGCACGTCCAGCCGCGCCAGCGCCACGAACGGCGCGCCCGGATCGGCCCGCCCGCCTGAGCGGTCGACGATGCAGGCCGCCACCACGACGTTTCCGCCGGCCTTCTTGATCGCCTCCACGCATTCGCGCGACGAAAGGCCGGTGGAGACGATGTCCTCCACCATGGCGATACGCGCCCCCGGCGGAATGCTGAACGCGCGGCGCAGCTTGAACTCGCCGCCTTCCCGCTCGACGTACATCGAAGGCACGCCCAGCGCCCGCGCGGTCTCGTAACCCGGGATGATCCCGCCCACGGCCGGGGAGATGCAGAGGTCGACCTCGCCCACCGTTTCCTTGATCTTGGCCGCCAGCGCCTTGCACAGCCGCTCGGTGCGGTCCGGGTATTGGAAGACCAGGTTCTTCTGCAGGAAGGTCCCGGAATGCAGGCCGCTCGACAAGATGAAATGGCCTTCGCGCAGCGCGCCCGAGGCGCGGAATTCTTCCAGGACGTCTTCAGTGTTCATGCGGGTCTCCTTGACCTGCCGATTACCCCGCCATGCCGTCATCCACAATCACAGATCAAGGAGAGGTCATGCCGCCACGCACCCTCGCGCCTACGCACCGCCCGCGCCCCCGCCCCTCTCAGTTCGTCATGGCCGGCCCACGCGCCGGCTACCCATAGATTCCGGGTCAGCAGGTTTGCTCGAAACGTCGCCGCATATGGGCCCGGGCGCGCTAACGCGGCCGAGGATGGCGATCAGAGTTTTACTCACCCAAACCCACTCAGGTCCGGACCTCGCCCGTTCCAGCCGGACACCCGCTCGAAGGCCGCGGCTAGGGCGATCGTCGCCGTCTCGTCCGCTGCGCGCGCCATGATCTGCAGGCCGGCGGGCAGCCCGGCCGCCGTCAACCCCATCGGCACGCTGGCCGCCGGCAGGTCGAGATAGTTTCCCGCTCGGGTCAGGGCCGAGAACGGCGAGGCGGTCTCGTCGACCTCGTCGATCGGCGGCGCCGGGATCGGGGCGGTCGGGCTGACCAGCGCCTGGTAGGGCGCCATCCAGTTCTGGAACTGCGCCTGGTCCGCCGCACGCTGGGTGAGCGCCTGCGCCAGTTCGTCGTCCGTGATCTCACGCCCGGCCTCGAACCGCTTGCGGACCCAGGGATCCATCCCTCCGCCATTGGCCTCGACATGCGCGCCGCGCACGCGCCACCCCTCGGCCGCCATCAACCAGCCATTGGGCAGGAAATAGTCGGAGAACGGCCGCGGCAGCAGGGCCTCCTCCAGCCGGACCCCCAGGACCTGCAGCTTCTCCAGCGCGGCCGTATAGAGCCGGGCCACGTCGGGGTGCACGCCCTCGATCGCCGAAAGCGGCAGGACGGCCACCCGCCAGCCCTCCACGGACGTCGATAGCGCGCGGTCCGCGTCCAGCGGCCCGCGGGTCGCAAAGCCTTCGTCCGGCCCCGACATCGCCGCCAAGGCCCGTGCCGCCGCCTCGACCGAGCGCGCCAGCATCCCCACCGTGTCGAGACTGGGCGCTAGGTCGTGCACCCCTCGCGTCGAAACCAGGCCACGGCCGGGCTTCAGCCCCACCACGCCGCTCGCCGCCGCCGGTATGCGGACCGAGCCGCCGGTGTCCGTCCCCAGCGCGACGTCGCAGAGCCCCGCAGCCACCGCCACGGCCGAGCCGCTGGATGATCCGCCCGGCGCCCTGTGGAGCTTGGTGTCCCAGGGGTTCCAAGGCGCGCCGACCGCGCGATTGGTCCCCCAGCCGCCGAAGGCGAGCTCCACCGTGTGCGTCTTGCCCACCACCTGATAGCCGGCGTCCAGCAGTCGCTGGACCACCGTCGCGTGCGCCTTCGGCGCGGCCGCGAGCGGAACCAGGCCGCCGCCGCCCGTCGGCGTGTCGGCCACGTCGATCAGGTCCTTCACCGCCAGCGCCGGACCGGCGCCCTCGCCGAGCGGCGGGTCGAACACCGAGACGAAGGCGTGCAGCCGCTCGCCCAGCCGCCGGCGTTCGTCCGGCGTCACCACGTCCAGCTCCAGTCCTTCGCGCTCACCCGGCAACCTCCGTCGGCCCAGCCCTTCCAGCCGCGCCCGCGCACCACCTGTCCCGAAAGCTGGCCGGTGGGCTCGCCGTCCTCGAGGACGAGCTTGCCGTTGACGATCACGTCCCGCACCCCGGTGGCGAACTGCTTGGGCTCCTCGTAGGTCCCGACATCGCCGATGGTCTGCGGATCGAACACCACCACGTCGGCATAGTAGCCGACCTTCAGCATTCCGCGGTCCTTCAGTCCCAGGTTCTGGGCGGGATAGGCGGAAAGCCGACGCACCGCGTCGGCGAGGCTCGTCGTCTTCTCCTCGCGGACATACTTGCCCAGCAGCCGGGCGAAGTTGCCATAGGCCCGCGGATGGGTGCTCGACTTCAGGAACACGCCCTCGGGCGCCTGGGCCGACGCGTCCGATCCGAAGCTCATCCAGGGCAGAGCCGTCTGCTTGGCGACGTTCTCTTCCGACATCAGGAAATAGACGACCTGAACCCGGCTGCCGTCCTCGATCACCAGGTCAATCGCGGCGTCCTCCGGCGAGACGCCCCGCGCCTTGGCGACCTCGGCGAGGGTCTTGCCGGTCAGGTGCTTCAGGGCGGGGTTCTTGAAGCCGACCAGCAGCGTCCCTTCCGCACCGGCGTGGCGATAGAGGTTCTCGAAGGCCGGCTTTTCCTGACGCATTTCGGCGATCACCTTCGCGCGGGTCGCCGGCTCCTTCATGCGCGAGATCCAGGTCTCGACGCCGCCCGCCTGCACCCAGGGCGGCATGGCCGCGTCGAGACCCGTGGAGCCGGCCGTATAGGTGTACATGTCCGCCGTGATCCGATGGCCGGCCGCCCGCGCCGCCTCGATCCTGGCGATGGCGGGATCGAGCTTGTCCCAATTGGCCTTGCCGGCCTGCTTTAGGTGATAGATCTCCGCCGGCGCCCCGGAGGCCTTCGAGATCTCGATCAGCTCGTCGATCGCCTCCAACAGGCGATCGGCTTCGGAGCGCATGTGGCTGATATACATGCCCCCGCATCGGCCCGCCTCGGTCGCCAGGGCGATGAGCTCGGGCGTCTCCGCATAGTTGCCGGGCGCATAGATCAGCGATGAGCCGACCCCCAGCGCGCCGTCCTCCATCGCGTCCGCCACCAGCTTGCGCATCTGCGCCAGTTGCTGCGGATCGGGATCGACGTCGCCTTCACCTAGAACGTTCTCGCGCACCGTGGCCGCTCCGATGAAGGAGGCGACGTTCACCGCCACGCCCCGCTTGGCCAGCCAGCTCAGATATTCGTCGAGCGTGGTCCAGGCGATCTCGTACTTGATGTCGCCCATGCGCTGGGTTTCCAGCTGCTTCATCTGCGGCGTCAGCGGCCCCATGGACGTCCCCTCGCCCATCACCTCCAGCGTCACCCCCTGCTTCAGGTCGGAAAGGCCGCGCGGATCGGCGATCAGGCTGTCGGTGGCCCAGGAGAGCATGTTGATGAAGCCCGGCGAAACCGCCTTGCCGCCGGCGTCGATCGTGCGCGCGCCGCTCTCCGGCGCCTTGGGGCCCACATAGGCGATCCGCTCCTCCTTGATCGCCAGCTCCCCCTTGAAGGGCGCGCCGCCTGAACCGTCATAGATCTGCGCGTTCCGGATCAGGATGTCATAGGCGGGCGGCGAAGCGGCCGATGCGGTGGAGGCGAGCAGCAGCGCGGCGAGGCTCAGGGCGATGGGTTTTTGCATGAGCCTATGTGAAGCCAGAATCTCGCCGCTGTCAGGCGCCGCTTACCCGCCATGGTCGTAAAATTTCGCGCTCGCACGGAACCGCGCGCCCGCCGCGGAGTTCATGAGACGTCCAAGCGAACGTGGACAAAGCCCGATCCCGAAACGCAAAAAGACAGATCGGACAGCGAAGCCCAGGATCCCCCCTTCCTGGGCTTCGTCTTTTTTTGCTCCGCCCTCGGAAATATTTGCAGCCGGCAGGAACCGGCGAGGCGCATCGCCCGTTTCCCATTCGGTTGGAGATGAAAATCGAAAACCAATAGCCCGACAAATCATCCAGAAATGGAAAACGATAGTCGGACAGGAAGCCCGGCGGATCCTTGATCCCCGGGCTTCGCTGCGTTTGGGCCTCGCGCTATCACAGGATCCCGATGGCGAGCCGAAGGGTTACGACGCCGACCACCACCGCCCAGGGCGGCGCCTTCCAGACCGTCAGAGCCGTAAAGCCCGCCGCGACGAGCGCGAAGTCCTCGGGCCTCGCCACCGCGCTTGTCCAGACCGGATCGTAGAGCGCTGCGGCCAGCACCCCGACCACGGCCGCGTTGACGCCCCGCAAGGCCGCCTGGGCCGCGGGCGCCCGGCGAATCTGGTCCCAGAAAGGTAGGGCTCCGACCAGGATCAGCAGTCCCGGGAGGAAGATGGCGAGCAGCGCGATCAGGGCTCCCGCCAAGCCATTGGGCGCGGGTCCGACCGCCGCTCCCAGATAGGCCGAAAAGGTGAATAGCGGGCCGGGCACGGCCTGGGCCGCGCCATAGCCTGCCAGAAACCCGTCGCGGGAGATCCAGCCGGGAT
>Ga0180217_1003153_pt1 | contig 14192 bp, 11 predicted proteins | sample eDN3rd37CBELigOP_FD_128521 | JGI IMG/M metagenome (GOLD analysis project Ga0180217, IMG submission 128521) | Enriched Organic Plus compost microbial communities from Emeryville, California, USA - eDNA 3rd pass 37_C BE-Lig OP (version 2) (version 2) ... | reverse complement strand
GTTCAAGGAGCGTCTCAACGCTCGTGAGCGAATGCTTGGCACGTTCCTTAAATTCCCGACGACGCAGGTTATCGAGATTCTCGGAGCCATCGGCTATGACTTCGTCGTCATCGACCAGGAGCATGCCGCGCTTGACCGGGGTATCACCGACCTGATGATCCTTGCCGCCCGCGCGGTGAACATCGCGCCGATCGTGCGTGTGAGCGAGTTCACGGACGCGAGCATACTTTCCGCACTCGATAGCGGCGCAGTGGGCGTCATGGTCCCGCACGTGACGTCTGTCGAGAAGGCTGAAGCCATTGCGCGCGCCTGCCGCTACCGCAACGGCAGGCGAGGCTTCGCAGGCTTCAGCCGTGCGTCCGGCTGGGGTGCCTTGAGCGCCTCGCGCCACATGGCCCTGCAGGACGAGCAGGTCACCTGCATCGCGATGATCGAGGACCAGGAGGCGGTGGAGCTCGCAGGCGACATTGCCCGCGTCGAGGGCATCGATGCGCTCTTCATCGGCCGGGGCGATCTGACCGCGTCCTTCGGTGACGATCCCAATGCAAAGGACGAGGTCGCCAGGATCAGCCGCAAGATCGCCGACGCCGCGCGCGAGGCGAATGTGCCGCTCCTCATGCTGCCGACGAGCAAGGCCGACCTTGAGTTCTCAAAGGAACTTGGGGCGACGGCCATGCTGGTTTCCAGCGACCACGGCTTCATCCGCTCGGCGGCAGCATCCGCTTTCAGCGAATATTCCGACTGATCCTCCTTCGGATCGAGACACAGCGTTGGAGAAGGTTACGTGAACAATCAGCAGCAATCCGCCAGACAGAGAGCGGATGAGTTCCTCAAGCGCCGGCACCGCCTTTTGATCGGAGGTGAATGGATGGACGCGGCGTCGGGAAAAACCTTCCCGACTCTCGATCCTGCTACAGGCAGGACCATCGCTGAAGTGGCGGAAGGAAGTGCTGAAGACATCGACCGTGCCGTGGCTGCCGCGCGCACGGCTTTTGAGGAAAACCGCTGGATGGGCATTACGCCCACAAGGCGGGCCACCATCATGAACCGGGTGGCCGACCTTCTGGAAGCCAATGCCGACGAGTTGGCTGTCATCGAGACGCTCGATAACGGCAAGCCGCTGAGGGCATCGAAGGAGGATGTGCTGCGATGCGCGGAGAAGTTCCGCTACTGCTCCGGCTGGATCACCAAGCTTGAGGGAAAGAGCTTTGACTCGGTACTGCCCGCAGGCTGGCACGGTTACTCGGTGCGCGAGCCGGTCGGCGTCGCGGGGTTGATCGTGCCGTGGAACTTCCCGATCTCGATGGCCGTAAACAAGGTTGCCCCTGCACTTGCGGCGGGCTGCACGATGGTGCTGAAGCCGGCGGAGCAGACGCCGCTTACAGCGCTTCGCCTTGGCGAGTTGCTGCTGGAGGCTGGCGTGCCAGCCGGGGTGGTCAATGTCATCACAGGCTATGGTGCGGAGGCTGGTGCCGCCCTCGCCAACCATACGGATGTCGACAAGCTCTCGTTTACGGGCTCCACCGTCGTCGGCAAGGCGATCGTGCAGGCCTCGACCGGCAACCTGAAGCGCGTTTCGCTGGAGCTTGGCGGCAAATCACCGGTAATCGTTTTCGCTGACGCGGATCTGAAGCAGACAATCGCGGGTATCGCCCAGTTCGTCTTCGGCAATACGGGTCAGAACTGCGGGGCCGGCACCCGGCTCTATGTGGACCACCGCCTCTACGACCGGGTGCTCGACAGCGTCTGCGCCATTGCCCAAGAGCTGGTGGTCGGCTCAGGGTTTGATGACAAGAGTGATCTCGGCCCCCTCATCTCGCAAAAACAGCTGCAGCGCGTGATGGGCTACATCGACGGGGCGATCTCAGCCGGCGCCCATGTGCAGACGGGTGGGCGGAGAATCGAAAGCGACGGCTATTTCGTCGAACCGACCGTGCTCACAGGAATTAGTCCCGACATGGCAGTCTGGCGTGAGGAGATCTTCGGGCCGGTGCTCTGTGCCCGCAGCTTCCACGAGGACGAGCTCGACAGCGTTATAGCGGACGCCAACAACAGCACCTATGGGCTCGGCGCCTACATCTGGACGACCAACCTTGGACGCGCCCACACCACGGCACGGAGGCTCAAGGCGGGATTTGTCAGGGTCAATGGCGGCTCGCATTTCAACGTGCTGCCCTTCGGCGGATACAAGCAGTCCGGCTGGGGAAGGGAAAGCGGTCGAGAGGGAATTGAGCTTTTCACCGAGCACAAGTCGATCATCATGGGACTTTAACAACTTAAAGTATTTTATTAAGTCATATTTTTAAGTGAAATCAAATATTTGAAGCGAATTCCTAATGGAATATTTTACCTCGCTCTGACCTATTCCTCCTATGGCCAGGACGAACCAGACAGTGGAAATTACCGCCGTGTATACATTCCAAAAGCGTGTATACACGGCTTCTTTGTATGGTCCGGCGGTGCCAGGACTGCGGCGGCTACCGTCCCGCGCGGATCATGTCAGCGGCCTTCTCAGCAATCATCAATGTCGGTGCATTGGTATTGCCACTGGTAAGATCCGGCATGACGGATGCGTCCACCACGCGCAGACCTTCCACTCCCCTTACCCGCAGCGAGAGGTCGACCACCGAGCCCGCGTCACTGCCCATCCGGCACGTGCCGATGGGGTGATGGGCAGTGCTGACATATTGCTGGAGGTAGCGGTCGAGCGTCTCATCGGTGACGACACTATCACCCGGCAGCACCTCCGCACCGCGCGATTTCTCAAACGCCTTATCGGCCAGAATTCTCCGTCCCAGATTGATGGCTTCGCGCAGGAGGCGACGGTCATTGGGGCTCGCCAGAAAATTGGGCGCAATCCGCACGGGTGCCGCTGGGTCGGGGGAAGCAATCGACACATGGCCACGACTCTCCGGGTGCAGGAGAATGATGCTGCAGCCGAAGCGGTTCGGTCCCCGTGCCGCGATCAGCGGGAACCACGGGCGTGCAAGGCGGGAGATGGGCCGGAAGAGATATTGCACATCTGGCACCGGGCTTGCCGGATCGAGATGCACGAAGCCCAGACCGCTTGAGGGGACGTTGGTCGCAGATCCCCTGCCCGCCAGATAGGCTGCCAGCCCATTGAAGATCGCCCGGTCCCAGCGCGAGGCGCGCATGAATGGTCCCTCGTCCAGCCGCTCATATTCGAGGAGCACCACCGGATGGTCCTGCAGGTTGCGGCCAACCTCGGGCAGATCCACGAGCGGCTTGATCCCGTGGGCGGCAAGTTCCGCTGCCGGGCCGACGCCGGAAAGCATCAGCAGCTGCGGAGAGTTGAAGGCGCCACCGGCAAGGATGACCTCCCGCCGGGCGCGGACGGTGTGCACAGTGCCACCCTTCCGGTAGATGAGTCCGGTTGCCCGGCCTTCCTCGATCACCAGCCTTTCGACCAGCGCGCCGGATTCAAGCTTCAGGTTCGCACGATTGAGCGATGGTTTCAGATAGGCAACGGCCGCGCTGGCCCGGCGGCCACCGCGTAGCGTCTGCTGCAGCGGAGCAAAGCCGCGGAGTTCCCTGTGGTTGTAGTCGGGGTTGCGCGGCAATCCGTAAGTTGGCAGAGCCTGTGCGAAAGCCTGATTGAGCGGGTCTGCGTAAGCGTTTTCTCGAATGTCTACCGGACCACCCCTGCCCCGGCTCTCCGATGGCTCGCCGGCCCAGTTTTCCAGTTTGCGGAAATAGGGCAGCACGTCCTCATAGCTCCAGCCGGTCGCGCCGTTGCGTGCCCAGCGATCGAAATCCTCGGGGTGTCCGCGCACGAAGACCATGCCGTTAATGGAGGACGTGCCTCCCAGCACCTTGCCTCGCGGCAGCGGCACCACCCGGCCGCCGAGATTGGGTTCTGGTTCTGAGTTGTAGCCCCAGTCAAAATAGCGCTTCTGGTTTATCCGCCCGAAGCCGAGCGGCACATGGATGAGAATGCTGCGATCGGCTTTGCCCGCTTCCAGCACGAGCACGGAGTTCTTCCCGTCCTCGGTCAGACGGGCGGCGAGCACCGATCCAGCTGTTCCCGCTCCGACGATGATATAGTCAAATTCCATCAAGGCCTCAGTCCGCCGCTTCACGTTCACCCCTGTTTCTCGTGATTTGCACCGGAAGCCCCGCGCCGTGTGACCATTTTCACGCGTCATTTCGGGTCGCGAAATTGCACCTGAACCTGCTACGCATCGCCCCGCCTCCCACCCTAAAACCGGCAGAGAATGGATCAACGAGGTGGCCATGACGGCGAAGCCGGAACACCTGACGGATGCGGTGCACCGCGTCGTCTACCGTAATGAGGAAGCCTTCAGCAGCCATCCCTTCCTCGGCGGACTGTGGCGCGTTGCGAACGGTGACCTGGTGCTGGCCTTCATGAAGGCAGACTGCAGCTATATCTCTGGTGGCGATGTCAACCACGACAGGATCACGATGTCGCGCCGCCAGATGTGCGTGATCCGTTCACATGACCAAGGGGCGAGCTGGGATACCGATAACCTCGTCCCCATCTTCGAGACGCCGGAACCCGCGACTGTTGATGAAGGGCCACTTGAGCCCGAAGCACCCTTCGACATGGACAGCCCCGACACGATCGTTGCCATGGGTTCCTCTCCTGCGCTTCTTGTGCCCGACGCCAAGCCATGGATGCGAATTTCAACCGACGGCGGGTGGACGTGGCGCAGGCCCTTCAAACTGCCGATGAACCATTTTGCCTCGCTCTCCGGCCACGGCTCATTCGTCCGGCGGCAGGACGGGATGTGGCTTGCCGCACTCAGTGCGGCCTCCAGTGACGGCTGGCGTCGCCGTGCCCTTCTCTATGGCAGCTGGGACGGCGTGGACTGGAATTTCCTCTCCTGGATCACACCGCCAGTCTTTGATGACGAAATGGACGCGCCACATGCCGGTACGCCGCGGTTCTGGGCACAACGCTATTTCTATCCGCGTCCGATCTGCCTCCGTGACGGACGCATCATCGTCAGCGTGCGCTCACAGCGTGACCCAACCGGGGCGCTCTGGACAGAAATCTTCGAGAGCCAGGATCACGGACGCACCTTCCGCTTCCTCTCCCGCGTCAATGACTGGGGCGCTCCGGGCGATCTCGTGGAGCTCGCGGACGGCAGGATCGTCTGCGTCTACGGTTACCGGCTGAAGCCCTATGGCATCCGCGGACGTGCGAGCAGTGACGGAGGCCGCAGCTGGGGCAGCGAGTTTATCCTGCGCGACGATGGCGGCAGCTGGGATCTCGGCTATCCGCGCGTGATCGAGCTCGCGCCCAACCGGCTGTTCACCGTCTACTACATGAACCGGGCGGATGACCCGGTTAAGGCAAATGGCGGTGTACGCCACGTCGCATCGACCGAATTCTTGCTTCCGCCCGTGCGCGACCCGGAGGCCTTTTCACCGTGAGAAATTCCTTTCCGCTCGTGAGGCGCGATCAGGCGCTCTGACCTAAGACGCTCAAAGAGCGATGAAAGTTTGAGACCCCCAACCATTCCAGGAGTGGCAATTGTTGACCAAGACAGATCACGACGACAGACTGAACATTGCCCGGGAACTGGAGCTTCAGCTGGCCGACTTCTGGCACGACGTGGACACGAACTGGGGCCGCAATGCCGCCGACTTCTACACCGAGGACGGTGTGTTCGAGGCGAGCGGTGCGACCTATCGCGGGCGGGAGAAGATCCGCGAGTTCTATGCCTATCGCATTGGCCGTGGCCCGCGCGTCGCCGCGCACACGGTTTCGAATTTCCGCGCTGAAGTGATCTCGCCCACGGAAGCCCGGACCACATGGTACCTGCTGCTCTACGCGCACGACGGCGAACCCGTCCTGCCTGCCGCCCCTCCGATCCTGATCGCACTCGCCTCCGACCATTGCGTCCGCGGCGAAGACGGCAGGTGGCGTTACAAGCACCGCCGTTTCGACGCCTGGTTCAAGGGCGGCGTGGAAACAACGACACTGCGCGAGTGACGTTCGCCCAACCGGGCGCCTGCTGACATGAGGCTGCAGAAACCGTGTCCGGCCTCTGCAGCCTTTTCTGCTCAGAACTTGACCTGAGTCCCGGGGGTGATACCCGACCCCGCCGTATTGGCCACCAGGTTCTCCCGATTGGTCTTGAAGGCCTTTATGTAGCGGCCGACATCGGTGACGATCTGCTCGATCCAGTCGCGCTCTATCGTCTGATACGCTGCGTTTACCATCCCGCTCGCGCTGAACGAAAACTCCGCGGTCAAGACCGGACCACAGGTTATGGCTTTCTCGTGCTGGGGTTGCAGCGGTTCAATCATCGCGTATGGCAACTTGGCGTCAGGCATTGGTTGACCGCCGGGCAGGATGAATTGCATCCGACCGGCGCCATCGCTCCAGGAGGCCATCAGGGCCGGTCTCTGGCCGCCGTCGGTGTAGCCGCCGTTGCATTCAACGCTTTCGGTACACGCCCATGCGCGCCAAAGCCGTTCCGGAAACTGCGCCAGATCAATCAGTAGACGCCACCCCCTCCACGTATTTGCTTGACTTAAACAAACAACTGTTTGATTGTTGCTGGCGTGGAGGAGCCCATGGAATCGATCACCATCTCGATGAACGCCGGGATTGCGAAGCTTGCGATCAACAGGCCGCAGGTCATGAACGCGTTGGCGGCCTCCACCATCCGTGACCTGCGGGTTGCGCTGGCAGGTCTGCGCGACGATCCGGCTGTCAGGGTCGTCGTTCTGACGGGTGAAGGCAAGGCCTTCTGCACCGGAGCGGACCTGAGCGATCCGGAGATCACGCTTGATGGTCCACTCGGCGAACGATCTCAGAAACTCGCGCGGATGATGCGCGAGGAGATCAACCCCTTCGTAAGCGAATGGCAGACCTTTCCCAAACCCACGGTAGCCGCCGTCAACGGTGCTACGGCGGGAGCAGGCATCGGACTGGCCCTCTGCGCCGACATCGTCGTGGCCGCACAATCCGCCTACTTCATGAATGTCTTCACCCCGCGCCTCGGGCTCGTGCCAGACATGGGTGTCAGCTGGCATCTCACGCGTCTCGTGGGGCCGGCCCGCGCCCGCGGGCTTACCATGCTGGGCGACCGCCTGTCTGCTGTCGATGCCGAACGCTGGGGCATGATCTGGAAGGCCGTGCCCGATGAAACCTTTGCGGATGAAGTGAGGGGAATCGCCCGACGTCTTGCGGATGCGCCTCCGCTGGCGCTTGCCAGGCTTGCGGAGCTTCTTGAGGAAGCCCCGGACAATTCCTTCGCGGCACAGCTAGAGCGGGAATGCGAGGCGCAGTGCGCCCTTGTTGGCACCGAAGACGCGCAGGAGGCGGTCACCGCCTTCCGCGAGAAGCGCGCACCCGTCTTCAAGGGGCGCTGAGCATGATCGTCTCCAAGCCGACAGGACCGCTGCGCGGGATGCGCGTGGTCGAGTTTGCCGGGCTCGGGCCAGCCCCATTTGCGGCAATGATGCTCTCGGACATGGGAGCAGACGTGGTGCGCATCGACCGCAAGGGTACGGGTGGTTCGCGTCCGACCGACATCACCAGCCGCGGCCGGACATCCGTCGAGCTCGACCTCAAGGACGCGCGTGATGTCGAGGCGGCCCGCGCTCTCATCAACGCATCTGACGTGCTGATCGAAGGCTTCCGGCCCGGCGTCATGGAGCGGATGGGGCTCGGGCCTGATGATCCGGGCATCACCAACAGGAAGCTCATCTATGCACGCATGACCGGCTGGGGCCAGCACGGTCCGCTGGCAAAGGCGGCGGGCCATGACATCAACTACATCGCGCTCTCCGGGGCGCTCGCCTCGATCGGTCCGGCGGGCGGCAGGCCGGTGCCGCCGCTCAACCTCGTAGGCGACTATGGCGGCGGCGCGCTCTACCTTGTCGCCGGCATCCTTGCCGCGCGGATCGAAGTGCTGCAGTCCGGCGAAGGACAGGTCGTGGACTGCGCCATGACTGATGGCGTCATCAACATGCTGACACTCTTCCATTCGCTGGCAGCGGAGGGCCAGTGGGACGTGTCGCGGCGCGAGGCCAACCTTCTCGACGGCGGCGCTCCCTTCTATCGCACCTACGAGTGCAAGGATGGCAGGTATGTCGCCATCGGGGCGCTGGAACCGCAGTTCTACCGCCTGCTCTGCGAAAAGGTGGGCCTTGCCTCGCCCGATTTCGAAGATCAGAACAATGTCGACGGATGGCCTTTGCTGCACCGCCAGGCAGAAGCCATTTTTCGTACCAGGACGCGGGCCGAGTGGTGCACCGTGCTCGAAGGGACAGACGCCTGCTTCGCACCCGTTCTGACCATGGAGGAGGCTCGGGAGCATCCCCACAACGCTGCGCGCGGCAGTTTCATTGAGATCGATGGCGTGAGCCAGGCGGCACCCGCGCCACGCTTTTCCCGCACACCATCCCGCGTCCAGTCCCCACCGCCGGCGCATCCAGCGAGCGTAGAAGATGTGCTGGCCCGCTGGGGTGCTGCCAGGGTTCAGGCAGAAGTCTGATTGAGCCGCCCCCCGGGCGAATATGCAGCTCGACGGTTAGCGCCTAAGCATTGCTACCAGCTGTCGTCCCAGCTCGGCCGGATCCTTGCCGGCGTCGTGACGATACCAGGTGGGCATCCAGTTGAGCGCGCCGAGGAAGTGAAGGCGGAACAGAGTGCGGTCTATATGCTCCGGCAGGTCCAGTCTCTCGATGATTCCAGCGATGAGCTTTTCATAGCGGTCGCGCTGCCGGACGAGTTCAGGGCGCAGATGCTTCAGTGATTCCGAATAGGAGGGTGCGACGAAGACGGCCATTTCGCCCCAGGAGAGCAGCGTGTTGCAGTGCGCGACGGCCATCGCCTCCAGCTGCTGCCAGGGATCCGTGATATCCCGGATCGCGTCGAGCACCGCATGGGTGATCATATCGATGCCAGCGGAGTGGACCGCCAGGAAGATATCGTCCTTGGAACTGAAGTAGTAGTAGATGGAGCCGCCCAGGATCCCCGCCTCGGCGGCGATATCCCGCACGGTGGTTGCATCGAACCCTTTGGATGAAAACAGCTTCGCAGCCGCCTGCAGGATCTGCCTGCGACGTGTGCCAGAACTGTCCTCTTCCGAAAGAGCGGACGATGCTGCCCCCCTGGACGATTTCTTCTTGCCCGTCATCCTGTTTTCCTTGTGCGGCTGCAACCGGTGGCTGTGCAATAAGACATTCGCTTATCGAGGTAAACCAAAAGCTTATCCACATTGGTTTACGTGTTACTCACCCTGTGTACTGCCCGCCGAGCAACCAGTGCACAACACTCCCATATAAGCGCAACGCACGATAGCAGCGACGCCCAATTGGGGGAGAAGCACCAGACGACACATTCAAGCAGTCTCTTCCAAAGCAAACGATTGTTTGTTATGTGGTGAGACAGGAGATCAGGGAGGAGTTCTATGAGCGTCTGCGGGCTGGCAGAGGAGCTGGAGGCTTACCGCCGCACCGTGCGGCGTTTTCTGACCGAAGAGGTCGCACCAAATGTCCGGCACTTCAGGACGGAACGCCGCGTGCCGCGCGCGGTTTGGCAGAAGGCGGGTGAAATCGGAATGCTCGGTGTCAGCATTCCCGAGGCATATGGTGGGATCGGTGGCGACTTTCGCCACGAGATCGTCATCATGGAGGAGCTTGCCCGAATCGGATTCTTCGATTTCGGCATTCCGCTCCATAACGCGATCGTCGCCCCCTACATCACCCGCTATGGTTCTGAGGAGCAGAAGCGCAGGTGGCTGCCACGCCTTGTTTCGGGAGAGCTGATCGGCGCCATCGCGATGACCGAACCCGGCACAGGTTCGGACCTCCAGGGTATCCGGACAAAGGCCGAGAAAGCGGGCAATGGCTACCTTCTGAACGGCCAGAAGACCTTCATCACCAACGGACAGAACGCCAACCTGATCATCGTCGCGGCGAAGACCGATCCGAATGCCTCATCGAAGGGAACATCGCTGTTCGTCGTCGAGACGGACGGCGCGGAAGGTTTCCGGCGGGGTCGCAATCTGGAGAAGATCGGCTTCCATGGGCAGGATACGTCAGAGCTATTCTTCGACAATGTGCTCCTCCCGGCCGATGCGCTGCTCGGGGCCACGGAGAATCGCGGTTTCTACCAGCTGATGGAGCAGCTTCCCCAGGAGCGCCTGCTGATCGCCGTGCAGGCGCTGGCGGCCATCGAGACAGCGCTCGAAACGACCGTCGACTACGTGAAGAGCCGCAAGGCATTTGGCAGGGCGGTGGTGGATTTCCAGAACACGCGATTTGTGCTCGCCGAGGCGAAAACGGAACTCACGATCGGCAAGGCCTTTGTCGATGATTGCGTGGAAAAGCTGCTGCGCGGGGAGCTCGATGCCACCACTGCCGCCATGGCAAAGTGGTGGTGCACGCAGAAGCAATGCGAGATCATCGACGAGTGCCTGCAGCTCCACGGCGGCTACGGCTACATGGCCGAATATCCGATCTCGCACATGTGGGCGGATGCCCGGGTGCAGAAAATCTACGGCGGCACCAACGAGATCATGAAGGACTTGATCGCCCGCACGCTCTGACGCGGTGACGAGGAAGGAGACGCTACATGCAGGATTGCTACATCTATGATGCGGTGCGCACGCCCCGCGGCCGCGGGAGGCCGGACGGAGCGCTTCACGAAGTCCCTCCCCTCGATCTTGCAGCCCATGTGCTGCGTGCGCTGCGCGACCGCAACAATCTCGACACGTCGCTGGTGGACGACGTCGTGATGGGTTGCGTCATGCCCGTGGGCGAACAGGGTTCGAATGTCGGCCGCATCGCCGCGCTCAACGCCGACTACGCGGAGACGGCGGCTGGAGTCCAGATCAACCGCTACTGCGCATCCGGTCTTGAGGCGGTGAACATGGCGGCGGCCCAGATCATGGCGCGCCAGTCGGAGGTGGCAATCGGTGGAGGCGTGGAATCCATGTCGCGCGTGCCCATGGGCGCAGATGCCGGTGGCTGGTTTACCGACCCGGAAGTGGCCTTCAAGACCTACTATACGCCGCAGGGCATCGGCGCCGATCTGATCGCCACTAAATGGGGTTTCTCGCGCACCGATGTTGATGCCTACGCGGTCCAGAGCCAGCAGCGCGCGGCGCGGGCCTGGGAGGAAGGCCGGTTTGCCCGCTCCATCGTGCCGGTGCTTGATGAGCTCGGCCAGGTGCTGCTCGATCAGGACGAGCACATGCGTCCGCAGACGACGATGCAGGACCTGGCGGCACTGAAGCCCGCCTTCGCCGCCATGGGGGATGCGATGGGCTATGATGCTGTCGCCATCCAGCGCTATCCGGAAGTCGAGACGATCAACCACGTCCACCACGGGGGCAACTCCTCCGGCATCGTCGATGGTTCGGCAGCGGTGCTGCTGGGCTCGAAGGAAGCCGGCATCCGCATGGGGCTGAAGCCGCGCGCGCGCATCCGTGCCTTCACCTCGATCGGCAGCGAGCCCAGCATCATGCTGACCGGCCCCGAAAAGGTGACGCGCAAGGTGCTGGCGCGCGCAGGCATGACGACCGCCGACATCGACCTGTTCGAACTCAACGAGGCCTTTGCCTCAGTCGTGCTTCTCTTCCAGCAGCTGCTCGACATCGACCCGGAAATCCTGAACGTCAACGGCGGCGCGATTGCCATGGGCCATCCGCTGGGCGCTACCGGCGCCATGATCCTCGGCACTGCCCTCGATGAACTGGAGCGGGCCGATCTCAACACCGCCCTTGTCACCCTCTGCGTGGGCGCCGGCATGGGCACGGCAACGATCATCGAGCGTGTATGAGGACCGCGATGCAGAACCTGACCTTTGAAGTGAATGCGGACGGCGTCGCGATCATCACTTTCGACATGCCTGGCCGCTCTATGAACGTACTGAACGAGGCTTCCATTGCCGAATATGGCGAGGCGGTGGAACGCGTTCTGGCCGAGGTCAATATCAAGGGCGCTGTGGTGACGAGCGCCAAGCCAACCTTCATCGCCGGCGCCGACCTCGACTGGGTCCTGGCACTGGCGGATGCAGACCTGCCCCCCAACCAGCGGGCAATCAACGTCTACGAGACGGTGATGAGGCTGCAGAAGATCTTCCGCCGCACCGAAAACGGCGGCAAGCCCTTCGTCGCAGCAATCAACGGGCTGGCGCTCGGCGGCGGGCTCGAGCTCTGTCTTGCCTGCACCCGGCGCATCGTTGCCGATGACCCGCGTATCCAGCTAGGGCTTCCCGAGGCCAAGGTGGGCCTGCTGCCGGGCGGCGGCGGCACCCAGCGCTTCACCCGCATCATGGGTCCGCTGCAGGCGCTGCCGCTCCTGATCGAAGGCCGCGCGGTGTCGCCGGAAGAAGCGCTGAAGCTCAAGATCGTCGACGAGATCGTTCCGTCCGGCGAGCTGGTGAGCCGTGCGGTCCACTGGATCCTCTGCTCCTCGCCGGAAGACTGGATCAAGCCCTGGGACCGCAAAGGATACAAGGTTCCGGGTGACGACCCACGCACCCTGGAAGGGTCCTTTGCCTTTGCCGCCGCCAATGCTCTCCAGCGCAAAATAACCTACGGCAACTTTCCCAATCTCGATGCCATCCAGAAGGCCGTCTATGACGGCATGATGGTGCCGATCGACACGGCCCTGCGCATCGAGACCCGTCTGTTTGCAAGCCTCATGACCTCGGACGTGGCGAAGAACATGGTGCGCACACAGTTCGTCAACCTGCAGAAGGCGAACAAGCAGGAGCGCCGCCCGGCCGACATTCCCGCGCGCAAGGCGGCAAAACTCGGTGTCATCGGCGCCGGCATGATGGGCGCAGCCATTGCCCATGTGGCAGCCAAAGCGGGCATCCCGGTCGTCGTGGTGGAAAAGGATGCAGAATCCGCTGGCAAGGTGATCCAGCACATCCGCACGGTAAACCCGAAGGGTGCCGAGGCTCTCCTGCCGCTCATTAAACCCGCGACCGACTATGCTGCCCTCGCCGGGGCGGATCTCGTCATCGAAGCCGTGTTCGAGGACAGCGCCATCAAGGCCGATGTCATCCGCAATGTCGAGGCCGCCTGTCCGGCTGCGATCATCGCCTCCAACACCTCCAGCATCCCGATCTCCAACCTCGCCAGGGCCGCCTCGCGTCCGGAGCGCTTCATCGGCATCCACTTCTTCTCGCCGGTGGAGCGGATGCAGCTGGTCGAGATCATCAAGGGCAAGGAAACGGGCAACGAGGCGCTGGCGCTCGCCATCGACTTCGTCAGACAGCTGCGCAAGACCTCGATCGTCGTGAACGACGGCCGCTTCTTCTACACGAGCCGCGTCTTCGCCACCTACACAACCGAGGGCTGCCTGATGGTCCAGGAAGGCATTGCCCCAGCCTTGATCGAAAACGCGGGCCGCATGGCCGGCATGCCGGTCGCGCCGCTCGCGCTCTGCGACGAGATCTCGCTCGACCTGATCTACCGGATCAACCAGCAGGACGCGAAGGATCTGGGCCGGGCCTTCCCCGGCTCTCCCGCCGAGACACTAATCGAACGCATGGTGGCGAAAGAAGGCCGGCTGGGCCGCAAATCCGGCAAGGGCTTTTATGAGTATCCGGTCGACGGCAGGAAGCGCCTGTGGCCGGGTCTTGCCGCGATCGCGCCGCTCAAGGCGGAGCAGCCGGACGTCGAGACGGTCAAGCAGCGGTTGCTCACCATCCAGGCGCTGGAAGCGGCCCGCTGCCTTGAGGAGGGCATCGTCGCTACGCCAGCCGATGCCGATGTCGGCGCCTACCTCGGCTGGGGCTTTGCGCCATGGACCGGCGGTCCGCTCTCCTACATCGACATGGTCGGCGCGAAGGCCTTCGTGGAGCGGTGTCAGGACTTCACCGCACGTTTCGGCGAGCGCTTCCACCCGACGCCAAAGCTTGTCGAAATGGCCGGGACAGGTGGGCGGTTCTACCCGTCTGCAGCCAAACCGCAGAAGGCTGCTTGACTAGGCGGGACTCTACGTAAACAAGACTGTTTGACAAAAATTTACAAATAAATTCAATAGTATATGGTTAGTATTTATGGTTAATTTCGGCTTAATGAATAGGGCCGCGGCGAGGTTATCGCCGTGGCCCTTCTGCTTCCGTCGGCCGGATCTGACCTATTCGATGACCAGCCCCGCGTCCGCGATCACCTTCCGGTAGATGTCGACCTGGCCGTCGACGAAGCTCTTGAACTTCTCGGGTGTGC
>Ga0180217_1003147_pt1 | contig 14208 bp, 8 predicted proteins | sample eDN3rd37CBELigOP_FD_128521 | JGI IMG/M metagenome (GOLD analysis project Ga0180217, IMG submission 128521) | Enriched Organic Plus compost microbial communities from Emeryville, California, USA - eDNA 3rd pass 37_C BE-Lig OP (version 2) (version 2) ... | reverse complement strand
CGCGTGTCCTTGAGCGGCAGACGCTCAAGCATCGCCTCGACGCCACCCGCCTGCACCCATTGGGGCAGGAGGTTCTTCAGGGGATTGGAGCCGGCGGCGTAAGGATAGGCGTCGCAATCGACATCGAGGCCGCGCGCGCGGGCGTCGGCCATCATCTTGAGCGCGGTGGTGGCCTTGCCCCAATTGTCGGTGCCGGAGCATTTGAAATGCACGATCTCGACATGAACGTCGCAAGCCTGCGCGACGTCGATCGCCTCCTGGACCGATTCCAGAACGCCGTTGGATTCGTCGCGCAGGTGCGTGAAATAGGCGGCGTTGTAGCGCTTCAGCACGCGGGCGAGGGCGTGAATCTCATTGGGTTTGGCGTAGGAGCCGGGCGATGTGAACAGCCCCGTGGACATGCCGAGCGCGCCGGCTTTCAGTCCATCCTCCAGCAGCGCGACCATCGCTTCCAGTTCGGCTGCCGTCGGCTCGCGATCGTCCATGCCCATGACCATGAGCCGCAGCGTGTTGTGACCCACCAGCATGCCGGCGTTCACCGCGGTGGCGGGGAACGTGTCGAGGTACTCCGGGAAGGTGAGTTCGCGGAACGGCAGCCACGGCGCGCTGGGGCTGAGATAATCCCGCAACAATTCGACCTTGCCGGGCAGGGCCGGCGCGACCGAGAAGCCGCAATGACCGATGATCTCGGTAGTGACGCCCTGCCGCACCTTGCTCTCGGCCTTGGGATTGATCGGCAGCGTAAAGTCGGAATGGGTCTTGATGTCGATGAAGCCGGGCGCGACGGCCAGACCATCGGCGTCGATGATTTTCGTTGCCCGCGCATCGAGTTTGGGTGCGATGGCGGCAATGGCTCCACCGGAGATGGCGATATCGCCTGGCGTGCCGGCCGCGCCGCTGCCGTCATACAGCGTGCCGCCGCGGATCAGGATGTCGTGGGTCATGGGCCTATGTGAAATGCAGGGGGAAGAGGGCAAGCGCCGCATGCTATGGGCGAGCCTTCCAAGCGTCAAACCAGGCTGAAACGGTTGCGACAGGGCCATTGGAGAGAATGGGCTCTTCATCTCCAGCCATTCTTTGGAATGGAGCGCGACGCTGAAACGAGCGAAAACCGCTCATCGTTTCGGTTCTCTTGCCATGCACCATCCGGGCCGGATGACAGGGCTGCGGTGTCGCAGCCGGTTGCATGGCTCAATCGGAAAAAGGTGGTACTCTAGCGGCGCAAGAAGCAAATTGACCTGAAAACAGATCGACGAGGCGCGACAGAACCAGCGCCACGCAAGCAGCAGGGAGGAAGTCATGAATCGCCGTGAAATCATCAAGCTCGGGGTGTCGGCGGCTGCCGTTTCGGCCGTTGCGCCGATGACGGCATTGTCGCAGTCAAATTATCCGACACGTCCGATCCGCCTTGTCGTGCCGTTCTCGGCGGGAGGGGTTGTCGATACGATCGGCCGGCTGTGGGCTGACGGCGTCAGCAAGGATTTGGGGACGGTCGTCGTCGAAAATCTCGGTGGCGCGGGTGGCACCATCGGTGCTGGGGAGGCCGCGCGCGCGGAGCCGAACGGTTATACCGTTCTGCTCGGCAACACGAGCACCCAAATTCTCAATCCGGTGATCATGGCGAATGCGCCCTATGATCCCGACAAGGACTTTCAGACCGTATCGATCGTGGCGCTTTCAACGGTCTGCATCGCGGTCAGCGCCAAGGTGCCGGCGAAGTCGCTCAAGGAGTTGGTCGCCTATGTGAAGGCCAACCCCGGCAAGGTGTCTTATGGCTCGCCCGGCACCGGCACGTTCACGCATCTCGCGGGCGAGATGTTCAAGCACATCACCGGCATCACCGATTTCACCCACGTGCCCTACAAGGGCGCGGGCCCCGGAATCAACGATCTGATCAGCGGTCATATCCCGGCTATGGCGCTCAACGTTACGCGGCCTCTCGTTGCCTTGCACAAGTCGGGCAAGATTCGGATTCTTGCCGTGCTTGCCGATAAGCCGCTCGATGTGCTGCCGGATGTTCCTACGGGAACCGACACGGTTCCCGGTCTGGTCGCGCAGCTCTTCACCGGTGTTTTCGTGCCGACGAAGACGCCATCCGAGGTCGTTGAGCGGCTCGGTTCGGCCAATGCCAAGGCGGTCGCGAACGAGGGGCTGCGCACGAAGCTGGAGGCTTCGGGCCTCGAGGTCGTGACGATGGGGCCGGCGGAATCACAAAAATTCGTTGACGCCGAACGCACGCGGCTGCTGCCGCTGGTCAAGGAGATTGGATTCAAAATCGGCTGATCGATGAGAGATTTCAGACCCAAGCTTGACGTTGACGATTGAAGCAAGAAATGTGCGCCCGATTCGAAACTGGGGTGCGGGCTCTCGATGGCCCGCATCGAAATTGAAAGGGGGAAACTCCATGAATCGTCGCGAGATCGTCAAACTGGGTCTGTCAGCCTTCGCCGCATCGACGGCCGCGCCAGGGGCATTGTGGGCGCAGGATAAATACCCGATCCGGCCGATCCGGCTGGTCGTGCCGTTCCCGGGCGGTGGTGTGGTCGACACGATCGGCCGGCTGTGGGGCGACGGCGTGCGGTCGGATCTCGGCCCGGTGGTCGTGGACAACAAGCCGGGCGCGGGCGGGACGATCGGGGCTGCCGATGCCTCGCGGGCGAAGCCTGACGGCTACACCGTGCTGCTCGGCAATACGAGCACGCAGATCCTCAACCCGGCGATCATGCCGAGCGCGCCGTATGATCCGGAGAAGTCGTTCGAGGCCGTCAGCATCGTTGCCAATTCGGCCGTGGCATTGGCGGTCAATCCGAAAATTCCGGTCAAGTCGCTGAAGGAGCTGGTTGCCTACATCAAGGAAAATCCGGGCAAGATGTCGTATGGCTCGCCTGGGGCCGGCACCTTCACGCAGCTCGGGGCCGAGATGTTCAAGCATCTGACGGGCATTTCCGATGCCGACATGACGCATGTCCCTTACAAGGGTGTCGGCGGCGCGGTGCCGGATGTCATGTCCGGTACGATCTCCATGCTGGCGTTCAACGTCACCACCCAGATGATCGGGCTGCACAAGACCGGGAAGATGAGAATTCTCGCCGTCATGTCGCCGAAGCGGCTTGATGTGTTGCCCGACGTTCCGGCCGGCGCCGAGGAAATCCCCGGCCTGGATGCGACGATGTTCACGGGGCTCTTCGTGCCGCGCGGGACGCCGAAGCACGCCATAGAGATTTTGTCCAACGCCACGCGCAAGGCGATGAAGGACGAGGGCTTGCAGAAAAAGCTCAGGGCGTCCGGTTTCGAGATCGCGATCGACACGCCTGCAGAGGCTCAGAAGATCGTCGATACGGAGCAGGCGCGACTGCTCAAGCTGATCAAGGAGATCGATTTCAAGTTCGGTTGACGCGTCTCTGGCTTTGGCTCCGGGTGGAGAGCATCCGCCTGGAGCCTCACGATCACAGCTCAAGTCTGATCACCAAAAAGCCACAGACGCGTCATGCGAGGATATTCCGGCAGGCAGCCGCCATGCCGCTCTGCATGGGTTCCATCTGGATCGGCCATCCATAATCATGTTATATGGTCGATAAACCTGGGCCAATCGCAGGACCTCGGGCCGGATAAGCAAGTGGTTTTTACCATATCTGAAGGGAGAAAGACCGTGTCTGCCAGCACCATGCCTGTCATTCGTATCGCCCCCAACAATCCGGTGTTTGACCTCCCGGTCATCGTCGGCATCGAAGAGGGGCTGTTCGCCCAAGCCGGCCTCGACGTTAAATTTTCCGCCACCTACGATGATCGTGAGCGGGACGACGACAAGCGTCCGATCATGACGCGTCTCAAGGAAGAGCAGTTCGATTGCGGCAGCGCGGACAGCTACAATGTCTGCGAATGGGCCAGCATCGACCGGCTGGAGCGTGGCAAGCGCGGCGGCAATATCGCGGCTCTCCGCGCGGCCGTGGCGGCTCAGGCGATCGTGACCTTCGACGAAACGCTCCAGGTGCCGCGCGACATGGCCGACGTTCCGGTCTGCGTGCAGGAGTTGACCGGTTCGCACTACACCACGATTCAGATGCTCGAAAGCGCGGTCGGCGCCGAGCATGTCAACATCGTCAATGGCCGCCTGCCGCAGATGCGCTGGGCGGGCCTCAAGGACGGCACCTATCGTGCGGTCACCCTGATGGAGCCGTTCATCAGTCTCGCGCTGAAGGAAGGCGCTCACATCATCGCCGCTTCGTTCTATCGCGGTGGCGAGGTGGTCGCGCAGGATTTGAGCCCCGAGCAGCGCCGCGCCTATTACGCAGCCGAGAACAAAGCGGTCGATATGATCAACGCGGACTTCTACAAGTACGCGCACCATGTCGCCGCCCATGCCAAGGGCGCGCTCAAGCCGAACGAACTGCTTCGGGCCTTCGTGCGCTATAAGCACGTCGACACCTACGATCTGGTTCTGTTCGACCGTGCCTACGACTGGATGAAGGCGCGCGGGTTCAGCGAGGGACAGACTCAGCACGCTTCGCTGGTGGTTGGCTGAGCGAACCCGGTAGACCTTCGAAAGCTGCAAGCCTTCGAGAGCTGTAACACTGGAAATGAGATCGACCGCGGCGGGCCATCCCGCCGCGGTTTTTCTATGTGGGTCTCCGTTCGAAGCAGTTCCAAGAAAACGTGGGGATTTGCACGTTTGACCGCCGTGGATGTTGGCCCGGCGAACATTTACGCGTTCCGATATATGTGCAAATGATCCTGTTCTGGGGGATGGCGGGTTTCGAATCTGGAGAACAGGCATGAAGCTCGCTGCTATCGTTTTGCCGTTGGTTATGGTTCTTGCCGCGCCGGCCTGGGCGCAGCCCAAATCCGATATTGCCGGTGCATCCGACCACCCGCAGGTCGGGCGCTATCAGGGCTCGGTGATCACCTTCCGCGAAACCAAGGCGTATGAGGAAACCGCTCTGCCGAATGCGGCGCTCGGGCGCGGCATGGAGAAGGATGATTCCAGTTGGCAGGTCGCGCTGTCTGGTCGGGTGACATCGCTGCGCTACGAGGGGCCGGGCGGCCGCTCGGTGTTGGAGATCCTTCGCAATTTCGAAGTGGCGCTGAAGTCCGACGGTTTTGAGATCGCGTTCTTCTGCCGCGGCCCCAAGCAATGCGCGCCCGGAGGACGGATCACGAATTTCTGGAACGCGGCGCGCGGCGGCATCGGGCTGCCGTCGGCGTGGGATACATCGATCTATCTCTTGGCCCGACGCGACACGGTGGATGGCATTGTGACGGTCGGGATCCTCGGCGTTGAGACGCGAGCGTATCAGGACCGGCCATTGATGCCGCATATCGCCCTCACGGTGGTCGAGGGCAAGCCGATGGAAACCGATAAGATCGCGGTGATCGAAGCGAGCGCGATGGAGAAATCGCTGACCCGCGACGGTCGTGTCGCGCTCTACGGCATTTATTTCGATTTCGACAAGGCCGATATCAGAGCGGAATCGAAAGAGCAGATCGATCAGATCGCCGCGCTCCTGAAGAGCAATCCGAAGCTGGATGTGATCGTGGCCGGCCATACCGACGGCAAGGGCACCTTCGATTACAATCTCTCGCTTTCGCAGCGTCGGGCCCAGGCGGTGGCGAACGCGCTCGTGAATAGCTACGGCATCGCGCGGGACCGCATGACGGCCAGCGGCGTCGGCATGTCCGCGCCTGTCGCATCCAACCGCACCGAGCAGGGGCGGGCCCGCAACCGCCGGGTGGAGATCGTAGAACGAATTCAAGAGTGAACGGATGGCGGTGGTGACTCTGATTCAGGGCTTCGTGGACGGCTATGCGCCCTATATCGCGATAGGGCTTGTCGCTCTCACCTTCGTGGCGTTCCTGTTCGAGCGGTATCCGCCAGAGGTCGTCGCGGCCGTGGGAGCGGCTGCTTTCGTGGTTCTTGGCCTCGTTTCGACGAGCGAGGCCTTGGCCGTGTTCTCCAACCCGGCGCCACTGACCATCGCTGCGATGTTCATCCTGACGGGCGCGCTCGTCAGGACTGGCGTTCTGGAGCGTGTCGCGGGCTCCATCTTGGACCGCGCCGGCGACAGTCCCATCCTGGCGCTTGCGATCTTGATAGGCGGAAGCGTTCTGATCGCCTGGTTCGTCAACAACACGCCGCTGGTTCTCATCCTGATTCCGATCACGATCCGCATCGCGCAAAAATTCGACATCGCCTCGACGCGGCTTTTGATTCCCATATCCTACGTTACGATTCTCGGGGGCACTTGCACGCTGATCGGAACCTCGACCAACCTTCTGGTCGATGGTGTCGCTCGCGAGCAGGGAATGGCGCCGTTCTCGATTTTCGAAATCACGCCTGTCGGCATCGTGACGGTGACCTCGGGGCTGCTGCTTCTGGGTCTTTTCGGACGCTTTCTCCTGCCGGATCGGCGGGACCAGAACGAATCTCTCGAGAACGAGGATGTGGAATTTCTGTCGGAGCTGTCCATCCTGGGGGATAGCAAGCTCATCGATCAGCCGATCGGCGAGATGGGGGCGTTCAAGCTGCCGGGCCTCCGGCTTCTCGGCCTGCGGCGCGGCGGCGAAATCCTTCGCGAAGACCTGGAAGAAATGGTCCTGAAGAAGGGCGACGTGCTTATTATTGCGGCAACGTCATCCGAGCTTTTAACTCTTGCGGAGGATGAAGGGCTGCGAGTCGGGCTCGCCCGTGTCGGCGTGAAGCCCGAGGAGCCCGTGGTCGTCGAGGCTATTGTCGCGCCACAGCAGACGTCGATCGGCCGCAGCATCGGCGGTCTTGCTCTGGGCAGTCGTTTCGGCGTGCGTGTGTTGGGTGCCCATCGTCACCAGCACGTCCCCGGACGGGATCTCGAAAGCACGCTTCTGCGGCCGGCCGACCGCTTGCTGCTGGAGGGGCCGGCGGCGGGGCTCGACGCCATGTCCCAGCGTGGCGTGCTGGTTTCGGTGACGAGGACCGCGGGCCGTGCCTTCAGGCGCGGAAAGGCGCCGATTGCCCTGTTCGCATTGATCGGCGTGGTGGTCCTCGCGGCCTTCAATGTGATGGACATCGCCATGCTGGCCATGCTTGCCGTGGCGGCCATATTGCTGTTGCGCTGTATCGATAGTGATGAGGCATGGGGCTCGATCGACGGTGCCATTCTGGTGCTGATCTTCGCAATGCTCATGATCGGCGTGGGACTGCAACGCAGCGGCGCTGTCGATCTTGTTGTTGCCGGCATCGCCCCCATACTCGGAACGCTGTCGCCTCTCGCAATGCTGATCGTCGTCTATCTCTTGACCTCGATATTCACCGAACTGGTGACGAGCAACGCGGTGGCGGTGGTCATGACGCCGATTGTCATCGGGCTGTCCGAACAACTCGGCGTTGATGCGCGTCCGTTCGTCGCCGCAATCATGTTCGGCGCCAGCGCCAGCTTCGCGACACCGATCGGCTATCAGACCAACACGTTGGTGTATGGCGCGGGCAATTATCGCTTTTCCGACTTTCTGAAGGTCGGAATTCCGATGAACATCGTGGTGGGTGTTGCGACCTCTTTCGCCATCTACTTCTATTACGGGATGTAGTCGCGCGCGCCGTCCTCCGCCGCTCGCCATTGATACCTGACGGTTCCCTGGGGCGAGCCGATTGGCCTTGGAGTTTGAAGGCGGGAGGCGAAGCCAGCGGGAGAGGGGCGGAGACCTGACAGGCGTGGTCCGCTTGCCGGAACACAACCGGAGATTATGCCGGAATATTGGCGAGCCCGCTGGGATTCGAACCCAGGACCCCGTGATTAAAAGTCACGTGCTCTAACCGGCTGAGCTACGGGCTCGCTTGAGGCGGACATGTAGGCCAAGCCGGGGGTGTATTCCAAGCGCCAATTTGCCCGGCCGTGGATGAGCGTGCTGTTGACCCTTGCGGGCGGGTCCGGTTTGCTGTCCCGACGCCCCGATTCAGCGCCTCTGGCGCCCCTGGCAGATGGCATGCAAGCCGGCGGCGCAGGGGGGGAATCGCCCGCATTCCGGAGTTTTTTTGATGCCCATCGTCAATCGTTTGGCCGATTTTCAGCCGGAGGTCGCGGCCTGGCGTCAGGATTTGCACGCCCATCCGGAGCTCGGCTTCGAGGTGCATCGGACTGCGGGCCTGGTCCGCGAGCGGCTCACCGCCTTCGGCTGTGACGAGGTCGTGGCCGGAATCGGACGCACCGGCGTCGTGGGCGTGATCCGAGGCCGCAAGGGCCCGGGCCGGACCATCGGCCTGCGGGCCGACATGGATGCGCTACCGATCCTCGAGGCGGTCGAGCGCCCGTATCAGTCGACCGTGCCCGGCTCGATGCATGCCTGCGGCCATGACGGCCACACGGCGATGCTGCTCGGCGCCGCGCGCTATCTGGCCGAGACCCGCAATTTCGCGGGGACGGCGGTCGTGATCTTCCAGCCGGCGGAGGAGGGCGGCGGCGGCGGCCGTGAGATGGTGGACGACGGTTTGATGGACCGCTTCGGGATCGAGGAGGTCTACGGCATGCATAATTTCCCCGGCCTGCCGGTCGGGCAATTCGCGATCCGTTCGGGGCCGATGCTCGCCGCCGCCGACAAGATCCGGATCGATATCGAGGGCAAGGGCGGACATGCCGCGCGGCCCCATGCTTGCGTGGATACGGTTCTCGTCGCCACGCAGATCATCAATGCCGTGCAGTCAATCGTGTCACGCTCGGTCGATCCGCTGGAATCGGCGGTGATCTCGATCACGATGATGGAGGCAGGCAACACGGACAATGTCATCCCGCAGTCGGCCGTCCTGCGCGGCACCGTGCGAACCCTGTCTGCGCAGGTGCAGGATCTCGTGGAGCGCCGGTTGCGCGAGGTCGTGGAGGGGATTGCGAACGCCTTCGGCGCCCGTGCCACGCTGACCTATCAGCGCAGCTATCCGGTGATGGTCAATCACGACGGGCCGACCGCATTCGCTGCGGGCGTCGCGGCGGATGTCGCGGGCCGGGAGCGTGTCAGCACGAGCATCGCGCCACTGATGTGGGCCGAGGATTTCTCGTTCATGCTGAACGCGCGCCCGGGGGCTTTCATCTTCGTCGGCAACGGCGACAGTGCGGACCTTCACCACCCGGCTTACGATTTCAACGACGAGGTCATTCCTGTCGGCATGTCGTATTGGGTGCGTCTGGCCGAGACCGCGCTTCAGTCTTGAGGTGACGAGGGCATTATTCCCTGGAGGGGCGGTGAAAACCGCTGGCCGTCCGGACCGGTGTCGAAGCGCGTCGCATAAAAAGAAAGCGGCTCATCGATCGGCGCGATGAGCCGCTCTCGATTCTTGTCGCGAAACGGCCAGGGCCGTTCGCTCGATGCTTTACGGCGTGCCGTTGGGATTGTGCTCGATCGGCTGCCGGTTCGACACCGTCACGGGCACCGGGACAGGTTCGGCCCTCGGGACCGGCCGGCGGGGCCGCAGCGCCGCCAGACGCGCATCGAGCCGCTGCCAAGTCGCGTATTCATTGAACCGGGACATCTCCAGCGTTGCCAGTAGCGCCGCCGCCATGAACGGCAACGACTGGATCACGAGCACGAGGGCAAACAGGTTGATCTCCTGCACCCGCTCGAAGTTCGTCCAGTAGAGCGCGCCGGCGCTGCCGATCAGCAGGGTGCCGATGACCAGCTCCCAGAACGCCGGGAAGTCCTCGCCGCGCTTGGCGGCGCCGCCCTTGGCCGTGACGACGAAGGGCAGGCGATCCTTGATCAGGCCCAGTGCCACGGCGCGCGCCACGGTCCATTGCACCGACATGGCGGCGAGCGCCGAGCCGATCATCTGTCCTGCCGGGATGTTCACGCGCAGGCGGTACAGCGCGGCGAAGTGAAGGATCGAGACGACGAAGGCCGCCATGATCGGGATCGTCAGGATCCTGTCGGGCACCGCGATGCCCAGGATTCCGACCACAGGCACCCAGATCAGGTTCATGATCGCCACCATGACGCCAAGGGTTTCCGCGCCCAGCCAGTTCAGCCAGCCCAGTGCGAACTCGCGCTTCTGCTCGCGCCGCAGATTGCTTTGGCCCGGCAGCAGGCGGTGGCCATGCTTGCGCATGATCTGGAAGCCGCCATAGGCCCAGCGATGCCGCTGGCGCTTGTAAGCAAGATAGGTGTCGGGCAGGAGGCCGTGGCCGTAGCGCTTGGTGGTGTAATGGGCGATATAGCCGCGCTCCAGGATCGCAAGGCCCAGGTCGGTGTCCTCGCAGATCGTGTCGCTCGACCAGCCGCCTGCGGCCTCCAGCGCCTCGCGCCGGATCAGGCACATCGTGCCATGCACGATGATGGCATTGACCTCGTTGCGCTGGACCATGCCGATGTCGAAGAACCCGGCGTACTCGCCGTTCATCGCCGTGTGCATCAGCGTGCGGCGGCCGTCGCGATGGTCCTGCGGGGCCTGGACGAGACCGACCTTGGGATCGGCGAACAGGGGCGCGAGATCCTTGAGCCAATCCGGCTGCACCACGTAATCGGCGTCAAGGACACCGATCACCTCGGCGTCGGGGGCGGTGTGTTCGAGCGCCAAGCGAAGCGCGCCGGCCTTGAAGCCCTCGATCTTGTCCTCGCGCAGGAACTTGAAGCGTTTGCCCAGCGCGCGGCAATGCTCCTCGATCGGCTGCCAGAGCGCCGGATCGGGCGTGTTGTTGATGATCACCAAGCATTCGAGGTTGGGATATTCGAGCCGGGCAACGGAATCCAGCGTCTGCTTCAGCATCTCCGGCGGCTCGTTATAGGCCGGAATGTGCAGCGATACCTTCGGGGCATGGCTATCGTCGGCGGACGGGACGATCGACGGCGCCTCAGTGAGGGCAAGACCGTTGATCAAGCGCCGTGGCTTGCGTCCGAAGGCGATGCCCGCGATCTCGTCGATCCGTGCGAGCGCGATCAGCACCAGCGGAATGAGCAACAGCATGGCGAAGCCGAAGGCGATGGCGGCGCCGGTGACGAAGTAATGGCTCGTCCAGAAGCCGAAGATATAAGCGAACCAAGCACCCACCATATGGGCGGCCGTGGTGAGCATCAGCGCCTGTGGAATCGAGACGGAGGATATGGCGAGCAGCAGGGAGAATAGAATGCCGAGCAGAACGGCAACGCCCGCGACCTTGGTGTAATAGGGATCGGTGATCGGGCCGGTCCACGGGAATTTCAGCTCGCGGCTGGCGTTGATGAAGCCCCAGTACGGGCCGACGCCACCTTCGAAGACCTTCCAGGGCTGGTCGTATCCCTCGATGATATTGTAGTCGATGCCGAGCGCCTCGGCGCGCGCGACGAACTCGCGCAGGACTTGCGCCTGTTCGATCCGTCCCGGATAGGCCGCCTGCCGGTTGTGGCCGCCGCTCGGCCAGCCGAACTCGGCGATGACGATCCGCTTGCCCGGATAGGCCTCGCGCAGGCGGTTGTAGATGTGAATGGCCTGATCGACCGCGCCTTGAGCGGAGATGCCCTCCCAGTAGGGCAGGATATGCGCGGCGATGTAGTCCACCTCCGAAACCAGTTCGGGATGATCCAGCCACGCGTGCCAGATTTCGCCGGTGGTTACCGGCAGGCCGGTCTCGCGCTTGACGCGGCGGATTTTCTCGATGAGGTCCGGGACCTCGAGGTCGGCGCGGTAGATCGTCTCGTTGCCGACCACGATGCTGGAGATGCCGCGTTCGGTTCGCGCCAGATCGACGACCGCTTCGAGTTCGCGCTCGTTGCGATCCTGGTTTCGATCCAACCAGGCGCCGACCGAAGTGCGAAGCCCGAATTCGGATGCGATCGATGGAATGAGCTCGGAGCCGCTGGTGGATGAATAGGTGCGAACGGTGCGGGTGAACGGCGCCAGCGCCGCCAGGTCCGCGCGGATCTGCTCGGTCGTCGTGGGGCTGCTGGAGTCGGGATGGGCCGAGCCGTCGAACGGCGTATATGAGACGCTCGGAAGCTGTCCGGTAAAATCCGGTGCGGACACCTCTCGCTGCGCGGAGACCCAGATCAGAGCATGGATGCCGGCGACGAGCGCACCAACAGCAATAATCGTTCGCATCCGCATCGATTACCGAACCGCTTCAAGTGTTGGAGATTGGATCCCGTGCCATGACGGCGGGTCCGTTTGGGCGTCGCCAGCAACACAACGTATCGAGATCGTCGCCTGCCGCCGGGGAGCCATTAAACCCAACACAATGGCGGCTTGAAGGCGCGCTTAATCGGATAGCAAACGCTTATTGTTTGCCTTCGGTTCCGGCATTGTCCGGCTGTTTTTCAGGCTGAGCGGGTTTTTCGGTCGGCGGCGTCGCCGGTGGTGTCGTGGGCGGTGCCGCGGGTGGCGTTGCGGCGGCAGGCGGTGCCGGTGGCTTCGCTGCGCCTTGAGGATCCAACCAGCAGGCGTGAACACGCGAATTCAAACTTGTGGGCGCATCCGGTTCTGCTTTCGGATCGATCGAGCCCTGCCGGATCACGCAGCGGAAGGCGGCCTGAACGTGACCGCTGGGGCATCCGAAACGATCGTAGAGGTCGAGGTGGCGAAAGGCCGTGGCGAGATCATCCCGCCAAAGCAGGCCCACCACGCGGCGGCCGATCCAGACACATTCAGGGTTGCCGCCCGGACCGCCGACCGCTTTTGCGGCTTCTTCAAACTGATCGATCTTGCGCTGGGCCTCCCTGGCGGCATCGGCGGCCGCCTTCTCCGCGTTCTTGGCATCCTGCGCCACGACCGGGGCGGCTCCGGCAACGATCGTCAGTGCGATAGCGGCAACGAAAGGCGTCGTTCGATGCAATTTGAAGGTCATGGATAAGCCATTTCTGTTTGATCGCACTGGGACCGACCGGCAGCGTGATGATTGGACTCTGAAATCGGACGGATTTGCGGCATGTCGGCGCGATTATTATCAGCGTTCATCGGTCGCGCTCCAAATTTCGTATATGCGGCTATAGCTTGGCTGGATTGCGCAACGATGGTGTTGAAGCCGGGATTGCGGCGAGACTGCGATCATCCTCGGGCGCCTTGGCAGGACAAGCCAAAGCGTCTAATCGAACCAACGAACTGATCGGGCGCCGGATGCACAGACCTGTTGGTTTCTTTTTGGCCGTGGCGGTGTTGGTCGTTGCGGCATGGTGGTGGCTTGGCTCGGCCGTTTCGATGCCGCCGTCACCTCTGCAGGCCGGTGAGAAGCTCAATTGCGTGTCCTATTCCCCCTATCGGGGATGGCAGACGCCTCTCAACAGATCGCAGCGGATGGAGTCTTGGCAGATCGATGAGGATCTCGCGCTGCTGTCCAAGGTTTCCGATTGCGTTCGCATCTATTCCGTCCAAGACGGTTGGGAGCAGGTGCCCGAGCTCGCCCGACGCCACGGACTGGACGTGCTGCTCGGTATCTGGGTATCGAACGAAGCGGAGCCGACACGCCGCCAGATCGAGGCTGGAATAGCTCTCGCCAACCAATATTCCGATATCGTGCGCGCCGTGATCGTCGGCAACGAGACGTTGCTTCGCCGGGAGGTGACCGCGGCGCATCTGGCTTCGTTGATCACCACCGTCAAAAAACAGGTGTCGGTGCCGGTCACTTATGCCGACGTCTGGGAGTTCTGGTTGCAGAATCCCGAACTGGCCAAGGTTACGGATTTCGTGACGATTCATATCCTCCCGTATTGGGAGGACCACCCGATCCCGGCGAGCACCTCGGGCGCGCATATTTCGTCGATCCGCCAGCGTGTGGCCGAAACATTTCCCGGCAAGGAGGTGCTGATCGGCGAAGTGGGCTGGCCGAGCGCCGGTCGCATGCGCTGGGGGGCTTTGCCGTCGCGCTCCAATCAGGCGCAGGTGTTGCACGAGGTGCTGCATCGTTCGAAGGCTGAGGGCTTCGATGTCAACATCATCGAGGCGTTCGACCAGCCATGGAAACGGATTCTGGAGGGCACGGTCGGCGGGCACTGGGGTTTGCTGACCGATCCGCCGCGCGAGGCAAAGTTTGCTTGGGGGCAGCCGGTCTCCAACCATCCCTTTTGGATCTGGCAGGCGCTGGGCGGCATCGTGCTCGCCGCCGGCGTGTTCGGAGCCGCGCTGGCGACCACGCATCGCCGCGAGGCCGTTGGGCCGGAGTCCGTTATCGAGTCCGAGCCTGACAACGGCCCTCGGAACGGCACCTGGCTCGCCATCTCTGCTGTCGCGGCCGTCTCCGGCGTCCTGATCGGTTATACCGTGGAGGCGGCGCTGTTCGAGAGCCTGGGTCT
>Ga0180217_1003145_pt1 | contig 14214 bp, 11 predicted proteins | sample eDN3rd37CBELigOP_FD_128521 | JGI IMG/M metagenome (GOLD analysis project Ga0180217, IMG submission 128521) | Enriched Organic Plus compost microbial communities from Emeryville, California, USA - eDNA 3rd pass 37_C BE-Lig OP (version 2) (version 2) ... | reverse complement strand
AGCTTGGATTGAACGACCGTCGGCTTCGGGGGTCAAGCCGTGCGGGGACCTCGCCGCGTCCAGGGTATTGGCGCCGGGAGCGGGCCGCCGGAACAGCATCTGCCGGAAAGCCGCACCGGGCGGTGCGAGAGGGGGCCGGCAGGTCACGGTCCCGTTCAGCGGCTGCGATTTCCTGCCGATGCTGCAGGACCGAGGCGTCGCGGTCGCCGCGATGATCGGGATGGGGCAGCTTCGGACAGCCGGATCCGCCTCCATCGCATCCATTCGCCGCCCGTGGCATCCTCGCAGCAGAATCGTCCCGCCACCGTGGCGTCGTCGCATGGATCGGCTGTCGGTGCCGGGACCACCACGACGGGCTCAAACCAACGAATGCAGGAGGAAACGATGCTTTGGGACCGCTGGATCGTCCCGCGGGCGGGGGGACCCGTCTTCCGGGCGCTATGGGCAGGGCTGCTGCTATTGGCGCTCGGGTCAGCCGCTGCGCCGCGCCCAGGCAGGGCAGCCGATCCGCCCTGGCCTGCACATCCGATCAGCATGATCGTCGCCTATCCGCCCGGCGCGATCACCGACACGGTCGGCCGACGGATTGCCGAGCGGCTAGGCGCCGCCCTCGGCACGACGGTGGTGGTGGAAAACAGGGCCGGGGCCGGTGGCAATGTCGCCGCTGCCTTCGTCGCCCGGGCGCCAGCGGACGGCCACACGCTGTTGTTCACCTCATACGGGAATCTCATCATCGCCGCCGCTGCCGACCTGCAGGTGGGCTTCCACCCCTGGCGGGACCTGACGCCTGTCAGCATGGTGGGGCCGATGACGGTGGTAATGCTGGTGCGCCCCGACCAACCCTTCGGCACCCTCCAGGATTTCGTGCGATACGCCAGTACGCACCCGGGACAGGTGAACTTCGCCAGCGTAGGAGCTGGCAGCTCCTATCACCTGCTCATCGAACAGATGATGGCCTATGGGCAGCTCAGGATGATCCATGTGCCCTACCGTGGTGGCGCCGCTGCCATGACCGATTTCCTCGGCGGGCGGGTCGACGCGACCCTGGCAACCTGGCTCTTCGCCAAGCCCTATGTCACGGATGGCAGGGCGCGCGCCATCGCGGTGGCGAATGGCGAGCGTTCCCCCGTGGTGCCGGACCTTCCGACGGTAAATGAAATCATACCGGGTGCCCGGCTCACCGACGGGTTGGCGATCCTTGCGCCGGCCGGGACGCCTGCCAGGGTCATCTCCCGGCTGAACACCGCGTTGCGCGAGATCATCGAAACGCCGGCGATGCGCGATTGGCTGACCCAGGAGGGTGTGACGCCCAGGCCTGGCACGCCGGAGCAGTTCACGGCGGAGATGCTTCCCGTGACCGAGGAGCTGCGCAAGCTGCTGCAGCAGGCGCACATCCAACTGGAGTAGCCCCGCACCGCGACGGTGCGCGCTGCGGATGCGAATCCGCCAGAGCCTTGGCCCGGAAGATCAAGGCCCTCTTTGCCGGTCCTGGCAGGCGTTGTCCGCGACGAATGCGCAACAGCCTGAAGCGCGGAACATCATCGAATGCCAGGCACCTTCGTGCCGCCCCGGGGTGGACGTCCGCGCCCGGCATCTCCGCACCGGGGCAGCGCGTCGGTCAGGGCCGGCAGATCAACTTCCGAGCCCACCCGCGGCACCGACAGGAGACAGGCCGAAGCCCCGGCGCCCAGGTACAGGACTTGCCCGGTCCGCTCCGCCCGCCGGCCAGGCTGCGGCAGGGGGCGGGCGGAGATCCAGCCGCGGTGCTACGCCTCGCCGAAATGGACCCGGCGATAGGGGCGTGACACGATCTTGTCGTCCGTGTGGATGTCCCAGAGGCTCGCGCCATTGGCGGCCTGGTGCTCGTGGAACAGCCCACCGATGCGGCCGGGCTGGTTCACCGTGCTGCCGCGCACCCCGAAGCCCGTGGCGATGCCGGCGAGGTCCCCGCGGCCATGGATGACGAGCTGCGGGTCGATGCCATTGGCCCGGAACTTGTGGATCTCCGCGCCATAGCCGCCATCGTTGATGATCGCCATCAGCAGACGGATCCCCTGGCGGCGGATCGTCTCCAGCTCCTGGACGTGCATCAGCAGGCTGCCGTCGCCCTCGATCAGCAGCACCTTTCCGTCCTTGCGCGCCGCCGCCACGCCGATGGCCGCGGGCAGCCCGTTGCCGATCGCGCCGAAATCACTGACCACGTGATACCGCTCCGGCGGGCGACCGCGCATATGCGTGAGCGCAATGCCGAAATAATGGCCGCCACCGATCACGATGTCCCAGTCCTTCGGCACGATCGCGTCCAGTTCGAGGATCACCTTGCGCGGGTCCACCGTGCCAGGCTCGACGGGGAACTCCTTGCTGTCGGGCAGGTCCGCGGCGATCAGCCGCGCCATCTCCGCGTTGCGGAAGCCGGGGCGCGCGACGCCGCGCTGGCGCAGCCGCGCCGTGATGGCCTCCGCGGCGGCCTGCGCATCGGCACGGATGTGCAGGTCGGCAGTCCGCAGGCCCTGCCATAGCCCACGCGGGTTGATGTCGATCTGCACCGTGCGGGCGTTCGGGTAGAGATAGCCGCTCTCGGTCGTGTAGGCGCCGAGGCCGACGCCAACGCCGATGACGAGATCCGCCTCGGCGAAGCGCTCGCGCGCGAAGTCGCTGGAGAAGGCCCCGGCGATGTCGAGAGCGTAGGGGTTGCCCTCGAACATGCCCTTGGCCTGCAGGGAGGTCGCAAGCAGGGCACCGGTCGCTTCCGCCAGCGCCTCGATCGCGCCGCGCGCACCGGAGAGCTTCGCGCCGCGGCCGGCGATGATGACGGGCCGCTCCGCCTCCGCGATCATGCCGACCAGCCGATCCACGATCGCGGGATCGGGCAGCGGCCGCTGGGGCGCGGGCAACAGCTCGGCCGAGGGGGTGTAGTCGTCCATGTAAGGCCAGGCCTGCTTTTGCAGGTCCATCGGCACGCTCAGCACGACCGGCCGGCGCTCGAGCGCCGCCGTGTGGAAGGCCTCGCGCACGTTGTCGAGCGCGCGGTCGATGGTTCGCACGGGGATGTAGTGGGCACCGGTGGCAAGCGCCAACGGCGCCATGTCGATCTGCTGGATGTAGTAGGATGCCGCAATCGGCGAATCGCCCGCGAAGACCACGAGCGGCACGCCAGCGCGCGCGGCGATGGTCAGGGCGGTCATGATCTGCGTGAAGCCCGGCCCGCAAGTGGTGGAGGCAACGCCCACCTTGCCGGTCGCACGGGCATAGCCATCGGCCATCGCGACGGCGCAATGCTCGTGCCGCGCGTTGATCACCTGCATCCCCGGCAGGTGCGACATGGCCTCGGACCAGTACATGTTCGCGTCGCCCATCAGGGTGAACAGCACCTCGCAGCCTTCGGCAGCGAAGGCCCGGGCCAGCATGTCGGAGACCTTGAGAGTCGCCATGGTTAATTAGTTCCTTTGCGGAAGAGGCTGCGCAGCCAGGACAGGAAAGCCCGCCACAGCATGCGGCCGGCGCTCAGTTCCGGCGCTGCTGTCGGTGGTTGGGACGGTGGCGCCTGGGCGGGTGCGGGTGCGGGTGCCGGCGCCACCGACGCCGGATCCGGCGATGCCACGCCGGACTCGGGGGCCGCGATGCGCCGCTCGGTGACCAGCTTGGCCATGTTGCCTGAGAACTCGGCGAGCAGAGCGCGCGCCACATGGACGCCGCCGGCATTGGCGAAGGTCTCGAGCGGCCCGCTCACCGTGAAGCGCCCGTCCACCGTCAGCAACGTCTCCTCGCCTTCCGCCACGGCGACGACCGTCCCGGAGGAGAGGGCGCGCGACGCGCCGCGCTGGTCAATGCCGCGCCCTTCGATCGTGCAGCGATGCGCCTCGTGGTCGAAGTCGAGCGTCGCCTCGCCGCGAAAGGTCGCCACAGTGGGCCCGAAGCGGACGCGTACGGAGCCGCGCCAGATGCCGTCACCCCTGTCTGGCGCCAGTTCCGCGCCGGGGATGCAGGCCGCCACCGAGGCAGGGTCGCCGAGGAGGGGCCACACCTCCGACAAGGGTGCGGGAATGCGCGTTCGTTCCGAGAGTTCTGGCATCGCGGCTCCAGGACGGGGATTGCCGGCGGACAGCCTGCGCATCCTGGCAACAATGCGCAAGATGCACCACGGCCTGGGGCGGCACCTGCATGACCGGATCCTCGCGGAACCAGCTCCGCGCCCATGGCGGCGACGGAGGGCTGTGTCGCTGCCGCCAGCGGAGAACGACGGCACCGCAAGGCATGCGCCCCGAACCGCGAGGGGCATGCGGTCCGGGACCGTGTCTCCCGGGTCTCGCGCAGGCATGCCATGGCTCTCGCGTGTTGTATCCGTCGCGGCACGGACTGCCAGGCCGAGAAGGAACGATTCCCGCGGCCCGCTCAGCACAGCGGACATCTTTCCGAAACGGAGTCAGCCCGGCGGTGGAGATTCTGGAGGAATCAATGCGCCGCGCATGGCCAAGCTGGCATGCGCAAGCACGATGCCGGACGTGACGGCCGACACCATGCCGAACTCGCGCGGCTTGCGTCCAGGGCGCTGTCGGGCGTGGTCACATGGGCCGGCAGACGGTGTCGGACTCCCAGTGGCGCATCCTGGGCAATGGACATCGCCCGATGGCAACAGGTGAGCCGCATTGCGCCGCGCCTGCGAAGGGGCGCCAAACGGCCGAAGCGGCGATTGCTGCCGAAGCCCTCAACCCGATGTCCGAGCGCGGGCGCCCGGAAAAGGTCCGCATCGGTGAAAGACCCTATGGCGCATATCCTTCCGTCCAAGCCGGACAACAGGAGCGCAGGATGCCGCTCCAGGGCAGTCCGGTTGGCAGCATGCGACGACCGATCTACTCTGCCTGCCGCACGGAGATCGGCGCGAGTTCCGCGGCAAGCCGACCCGCATCGAGATCGACCGAGGAGCGTCCCCCATGATTCATGTCATCGCCATCATCACCGCTAAGCCCGGCATGCGCGAGGCGATCCTGAAGGAGTTCCGCGCGAACATGCCGGCCGTCCATGCGGAGCAGGGCTGCATCGAATATGGCCCGGCGATTGACGCAGAGGGCATGGGCCGCTTCCAGACTCCCTTTGGCCCGGACACCTTCGTCGTCATCGAGAAGTGGGAAAGCCCGGAGGCGCTGAAGGCCCACGCCGCTGCGCCGCATATGGCCGCCTACGCGGCGAAGACCAAGGACATGATCGCCAGCCGCATCATCCACGTTCTCTCGCCGGCCGCGTGAGCGGCACGAAAGAGGCTGCGGAGAGTCCACTGCGCGCGTAGCGGGGACCGGAAGCAGGCCCCGCGACGCGCGGATGAGGCGTGAGCGGGTTTTCCCTGCTCGTTCTCGTGGAAGCCAACGACGGGCCGCGCAGGCGACCTAGGCCGCCGGCGCGACCGAGAGACCGCGCACCTTGTGGCGCTCGATGAAGGTGGCGACGAGGCCCGAGGCCTTCGCCTCCTCGACGAAGTCGCGCAGGAACGCCGCGCCGGCCTCGTTGCCGCGCGCCGTCCCGATGGCTTGCTGCACGGCGGTGAACTTCCCCTCCAGGATGCGGGAGCCCGGAAGAGCTTCCGCATCGGTCAGCAGGCGTGGGCGGAGACCGGCCAGGACCTCCAGCCCCTCCTCCACGAACCGCCGAAGGGCACCGTCGAGGCTGTCCGACCGCACCAGGGTCGCATGGCGGATGTTGCGCTCCAGCCAGAGATCATAGGCCGACCGGGCGGTGACCGAGATCCGCACCCCGGCTCGATCGACCTCAGCAATCGAGGCGATGGGTGAGCCGGCGGGCACCAGATAGGTCGCCTCAATCTCGCAATAGGCGGCGGTGAAGGCGATCTTCTCGGCGCGCTGCGGTTCCGCGCCGATCAGCCCGATGTCCCAGGCGCCGGTCCCAGCGGCATCCGCAAGTTCGCCCGGCCTGGCATAGGGCACGTAGCGGACCGGCACGCCGAGCCGGTCAGCGATCGCGCGCGCCATACTGGGCGACACGCCCTCGGGGTCGCCGGAGGGGCTGCGGCCGGTCACGAGCAGGAAATTACCCATGTTGATGCCGGCGCGCAGAACACCGGTGGGGGCTAGCTGGGTCAGGACATCTGGGGACATTCGTCGGATTCCGGTGCTGCGGGGAACAGGTGGCCAAACTTGGTACGCAGTTTTCCGGACCGATGGTCCTGACGCAAGCCATGGATCGAGGAAGAGATCTCGCCGCCACTCCTGGAACCGGCGGGTTTGGGCCGTTCACGGCTGTCGAGAACGGACCATGGTCGCCCGAGCAGCCGGTACGGTACCGCAGACGGGCGCATCAGCATTACAGCGGCACCGCATGGCGGCTGGTGCGTTCACCCTGTGTGACGGGGCGCGTGCGGATGGGTGATGCACCCTTCGGGGCTGTCCCTTGATGGTCTGCTGGGGCCCGAACGACGCAAGACGGGATGGATGCCCGCCGAGGCGGGCGGTTCCGGCCCATGGCGGCAGCAGGCGGTGCCTGGGCCATGGCCGCTGGAAGGCGGGTGCCGTGCCGGTTGTCGACGAGAGCGGCTCTCCCAGGCAGGGCAGGTCGAGCTGCGGCATGGCGCGACAGTAGACCGGCTCGGCGGGCAAGATCACCAACTGCCGGATTGGCGTGTCCGCTGCCCAAGTCTCGCGGCACGGCCCTGGCCTGATCGACCGCGGCCGAAGGCCTGGGCGGAGAACCCGACGCGGCGCAACCCGCTACGACCGCACCGCCGACAGCTTTCTCGGTTTCGCCACCCTATCCTCCATCCGGCTGGGGATCAGGTTTGTCCACGCAACCTAGCGCCGCCGTAGCTCTGCCTCACAGGTGAACAGTATCCGCTAAGCACGGATCAGCGGGCAGCCACCATCCTTCATCGGCCGAAAGGCCTCCTCGGCCGGCGTCGTAGCGAGGAGCTTGTAATAGTCCCATCCTCCCCGGCTCTCCTCGGGCTTCTTGACCTCAAACAGGAAGGAGGGGTGCAACTTGCGCCCATCCTCGCGGATGCGGCCAGCCCCGAAAGCATCATCTTCGGTCGGCATCACCTTCATCCGTGCCACAGCTGCCGCTCCGCTACGCTTCGCTTCAGCCACTCCGAGGTCGGCCACAGCCTTGAGATAGTGCAGGGTGCCAGCGTAGCAGCCGGCATGGCTCATGGCCGGGTGAATGCCTCCGGTCTTCGGCAGGACACGGCGAGTGAAGGCGCGCGTACGGTCGTTGAGGTCCCAGTAGAAGCTCTCGGTCAGCACCAGGCCCTGAGCGGCCTGGAGGCCAAGGGCATGGATGTCGGTGATGAACAGCAGCATGCCCGCAAGCTTCACCCCGCGCTGGGTGATGCCGAACTCAGCGGCCTGCTTCACGGTATTCACGGTGTCACTGCCTGCATTGCACAGGCCGATCACCTTGGCGCGGCTGTTCTGCGCCTGCAGGAGGAAGGACGCAAAATCGCTGGTCCCTGGGAAGGGATGCCGGACGCTCCCCAGGATCTTGCCCCCGGCCTCGCGAACGAAGGTCGAGGTCTCCTGCTCCAGCGAGTGGCCGAAGGCGTAGTCAGCGGTGATGAAGAACCAGGTGTCGCCACCCGCCCGGACGAGGGCCCCGCCGGTGGAGCGCGACAGCATGTAGTTGTCATAGGTCCAGTGGACCAGGACAGGGCTGCATTGTGCGCCGGTCAACTCGGTCGTGCCGGCGGTCGAATTGACATAGGCCCTGTCTTTGTCGCGGCAGATATTATTGACGGCAAGGGCAACGGCGCTGTTGCCTACATCCACGATCAGATCCACGCCGTCACGGTCGATCCATTGACGCGCGATATTGGAGCCGAGGTCCGGCTTGTTCTGATGGTCCGCAGTGAGAACCTCGACCTCGAAGCCACCATGCGCGCTCCGAAACTCTTCCACCGCCTGGCGCACGCAGGCCGCCGAGGTCGGTCCGCTCGCATCGCGATAGGGACCCGACATGTCGTTCAGCACACCGATCCTGATCACAGGCTGCTGCGCTCTGGCCAGGGCACCGGGCATCGCAGCGGCTACGGCGCTGGAAGCAAGCAGAGTGCGGCGGGTTAGAGGCATCGAAGCATGTCTCCCGTTCGGGCGTTCCGACCTGTCAGCAGGACTCTCCGGCATTGCGCCGGGTTGATGAAAGATACAGCGCTGCGGCCCGTATCCGATCGCAGCGCTTCTGGGATCACTGCACCGGAAGGCCAACTTCCCGGATGACGCGTCTATAGACCGTGTCCTGGTCCCGGATCATTACGGCGAAGCTTGCCGCAGGGGATGGATCGATCGAGAAGCCGAGTTCCGCTGCGCGATCCTTGATCTCCGAACGCTCCATGGCGCTGACGAAGACGGTGCTCAACATCTCCGTTCTCTCATGGGACATCCCCGCAGGGCCGACGATCCCGGCCCAGGGAACGATGCCGAGGTCGTTGATTCCCGCCTCCACGAATGTGGGCACCTCGGGGAGCAATGGGCTGCGCTGCGGCGACATGACCGCAAGGGCACGGATCTGGTTCTCCCGGACATAGGGAATGCCAAGGCTCGTCGCGACGATCGCCTGGACACGGTCCTGGATGAGGTCGGTCAGGGCCTCCGGCTCGCCCTTGTAGTTGATGCGCTCCATGCGCAGTCCGAACTGCCTCTGGATTTCCGAGAATGCCAGGAGGTTCGTGTTGTTGGCTGTGGCGTAATTGAACATGCCGGGGCGCTTCCGCACGGCCTCCACGAAGGATCGGACGTCCTTGCCGGGCATGCTGTTACTGGCAAAGAGGAAAAAGTTGTAGCGCCCGACCTCGGCGATCGGCGTGAAGTCCGCCAAGGGATCGTAGGGCGGCTCCCGCCGTATGTAGGGGAGGATCGAGAGGTTACCCGCGGTGGCGAAGAGCAGGCGGCAGCCGTCGGCGGCTGCCCGCTTGACGTCCATCGCGGCGATCTGCCCCTCGGCGCCTGGCTTGTTGTCGATCACCACAGGCCTGCCGATGCTCTCGCTGACCCTCTCACCGATCAGGCGCGCGATGGCGTCGGTGTTCGATCCGGCCGGGAAGGGCGCGACCATGGTGACCGTTCTGCAAGGAATTTGGGCCTCCGCCGGCACCATCATCCAAGCCAGGGCGATGGCGACGGACAGGCCGAGGCCGAACTTGACCATGGTACTCCTCCCGCAAGCGGCGCTGCGCCAGGTTATGTCCGCACATAATATTTAGTTCGGACAAAAGTCAACGCCGCCGCCTCTTCGGGCGTTCGGCATCCAGGTCAGGCCAGAGCGGCCGCAGCCAGTTCCCGGAGCCTGCCGCGCTGCACCTTCTCGCCGTTGGGTCCAGCCGCAATCGGGAAATCCTCGACCTTCAGGATGCGCACCGGCGCCTTGAAGGGCGCGAGCCGCTGGCGGCAATGCGCAATGAGTGCCGCCTCGTCGAACTCTGCCCCGCCACGTGGAATGACGAAGGCAACAGGGCGCATGGTCGAGCCCACCTGATGGCCGACCACCTGGCAGCGCTCGACCGAGGGATGGGATTCCAGAACGCCAGCGATCTCCTGCGGGCTGACCAGGAAGCCGCTCAGGCGCAGCGCATCGCCCATCCGTGAGAGGAAGGTGAAGCTGCCATCCTCATTGGTATGCCCGACGTCGCCCGTGCGCAGGAAGCCATCCTCGGTCATCGCACGTGCCGTGGCGGCTGAATCTCCCATATAGCCGAGCATGAGACTGGGGCTGTTGAACTCAAGCTCACCCGCCTCGCCATGGGGCAGCAGGGCGCCGGTCTCCGGATTCCGGGCGCGGACACGTGTCAGGCGATTGACGGGAAAGCCGCCGGCCCGGGCTCGAACCTCGGTGGGAGCATCCGAAGGCTGGCGTGAAAACATCGCCATCACCTCGCTCATGCCATAAATGCCGAAGACGCACATGCCGCGCGTCTGCGCCTGCCGGACGAAGGCCTCGAAGTCACCGTTGTAGGAGCCGGAGCCGACGGCCCGGAGCGCCGGGAAGGCTGGAGTCCCTGGAACCAGATCGAGAAGGCGCTGGAGCGCCTCATCGATCCCAGAGGTATGGGTGACATGGTGGCGAAGCATCGCCTCGGCAACACGCTCAGCATCGAAGGTGATGGGCAGGACCTGCGGCACGCCGGCGGCCAGGGCGGCAAGGGAGAGATTGAAACCGAGCACGCCGCAGAGCGGGTTCATGGTCAGGACCACCGACCCTTCGCCGCGGTAGCCGAACGCATCTGCGACATCCTCCGCATGCCGCACCACGGCCGCCTGCGAATGCAGCGCGAATTTCGGCAGGCTTGTCGTGCCCGAGGTAAGGAAGGTAACGAAGCCCGCCTCAGGCTCGGGCCTTGGTCCAGCCGGTGAGTCGTCCCGCCGAAGCTCGGCAAGGCGCATCACGCGCCGCTGGGGCAGAGGGCTCGGGCCCAGCTCGTCCTCGCCGACGACGACGATACTCTGCAAGGCGCCGAGATGGTCGGCAGGAATCTCGGAGAGGATGTCAAAGAACTGGATCTGTCTGAAGGTCGGGGACAGCACCAGCATCTTCGCGCCTGAGCGGGCGAGGATGTCCGCCATCTCGGTCTTGCGGAAGCGGCTGTTGCAAGAGATGACGATCGCCCCAAGCCTGGCACAGGCGAATGCGACCTCAAGCCAGGCGGGCCTATTGGGTAGCCAGATCGCAACACGGTCCCCCGGACCGACGCCGAGTGCGGCAAGCCCCGATGCCACCTGTTCGGTGCGCCGGGCGAGTTCTGCGAAGCTCACCACCTCGTCGTCGCCGATGATGGCTGTCCGCGGGCCGTGCCGGGATGCGAGCCTGTCCAGGAAGGTGGTGATCGTGTCCATCCGGGTGTCCTTGGCTTTTCTCCGTGACGACGAACTGCCGTCTGCCAGTGCTGGCGTTGATCGAGGGCCGGGCTAACCCGCATGCGCATGCGTGGTCGCGGCCTCGGGCCGTCTGCTCCTGTTCTGGGCCTCTCTCCTGCGCTCCGGGCCTGCCGCCCTCGGGTCCATGCCAGCGAGGTCGGCGGCCTACCGGCTGAGCGCTTGCCGAGCGGATATAGGGGCTTCCTCCACCTGGGCTGCGGCGCTCCAGGCTCGTCGATTTATGAGGACCTTCTATATGTGCAGACATATTCTGGCACGGATTGCAGTGTCAAATCGACCGGTCGACTGTGCGGTCGAACCCATGGCTGACCGGTACCGAATGGAAGGCGGATCCAGGTGGAAACACGTTATGCCTTTGTTGCACGCCGGCTCGCTGAGGGCATATCGGCCGGCGAGTACCCCGTAGGCACCGTGCTGCCGACCGAGTTCGAGCTTGCCGAGCAGTTCGGTGTCAGCCGCGCGACGGTGCGGTCGGCGCTGCGCGAGCTGCAGCAACTCGGCCTCGTATCGCGCCGCAGGAACACCGGAACCCGCGTGGAAGCAGCGCACCCCACATGGGAGGCAAGCGGCTATGCCCACAGCCTGCGCACAGTGGAAGATGTGTTGCAGTATGCTGCGGAGACGCGGCGATGCATTCAGGAGATCGCCAGCGAGATTGCCGATGACGAGTTGGCAGAGCGGCTCGGTTGCCGGCCGGGTCGCCGGTGGCTTCGGGTATCGAGTGTCCGGGTCGACACTGCGAAGGTCAGCGCACCGCCGATTTGCTGGACGGACGTATATGTGGACGCCACCTACACCGAGCTGGTCCGTGCCCAGGTCGCCCAGTTCAGCGGCGCCGTCGCCTGCCTGATCGAGGAGCGGACCGGGCGTGGCATCGCCGAGATCGTTCAGGTCATACGCTCCGTCGGTGTGCCACCGCGGACGGCTGACGCGCTCCGGGCCGAACCCAATTCGCATGCGCTGGAGATCACTCGCCGCTACCGGGATACCCGTGGCGACAGCTTCCTGATCTCGGTCAGCATCCATCCGGCAGGCCGCTTCGCCTATTCGATGCTGTTGCGGCGACAGAGCCCGGCGAGCCAGGCATCACCGGCTGCCTGATCCGGCCTCATGGCGACGGAGCGAGCCCGCACTCGCGCAGGATTTCCTCCGTATGCTCGCCGAGCATGGGTGGGGGGAGGCATGGCTGGTCATCGCGCTGCCCGTCGGTCCAGATCGGCCGACGGATCGCCGTCAGTCGACCCTGTACCGGGTGCTCAAGGTCGAAGAACGAGCCCAGATGCGCGACCTGCGGGTCAGCGGCCACTTCGGATACGTTGTAGACCGGCGCATAGGGGATATCGTGCTGCGCAAACCGGTCGAGCCAGTGGTCGCGGGGATGCGCGGCGAAGATTGGTGCGAGCTGCGCGTTCAAAGAGTCATAGTTGTCGATGCGCGCCGAGCGCGTGCTGTATCGCTCGTCCTCCGCCAGGTCCGGACGCCCGATGACTTCCAGGAATGCCATCCAGAATTTCTCGCGTGAGGACAGGTGCACCGCCAGCATGGCCCTGTCCGAGCAGGAGAAGACATAGGACTGAGACGTGCGCGCGCGCAGATAGGGATCGGAAACGAGACCCATCTGCGTCAGGTAGCCATAGGGGTCGGGAATGAAGGCGAGGGCGGATTCCAGCATGTTCACGTCGACCCGGCGCGCGCGCCCCGTTCGCTCACGCTCCATCAGCGCGGCCAGGATTCCGAAAGCCGCATACTGGCCTGTGGCGTTGTCGGCGATGGTTGGTCCGGCGATCCTCGGGGCCTCGGCATCGACAAGAAGACTGGAGAGACCGCTGAGCGCCTGGGCGACTGCATCATAGGCAGGTCGGTCCCGATAGGGGCCGCTGGGCCCGAAGCCGCTGATGGAGCAGTGGATAAGGCGCGGGTTGATCTCGGCAATACGCGTGGCATCGAAGCCTAGCCGTGCCAGGACGCCGGGACGGAAATTTTCCAGGAGGACGTCGGCCGTGCGCAATAGCGCTTCCAGCGCCGCTTTCCCGTCCGGCTGACGTAGATTCAGCACCACGCTGCGCTTGTTGCGGTTATAGGCACAGAAGTGCGGGCTGTATTGCCCACCACGGAAGCTGCGATAGGGGTCGCCGCCCTCCGGATTCTCCACCTTGATGACGCCGGCGCCCATATCCGCCAGCATCATGCCCGCCAAGGGCGCGGTGATCATCGTCGAGATCTCGATGACCCGGATACCTGAAAGCGCTCCTGTCATGGCGTTCTCTTAGCTTCCCATCCCTACGGATCCCGCTGCTGGCCAGCATTGACACCCCAGGCCAGCCATTTATGTTCGTACCTATCATATGTACGAACGAAATGGTAGCCCCATGGCAAGCACGGTCCTGGACTCTTTCATCTTCAAGGACATGTTCGGCGCCGAGGCGATGCGCGCCGTCTTTGCTGATGAGAGCCTGGTGCGCCGCTATCTCGAGGTCGAGGCGGCCCTCGCCCGCGTCGAGGGAAAGCTGGGCATCATCCCCATGAGCGCCGCAGAGCAGATCGATCAAGCTGCCCGCACGGTGCAACTCGATCTTCAGCGGCTCCGCGAGGAAACCGAGATCGTCGGCTATCCGATCCTTCCCCTCGTGCGCCAGCTCGCCGAAGCGGCGGGAGAGGCCGGCGGCTTCGTGCACTGGGGCGCCACGACCCAGGACATCATGGACACTGCGGTCGTGCTCCAGCTGCGGGACGCTCTGGACATCGTCGAACGCGATCTCGGTGCTATCGCTGCCCTGCTTGAGCGGCTGGCCCTGCGCTATCGCGATACGCCCATGGCGGGGCGGACACATCTGCAGCACGCACTGCCGGTGACCTTCGGCTACAAGGCAGCGATATGGCTGTCGATGATCGCACGCCACCAGCAGCGACTTGCCGAGCTGCGCCCGCGGCTGCTGGTCGGGTCCTTTTCCGGTGCTGCCGGCACCCTTGCTTCGCTTGGTGACCGCGGCCTCACGGTGCAGGCCGCCCTGTGCGAGGAATTGCAGCTTGGCCAGCCCGTGATCACCTGGCACGTGGCACGCGACGCGCTCGCCGAGGTGGTGCAATTGCTGGGCCTGGTCACCGGCTCCCTGGCGAAGATCGCTACCGACATCTCCCTGATGACCATGACCGAGCTTGGCGAGGTCGCTGAACCCTTCACGAAGAGCCGTGGCGCATCAAGCACGATGCCCCAGAAGCGCAACCCGATCTCCTGCGAGCTCATCCTGGCTTGCGCCAAAGCAGTGCGACAGCAGACCGCGCTGATGCTGGACGCCATGGTGCAGGACTTCGAGCGCGCGACCGGCCCCTGGCACCTGGAATGGCT
>Ga0180217_1003144_pt1 | contig 14219 bp, 11 predicted proteins | sample eDN3rd37CBELigOP_FD_128521 | JGI IMG/M metagenome (GOLD analysis project Ga0180217, IMG submission 128521) | Enriched Organic Plus compost microbial communities from Emeryville, California, USA - eDNA 3rd pass 37_C BE-Lig OP (version 2) (version 2) ... | reverse complement strand
CCGCGGTTTTTTGGTTCCCCCCCCCCCCTCCCGGGGGTTGCCTTTTGTGGGGGGGGGGGGGGGGGGGGGGGGGGGGGGGGGGGGGGCGGTGCGGATGCTAAGGCGAACGCGGCGCGCGCACAAGCGCCGGCGGCATCTGGAAATCGGGCAGTGTTCGGCTCCGCGCCGCTCTACATCCCCGCCCGGCTTCGCTCCATCGCCGCCAACTCGACCTCCGCCGCGATGTACCCGAACGCCGGCCAGTTCCCCCCCTCGATCACCGTTCTGTAGCACGTCTCGGCGCTGGCGCGATCCCCCGCCAGCAGCAGGTAGTGTCCCACGCCCGCCAGCACGGTCGCCCGATCGAGCGTTCCCCCCGGCGGCGACCGCATCGCCGCCCGCACGGCCGGCTCGCCCTCCTTGTACATCAGCGTCAGCGCGTGGTACGCGTGGTTCTCGATGATGTCCATCCCCTCGCGCACGACCTCCAGCGTCTGCCGCGCCTCCCGGTCCCGTCCCAGCCTCCGCAGCGTCAGGTACTTCCAGTACGCCACCGCGACGATGTTGTCATCGAGCCCGCGCGTGTGTCCTTCCGCTTTCGTCCACGCTTCCAGCGCCCCCTCGAAGTTGTGCTGGTAGTACCGCGCCAGCGCCAGGTGGTAGTACACATTGAACCCCGTTGTCGTCAGCGGGATGTTCCGCGCGTTGGGCTGCCCGTCCGGCTCCACCTCCGCCCCCAGTTCGGGCCGCTGCTCGATCAGCCGCGCCGCCCGCGCCAGGTCCGCCTCCGCCTCGGCGAACCTGCGCAGCGAGATGAGCCGGTGTCCCCGGTGCCGCAGGAACCGCGGGTCGTGCGGGTATTGCGCCACCCCCTCCCCGAACACCTCCACCGCCGCCCTCATCCCCCACAGGTACGCGTGCCGTCTGCCGACCCAGATCAGCGCGTCCGGATCATCCGGCCGCGATCGCTGCTCCTCCAACGCTTGGGCGAGTTCCCGTTCCGCGGCCGGATCCGCCCCCCGAGGTATCGCCGCCAGCGGCCGCCCGATCAGCGACGTCCCCTGTGGCGGCGCCCCAGGCGGCTGCGTTGTCTCCAGACGCACAGCCGGTCTCGATGAACAGCCGGCGGCCAGCAGCACCAGAACCGTCGTGCTCGCACGCAGCGGTTCGCACCAACCCACATGCCTTTGCACGCTACCCACGCCGTCGGCCTCCACAAGACAGCGCGGCAAGTCTACCGCACCCCGCACACAACCACACGGTGGGATGCCGCCGCGCGCATCAGGCGACCGGACACTCCGGCAGTGCACGCCAGCAGATCCACAGGTATGCTGCCCATGGCAAAGCACGCCAATGGAGGGGGGGCGGGCCCAGGTCGGAGGACGGCCACAATGGCGAGGTGCGCAAACTGCGGGACAACCATCCTGTTCGGCGGCATCAAGTCGTCGCACGGGCGCTACTGCAACCAGCGCTGCGCCCAGGCGGGCGCCATCACCGCCGCGGCGGGGCACATTCCTCCCGAGATCGTCGAGGAGCAGGCCGTCCAACTCCACGCCGGTCCCTGCCCCCGCTGCGGCAGGCCGGGGCCGGTGGACATGCACACTGCGTACTTCGTCTGGTCCTTCATCGTGCTGACCGGCTGGCACAACGTCCCCGCTGTCTCGTGCCGCCGCTGCGCCCGCAAGCGTCAGTTGGGGAGCATGTTCGGCTCCGCCGTTCTCGGCTGGTGGGGCCTTCCCTGGGGCCTTGTGATGACCCCCGTCCAGATCACCCGCAACCTGATCGGCATGTTCGGCGGGCCAGACCCCTCGCGTCCCTCCGACAACCTCCGCCGCCTCGTCCGCACCATGCTCGGGGCCCAGGTCCTCGCCGCCATGGCCGCGGAGCAGGAGCGGCAGGCCGGGGCCCAGCCCGCTCACGCCCACGCCTCCGGGGGCTAGCATCGTCTCCAGGTTGGAGAGACCGATGTCCGAGCCCCTGACCCCCGATCGTCTCAGCCTCCTCCGCGCCCTCGCCTCCCAGTACCCGACGGCCGACGCCGCCATCGCCGAGGCCGCGGGCCTCCGCGCCCGCCTCTCGCTCCCGGCGGGCGTCGTCCATGTCATCTCCGACGTCCACGGCGAGGACGCCAAACTCCGCCACGTCATCAACAACGCCTCCGGCGCCCTCCGCACGCTCGTCGAGGAGATCCTCGGCTCCCGCCTGAGCCCCGAGGAGCGCACCCGCTTCCTCGCCATCCTCTACTACCCCCGCGAAGCCATCGCGAGGTTCGCCGCCGAGATCGTCGCCTCCGGCCGCCGCGTCGAGTGGGTCTACCAGACGCTCACCCTCCAGTTCGAGATCGTCCGCGCCCTCCGCAAGATCTACCGGCGCGATGTCTACGAGCGCCTCGTTCCCGCCGCCTACCGCGAGTTGTTCCTCGAACTGGGCTCCGCCCTCCGCCCCGACTACATCAAGGAGATGATCGCCGGCCTCGCGGCCTACGACCGCGACTGGGGCGCCGTCCGCGCCGCCGCGAGGCTCATCCGCAACCTCTCCATCAGCGAACTGCTCGTCGCCGGCGACCTCGGCGACCGTGGTCCGCGCATCGACCGCGTCATCGAGACGCTGATGCGCCAGCCCCGCGTCCGCCTGCTGTGGGGCAACCACGACATGATCTGGATCGGCGCGATGCTCGGCCACGAGCCGTGCCTGCTGACCACGCTGCGCTTCAGCGCCCGCTACCGCCGCGCGGCCCAACTCGAAGAGGGCTACGGCATCCTCACCACCCCCCTCGAAGCCCTCGTCCGCGAGGTCTACGCCGACGACCCCGCCGAGCGCTTCATCCCCAAGGGTTGGGGCCACCGCGACATGCGCACCGTCGCCCGCATGCAGAAGGCCCTGGCCATCATGCAGTTCAAGGCCGAGGGCCAGATGCTCGCCCGCCGCCCGGAGTGGGGCCTGGAGCACCGCCGACTCCTCCACCGCATCGACTTCGCCAAGGGCACCGTCACCATCAACGGCGTCGAGCACGAACTGCTCGACAAGCACCTGCCCACCATCGACCCCAAGGACCCCTACGCCTATTCCCCGCAGGAGCGCGAGTGCCTCGACCGCATCAAGGAGTCCTTCGTCAACTCCATCCGCCTGCGCAACCACATGGAGTGGGTCGTCCGCCAGGGCGGCATGTGGACCCGCTACGACGACGTCCTCATCTTCCACGCCTGCGTCCCGGTGGACGCCGAGGGCAACCCGCTCTCGCTCAACGTCGATGGCCGCGAGGTCGCCGGCCGCGAACTGATGGACGCCCTGGGCTCGGTGGTCCGCCGCGCGGTCCGCAAACGCTGGTACGGCCTTGACGAGGACGCCGACTGGCTCTGGTACCTCTGGGGCGGCCCCCGCTCGCCGCTGTTCGGCAAGGACAAACTCGCCACCTTCGAAACCTACTTCGTCGCCGACAAGGCCGCGCACAAGGAGGAGAAGAACCCCTACTTCGAACTCATCCACGACCCCGACTTCGTCCGCCGCATCGGCCGCCTCTTCGGCTGCTCGGACGACGTCCTGATCGTCAACGGCCACGTCCCCGTCAAGGTCGAGAAGGGCGAGCAGCCGGTCAAGCGCGGCGGCAACGCCGTCACCATCGACGGCGCCTTCAGCGAGGCCTACGGCGACCGCGGCTACACGCTCGTCATCCGCCCCGACCGCATCGACCTCGCCGAGCACTCCAAGTTCTCGTCCGTCGCCGCCGTCATCGAATCCGGCGACGACATCGTCCCCAAGGTCACCACGATCCGCGAGTTCCCCGCCCCGCGAACCGTCGGCCAGACGCAGGAAGGCGCGGAGATCCGCCGCCGCATCGCGGAACTCGATGCGCTCGTCAAGGCCTACCAGGAAGGCATCGTCCGCGAGCGAGCCTGAACCGGGGCATGGGTTTTCAGCCTATGTCTCCCTCTCCTGTCCTCCCCCAAGATTGCTGCTACATCCGCGTCAGCACCGTCTCCAGGTACGCGCTCGGCATCGCCACCGGCGGCCCGTGCAGCCCCCTGTTACGGTCGTGCTGACGCGCCAGCGCCACCAGCGCCTGCCGCAACTCCTCCTGCCCCGCCGCATCCAGCGCCGCAAACCCTCGGATCATCGGCCCGAAGTTGGTCTTGAAGAACTCGACGTGCTCCTCCGCCGACGGCGCCCTGAGCACCGCCATCCGCTCGACGCTCCCATCGATCGTCGCCAGCCCCGAGAACAGTTCGCGAAGGTGCGACTCGTCCCCCCACAGCACCGGCGGCTGGACCCCCGGCGACGGCGGAACCCTCGACACGATCGTCTTGAACATCTGTCCCGCGTACCCATTCGGCGTCCAACTCGCCAGCGCGATCCGCCCGCCCCGCCGGCACACCCGCGCCATCTCCGCCGCCGCGCGCCGGTGGTCCGGCGCGAACATCACGCCGAAGACCGAGATGACCGCGTCGAACTCCCCGTCCGCAAACGGCAGGTTCTCCGCGTCCCCCTTGACGAACTCGACCTCCAGCCGCTCCACGGCCGCCCGGCGCCGCCTCTGCTCCAGCAGCGCAGGCACAAAGTCGAGTCCGATGACCCGGCACCCCCGCCGCGCCGCCGCGAGCGCCGCATTCCCCGTCCCCGTCGCCACGTCCAGCACCCGCCACGTCGCCTGCAGGTCCGCCGACTCGCACAACTGCTCCGCCACCAGCACGATCCTCGTGGCGACGATGCCGTAATCGCCCGTCGCCCAGGTCTCGCGGCGGTTGGCGGCTGTCGGGCTCGTCGGTTGCGCGGCCAAATGCGAACGCTCCGCGGTCATTGTGGCCGCGGAACGTTCGCGATGTCAACCAGCCGACCCGAACCTGGGGGAGCCCCGAGTGCCGACGCTCCGCATCAGTGCGCGAGGTTCGCCCACGGGTTCGTCACCGCGAAACTCCCGCCCGGCGACGAATGCAGTTGCCCCACGTTGTTCCCCGCCGACGCGACGATGTGCCCGCCCGCGTGCGTGCTTAGCACGTTGCGCATGATCATGTTCCCGCCCGATTCCGCGCGAATCCCCACGTCGTTGTCGCTCAGCGTGTTCCCGTCCACGTGCGACCGCGTACCCGTCAGGCGGATGCCCGCGCCATCGGTCACGCTGATGCCGTTGGCACGGCTGTGGTTCCCGATCACGCGCGAGTGCGACGACACCTCGATCCCGTCCCCGCCGTTGTTCAGCGCGACGCAGTCGCGGATCGTCGTTCCCAGGTTGGTGAACACGAAGCCGTCCCCGCCGTTCGAGTACGCCTTGCACTCCGAGACGTCGGTCATCCCCGTCTGAGCGCGGAACCCGTCGGTGGAGTTCTGCGCGGCCGAGCACCCCCTCACCCTGCACGCCGTGCCGCCCAGGAGGAACCCGGCGTCGCCGTTGGACATCGCCACGCAATCGATGAACGTGCCCGCGGGGCCGCCGGCGCTGAACCCGCTCTTCCCGTTGAGCGACGCGGTGCACCGCTCTACCACGGCCGCGATGCCGCCCACGCGGACCCCGTACCAGCCGCACCCCGTGACGCACACATCCGAGATCCTCACGTTCGCCGACGCGACCGACAGGTTGATCCCGTCCCCCTGGAAGCCCGCGATCATCCCGTTGCGGATCCAGACGCCGCTCTGAACCGACTCCATCCGGATGCCGTCCAGCAGGGGTGTCGGCGTGCCGCCCGGCCCGCGAAGCGTGAAGCCGTTGAGGTCGATCGTCACGTCGGAGGCCGAGATCCGGATCGCCGTGTTCGCCGACGGCATCGTGATGTTCTCGACGAGGTAGTAACTCCCCGGCTGCGTGATGACCAGCGGGATGTCCGCCGCCCGGATCGGCCGCCGCGGTTCCACTTGGTCAAGGGTCTTCATGCTCGACCCGACAGGCCCCGACGGCGGCGTGAGCGGACCCGCAAGGGCAGATCCGGCGACAATGACGGCGGCGACGGCGGCAAGCAGGCGGCGGATGCTGTGCATGGCTTGGCTCCGGGTTACCCCCCGCCTGCCCAATGCGACAGCATCCGTTCCGCCGGCTAACCGCCGTCGCGGTCCCGCCAAAGCCCGCCCGCTCTCCTCCGCCGACCGCTCAGTCGCGGTCGTCCTCGGGCCAGTCCATCCCCTCTTCCGGGTCCACCCATTCCTTCGCGGCGGCCCCGTACTCCGCCCACGCCTCGCGCGCGGCCTCCAGCGCCGCCTCGCCGGCGCCGCGGCGTTCCATGTACGTGATCAGGTCCGGCTCCTTCGACACCGTGCGAGGGAACAGCCCGTCCTGCCACGCGTCGATCGCAAAATCGCCCACGCGGTCGCCGCGGCCGCGCTGATCCGAGAGCCAGTCGAAGAAACTCCGACGCTGGGGTGTCTTGGACATCGCTGCTACCTCCCTCGGGCGGCGGCCCTTTCGTCCCACCGCCCTGTGGAACCCTATGGCCTTCACGCTGGTCCGGTTCTAAAGAACAGACGGCCGACCTCGTCGGTCGGCCGTCCGCATGTTTCGTGTCGTCACGCCGCCAGCCGCGGCGTCGCTCGCAGGCTCACAGGTTTCCGCGCCGCGCCTGCTCCAGTTCCAGCGCCTCGAACAGCGCCTTGAAGTTCCCCTTCCCGAAACTCTGGCTGCCGCGGCGGCAGATGATCTCGAAGAACAGCGTCGGCCGGTCCTGCAGGGGCTTGGTGAACAGTTGCAGCAGGTACCCCTCGTCGTCCGCGTCCACCAGGATCCCCAGTTCGCGGATCTTCTGGTGGTCCTCCTTGACGGGCGAATGCCCGTGGCTGGTCAGCATCGCGTTGACGCGGTCCCAGACCTTCTCGTAGTACGCATCCGGGATCGTCAGGAACTCCACGCCGCGCCGGCGCAGTTCCGTGATCGAGTGCAGTTCGTCGTCGGTCCGCAACGCCAGGTGCTGCACGCCCGGGACGTTGTCGTGCCAGTCCAGGTACTCCTGCACCTGGCTCTTCTTCTTGCCGGCGGCGGGCTCGTTGATCGGCATCTTGATCAGGTTGTTGCCGCTGGCCATCACCTTGGACATCAGCGCCGAGTACTCCGTCGAGATGTCCTTGTCGTCGAAGTGCTTGAACATCGAGAACTCGAGCACGTTCTCGTAGAACGCGACCCAGTGGTTCATCTTGCCTTCTTCGACGTTGCCGACCAGGTGATCGACGTACTTCAGGCCGCACGGGTTCTGCCGGTTGTAGTCGTTGACCGGCAGGCCCTCGATCTTCCGGTACCCCGGCGCGAAGAGCCCGCCCTTCTTGACGTTCACCAGGTCGTAGGCGCCCTTCCTCGACACGAACGTGTGGATGCACCGCCCGTACGTCTTGATCGCGGCGTACGTGACCGACCCCGAGGCGTCGCTGACCGTCCGCGGCTCGTACGCGCTGGTGCCGCCGTTCTTCAGCGCCTGCTCGTACGCCTTCTCGGCGTCGAACACCGTGAACGCCACGTCCTTCACCCCGTCCCCGTACAGCATCACCTCGCGGCTGGCCGGATGGTCCTTCGTCAGCCCGCTGGTGAGGACGAACCGGATGTTCCCCTGCGTCACCAGCCAGTTCGCCTCCTCGCGCGAGCCCGTCGTCAGGTCCTGAAGCTGCTCAATCTGGAACCCAAAGGCGAACGCGTAGAAGTAGGCCGCCTGCTTGGCGTTCCCGACATAAAACCGAACGTGATCCACGTCGATCAGTTGGAGCGGATCCGTCGCGGAACCGGGAGCGGCGGCGGGGTGGGTGGCGGCAGTCGTCATTTCGGCGGACCTCCGTGTGCACAAGCGGCACCAAAGCAGGCAATCTCGGACGGCCGGCAGTCACCGACCGTCTCCCTGAGTCTAGTGCCGTTCCGGCCGTCCGGCCGGTGCGACCCGACCGGTTCCCTCCCTTACCCGAACCCCTGAGGCAATCGAGGGTCCGGATAAGTTGCATTCGGACGTCGTCAGGAATTGGTGCTCTCGGGTTGTCCAAGCCGATAATGCTCTGATAAAGTTCATTTGCCCTCGTGTGTGGAGCCGCGGTGGAATGGGGGGGGGGTCGTTGGTGGACAAAGCCGCGGGATTCAGATCTGATGTGTTCGCCCCTGGCTCCGGCCGCCGTGCGCAGTCTCTGCACACGCCCGACCGATGCCCGGACGCTCGTTGAATGATCGACCTGACCGATCGGCCGCGTCTCGGCCACTACATCCTGACCCGGGCGCTCCCGCCCTCCTCCCTCGCAGCGCGATGGCTCGCGCTCCACGAGTCTGAGCAGACGAGCCATCTGCTCTATCGCTTTCCCCCTTGCCCCGACAAGGCGGCGCGGCGGCGCTTCCTTTCGGCCGTGGACGCCGTTTCAACGCTCGTCCACCCCCACCTGCTCCCGATCCAGCAGTTCGCGTTCGACGTCGGCGGCCGCCCGTGGATTGTCACACGCTACCCCGGCGACGCCGCCGGCCTGCTCACCCTCGACCGCCTGCTCCGCGACAAGGGTGGCCAACTTCACCCCGACGAGGCCGAACGCGCCGTCGAGCAACTCCTCGAGGCCGTGGCCTACGGCCAGGATCAAGGCATCTGGCACGGCCCGGTGCAGATGGACGAGGTCTTCGTGGACCGCCATGGCAGCCTTGCCGTTGAGCTCTACGGCATGGGCCGCCAACTCGGCTGGGGGCCCGGCGCCGCTCAGCAACTCGGCGGCGATGCCGAGGCTGCACGTGACGAGGTCCGGTCGGTCGTCGAGATCGGCTATCAACTCATCACCGGCATCCGCGCCGAGGCCCCGCTGATCCCGGCGGGCCGCCTGGTCAAGAAACTCGATCGCGCGTGGGAGACCTGGCTGGCTCACGGTCTCGACCCCTCCCGAGGGTTCGACACGCCCCGCGAGGCCATCGCCGCGCTGCCGTCCCGCCGCCCGCCCGAGACACGCACGCCGCTGGTCAACGTGCGCAGCGTCTTCGAGCGTTTCCGCCCGACGGCTCGCTGATCTCTCAGTAGTCAGTTGTCAGTTCTGACCCGGTTCCGGCGGTCCCATGACCTCGGCCGCGACCAGTGCGCGCAGGTCCTGAAGTTTCGATCGCTCCGGTTCCGGCGGTCCGCCCGGGAAAGCCAGGTCGATCGCATCCAGAATGTCCAGCGCGTGCGGCAGCCGGGCGCAGCGCTCCAGCCCCTCGACCCACGCCGACGCCGGTGCCGAGAGTTCCAGCGCTTCATCGACGCGGTTGAGCCAAAGCAGCGCGACGCATCGGACCGCATCGATCTGCGGATCGATGCTGGCGCCCATGGTCGAGAGCGGCTCGAGCGCCGCCAGTGCCGCCGCCGGCTGGCGGAGTTCCAGCCGCGTCCTCGCCAGCAGCAGCAACCCCGCGACGATCGACGGCTCCGGCGGCGCCGGCGCAGCGCCCGGGGGCGCGGCCGGCAGCGGAACGTCCAGCAGCGGCATCAGCAGCAGTTCTCGCAGCCGCAGGTCTTCGATGCGCTGCGCCGCGGCCGCGAGGTCGCGCGGGTCGATGCGCGAAGCGATCAGCAGCAGGCCCTCGCGCCGGGCCTCCTCGTTGGGCGCCGGCAGCGCGGAGACCGTCAGGAACATCTCCGGCGTCGGCGAGGCGGCGGCCGCCGCGCGGCTGGTCGTCAGAAAGAGCCCCGCGTCCGACTTTGCCGCTTCGAGGATCCGCGGCAGGAATGCGCCGTAAGCCGCGAGCGCCTCGGCCGCCTGGAGCCGGCGGGCCGGCGTCGGCGAGGCCAGCAGCAACGCGATCGCCGCACGGTCCGCTTCGGTCCCGAGCAACGCCAGCAGGCGCAGGCCGGACCCGGGGAGTTCGCTCAGATCCGTGGACCGCAGCGCCTCCAGCACCGCCTCCTGCGACGTGGGATCGACGAGCATGCCGCTGTTCAGCATCGCGGCCGCGGCGTCGATCGCCGGCCGCTGCGCCGGGCCGGGCCTCGCCAGCCAACCCAGTACGACCGGCCTGACCCGCGGCGACGGCCGCGCGGCCATGGCACGCAGCAGCGCCGCGGCGACCGTCGGGTCGGTCTCGGTCAGCAGCGCTTCCGAGAGGGCCGCCTCGGCGGTCTCCGGCGGCACCGCCGCGTAGACCAGGTCCGCCGCGGCTCGTCGCAGGTCCGGCTGTGCCGCCCGGAGCAGGTCGACCAGCGCCTGCTGGACGGGTGTGTCCAGCAGTTTCGCGTTGGCGATCTCGCGCGTCGCCAGTTCCACCCCCAGCCGGCGCAGGGAGGCCGTTTCGTCGCGGAGCAGCGCCGCGAGCATCGCCGATCGCTCCGGCGCCCGCGTTTCCTCCACATACAGCCGGCGGTGCGCTTCCACCGCGCGGCTCAACCAGCGGTCGCGGCTCGCGGTGACGCGGTCCATTCCCTGGGCCAGCCCCTCCGTCAGGACGCGGAGCCACTCCGCCTCCGGGAGCCACTGGACCGGCTCGAACCATGCCCGCCACGCCGCGGCGTCGGGCCCGAGGTCGCGGCCCGTGAGCCGGGCCAACGCGGCGAACGCGGCGTCCCTCACAGGCTGCGGCTGGGCGGGCTCGGTGTGGGCGAGCAACAGGCGGACGGCATCCCGCGTCCGAATCGAACCGACGGCGTCGATGACCGCGACCCGGTCCGCGCCGGTGGCGCTCAACGCGGTTTCGGCCAGCGGCGGCAACAGCCACGCCGGGGCGCTGGAGATGCCGCGGATCTCGCGGATCAGCGCCGTCCGCGCATCGCCGGACTCGCCCGAGGTGAGGATGGCGGCGACGGCCGCGCGGGTCGAGGGATCGTCGGTCGCCAGGAGCCGGCGGGCGGCAGCCGAGCGGGCCGCGGCGTCGGCGGTCGCGTCGGTCAGCACCGCGAGGTCGTCGGTGCCACGCGGGGATCGCGTTCCCGTGGGGTTCCCCGCAGACGTGGTCCGGGGAACACTCGTGGGACCGGCGGCAGCGCACAGCGTGGCCGCGGCGAGGATCGCGAAGGCTGACTTGATGGGCGCGGGGACCGGCACGAGGGTGGGGATGCGGGGTGGGCCCTGTGAGCGGGGGACTCGACGCGGGGGCGGGTGGCGGGGTTTTTTGCCCCGCGGACCGGACCGGCGGGGCGAGTTTGTGGATGCTAGCGCCTCCGGCCCTCCGGGTCCGACTGCGCACGGTCCGGCGCCGGGGGCTACAGTTGGCCCGCCGGCTTCCTTCGGGCGGGCTGGCTGGTCGCACCATCGGCGTGAGGCTCGACAGTGGAGGACTGGTTCGAGGCAGAGCGGCACGTCGATCGCGCTCATGAGTTCTATGAGCGCGGGGCGTGGGACCAGGCCGAGAGCGAGCTGCGTGAGGCGCTCTCGCTGAACCCGTACCGCGCCGAATGGCACTTCAACCTCGGGCTAACCCTGGAGGCCGCGGGCCGCCACGCGGACGCTGCCGCGGCGTTCCGGGATGCGCACGCGCTGGAGCCCGACGATGCCCAGACGCAACTGCTGATCGGCGTCAACCTGCTCCGCGCGGGGGAGATCCGTGAGGCGATCGGCTGGTTTGAGTCGGCGGCCAAAGCCGACCCGGCGAGCGCCGCGCCGTTCGTGCACAGGATCGAGGCGTACACGCGACTGGGGGAGCACGAGCAGGCCGAGGTCATGTTCTATCTGGCTCAGCAGTTGGAGCCGGACAACGCCGCGGCGTACGCGAACCTCGCCGAGTCGCTGCTGGCGCGGAACATGACGGACAAGGCGATCTGGTGCCTGCGTGAGGCGGCGCAGTTGGATCCCTCGCTGCCGCGCGTGCACGCACGGCTCGCGGACGCGTACGCGGCGACCGGCCGGCTGGAGCGGGCGAGGCAGTTGTACCTGCTGGAACTGCGGCAGGACCCGGGGGACATCGGCACGCTGCTGCACCTGGGGTGCCTGCTTGTGGACATGAACCGGCTCCCCGAGGCCGGCGAGAAGTTCCGGCGCGTGCTGGAACTGGAGCCCGACAACGCCGAGGCGCACTTCTTCCTGGCGGACCTGGCCGAGCGGCAGGGGCTGTTCGAGGAGGCCAAGGCGCAGTACGGCGTCGTGCTTCGGCTGGACCCGGCGTTCCCCGGTGGCCGGCGGCGGCTGGCGCGGCTGTTGATGAACCGCGGGGGGCACGCGGCGATGGCCGAGGCCCGCGAGATGCTCGCCGAGGATCTGGCGATGTATCGCGAGGACCCGATGCGGCTGGGGGTCGAGGACCTCGACGAACTGGGCCAGTTGCTGCTGGACGCGGACATGCCGGCCGACGCGAGGACTGTCTTCCAGGACATCGTCGAGCGCCGGCCGGACCACGCGATGAGCCTGCACCACCTGGCGGTGGCGTGCTTCCGGGTGGGGGACCGGGCGAGCGGGACGGCGATGAGCCGGGCTGCGCTGCGGCTGGACTCGCGGTTCGTCGCCGCGATGCACAACCTCGCGGTGGCGAGCCTGCACGACGGGCGGTGGATGCGGGCACGCTATTGGGTGAAGCAGGCGCTGGCCGTGGATCCGGACGACGCGGCGCTGCGGCGGCTGCGGCTGAAACTGCGGGTGCACGGGGTGGTGGAGGCGGTTGCGCGGGCGTGGTCGCGGCTCATCGGGGCGGTGCGCCGGCCGCGGCGGGCTCGTGGGGCGGCTGAGCCGACGGTGTGATGGAGTCGGCCTGGGCGGCGCGGGCGATCCCCTCGCGCTCGTCGATGAGGGCCATGAGCACCAGGCCGGCCCCGAAGAAGGCCGACAGCAGGAAGAGCCCGGTGGTAGCGCCGATGAAGGCGGTGACGACGCTGAAGGCGAGCGGGCCCGCGACGCCGGCGAGTTTGTAGACCATCCCCCACAGACCGAAGAACTCCGCGGACTTGGTCGCGGGCGTGAAGCAGCCGACCAGGGCGCGGCTGGCGGTCCCGATGCCGCCGAGGCCCAGGCCGATTCCGGCAGAGATGAGCCAGAAGGTCATCGGGGCGCCGTTCGCGGGGGCGCCGGATTGCCGCATCTCGGTGATCGCCAGCGCGAGCGTGCTGAGAACCCAGACGGTGAGGTAGAGGCGGACGGTGCGGCGGTGGCCGAGGCGGTCCTGGTAACGGGCGGCGAGGACGGAACCTGCGCCGGCGCTGAGGGCCATGACCAGGGCGAGGAGCGTGAGTTGTCCGATGCCGAAGCCGAGTCGCTTGCCGATGATGCCGGCGTAGAAGACCACGGACATCGTGCCCATTGAGTAGACGAAGAAGACGGCGAGGAACCGCATCAGTTGGCGGTAGCGGCGGGCCTCGCGGATCGTCGCGCCCAGGCGCCGGAAGCCGACGGTCAGGAGCGAGCCCGCGGCGCGGGTGTCGCCGTTCGGGGCGGGCGGGATGGTCTCGTGGACGAAGAGGACCGTGGGGATCATGCCCACGAGGAACCACACCGCGGCGGCGACGAAGATCCAGCGCCACTGCTGCGGCTCCGTTGCGCCCAAGCTGAAGACCGCGATGGCGGTGAGCCCGAGGAGGAGCAGGGCGCCGACGTAGCTCATCGTCCAGCCGATCGCCGACACGCGGCCCATGGTCGCGGGCGTGGCGAGTTGCGGGAGGAAGGAGGCGAGGAAGTTCTCGCCGATGCCGACGAGGAACGCGGCCGCGATGTAGAGGACGGCGGCGAGCCAGAGCATGCCAGGGCCGACGGCGGCGAGGGCGGCGGTGAGGACGACGGCGCCCAGGCCCGTGACGACGAGGAACTCCTTGCGCAGCGAGCGGGCGTCGGCAATGGCGCCGAGGATGGGCGACGCGAGGACGACGAGGATGAGCGAGGCGCCGATCATCACGGCCCACGCGGCCTCGCCGCGGGTTGTCCCAGAAGGGGTGGGCTCGGGAGCGACGTATTCGGCGAGGTAGATGCCGAAGAGGAGCGTGTTGATCAGGAGCTGAAAGGACTGGTTCGCAAGGTCGTACATCCCCCACGCCCAGACCTCGCGCGGGTTGGGGAGAGAGGCGAAGGGATTGAGCCGGCGCAGAGACATGGGGAGCCGGCCAGCGTAGCACGGGTGGAGGCACCAGGCACTCGGGGGAGGACGAAGGACTGAGGACTTCGTGGTGGTGGGGTCGGGGACGTTCTTTGGTGATCTGGCCCTTTGGTGCTTTGGCCATGTGGCCATTCTGCTGTTCTGCCGTCCTGCCTGATTCCGCAGGCAGCACACGTGGCGAGCCCACGGCCGCCTCCCGAAGGCCCCGGTTGCTGTGTGGCCGGGGCCTCAGACAAGGTCGGCACGGCCGATGGCACGTGCGCCTGCGGCCGGCTGATCCGCTCCCGGTGCTCACGGTGAGCACCTGAGCGGGTCCGGCAAAGGACACTGCCGGGCGCTG
>Ga0180217_1003141_pt1 | contig 14226 bp, 13 predicted proteins | sample eDN3rd37CBELigOP_FD_128521 | JGI IMG/M metagenome (GOLD analysis project Ga0180217, IMG submission 128521) | Enriched Organic Plus compost microbial communities from Emeryville, California, USA - eDNA 3rd pass 37_C BE-Lig OP (version 2) (version 2) ... | reverse complement strand
TGAACGGCCGATGACGAGCCGCTCAATCGGGGTTCAGGTGGAAGAGCGCAGGTTCGATCTTTGGACGCCCGCAGGCGCCCTGAAAGGAGTGCCGAGCTATGCCTCATCGGCTGAACATGATCCTGCTGTCCGGCGCGGCGGCCTTGGCTCTGGCCGGCTGTCGTGAGGACGCGCCTTCGGCGCCTGAACCGCTCTTCGTGCCTGCGTCGACTTCGCTCGCCTATGATGTTCCACCGCCCGGCGAGGTGGTGACCGACCCGGCGCAGCCGCTGGTTCGCGCCGACTACAGCTATGCGGAACGCGCCTATGCTCTGGACCGCGCCTTCTATGACGCCCCGCCCGACTACGGCTTCTCCTATGCCGAAGCCGATCCGTGGGCGTGGCGTTCGATGGACGGCTACGAAATGTACGCCGAGCCCATCGATGATGGTTACCTCTACTATTACTACGAGCCTGGCGCCGATTATCCCTTCTTCGTTCGCTCGCCCCACTACAGCTATGGCTATGATCCCGGCGGGATCGTCACCGTGGTCTATTCGTCGAGCGGTGTGATCGTTCCCTATGCCTACCGGGACCGGCGTTTCGACTATGCGGATCGCTATTGGAAACGCGCACGCGACCTGCGAGTGGCCGCATATCGCCATCACGAGCCGGTCGTGCGCGAGACCTGGATCCAGCGGCGGCCGGCGTTCATCGCGAGCCAGCGCCCATGGATGAAGGCCGCGGTCGAGCGGCCCGAGTGGCGCCGCTACCGGGAACGTGACCGCGATCGCGAGATTCGCCGTTTCGACAAGGAGCGCGAGCGCCGGGTGGAGATCGCCAGGCGGTTTGGTCATGGCGACGCCCGCCCGGTACGTGTCCGCGATGACGATGACCGCCGCCCGGCCTTTCTCGGCCCGCGCAGCGAGCCGCCGCGCCGTGACCAGCGGGACGACCGACCCCGGGGCTTCGAGCGGCGCGAGCCTCGTCCCGACGTGCAGCGCGCCCGTATCGAACAGCGCCAGGAGCATCCGAGCCAGCGGTCTCGAGCCGAGCGGCCGGACAGCTCCGCGCGGGCGGAACGCATCGCCAAGGCCGAACCCGGGCGGCGAGACGTGTCGCGGCCAGAACGCATGGAACGTGGAAAGCCCCGGCCGGAGCATCGCGCCGAGCGCCGGAGCCGGCCGGAACACGAGGCCAGGCCAGAACGCGCGGCCAGGGTTGAGGCCGCCAGGCGTGACACGCCTCGGCCTGAGCGCGCGGACCGCGGCACGCCCCGTCAGGAGCATCGCGCGGACCGTCCCGACCGCCCTGAGCGGCAAGCCCGGGAGGCGCGCTTGACCCGGGCCGATCTGCCCGCGAGGGGAGCGTCCGAGCGGCGTCCAGACCGGCCGGAAAGGGCTTCCGCCCAACAGGCGGAACGCCAGCCGCGTCAGGTGGCGCGCCAGGAACGCGCCCCGCGTCCCGAACAGGCGCAAGGCGCCCGTCATGGAGGCGGGGATCGACAGCAACCCCGCGCCGAACGTCGCGAGGGCGGCGGCAAGCCCGATCGGCCCGAACGCGGCCGGAAGGACTAGCTGGCCTTCAAGGTCACCGGCAGGCCCGCGACGACCAGCACGGCGCGATCGGCGGCGCCGGCGATGGCCTGATGCATCCGGCCGGCTTCATCGCGAAAACGACGGGCGAGGGGATTGTCCGGCACGATGCCTTGCCCGACCTCGTTGGAGATCACGATGATCTCGGCGGGACTCGCGGTTAAGGCCTGGCTGAGTTCTTCGACCGCCAGTGCGACGTCGAGCTCGCCGAGCAGAAGGTTGCTCAGCCAGAGCGTCAGGCAATCGATCACCGCCACGTCGCCTGGCTGCAGCGTCTTGACCGCCGAGACCAGCGCCAGCGGGGCCTCGATCGTGGTCCAGGCCTGGCCGCGTTCCTCCCGGTGACGGGCGATGCGCGCGGCCATCTCCTCGTCCAGCGCCTCGGCGGTGGCGATCATCACCAGCCGCTGCGCAGGTCGCGCCTGCGCCTGGGCCAGGGCGTAGCTGGTCTTGCCCGAACGGGCTCCGCCGATCACGAAAGTCAGGCTCATCGGGATTGACGCTCCGCATGGCGAAGCCTAGTGCAGGCTCCGCGACAGGTTCCCCGCAAGGGGATTAATAGGGAACTCAGGTGTGAGACCTGGGCTGCCCCCGCAACTGTAAGCGGCGAGCCCGCGCGTCATAGGCCACTGGACGGAAGTCTGGGAAGGCGGCGCGCACCGGCTTTGACCCGTGAGCCAGGAGACCTGCCTGACGCGGTCGTCCTTCGTCCGGCCGGGGTGCGCCGAGCGAACGGGTTCTTCCCGAGAGACGACGTTCGTCCGTCTGCGCGCCTGCGCAGGCTCGTCGTCACGCGTCAGGGGGATACCCGATGAAGACCGTCCTTTTCGCCACCGCCGCCGCATTCTGCAGCCTTTCCACCGCCGCCTTCGCGCAGAGCGCGCCCGTCGCCATCGCCAGCGTCGGCGAACTCGTCGTCACGGCCAACCGCTCGCCCCAGGAGATCGAGCGTATCGGCCAGAGCATCACCGTGCTCACGGCCGAGGAGATCAAGGCCAGCCAGGTCATCGACGTGTCCACCCTGCTGGCGCAGACCGCAGGCGTCTCCTTCTCGCGCAACGGCGGGGTGGGCGGGTCCACCTCCCTGCGCATCCGGGGGGCTGAGACCGATCAGACCCTTGTGATCATCGATGGCGTGAAGCTGAACGATCCTTCCTCCTCGGGCGGCGGCTACAACTTCGCCAACCTGCTGGCCGGCGACATCGACCGGATCGAAATCCTGCGCGGCGCCCAATCGACCCTCTGGGGCAGCCAGGCGATCGGCGGCATCGTCGACATTACGACCGCCCAGCCGCAGAAACCCGTCGAAGCAAGCCTCTCGGCCGAGGGCGGCTCGATGGCAACGAGCTATCTCCGCGGAGGCGTCGGCGGAAGGACCGAGCGCCTGGCCTGGCGGCTGGCCGCCAGCCGCTACGACACCGACGGCGTCTCGTCCTACCGCTACGGATCGGAGAAGGATGGCTATGAGAACACCGGACTGAGCGGCCGCGCGCTCCTTCACGCCACGGACGCCCTCTCGTTCGACCTGCGCGGGGTCTATTCCAAGGGGAAGAACGACTTCGACGGCTTTCTGACCGACAGCCGCGACTACGGCGAGACCGAGGACTTCATCGGCTATGCCGGCGTGAACTTCGACCTGTTCGGCGGGGCGCTCTCCAACCGCATCGCCTACGCCTACACCCGCACCGACCGGCAGAACTTCAATCCGGACCAGGCGGTGACGACGATCACCTTCGACGCCCGCGGGGAGAACAAGCGCTGGGAGTACCAGGGCGTCTGGAAGATCAACGAGGCGTGGACGGCGACCTTCGGCGGCGAGACCGAGGACGCCAGGATGCGGACGGCTTCGCCGAGCGCCTTCGATCCCCATCCCCCGGTGGTGCGCGCCAAGGTGGGGCTCGATGGACTCTATGCCCAGGTGCAGGGGGAGCTCGTCGCCGGGCTCAACCTGACGGCCGGCGTGCGCCGCGACAGCCACGACACCTTCGGCGACAACACGCTGGGCCAGATCGCCGCGGCCTGGTCGCTCAACGACGGCGCGACGATCCTGCGGGCGAGCTTCGGCCAGGGCTTCAAGGCCCCGACCCTCTATCAACTCTATTCGGAGTACGGGAACACCAACCTCGAAGCTGAAGAGGCCGACGGCTGGGACGTGGGCGTTCAGCAGCGCCTGGCCGACCGATTTGTCATCCGCGCCACCTGGTTCCAGCGGAAGACGGAGAACCAGATCGAGTACGTCTCCTGCAGCTCGCCCGCCGACGCCATGTGCCTGGTGAACGGCGTCATGCGCTGGGGCTATTACGACAACATCGCCCGGGCCAAGGCCAAGGGCGTGGAGCTGGAGGGCACGGCCGATCTGGGGCCGTTGCAGGTCGCGGCCAACTACACCTGGACCGAAGCCAAGAACGACGCCGAAGGGACGGCCACCTATGGCAAGCTGCTGCCGAGGCGGCCCGAGCACCAGGCCAACATCCAGGTGGCCTACACCTGGGCGAACCAGGCCACCCTGGGAGGCGCGATCCGCTATGTCGGCAAGGCCTATGACAATGCGGCCAACACCAATGTCCTGCAGAGCTACGCCTTGCTCGACCTGCGCGCGTCCTATCCGGTGAACGACACCTTCGAGCTCTATGGTCGGGTCGAGAACGCCCTCGACGAGGACTATGAAACGACCCGCAACTATGGCTCACCGGGCCGTGGAGCCTATGTCGGTGTCCGCGCTCGGTTCTGATCCCAAGCTGGAGGTCTTCCTCCGCCACGGCGGCCGGCTGGCTGCGGCGAAGGCGGCGTTTCCGGACGCCCCTGCGCCGTGGCTCGACCTTTCGACCGGGATCAATCCTCGGCCGTATCCCGCGCGAAGGGCGGACGCTGCCGCCCTTCGCCGGCTGCCGAACCCGGAAGAGGTCGCAGAACTGGAAGCGCTGGCCGCGCGCGCCTTCGGCGCCTCGCCCGACCGCGTCGCGGCGGTCCCGGGCGCCGAAGCGGCCTTGCGTCTCTTGCCGCGGCTGATCGGCGCGCGATCGGCGGCGATCGTCTCGCCGACCTATGGCGGTCATGCGGAGGCGTGGCGCCTTGCCGGCGCGAAGGTGTGCGAGGCCACGTGGCCAGAAGCGACGACGACGGCGGCCGAGGCCGTCGTGCTGGTCAATCCGAACAATCCTGATGGCCGCGAAATCGCCCTGGGCGAGCTTCCCGATCGCTGGCTCATCATCGACGAGTCCTTCGTCGAGGTGCGGCCGCAGCTCAGCCTGGCGGCCCGCGCCGGCGGGCGAACGATCGTGCTGCGCTCCTTTGGCAAGTTCTATGGCCTGCCGGGTGTGCGGCTCGGCTTCGTGATCGCCGAACCTGGGCTAGCGGCGCGGGTCTCCGCCGCCTTCGGCGATTGGCCGGTGAGCGCCGAGGCCATCGCGGCAGGCAAGGGAGCCTACGGCGACCTGACCTGGGCCGATCGTACGCGCGCCAGGCTCGAGGCCGACGCTGAACGGCTCGATGGCCTGTTGCTCGAGGCCGGGTTCGAGATCGTCGGCGGGACATCGCTCTTCCGTCTGGCCTCGGCCCCGGATGCTGCGCGTCGCTTCGTTGCGCTCGCCCGTCGCGGCGTGCTTGCGCGCCCCTTTTCCGATCAGCCGACCTGGCTCAGGTTCGGCCTCCCGAAACCCAAGGATTGGCCAAGGCTGGCCGCGGCCCTGGAGGGCTCTCGCCGATGAGTGACCACGAAGACCAGAAGAACGCTGAACACAAGGCCGCGATGCAGGCTTTGAAGGCCGAGCGCGAGGCGCTCATGGCCACCAAGACCGACGAGGCGCCGGGTCTGCTGCTGGTCCACACGGGCGACGGCAAGGGCAAGTCGACCGCTGCGTTCGGAATGGTGGCGAGAGCCCTGGGCTGGAACCAGAAGGTCGGGATCGTCCAGTACATCAAGGGCAAGTGGATCACCGGCGAGCGGCAGTTCTTCAAGCGCTTCCCCGACCAGGTGCGATACGAGGTGATGGGCGAAGGCTTCACCTGGGACACCCAGGACCGCGCCCGGGACATCGCCGCCGCGGAGGCCGCCTGGGCGACTTCCCTGGAGATGCTGCACGATCCGGAACTCGACCTGGTGCTTCTGGACGAACTGAACATCGCCCTGCGCTACGACTATCTCGACATCGGCAAGGTGGTGGCCGACCTTCAGGCGCGGCCGCGCGACAAGCACGTCGTCGTCACCGGCCGCAACGCCAAGCCGGAGCTGATCGCCATCGCCGACCTCGTTACGGAGATGACCTTGGTGAAGCATCCCTTCGAGCAGGGGATCAAGGCCCAGCGCGGAATCGACTTTTGAGCTGGCGGATCACCCGGCGATCGGCCCTGGCGGCGAGCGCCGTTCTCGGCCTCGGGGGCGCTGCGCGCGCCGAGCCGCGTCGGGTGGTCTCGCTCAATCCATGCCTCGACGTGATCCTGGTGAGCGTCGCCGACCGCGGGCAGGTCGCGGCCATCAGTCATTATTCCCACGAGCCCAGCTCCTCCAGCATCGGTCCTTCGGCGGCGAGCTACCCCTTCACCTATGAGAGCGCCGAGGAGGTCCTGGCCCTGCGTCCGGACCTGGTGCTGATGGGCCGGCACTCCTCGCCCGCAACGCGAGCGGCGCTCCAACGTTTGGGCGTCCGCACAGAGCTCTTCTCCGTGCCTGACACAGTCGAGGACAGCCTCGCCCAGGTCCGCCAGATCGCCGCGGCCGTGGGCCGGCAAGAGCGCGGCGAAGCGCTCATCGGCCAGATCCGCGCGGCCATAGCGGCCGCCGCCCCGCCGCCAGGGACCAGGCGACTGAGCGCGGTGACCTACCAGGCCGGCGGCTTCGCCACCGCGCCGGGCACATTGATGGACGAGATGATGCGGCTTTGCGGTTTCGACAACGCTGCGGCCCGTTATGGCCTGAGGCGCACGGGGAACATTCCCTTGGAACGCCTGCTCGCCGACCCGCCCGATGTGCTGCTGGCGGGCGAAACCCAGCCTGGCGCTCCGACCTGGGCCGATCGCGTCCTTGGCCATCCGGCGCTCTCCAAGGTGGCTCACCGCATGCACAGGGCGAACTTCCCGCAGAACCTCACCTTCTGTGGCGGGCCCGTGCTGATCCGCACGGCGCAGATGCTGGCGCGGGCGCGGCGCGAGGCGCTGGCGAAAGGCGCGGCGGCGTGACGCGGCGCGCTTCGACCATCGCCGCGCTCGGCGTGCTGCTCGTGCTGCTCGCAGGCCTCAGCATGGCGGTAGGGCGCGTCTGGGTGCCTTTCCGGGACTGGCTCGACCCGGCCGACCCGCGCTGGGCGATCATCTTCGAACTGCGGCTCCCGCGGACCATCCTGGCCATGGCCGTGGGGGCTGCGCTCGGCATGTCGGGCGCGGCGATGCAGGGTTACACCCGCAACCCCCTGGCGGACCCGGGCGCATTGGGCGTCTCTTCCATGGGCGCGCTGGGCGCGGTGCTGACGCTCTATCTGGGGGCCGGCGCCTCGGCGCCGTGGGTCATAGCCAGCTTCGCCATGCTGGGCGCGCTCGTCGCCGTTCTGCTGCTGCTCGCGCTCTCCGGACAGGCCTCGAGCATCGTCACCTTCGTGCTCGCCGGCGTGATCTTGCAGACCATGGCCGGAGCAGGGGTGGCGCTCGCGCTCAGCCTGGCTCCGAACCCGTGGGCCGTGAACGAGATCGTCAACTGGCTGATGGGTTCGCTCGCCGATCGTAGCCTGGCGGAGGTGCGGATGGCTGCGCCGTTGATCCTGGTCGGGTGCGGGTTGCTCCTGACGATCGGCCCGGGCCTCGATGCGCTCACTCTCGGCGAAACCGGCGCGCGATCCCTCGGCGTCAACATGACCGCCGTCCGCTGGGCCCTTGCGATCGGCGTCGCCCTGACCGCTGGAGCAAGCGTCGCCGTGACCGGGGTGATCGGCTTCGTGGGCCTCATCGTGCCTCACCTGCTGCGGCCCTTGGTGGGCGCCAGGCCTGGAGGATTGTTGATCCCCAGCGCCTTGGGCGGCGCGGTGCTGGTGCTGGCGGCGGACATCGCCGTCCGCCTCACACCCGCGGCGGCGGAGGTGAAGCTGGGCGTGGCGATGGCGGTGCTGGGCGGCCCGTTCTTCTTCGCCCTCCTGCTCTCCATGCGCCGGAGGATCGCATGAGCAGCCTGAGCGCAGAGGGTGTTCTGGTGAGGCTCGGCGGCCGCGCGGCCGTGGATCGGGTGTCGGTGGCGTTCCAGGCGGGCGCCGTCACCGCCATCCTCGGGCCCAATGGGGCGGGCAAGTCCACCCTGCTGGCTTGCCTTGCCGGCCTGCGCAAGCCACAGGCCGGCCAGGTGCGGCTCGGTGCGGCCGACATCAGCGCCATGGCGCCCCGCGCGCGCGCAAGGCGGATCGGTTTCATCCCCCAGACGCCGGAGATCGCCTGGGCCGTGGAGGCCCGCATCCTCGTCGGTCTTGGCCGCACGCCGTTCATCGGCTCCAGCGGCCTCTCGCTGGAAGACGCGGCCGCCATCGAGCGCGCGATGGAGGCGGCGGGGGTGACCGAACTGGCCGAACGCGACGTGACGACCCTTTCCGGAGGCGAGCGGGGACGGGTGCTCATCGCCCGCGCCCTGGCGGGAGAGCCCGAGTGGTTGCTGGCCGACGAGCCGCTCACGGGGCTTGATCCTGGCCATCAGCTCGACGCGGGCGAACTCTTCCGGGCCATGGCGCATCGGGAGGGCAAGGGGGTCATCGTCACCTTGCACGACCTTTCGCTCGCCGCCCGTATCGCCGACCGGATCCTGATCATGGCCGAGGGCAGGATCCTCGCCGATGGGGCGCCTCAAGACGCGCTCTCGCCCAAGGTCATGCGGCAAGCCTATGGGGTGGAGGCGCGTGTCACGTCCGGCCAAGGCGGCCCTTTGATCGAGATCGTCGGGCGTGCCGACTGATCCGTGGCTCGTGTTGGCGGCCGCAGGGCTGGAGGGCGCCGTGGGCTATCCACGGCGGCTGCACGCCGTCGCGCCTCATCCCGTGGTCTGGATCGGCGCAGCGCTGAGCTTTCTCGATCGCCGCTTCAACCGAGGCGGGGATTTGGCGCGTCGGCTGGCCGGAGCGGCCGCCTTGGCTGCGGTGGCGGGCGCGGCGGCCTTGGCGGGGCGTCTGCTCGATCGGCTCGATTGGCCCGTTCTGATCATCGTCACCGGGACCGTGGGCCTTGCCGCTCGCAGCCTCTATGATCATCTGGCCGCGGTCGGACGGGCGCTCGCCTCCGAAGGCGGCTTGCGAGCAGCCCGCGCGGCCGTGGCCATGATCGTCGGCCGCGATGTCGATCAGCTCGACGAAAGCGGCGTCGCGGCCGCGGCGCTGGAGAGCCTTGCCGAAAGTTTCAACGACGGCGTCGTGGCGCCGCTCTTCTGGTTCCTGGTCGGAGGATTGGCCGGTCTCTTCGCCTATAAGGCGGTGAACACGGCCGACAGCATGATCGGCCATCGCGAGGAGCCCTATCGCTGTTTCGGCTGGGCGGCCGCACGGGCGGACGACCTGATGAACCTCATACCGGCAAGGCTCGCCGGTTGCCTGATCTGTCTGGTCGGCGGCCGCGGATGGCGCGTCATGCGAAGGGACGCGCGCAAGCACGCCTCGCCCAACTCCGGATGGCCGGAAGCCGCCATGGCCGGCGCCTTGGAGGTCTCTTTGGGCGGCCCGGCGACCTATGATGGCGCGCCTCACGCGCGGCCGGTGTTCGGGCGCGGCGAGCGCCCCTCTGCGCTGGACCTGGGGCGCGGCCTTGGGCTCTATCTGCGCGCCTGCGCGGTCCTGGCGATCGTCCTTGCTCTAGGAGGTCTCGTTTGGCCGCGTTGATGATCCAAGGATGCGGCTCCGACGTCGGCAAGTCGGTCCTGGTGGCCGGCCTGTGCCGGCTCTTCGCCAACCGTGGTCTGACCGTACGGCCGTTCAAGCCACAGAACATGTCGAACAACGCAGCGGTCACCGCCGACGGCGGCGAAATCGGCCGGGCCCAGGCGCTTCAGGCCATCGCCTGCCGCACGCCGGCGGTCGTCGACATGAACCCTGTCCTGCTCAAGCCGCAGAGCGATGTCGGCGCGCAGCTCGTGGTGCGCGGGAAAGTCGCCGGGACATGGAAGGCCAGGGCCTACCAGGAGGGCAAGGCGGCTCTGCTCGACACCGTGCTTGAAAGCTATCGGCGCCTGCAGGCGCAGGCCGATCTGGTGATCGTGGAAGGGGCGGGGAGCCCCGCCGAGATCAATCTGCGCGCCGGGGACATCGCCAATATGGGTTTCGCCCGCGCGGCGGGAACGCCGGTGGTGCTGGTGGGCGATATCGACCGCGGCCATGTCATCGCCGCGCTGGTGGGCGCCCATGAGGTGCTGAATCCGGAGGACCGCGCCATGATCGCGGGGTTCATGATCAACAAGTTCCGCGGCGATCCGGCGCTGTTTGCCGACGGGCGGGCCGAGATCGTCCGGCGCACCGGCTGGCCGGACCTTGGAATGGCGCCCTGGCTCACCGCCGCCGCCCGCCTGCCGGCCGAAGACGCGGTGGTCCTCGAGCGGCGCCCGCGACCTGGATCGAGGCAGGTGAGAATCGTCGTTCCCATGCTCTCCCGCATCGCCAATTTCGACGATTTCGACCCGCTCCGGGGCGAGCCCGAAGTGGAGCTCATCTTCGTGCCTCCCGGCTCGCCGTTGCCGGGTGACGCCGACCTGGTCGTCCTGCCGGGGACCAAGGCGACCTTGGCGGATCTCGCCTTCTTCCGCGCCCAAGGCTGGGACATCGATCTTGCCGCCCATGTGCGCCGCGGCGGGCGGGTGCTGGGCGTCTGCGGCGGCTTCCAGATGCTGGGACGCAGCATATCCGATCCCGAGGGGCTCGAAGGGCCGCCTGGCCGCATGGAAGGCCTGGACCTGCTGGACATCGAGACGGTCCTGGTGGGCGATAAGATCATGCGGCCGACGGAGGGACGTCTGGCGCAGAGCGGGGCCGCCTTCGCCGGCTATGAAATCCATGTGGGCCGAACACGGGGCGCGGACCTGTCGCGGCCGTTCCTCGTTAGGGCCGACGGCGCGCCGGAGGGGGCGGTGTCGCGGGATGGGCTCATCGCGGGGGCCTATGTGCACGGCCTCTTCGATCGACCTGAGGCCCGGGCCGCCATACTTGCCGATCTGGGCGCCTCATCGGCGGCGTTCGATCAGACCGAACGCGTCGATGCCGCGCTCGATGACATCGCCTCCGTGCTCGAGACGAGCTTCGACATTGGGCGGCTTTCCGCCATAGCCGGATTGGACCGTCACTGATGATCTCCGTTTCTCCGCTCGATCGCAGCCAGGAAGCCGCCATCCGCGCCCTGGTGGATGGAAAGGCCAAGCCGCTGGGCGCGCTTGGGCGGATCGAGAGCCTGGCCGTGCGCCTGGCCTTGATCGAAGGTCGGCCCGCGCCGCGCTGCGAGCGAGCGCTCCTGCTCGTCTTCGCCGGCGATCACGGCCTCAACGAGGCGGGCGTCTCGGCCTATCCGTCGAGCGTCACCGCGGCGATGGTGGAAACGCTGCTCGCCGGCCGGGCGAGCGCCAACGCCTTCGCTGGGGCGGTGGGCGCCGAGGTCCGGGTGGTCGACGCGGGCGTCGCGGCGGACCTTGCGCCTCACCCGGCTCTGATCGACGCCAAGGTCCGCAAGGGGACGCGAAACGCCGAGCTCGTCGCCGCCCTCACCGAGGCCGAAGTCGAGTTGGCCCTGCGCCACGGCGCGGCCCTGGCGCGCAAGGCGGTCGAGGAGGAGGGATTCCACGTCCTGGCCGTCGGCGAGATGGGCATCGGCAACAGCGCCAGCGCCGCCCTCGTTCTGCATCGACTGGCCCCGGCGCCGCTGGACGACTGCATCGGGCCAGGCGCCGGCCACGATGCAGAGGGCATGGCCCGCAAACGCCAGGTGCTCGCCCGGGCTGCGGCGCGCAGCCCCGCGAGCGAGCCGCGCGAGGTGCTCGCGCAGTTCGGCGGACTGGAGATCGCCATGATGGCCGGCGCCATTCTGGGCGCAGGCGCCTGCCGCCGCCCTGTGCTCGTCGACGGCTTCATCTCTACGACGGCGGCTCTGGCGGCGATCCGGCTGCAGCCGGCGGTCGCCGACTACTGCATCTTCGCGCACAGGTCGGCCGAGACCGGCCATGCGACCGCGCTCACCGCGGCGGGCGCCGAACCGTTGCTCGATCTCTCCATGCGCCTGGGCGAGGGAACGGGCGCCTTGCTCGTCCTGCCGCTGGTGCGCGCAGCGGCCGGACTGCTGACGGGCGTGGCCGACCTCGACGACGTGCTGGCCGGCCGCCTGTGAGCTTCCTCGTCCGTCAGGTCCGGCTGTTCCTCTGCGCCGTCCAGTTCCTGACGCGCCTGCCGACCCCTGCCCTGAAAGCCTTCGAGCCCGACTGGATATCCCGGAGCGCCCGCTATTTTCCCCTCGTCGGGCTTCTGGTCGGCGCGATCTGCGCCGCCGTCTTCTGGACGGCTTCGCAGGTCTGGTCGGGGGCGCTTCCGGCGCTGCTGGCGATCGCCGTGGGGGTTCTCGTCACCGGAGCTTTCCACGAGGACGGGCTGGCGGACACGGCCGACGGCCTGGGCGGGGGGCTTACGCAGGAGAAGCGCCTTCAGATCATGAAGGACAGCCGCATCGGGACCTATGGGGCGCTGGCCCTCGGCCTGACGCTCGCGGTCAAGGTCGCCGCCCTGAGCGCTCTTACGCCGGCGGTGGGCGCCGGCGCCCTGATCGCGGCTCACGCCACCGGGCGCGGCGCGTCCGTGCTGGCGATGAGCGCGCTCCCCTATGTCGGGGCGCTGGAAGCCTCCAAGTGGAAGCCGGCCCCCGAGCGGCTCCGTCTCGGCGAGGTGCTGTGCGCCCTCGTCCTTGCGGCCGCGCCCCTGTGGGTTGTCGCCGGTTGGGGCGCCGGCCTCGCCGTCGGCGGCGCTTTGGCGCTGGCGTTGGCGCTCGCTGCGCGTCGGCTGGTCGGCGGCTACACCGGCGATGTCCTAGGAGCGATCGAGCAGGTGTTCGAACTGGGCTTCCTGCTCGGGGTCTCGGCCCTGGCTCGCCTCGCGAGCGCACATGGTTAAAAAATTCGACCTGCGCTAGAAAACTTCACCTTTTATCGTGTGTATGTGGGGCTTAGTGTCTGACATCCTTGCAAAGTCTGTCGTCTGACCGACGGACGGGGACTGCGGCGCGGGCTTAAGCTTCCGCGTGTCGCATGGGCGTGGGGCGGCCGAAGATGAGCGATGAAAGGCAGGAGGACGCGCGCGCCGCGGAGGTCCGCCACAGGAACGCCAACACCTTCCAACTCATATCGGCCTTGGCGCGGATGCGCGGCCAGCGCGCCACGGAGCCGGACACGAGACGGCAGCTCGTCTGGATGGCGGACGCGATCGGAGCCTTGGGCGCCCTGGAGCGCCACCGCTGCGAGGGCGGCGTCGACTTTCACGCCTATCTGCAGGAAATGGCGCCGGTCTGGCGGCGACGCGGCGGGGCTTCGGCTGCGGAAATCACCCTCAGCCTCGATGCGCTCATTGCGCCCGACCAGGCCGCTTCGACGCTGGCGCTGATCATCCACGAGCTCATGTCAAACGCCCTGACCCACGCCTACGCCGATCGCGTCGGCGCGGTGGAGATCGTGCTGACCAGGGCGGATTCCGGTCGCTGCGAGCTGATCGTCAGGGACGAGGGGCGGGGGTTCGATCCTGCGAGCGGGCGCGAGCGCTTCGGCCTCTGGTTCGTGCGCAGTCTGGCTGCGCAGGTCCGAGGCGAGTTCGAACTGCAGACGGGGCCAGGCGTCACCGCACGCCTGCAGTTCGTGATCTAGCCGGCCAGCCGGCCGCCGTCTGGCGGGGCGAGCAGCCGCTCGTAGTGGCGCCGAACGACCTCGTAGCATTCGCAGGTCAGAGCCTTCAGCCCCTCCCGATCGATGATGTCCACCACGCCGCGCCGATAGCGGATCAGGCCGCGGCTCTGCAGCGTCCGTGCGACCGCGGTGACGGTGGTTCTTTGAACACCCAGCATGTCGGCCAGGAATTCCTGGGTCACCACCACGGTGTCGGTCGAAATCCGGTCGCGGCAGGTCAACAGCCAGCGACAGAAGCGCGCTTCCACCGAGTGCAAGGCGTTGCACGCCGCCGACTGAGCCGTGTGGCCGAGGAGGGCTTCGGCGTGACGTTCCACCAGCTCACGGATGCGCGGGCTCTTGTGCCAGGCCTCGTGTAGCTGGGAGGCGCCGACCCGGGCGCACCGGCAGGGCGTCTGCACCATGGCGCGCGAAAGGGAGCACCTGGGTCCTACGGCGGCGTTCAAGCCGACGGCGCCCTCCAGGCCGATCGTGGCGCTCTCGATGGCCGCCCCGTTTTCCATCAGGGTCAGCAGCGAGATCACGCCGTCATGCGGGAAATAGACGACGTCGATGCGGTCTCCCGGTTCGTAGAGGAGGCGCCCACGCTCCAGGTCCACATGCGTGAGATGGGGCGCCAACAGGCCGTAGTCGTCGGGCGGCAGTGCTGCGAGCAGGCGGTTTTGCACGGGCCGGGGGCACCTTGGCGGCGGCGAATCGGAGGAAGCCTTGCGGCTGAGCTGCAACCTACCCACGCCTTTCGGGAATGACTGTCGTGAACACGACACAGTTGTGGCCGAT
>Ga0180217_1003139_pt1 | contig 14234 bp, 13 predicted proteins | sample eDN3rd37CBELigOP_FD_128521 | JGI IMG/M metagenome (GOLD analysis project Ga0180217, IMG submission 128521) | Enriched Organic Plus compost microbial communities from Emeryville, California, USA - eDNA 3rd pass 37_C BE-Lig OP (version 2) (version 2) ... | reverse complement strand
AGGGCCAGTACGCGCGCGTCACCGAGCCCACCACCCTGCGCCCCACGCTCGACGGGCGCCGCCCGAATTTCTACGGCGCCATCGGCAGCATCGAAAGCGCGGCCATCATGGCCGAGCTGGGCCTGCCGCCGCTCTGCCTGTCCTCCTTCCCCGACCATCTGCTGCGCAAGATCCTGGAGACCTGGAAGACACGCAGGCGCGAGGCCGGCTGCAGCTCCGAGGCGACCTTCCCGCTCTCCATCAAGTGCTTCGTCGCCCCGACCGACGAGGAAGCGCGCGCCCAGGCGCTGGAATACCTGCCCAAATTCTTCGAGCTGCAGGTGCGACACTACCAGTCCGATCACGCACCCTGGGGCGACATCCCCGGCTACCAGCAGTTCAACAAGATGTTCGCCAACCTGCGCAAGCTCTGCGACCCGGCGAATCTCGGCCCCTATCTTGAGCAGAACCTGGTCGGCTCGCCCGCCACGGTGGCAAGGCGCGTGCGGCAGTTGATGGATGTCGGCTTCGACTACTTCGTGGTCTCCAATGCCACCTATGGCGTGCCGCGCGAGGTCCGCCACGGGACCATCCGCCTGTTCGCCGAGGAGGTGATCCCCCGCGTCCTGGAAGCGGTGCCCGCCGCGGCCGAATAGGCCGCGCAGATCCCGCGCAGGGCCGGCCTGCGGCCTGGCGCGGCATGTCACGCCGATCGGCCCGGCGAGGCGGGCGCTCCTCGTGCCCGCCATGCATCCCCCGGCACTGGTGTGAGACCGGGCGGAAGTCGTCCCGCATGCCCACGTCCATCCGGGCCGCATGCCGCAGGCATCGGTCGGGCCTGGCGCCAGCCGGTGCGGGAACAGCGTGCGGGCCATGCACGATCGCGCGCCTTACGCGGCCGTGAAGGGCGCCACGGCCGCGGCCATGGGATGTCAGCGCATGCAGATTGCCTCGCCCGTTCCCGCCATCTCGGTTCTCACCCCCGCCTTCGACGTGGCGCGCTTCGTCGGCACGGCGGTGGACAGCGTCCTGGCCCAGAGCTTCCCGGACTGGGAAATGGTGGTGGTGGATGACGGCTCCCGCGACGGCACCGCCGAGGTGGTTGCAGCGCGGCGCGACCCGCGGATCCGCCTGCTTCAGCAGGAGAACCGGGGCGTTTCCGCCGCCCGCAGCCGGGCGATCGCGGCAGCGCGGGGCGACGCAATTCTGTTTCTCGATGCCGATGACTGGCTGGCGCCGCACGCCTTGGCGCGCCTGCTGGAGGCCCTGGAAGCCGCCCCCGCGGCGGTGGGCGCCGCTGGCCCCTTCGCCTTCGTGGCGGAAGGGGCGGGACCGGGCGACGCGCCGATCCGGGTGAAGATCCCGCGCTTCGGCCCGGGCGACATCCTGGAGCGGCTCTGCGTGGAGAACCTGTTCGCCAATGGCGGCCATGTGCTGCTGCGGCGCGAGGCGGTGCGCCGAGCCGGCGGCTTCCTGGATCACCTGCGCTTCGGAGAGGACTGGGAATACTGGGTCCGCCTGGCGCTGCAGGGACCCTTCACCGTGGCACCGGGACGGGATCCGGTGCTCTTCCTGCGCCAGCGTGCCGGCAGCGCCTATCACCGCATGGCGCGCGACCCGGCCGCCTTCGCCCCCGTCATGGACGCCATCTTCGGCAGCCCGGCGCTGGCCGAGCGCCTGGGGCCGGCGCGCTGTGCCTGGCTGCGGCGCCGGGCGGAGGCGGAGAATGCCTGGATCCTGGGACGCGAGTTGATCCGGCACGGACAGCGTGCGGAGGGGCTCGCGCGGCTGCGCGCCTCGGTCGCCGCCGCGCCGAGCCTGAAGCGTGCCCTGCTGCTGGCCGCGGCGCTTGCCTCGCCGCTGCTGCCGGACGGACTTCGCGGCCCCTTCGCGCGCTACGCCGCCTGATCGCGTGCCCTGGGTTCCCGCAGATGCGGCGCGCCGGCCTGCCGCGCGCCCGCAGGCGGCACCGGCACGGCACCCAGTATCGCGGGATCCGCTGCAGGCCCCGCGATCGGGGCGCGGTCGGCACCGCGCCGGCGTGCCGGCGCGTGCAGCGGGCGCGGCCCCGGGGGAAGGCTCTGCCGGATCAGTGCCGCCATCCGCCGCAATGCCTCGCCGCGCGGGGAGGTCTTGCGCCAGACCAGGCCGATGCGCCGTGAGGGCTCGGGCGCCGCGAAGGCGCGGATCGCCAGGCGGGGATCGCTGCCCGCGGCGCCCTGGACCGCCAGCAGCGGCATCAGGCTGACGCCGAGGCCGGCAGCCACCATCTGGCGAATGGTTTCGAGGCTGGTGGCACGGAACAGGTCCTCGCCGCCAACGCGGCTCTCGGCCCCGGCCTGCTGACAGATGGCGAGCGCCTGCTCCCGCAGGCAATGTCCATCGTCAAGCAGCAGAAGGCGGTCCCGCATCAGCGCCACCTGGGACACCGTCTTGGCGGCGGCGAGGACGTGCCCGCCCGGCAGGATGGCGCGGAAGGGCTCGACGAAGACCGGCTCGATGACGAGCCCGGCGCCGCGCACCGGCAGCGCCAGCAGCACGGCATCGACCTCATGCGCCTCCAGCGCGCGCAGCAGGATGCGGGTCAGGTCCTCGCGCACGGCAAGTTCGAGGTCCGGCCATTCCCGCTGCAGTGCCGGCAGGAGCCAGGGCAGCAGATAGGGCGCCAGCGTCGGAATGATGCCGAGGGCGAGGCGGCCGCGCATCGGGTTCTGCGCGCCGCGTGCCAGTGCCTCGATCGCCCGTGCACTCGCCAGTACCTGGCGCGCCTCGGCCAGGATGCGGGTACCGATCGGCGTGATGTCGAGCCGGCGGTTGGTCCGCTCGAACAGCCGCACGCCGAGGAACTCCTCGAGCTTGCGGATCTGGCTGCTGAGCGTCGGCTGGGTGATGAGGCAGCGCTCGGCGGCGCGGCCGAAATGCCGCGTCTCCGCCAGGGCGACGAGGCCCTGCAACTCGCGCAGTGTCACGGAAGGACACTCCCTGCGCTGTGTTCCCCCGGCCGGAAGGGCAGGTGGATCCTCGCCAGCGAAGTGGGATGCGCCACACCGGGATCAAGCCCGGTGCGGCGCAGCCCGGGCTAGCCGGTCGCCTTCCCGTAGAGCTTCTGCGCCATCTCCAGGATCTCTTGCGGATGATAGTCCGGGACGAAGGCTTCGGACGCCGCATCGAGATCGTACTGCGCCCCCCCTTCCGGTGGCCCGTCCCGTACCTCGAGCGGCCCGGAACCGTCGAGCGCCTGGCCCTGCCAGATCGTCTTGATCTCGTCGTAATCGTTGGTCGAGAAGCGATAGAGGCGACGGTGCCAGCCTTCCTCCAGGAAAGGCCGGCTTTCCGGGACCTCCTCCGGCCGGAGGTTCGGGATGGGCAGCATCTTCTTCATGTCCACGCCGGTCAGCTGCTCCAGCGCGCGGGCATAGGCTTCCGCATGCACACCGCCACGCGTGAACAGGTAGCCGAGCATGCGCCGCGCCGCCGGGTTGTTCGTCGTCTGGTAGACGCGCAGCTTCGCTGTGCGCGCGCCATTCTCCAGGAAGAAGTTGTGCAGCAGGTCAAGGATCAGGTTGCCCGAGTTGAAGACGTAGTCGCCGCGCCAGGGATTGCCGAGGCTGTCAGCACACATGATGCCGCCGAAAGGTCCGGGCGCCACATGCGTCTTGATCGATCCGCCCGCTCCGATCATGTGCCTGAAGGAGGCGTCGCCCTTCGACATCTCGCCCTTCGGCTCGGCCCCGTTCATCAGCCCGTTCACCGCGGCCGCGACGAGCTCGATATGCCCGAGCTCCTCCGTTGCGATATTCGCGATCAGCGCGTAATAGGGCCGCAGCTTCTCGCGCTGCCGGAAATTGAAGCTCTGGTACATGTAGGTATTGAGCGTCGTCATCTCGCCGAAGCGGCCGCCCATCAACTCCTGCACCGCGGAGGCGGCGGTCGGATCGGGCTCCTTGGGCATCGGCATCTCAACCTGCAGGCGATCGATGCGCAGGAACATGGCAGTCTCTCCCTTGTACCACGCGGCCGTTTGCCGACCGGGGCAGAGGAAGACGCTAGGTCGCAGTGCTGGGCCGAGTGAAATCGATTTCAGCGCCTTTGGCGATTGACGAATTCTATCGTGCCGTCGGAATGGTCCAGGCTCAGGCAGGCAGCGTCGCCGTGCCGCAGGCCTCGGCCATCTCGGCGATTGCCGCGAGCTTGGCCTCGAAGGCAGACCAGTCATCGGCCTCGGCGATCCGTGCCCAGATCGCTTCGACATCCTCGATCAGCATGGTGCAGGGCGTGGCGCGCGAGAAATACGGATGGTCAAGCCGCGCATCCGCGCTCGGCGCGAAGGCCTCCAGCGCGGCGCGTACCGGCGCGAAGGCTGGCGACGCATAATGCTCAGCTGCCGGGCTGCGCGCCGCGCGCGCCGCGCCGGCAAGACCGCCGCGCCAGTCGAAGAATGCCTGCTCGAAGGGTGCTCGCGACTCCTGCAGGAAGGCGAAGAAGGCGCGCACCAGCGCCGCGTCCTGCGCCTCGCCCACCGGGGCGAGGCCAAGGCGCCACAGCACGGCCTCGGCGAAGGTGCGGTGCAGTGTCGGCTCGAAGGCCTCGAGCGCCGCCTCCAACGCGGCATGCTCCGCCATCGGCAGCAGGCACTCGGCCAGTCGCGCCAGGTTCCACAGCAGCGCTTCCGGCTGACGGCCATAGGCGTAAAGGCCGCCATAGTCGAAATAGGCCGCGGTGAAGTCCGGGTCGTGGATCGGCAGGAAGCGCCAAGGTCCGTAGTCGAAGCTCTCGCCGGTGATGTTGATGTTGTCCGTGTTCAGCACGCCGTGCACGAAGCCTGCGGCCATCCACTGTGCGCCCATGCGCGCGACGCGACGGGTGACCTCCTCCAGGAAGGCGGCGGCGCGCGCCCCTTCCTCCTCCCGCCACGCCGCGGGCATGTAGGTAGCGATGCTGTGGTCGAGCAGGCGGCGCAGCCCCTCCCTGTCCTGGTGGTAGGCCAGGCGCTGGAAGCTGCCGATGCGGATGTGCGAGTGGCTCAGCCGCACCAGCACGGAAGAGCGCGTCGGTGAGGGCTCGTCGCCGCGGACGAGCTGCTCTCCCGTCTCGATCAGGCTGAAGGATTTCGAGGTCTCGACGCCGAGCGCTTCCAGCATCTCGGTCGCCAGCACCTCGCGCACGCCGCCTTTGAGCGTCAGCCGCCCGTCGGCGCCGCGCGCATAGGGCGTGCGCCCGCTGCCCTTGGTGCCGAGGTCGAGCAGCCGCCCATCGCGCAGGTCGTGCAGTTGGGCGAAGAGGAAGCCGCGGCCGTCACCGAGATCCGGGTTGTACACGCGGAACTGATGGCCGTGATAGCGCAGCGCCAACGGCTGCCGGAAGCTTCCGGGCAGCGGCGCGAAGCGGCCGAAATGCTCGATCCATTCCGCATCGGTCAGCGTGTCGAGGCCGACCCGCGCGGCCCAGCGCCGATTGCGGAAGCGAAGCACATGCTGCGGGAAGGTGGCGGGCTCGACCGGGTCGTAGAACGCCACGCCGAACTCGGCATGGCGGGTGGACGGCCGGAAAGCTGAGGAGATGGGCATGGCAGCGCAGGAACCCCGAAGATGGCGTGGAGGTTCGTCATGCCTCGGCATGATGAGGCAAGGCGCCGCCGCCCCCCGCGACGGCCGCGGCCCTCACTCCGCGGCGGCCGCCGTCGCGGTGCCGCCGGCACTGAGGCGGAAGCCCTCATAGCCCTTCGCGGCGACCTCGTCGCAGATCTGCCGATAGGCCCCGACGCTGCCGATATAGGGCATGAACACCCGCGGCTTGCCCGGGATATTCGCGCCCATGTACCAGGAGGCCGCTTTCGGATAGAGCGTGCGATTGGCGACCTCGATATTGTGCGCCACCCAACCCTCCTCGGCCTGCCGTGTCGGCTCGATGCGCGTCAGCGCGTGCGCCTGCATATGGGCGAAGCAGTCGGTCAGCCAGTCCACATGCTGCTCGATGGAGACGATCATGTTGCTGAGCACCGAGGGGCTGCCCGGGCCGGTGATCATGAACAGGTTGGGGAAACCTGCCGCCATCAGGCCGAGATAGGTGCGCGGTCCCTCCTCCCACTTCTCCCGGAGCGTGCGTCCGCTGGTGCCGCGGATCTCCACCTTCAGCAGCGCGCCCGTCATGGCGTCGAAGCCGGTGGCGAAGACGATCGCATCCACCAGGTGCTCCGTCCCATCCGCGGTGCGGATACCGGCGGGAGTGATGGCCTCGATCGGCGTCTCGCGCAGGTTCACCAGCTGCACGTTGTCGCGGTTGTATGTCTCGAAATAGTGCGTATCCACGCAGATCCGCTTGGTGCCGATGGGGTGGTCCTTGGGCGCGAGCGCCTCGGCCACCTTCGGGTCGCGCACGATCTGCCGGATCTTGCCGCGCACGAACTCGGCGGCGGTGTCGTTCGCCTCCTGGCTCGTGATCAGGTCCTTGAACGCCGCCATGAAGGCTGTGCCGCCGATGGCCCAGCGCGCTTCGTACTCGCGCAGCCGCTCCTCCTCACTTACCTCCAGGGCGGACTTTTCGTTCAGGTGGTAGAGGATGCCGGTGCGCATCATCCGCGCCTTGAGCCGCCGCTCCCGGTAGTCCGACTTCCACATTCCCTCGTAATCCGCATCCATCGGCGCATTGCGCGAGGGGATGCTGAAGTTGGGCGTGCGCTGGAACACGGTGAGGCGCTTCGCCTGCTCCGCGATCACCGGGATGGCCTGGATGGCAGAGGAGCCGGTGCCGATGACGGCCACGCGCTTGCCCGTGAAGTCCACCGGCTCATGCGGCCACCACCCCGTATGATAGGTCTCACCCCGGAAGCTGTCGCGGCCCGGGATGTCGGGCAGGCGCGCGGCGGAGAGGCAGCCCGTGGCCATCACCAGGAAGCGGGCGAGGACGCGGTCGCCGCGGTCGGTCTCGACCAGCCAGCGATCGGTCGCCTCGTCGAAGACGGCGCTGGTCACGCGCCTTTCGAAGCGGATGTCGCGGCGCAGGTCGAACCGGTCGGCCACATGGTTGGCGTAGCGCAGGATCTCGGGCTGGGAAGCGAAGCGCTCGCTCCACCGCCATTCCTGCTGCAGCTCCTCCGAGAAGGAGAAGGAGTACTGCATGCTCTCCACGTCGCAGCGCGCACCGGGGTAGCGGTTCCAGTACCAGGTGCCGCCAACGCCATCCGCCATCTCGAAGACGACCGACGACATGCCGAGGCCGCGCAGCCGGTGCAGCATGTACAGGCCCGCGAAGCCAGCACCGACGATGACGGCGTCCATCGTCTCGGTCGGCGTCACGGCTGCTGCGGTTTGTTTCGGCTGCAGGCCTGGCATCGTTCCACTCTCCCGATCCGTTTCCATTGTCCCGTAGGGCGCACGGGACATCGCCGGGGCCGATCTGTCAACGCAGCGCGTGCGATGCGCGCCACTCGATCCCCGGAAGCCCGGCGATATGCCCCCGATGCGGCAGCCACTCCCGCCATGCGACCGAGTGCGGCCGCAAGGTGCGTGATGGCAGCAACCGGCATGTCGGCGGGCGCGGCCATCACCCACCGGGCCACCATCCTGCACTCCGCCACATCGGCCTTCCGGCAAGGTCGGCAACTCCGGCAGGACAGGGCTGCCTGCCGGTGCGGAGAGCGCGCAGGTGGTGCATCCGAAGCCGTATCAGCGGCGGCCGCGCCGGATCGGTTGTCACCCCGACGTGACGACAGCCAAGGTCTGCAGCACCTGCGTGCACCGGCACCACCGCCCACGCGCCGGCCGCCGGATGCAGAAGCGCGCCTTCGGCAGGCCATGCCTCCGTCACCACATCGGCCGAGAGAGCATCCCCGCTCCGCCGCAACGGGCCATGGTGACGGTCCGGGTCCAGCAGCGCATCCTGCCGGTGCCGGGCTGGGGCACCGTCCCTTCGTCACGAAGCCCCCCGGCGCAGCAGCTCCACCACCCGCCGGCCCGGATCCACCCTTACCCAGTCGCCGGTGCGGAGCACACGGCGCGGATCCTCCGACCAGCCCTCGGCGATCGGAATGCCGGCCAGCACCGCCCCCTGCACCATGACCGGGTTGGTCACACCGAAGACGAAGGCGCGCGGCGCGATGCCCTTGCCCTTGATGTCGTAGAAGGCCCAGCCTGCGGCAATGCCGCCCTTCGCCGTCGGGAAGAAGCAGATCCTGTCTTTGATGCTGATGCCTTCCAGCTTGTGACCGGGCTTGCTGATCAGGCCGGTCCAGCGGTCAAGGTCGTAGCGCGGGGAGAAGCCCTCCTCCGACAGCACCGCCTCTCCCTCCGTCACCGGGCCGAAGGCGCGGTCGAGCCGGATCACCGCAAGGGGCGTGGTCATCGCAGCGCCCCCGTGCAGGCGATCTCCACGCAATCGGCAGTGCGGCGCAGGATGGTGCGGAAGCGGTGCGCGCCGATGATGTTCACGATCTTCGCGCTGTTGCTGATCATGTTGCGCCAACCGTTCCGCTCCCGCATGGGCGAGAGGTTCTGCAGGATGTAGAAGCACACGCCCTCCAGCACGGCGACGCCCGCATCCTCCAGCGGCGCCAGATAGCCGAGCTTCGCCGCCGCGCTGATCACGCCGTTGCTGGAAGTCACGAAAACGGAGGTGCCGGGCGCCACGCGACGGCCGGCGAAGAGCTCCGACAGGCGCTTGATCTCGAACAGCGAGAGCTGCGGCCCGCTGAAGACCACCAGCCGCGCATCACCCGCGCCGAGATCGTAGCCACGGTATACCGCGGCGAGCTCCGAATCCGTGATCGTCATGCGCTCCACATCCGGAGGCACCGCCCCGCCGAAGGCCGCGGCCAGGCTCGGCGCCTCCGGCGTCACGCCGATCATGTGGAACATGCCCATGGAGCCGTAGGAGGCCAGCGCGCAGCCGAGATGCTTCAGCTCATCGGCGAGCGGGACGCGACGCAGGCCGGTGAAGACCGGCACGGCGAAGTAGTTCTGATGGCTCTCGCCCACGAGCTTCCCGACCGCGCCCCAATCCGCGAGATCCTCGAGCGCCGCGCCGGAGAGGTCCACGATGAAGCTGCCGCGCCGGTGTCGGTCAAGCTGGAAGCCGTATTCCGGTGTGCGGCCGGTGATGGCGGCGGCGAGTGCGGCCGGCCCGCTCTCGAAATTGGTGCGCGCGCCGAAGACGCTGTTGGCGGTGATGCAGGTGCCGGTATCGCCCCAGGCCACACGCTCGCCAAAATGCGGCTGATACAGGGTCTGGTAGTTGATGCAGGTATCCGTCGTCAGGATGTCCATGCCCTGCAGGGCCTCGATCACCCGGCGCTCCTTGGCGCATTCGCCAGGGTCCTGACCCAGGCGGTCGGCCCAGGCGAAATCCACGCAGCGGGCATTGGTGGTGATCGGGATGCGCGCGCGTGCGCCCAGGCGCCGCATCTCCTGCAGGAAGCCGAGGCCGGTGTCGCCCAGCACCTCGATATCGCCCATCATGTGCGCATTCGTGACCTGCACGAAGCGGGTGGCGCCGAAGAAGCGCCCCACCTCCTGCTGGTAGGACAGCGCACGCCGCACCGCCTCGCCTTCCGCGCCTGCGAGCATGCGCCGTTCCTCTGCGCTGAGCTCCACTGCGCCCCTCCCGATCCCGTGGATGCCGGAAGCCTAAAGCACAGCGGTGCCGAGCGGAAATGAAAGCCACGGCGACTCCCGTGCCCCCCGCGACGGGGCCCGGTCAGAGGCGGCGCATCTCCCGCCAGGGCCCGTGCGGGGCTCCAGGGCCGATGCGGTGCTCAGCCTTCCGCCCTGCGGCGGGGCCGGCCGGAGGGCAGGCGCAGCACCATGCCCGGCCGCAGCGCATTCTCGTCGGCGAGCAGGGGCGCATTCGCCTCGCGGACGCGCCAGGCCTCGCGGGCCATGCCGAAATGGCGCTGGGCGATGCCCTCCAGCGTCTCGCCGGGCTGGACGGTGTGAAACAGGCTGCCGGCCGGACCGAAGCTGGTGCCAGGCTCCGGGTCGGCCTCATGCACCCGTTCCTCCGTCGTCTCGAAGGCGGCGGAGCCACCCGGCAGGTTGGCCAGGCCACCGAAGGCCTCCAGCAGGCCGGAGCGCCGCGCCGGCACCATGTCGTCATCGACATGCGCGACGCCCTGCAGATTGCCCACGGCCAGTACAATCCGCTCCTGCGTCGCGGCATCCGGCACGGTTCCCCCGATCCGCACCCGGTCCCCCTCGCAGGCGATGCGGAGCGCGTCATGGGGCAGGCCCAGGGCACGGAGTCGCGCCGTGACGGTCCCAGCGGTGATCGGACCGCCCTGCAGCGGTTCTCCGGCCTCGGCGGGGAAATGATAGGTGGTCATGGGTCCCTCCTGCGGCCACGCCATCGCAACGTCCGCTACCGGCCACGGTTGCGTCCCGCCGAAGGGCGCCCAACCTTCCCGCCATGGAAGAGCCTCTCCTGGTCCAGCCTGACCCGGCCGACCCGCGGCTGACGCGCCGTGTGACCGGCCTCGACCACACCGGCGCGCGCATCGAGACGAGCGTCACGGTCGAGCGCCCCCTGACGCTGTTCCTGAACGGGCAGGAGATCGTCACCATGATGACGATCCTGGACCGGCCGGAGGACCTGGCCCTCGGCTACCTGCTCAACCAGGGCATGCTGCGGCCGGACGACAGAGTGATGACCGTCGACTACGACGAGGATCTCGGCGTGGTGGTGGTGCGCACGGAACGGCGCACGGACTACGAGGAGAAGCTGAAGAAAAAGACGCTCACCAGCGGCTGCGCCCAGGGCACCGCCTTCGGCGACCTGATGGAGGACTTCTCCGCCGCGCGGCTTCCGCCGTCAGCCGAGATCAGGACGAGCTGGCTCTATCGCCTGCTGCACCGGATCAACACCCTGCCCAGCCTCTATCTGGAAGCCGGCGCCATCCACGGCTGCGCGCTCTGCATGCAGGACCGGCCGCTGGTCTACATGGAGGATGTCGGCCGGCACAACGCCGTGGACAAGATCGCCGGCTGGATGTTCCGCAACGGCTGCCAGCCCGGGGACAAGATCTTCTACACCACCGGCCGCCTGACCTCGGAGATGGTGATCAAGACCGTTCGCATGGGCATTCCCATCCTGGTCTCGCGCTCCGGTTTCACCGCCTGGGGTGTGGAGCTGGCGCAGCAGGTCGGCCTGACCCTGATTGGCCGCTGCAAGGGCAAGCGCTTCATCGCCCTGTCCGGCGAGCATCGCATCGTCTTCGATGCCGACCTTCGCTATGTCGAGGAGGAGAGCGCGAAGCACTGGCGCAAGAACTCGCGCGCGGCGCTGGAATCCGGTGCATGACGCCGCGGCCGGATACGCTCGCCGTGGTGCTGGCGGGCGGCCTGGCGCGCCGCATGGGCGGCGGCGACAAGCCGCTGCGGAGCCTCGGCGGGCGCCCTCTGCTGGACCATGTTCTGGCACAGGTGACGCCGCAGGTAGCCGCCACGGTGCTGAACGCGAACGGTGACCCCGCGCGCTTTGCCGCCTACGGCCTGACGGTGGTGCCGGACGGCGTGCCGGATCATCCGGGGCCGCTCGCGGGCGTGCTTGCCGCGCTGGACTGGGCAGCGGCGCACCGGCCCGACCTGCCCTGGGTGCTGTCCGTCCCCGGCGACTGCCCCTTCCTGCCACGCAACCTGGTTACCCGGCTGCATGCGGCACGGGAAGCCGAGGGGGTGCCGCTGGCCTGCGCCCGGTCCGGCGGCCAGGCGCATCCGCCAGTGGGCCTCTGGCCCGTGGCGCTGCGCCAGGCGCTCCGTGAGGCGTTGCAGGCCGGCGAGCGCAAGATCGACCGCTGGACGGCGCGGCACGGCATTGCCCATGCCGACTGGCCGGCCATGCCGCTCGATCCGTTCTTCAACGCCAATGCGCCAGAGGATTTGGAGGAAGCCGAGCGCCTCCTCAGCGAGGGGTTGCATGGCGGCTGAGAGGGACCCATACGGGCAGCGCAACCAACACGCAGGGAGAACGCTGCCGTGAAGGCGATCATCACGGGCATCCTGGCCGCCCTGGCCATCGCCGCGCTCGCCGCCTTCATCCTCGACACCGAGATCCAGCGAACGGCGGACCAGCGCTTCGTCACGGAGGCCGTCCGACTCTAGAGCGTTTTCCGTTCGCCCGGACTGGCGACAAATGCTCCAATCCGTTGCTTTCACAAACATCTTCACCCGTTCAGGTGGTTCCGCCTGAATGGGATTCACTCCGGAGCGCGGTCGCCCGAGGTTGGAACAGCCGAACGCGTGCAGCGCGCTGCCCGCCATGCGTCCGGGGCGTGACCGGCTCAGCCTGAACCGGCCATGCTCCGGGGACGCGGCTGGCAGCGCCGGCCATCACGCCGCCGGCCGCGGGTGCCGTCGCGTTGCGGGGGATGGACGCCGTGCCAGTCGCGGCGCAGCTTGAGGCCCATGCTGCGCCGCAACGCCACCTTCTTCGTTCTTCTTTCCATCGCCGTGGCGGCCGGTGCCGCGCTGTTCCTGCTGCGCGGGCCGGACGCCGTGCTGACGGCGCTCGGCACAGCCGGAGGCCTGCTGCTGGTGGTCCTGCCTGCGATGATGGCGGGCCTGCTACTCGCCGGCAGCCTCAAGCAACTGATCCCGCCCGGAGCGCTCGCCGGTTGGATGGGGTCCAGATCCGGCATCCGAGGCCTGCTGGTCGCGACCCTGGCGGGGCTGCTCACCCCCGGTGGGCCGATGGCCGCCTTCCCGCTGGTCCTTGTGCTGGCGCAGGCCGGGGCGGATCGCGGCGCCATCATCTGCTTCATCGTCTCCTGGGCGCTGAACGGCCTGCAGCGCGTGCTGGTCTGGGAAGTCCCGCTGCTCGGCGCCGATTTCGCCCTGCTGCGCTTCCTCTGCGGCCTGCCGCTTGGCCTGCTGGCAGGGCTGCTCGCACGGCGCATCCCGATCTCCTGGACGCCGCCCGACACGCCACCGCCGGGGCATCGCGCATGACGGCCAGCCAGATCCTGCTCGTGGTGCTCTCGCTCGGCGCCTTCGCGCTGGCGCTGCGCCGCGGCTTGCCGGCCGGGCAACGCGCGCTGCGTGACACGGGCCAGAGCCTGGTCCGCGTGATACCGCTGATGCTCGTGGCCATCCCCATGGCCACATTCCTGTCGCAGCTGATTCCGCCCGCGATCGCCGCCGCCTGGCTGGGGCCGGACTCCGGCGCCGCGGGCATCCTGCTGGCCACCGCTGCGGGCGGCTTCATCCCGGGCGGGCCCTTCGTCTCCTTCCCGCTGGTGCTGACCTTCATCAAGGCGGGCGCGGGCGCGCCTCAGATGGTGGCGCTGATCACGGCCTGGGCCATTCTCGGGCTGCATCGGGTGCTGTCCTGGGAGCTGCCGGTGCTGGGCCCACGCTTTGCGGTGCTGCGCCTGCTTTCCGGCGCGGCGCTGCCGGTGCTGGCCGGGCTGCTGGCGGAGGCCCTGCTGCCGCTCTTTCCGCACGCGCTGCTTCGGCCCTAGAGCATCTTCCCTCCGTCCAGGTTCATGGAAGATGCTCTAGTTCCTTGTTTTTACGAGCATCTTCACCCATGCGGGCGATCCTGTCTGGACGGGACCCTGCAGGCTCGGCAGCACCGCTGGAAACCGCCCTAGCCACGCCCCATTGCTTCCGGCATAGACCCCGCGCCATGGATGGCGTGCAGGAGGAGGCAGTCTGGCCGGCGCTGCTGTCGCTGCGCGACGGAGGCGACCCGTCGCGCCTGCCGCCCTCGGATCTCGCCACGCTCTTCGCGCCGATGCTCATGCCGCCGCGCGCGCCGGATGGATGCATGGTGGTCGGCCGGCTGGCACAGACGCTGGACGGACGGATCGCCACCGTCACCGGCTCCTCGCAATGGATCGGCGGGCGCGGAGACATCCTGCACACGCATCGCCTGCGTGCGCTCTGCCACGCGGTGGTGGTGGGGGCCGCCACGGTGCGCCAGGACGATCCGCAGCTGACGACGCGCGAGGTGCCGGGCCCCGACCCGGTGCGCGTGGTGCTGGACACCGACCGTCGCCTCACACCCGACTACCGCCTGTTCCGCCACGGCCCGCCGACGCTGCTGCTCTGCGCCGAGGATGCGCCGGGCGGCGATCGTCTCGGCCGGGCGGAGGTGGTGCGCCTGCCGCGTGCCGCGGACGGCCCTGGCCTCGCGGTGCCCGCCATCCTGTGCGCGCTCTCTGCGCGCGGGCTGACACGGATCTTCGTGGAGGGTGGTGGGGTCACCGTCAGTCGCTTCCTCGCCTCCGGCTGTCTGGACCGGCTGCACCTGACCGTCGCGCCGGT
>Ga0180217_1003132_pt1 | contig 14258 bp, 12 predicted proteins | sample eDN3rd37CBELigOP_FD_128521 | JGI IMG/M metagenome (GOLD analysis project Ga0180217, IMG submission 128521) | Enriched Organic Plus compost microbial communities from Emeryville, California, USA - eDNA 3rd pass 37_C BE-Lig OP (version 2) (version 2) ... | reverse complement strand
TTCCCCGGAGAGGGCCGGCTCCTCGGCTTCTTTCCGGCACCCGGCGAGATGTGGCGGGCCATCGCTCTGCTGCCGCCGGAGGCGCCGGTACCGGAGGATCCCTCGCTCGCCCCCTTCGCCATGCCCGGCATGACCCTGCACGACATGACCTGGTACAGCACCTTCCGCATCAGCCGTCGGCTGGTGGAGCGCTACCGCCATGGGCATGTGCTGCTGGCGGGCGATGCGGCGCATATCCACTCCCCGGCCGGCGGCCAGGGGATGAATCTCGGCATCCAGGATGCCTGGGCGCTGGCCGCAGCCCTGGCCCAGGGAGATGCCACGCGGGAGGCAGCCGTGGAGGCCTGGGCGACGGAACGGCACGCCATCGCCCGCCGCGTGCTGCTGGCGACGGATATGGCGACCCGCGTGGTGGCGGGACAAGGCACGCTGCCCTCGCTGCTGCGCCAGGCGGGCTTCGGCCTTCTCAGCGCATTGTCTCCGCTGCGGCGCCGGATGACCCGTGCGGTCGCGGGGCTCGACTACCCGCCCCCCGCCGCCTAGCGCGGGCCCGGTTCGAGCTGAACCGGGCCCGCCCCGCCGCGCGATGCGGGCCTAGTGATGCGACGGCGGGCCGATCGGCAGGCCGAGATGCAGCACGTCGTTCGCCGCAGCCGTGCCCTCCCACAGCAATTCGAGGCCGATCCAGACAATCAGCGCCACGCCGATATAGGCGATGATCTTGTACCGCTCGAGGATCCTGGCGAGGAAGCCGCCCAGCAGCCCCATCAGCACGATGGAGATGGACAGGCCGATCACCAGCATGACCATGTCGTTCCGCGCCACGGCCGCCACGGCCAGTACGTTGTCGAGGCTCATGGAGAGGTCGGCGATCACGATCTGCCACAGCGCCTGCCCGATGGACTTCTCGGTTGGCCCCTCCCCGTGGACATTCTCCTGCTTGTCACTGCCGCGCAGTTCCCGGAGGAAGCCCCAGGCGATGTAGAGCAGTGCCGCGCCGCCAAGAAAAGCTACCCACCAGATGTGGAGCAGATAGGTGGCGAAGATCGAGAAGACGATGCGCAGCACCGCCGCGGCAACGATACCGAACAGAACCGCGCGGGCGCGCTGATGGGCCGCAAGCCCGGCAGCGGCCAGGCCGATGACCACCGCATTGTCACCGGACAGCACGACATTGAGCCAAAGAATCTCGAAGAACCGCGGTGCGGCCGCGATAAGGTCATCCATTCAGGCGTTTCTCCAGGGTTGGCGCGCACCGGAGCGGCTGCTGGCCGTCCTGCTTAATCCACGCTCACAGAATGGCAAGTTGGTTTGCTGCACGGCGCACAGTTCGGGCCGTTCAACCCTGCAACCACACCGCAGCCCCGCCCAGCAGCACCACCAGCATCATGGAGGGCAGGAGCAGGCGCCAGAGCTGCGCCTGGCGCGTGCCATCGGCGAGCAGGCCGCAGATCATCGCCGTGACGCCGACGCTCATGCCCGCGCCGGCGCCGCCGGCGAAGTTGTGCACCCCGGGCGCGAGCGCCGGCGGCAGCCCCGCCGACTGGCCGAGGGCGGCCTGCACGGGGGTCAACGCGGCGTTGGCGCCGACATTGCTGCCGGTGACCATGCCCGCCAGCAGCCCCATCGGGGCGATCGCATAGGGCGCGAGAGGACCGAGCGCCCCTGCCGTCGCCTCCGCCAATGCCGCCGCCACGCCGCTGCCGGCCAGCATGCGCCCGAACACCACGAAGAGGAGCATGGCCAGCGCCGGCCGTGCCGCACGCCTGAGGGCGCCGGCCGCCCGCGCCGCCCCGTCCCGCCGGCACAGCAGCAGCAGGCCGGAGACCAGCCACAGCACGACCGCAACATGGGTAAGGGGGAAGGGCGGGAAGTCCGCGAAGGGGCGGAAGGCCGGCGCCCCCTGCCAGAGCCGCGCCAGCAGCAGGCAGGCGGTCAGCCCGAGATAGGGCGCTGCCGCGGCCAGAGCCGCCCAAGGATTGCGCGGCGGATCGGCGCGCCACAGCGCCCAGACCAGCACCGGCCCGCTTGCGATAATGCCTGCCACCTCGAAAGGTAGGACGGCATTGCCAGCCAGCAGCAACCCCGCCATCACGGCCAGCATCAGCAACTGGACCGTCCTCTCCCGACCGGCCACCGGCACGCCGGCGCGTGCCGTCAACGACCAGACCAGCGGGCCGAGGCAAAGCAGGAAGGCCGCGCTTGGCACCGCGGCGACCCTGGCCACCTCCTGCGCCGGCACATGCGCCAGTACCGCCCCGAGCGCCGTCCCTGGGCCGAGGCCGCCCCAGGGCACCAGAACCAGCGCCTGCAACGCCAGCGCGCCGGCGACCGGCCCGCCGATGCCCATGCCCCGCAATGCCGTCAGCGCGAAGACGGCACCCACGGCGAAGCCGGTGACGCTCTCCAGGAAGGTCCCCATCGGCAGGCTCACGGCGAAGATGCGTGCCGCGGTGGCAGGGCGGGGTTCCGGACTGTCCCCGCGCGCGACCGCGGCGTGGAACAGCAGGCCGCCGGCGACCACGCCCACCGGCTGCAGCGCGAGGAAGGCGCCTCGCAGCGCCTCCTCCGCCAGGAAGAGGGGAAGCGCCGTGCCGGCGGGCAGGGAGACGAGCACCGCCGGCAGCGCCGTCACCAGCGCGACGAGGCAGGCCCCGACCGGCCCCATGCGCCCGCTGGCCAGCAGCAGAAGCAGAAGCAGCAGCGGCAGCGCCTGGATGAGCAGCGTCATGCCGGCATCCTTGTCGCGCCGGCGGGGACGCGCCAGGGTGCCCGCCGGCATGACAGACCTCTACGCCGCCTATGGCAGCAATCTCTGGCACGCGCAGATGGCAGCACGCTGCCCGGGCGCGACCGTTGCGGGAGCAACCCTGCTGCCCGGCTGGCGCCTGGTGCTGCGCCGCTTCGCCCTGCTGGTGCCGGACCCCGCCGCCGCATGTCCGGTCGGGCTGTGGCGGGTGACGCCGGCGCAGCTCCAGGCACTCGATCGTTTCGAGGGGCCGCACTGCTACAGGCGCCAACGGGTCCCCCTGCCCGCCCCCGTGGATGGACAGGGGGAGGCCTGGATCTATCTCGAGATCCTGGACCGTCCCGGACCGCCGGCGGCGGCGGACTATGTGCGGCGCCTGCGGGCGGGCTATGCCGATTTCGGCTTCGACCCGGCGCCCCTCGACGCCGCGCTGGCAACCGTGTGACAGGGCGCCGATTCCCCCTGCACTTTGTCACCGGCCGTGACATCGCACTGAAACGCCCGGTGCGGGAGCGGTAACGGGCGCCGGACCCTTTGCAGACGCAGATCCGCGCGGCCTACGGCGTGCGTCGGGCGCCGGGGCGAACAGCGTGCATCGTTCGGCGGCCGACATGCCGCGCCGCGACGCCATTGCGCTCCGGGTGCCTGCCGGGCGGGCCGCGTGCATCCGGTCAGCGCGCGCGCCGCGCCGCCACTGCCTCCCGATGGGTGATGTAGACAGCGCTGCCGATGATCAGCAGGGCGCCGAGGCCGAGCCAGGTATCGGGCACCTCGCCGAACAGCAGCATGCCCGATGCCGCCGCAAAGAGCAGCCGGACATAGCCGATCGGCGCCAGCACGGAGGCATCCGCGAGCCGCAGCCCGCTGATCCAGAGATGCATAGCGCAAGGACCGATGGTGGCGAGGCCGAGCATCAACGCCGCATCCTGCCAGCCGGGCCAGTGCAGGTGGGGCGCGCCGAAGGGCAGCGCCGCGGCGAAGGCCACCAGGCCAATCCAGGCCATGATGGTCTGGGTCCTCTCCGTCTTCGCCAGATGGCGCGTGGTCAGCACTATGGTGGCACTGGCGAAGGCCGAGAGGATCGCCGCGGCAACGGGCCAGCCCAGCGGCAGCGCACCGGGCCGCACGATCACCACCACCCCGGCGAAGCCCACTGCCGCCGCCGTCCAGCGGCGCCAGCCCACCTGCTCCTTCAGCACCGGGCCGGCGAGGGCCGTGACGAACAGGACGGAGGTGAAGTTCAGCACCGTCGCCGTGGCCAGCGGCAGATGGCTGAAGGCGAAGAAGTAGAAGCCCCAGGTGCCGACCGAGAGACTGCCGCGGAAGATCTGCATCCCCGGCTGGCGGGTGCGCAGCACCGTCAGGCCCTGGCGAAGCAGCGCCGGCAAGTTCCAGGCGAGCTGTCCCGTCGCCCGCGTCAGCACCACTAGCTCGATCGGCAGATGCGCCAGGGCCTTGCCCAGCACCGTCTCGATGTTGAACAGGAAGGCGGCGGCAAGCGCCAGCAGCACGGCCCGCAGCAGCGGGTTCATCGGTGGTGGCGCGGCGTCATGTGACGCTGGGATCCCGGCGGGCGTTGCCGTCAGGGTGCGACAGCAGCCCCCGTCCGGCAAGCGCCATCGGCGCAGGGCGGGTCGCGGCGGCGCGCGCAACTCACGGCCCGGTAGCGACCCTGCCATGAATCGGACAGGGCAGCACTGGGGTGGCGCGGGCGGCGCGGGAGAGTCTGGCGGTCGGGTCGGCGCCAGGCAGGGCTCAGGGACGACCTGCGCCTCCGGTGCCCTGGAATTGCCCCGTCAGGAATTCGGGCAGCGGGCGGGCGACTACCCGCTGCTCCGGGGGCCGTCAGGCCACCTGCAGCAGCCCTGCCAGCAGCTTCGCCCGCGGCACCAGGCTCTCCACCATCAGATGCTCCTCGAGCGTGTGGCCGCCGGCACCCTGCACGCCCAGCCCGTCAAGCGTCGGGATACCCATGGCACCCGTGAAATTGCCGTCCGAGCCGCCACCCGCGCTCTGGTGATTGATGTCGAAGCCGATGCGGTTGGCAATGCCGCGCGCCGTCTCGTAGAGCGTCATCACCTTCGCGTCCGGCTCCCATACCGGCCGCGTGACGCCGCGCGTCACCACCAGCTGGACATCGTTGCCGGTGGGCTTCAGCGCCAGCATCTTCTCCACCGCCTCGTCCAGGTCCTCCTGCCGCTTGGCCATGGAGAGGCTCTCCGCGTCGCAATAGGTGGCAACGCAGTTCACCCATTGCCCGCCGTGAATGACGCCGACGGAATAGGTGACGCTCTCACTCGTCATCGCCTCGATCGCCACCACCTGGCGGCACATCTCGCGGATGGCGCTCCGCCCGTCCGCAAGCCGCGCGCCGGCGTGGCTCGGCTTGCCGATAGTGCGCAGGTTGAAGCGGGCGATGGCGTAGCGCCCGGTGACGACCCCGCCATCCGGCCGCGCCGGCTCCGGTACCAGCACCACGGCATGGCGCGCCGCCTCGGCTTCGATCAGGTCGCGGGTGGAGGGACTGCCGACCTCCTCGTCGCTGGTGAACAGCACGGTCACCGGACGGCTGGTGGCGATGCCGGCACGGAGGAGCTGCCGGATCGCCTCCAGCGCGATAAAGTTGCCGCCCTTCATGTCATAGACGCCGGGGCCATAGAGCCGCCCGCCCTCGCGCCGCCAGGGCAGCGAGGCGAGCGTGCCTATCGGGTGCACGGTGTCCAGATGCCCCATGACCAGGATGCCGGGCTCATCCGCCTTCCGATGCGGGAAGGTCGCACGCACGCAGTCGCCATAGCCCATGCGGCCGGGGATGGTCTCGACCCGGGCGCCCAGCAGCGCCAGGTCGCGCGCCGCGATACCCATCATGCGGTTCACCGCGGCTGCATCGAAGGTCGGGCTCTCGCATTCCACCCAGCTGCGCAGGCCAGGCAGCATCGCCTCGGCGTCGAACGGAAGGTCGAGGGTGGGGACGTCCATGCGTGCCTCCTTGAAAGGAGGTACAGCCTGCGGCGAGGCGATCATGTCGGCAAGTGGCGGCGGGCGGGGCAACGCAGCGTGCGGCGCCACCGGCAACGCTTTTCCCCTGCCCCAGGGATGCGGGGTTTTCCTGCCCCACTGCCCTTGGCGCTGCTAGCTTGGCGCGCATGAACCCACCCCTCCGTCTCGTGCCTCAGGCCGGTCCCGCCGTCTGGAGCGGTGCCGCGCTCACCCCCGCCGACTGGATGCTGCCAATCGGCACCGAGGACACCGCGGCCCTGGAGGCACTGGTTGCGACGTCCGCGCCGGTGCCCGGCAGGACCGAGGCACTGCCGCCCCGACTCGGCGCCATGCTGCAGACCCTCGCTGAGCGGCTGGAAAACGGCCGTGGCCTCGTGCTGCTGCGGGGCCTGTCACTGGAGCGCCTCGGCGCCGACGGAGCCGAGAGGGTGCTGCTCGCGCTCGCCGCGCGGCTCGGTACCGCCTTGCCACAGGATCCGGAGGGCCGTCTGGTACAGGCGCTCGCCGGACCAGGCATGCCGGCGCAGGGCCCGGTGCGCTTCCAGGCCGATCCCGCGGATGCCGTCGCGCTGCTGTGCCTGCAGCAGGTGCCGCAGGGCGGCAGCATCACCCTCTTCTCCGCACCCGCCCTGCACAACGCGCTGCTGAAGGCCGACCGTGCCGCCTTGACCGTACTGCACCAGGGGCTGCCGCAGCGGGTGGACCCGGATGGACCCGTGGCCATACCGGTGTTCAGCACCGCAAGCGGCGCCTTCGTCGGCCGCTGTGACCACGAGACGATCGCGCCGGAGGCCCTGACCGAGGAGCAGCGGAAGGCGCTGGCCGCGCTGGAGGCGGTTGCGACCGCGCCCGGACAGGCGCTCTCCATTCCACTGCATCCGGGCGACCTGCTGCTGCGCAACCCGCACCTGGTCTGGAAGCTGGCGACGCCAGAGGAAGGGCCGCCGGAGACGGCACGGCAACTGCTGCGGCTCTGGCTCGCCATGCCCAATTCGCGCGCCCTGCCGGAGAGCTTTCGTGCGGTGTTCCGCGAGACAGCAGCGGGCGCCCTGCGCGGCGGGGCGATGCCCGCCGGGAACGCACCGGGCGACCGCATGGTGGGTGGCTGAGGGCCATGCGCATCCTGGTGGCGAACGCCAACACCACCGAGGCGATCACCGAACGCTGCGCGGCGGCAGCAAGGGCGGCGGCGCGGCCAGGCACGGAGATCCTGCCCGCCACTCCTCGTTTCGGCCCCACGGTGATCGCCACACGGGCGGAGAATGCCATCGCCGCGCACGGTCTTCTCTCCCTGCTGGCGGAGCACGCGGGGCGCGTGGACGGCGTGCTGCTCGCGGTGAGCCACGACACGGCGCTCGAGGCGGCGCGCCAGATGATGCCTTGCCCGGTCATCGGCATGACGGAGGCCGCGTGCCTCACCGCCTGCATGCTCGGCGGCCGCTTCGGCCTGGTGACGCTCGGCAACCTGGAGCCCTATCGCGAACGGATCGCGCAGCATGGGCTGACGGCCCGGCTCGCGGGCCTCCTCGGCATCGCGGCCACGCCGCAGGAGGCAATGCGCGACCCGGAGGGCGTGGCCGCGACACTGCTAGGCGAGATCGCGGCACTGGCGGCAGCCGGCGCGGACAGCGTGGTGCTGGGTGGCGCGGCGCTGGCCGGGATGGTGCCGCGGCTGCAGCCAAATGCGCCGGTGCCGGTGCTGGACGGTATCGCCTGCGGTGTCGGCCTGCTCGAAATGCTTGTCGCACTACGCCTGCCGAAGCCCACCGCCGGCAGCTATGCTGTGGCACATGGCCGGGCGAGCACGGGCCTCGAACCGGCGCTTGCAGCGCTGCTGCGGGGCACAGGCGGCTGATGCAGGAGCCCGGAGCGTCTTCGGTTCGCCCGGCCTCACGGCAAATGCCCCAGCGCTTTGCCTTTGCGAGCACTTCCCCCGTTCAGGCGAACCCGCCTGAATGGAATCCGCTCTACTCGGCCGCCACCTTCACCGGGTCCAGCACCACCTGCGGCACGTCATAGGCGCAGAGCTCCTGCCACAGCCGCGGCATCTCCTGGGCGAAGAGCCCACGCGTGATGCCGGCCGCCAGCCGCGGCGCCGCGATAGCCATGGCATTGATCGAGGATCCGGACGGTCCGAAGCTCATGGTGGTGCCAATGCCGAAGAGATGGATGTCGGTGATCCAGGGCGTCTCGCCCGGGCGTCGCTCGGTGAAGGCGTAGTCGGGCGAGAGATAGGGGAACTCGCCCAGCCGCGGGTTCGCCTCCTCGGAGGGCGGCGTGTAGCGGTCGGCCCAGGTGGCGATGTTGTGCGCACAGGCCGCCAGCTCCGGCCGCGCGGCAGCATCCATGCGCACGCCGGTGCCGCAGATCAGGTAGTCGGCACTGAAGGGACCGCGCGGCGTCTCCACAACGGCGCGCCCTCCTTCGACCCGGGCGCCGGTCCAGGGCCGACCGGCATGCATCAGGAAGTTGGGGAACCGGCTGGCACGGTCGTAGGTGTCCTGCGCGAAACCCTCACGCATGCCGAGGATCTTCTGCATGAAGCGCCATCGCCATGCGTCCGGCATCTCGCCCAGATGCCGCAGGAAGCCGGCGAAGGTCAGCCAGCGATAGGGCTGCACCACCATCGGCTCGGCGCGGCGGCAGAAGAGGTGCACCTCCGCCGCGCCCGCCTCCAGCGCCATGGCGGCATTGTCGAAGGCCGAAGCGCCAGCACCGAGCACCGCCACCACCCGGCCGCGCAGTGCCGCGAAATCGATCTCCTCCCAGGCATGCGCGCGCAACTGTCGCGGCAGCGCGGCGATGAAATCCGGCATCCACCAATGGCCGGCGCCCTCCTGCCCCGTGGCCAGCACCACCTTGCGGGCCAGCATCGGCCCCTCGCTGGTCTCAACGGAAAGACAGGGGCAGCCATCATCCGTGCGCGCCGGTGCGATGCGACCCGCCGTCACGCCGTTGCGGACGGGGATGCCGGTGACGCGGCGGACCCAGAGCAGATAGTCCTGCCAAAGCTCCTTCGGGATCAGCCGCATGCGCGCGAAATCCGCTGCGCCGAACTGCGCCTCGTGCCAGGCCTGGTATGTGAGCGAGGGAAGGCGCAGATCCGGCCCCGTCTGGTACTTCGGGCTGCGCAGCGTGTGCATGCGCGCATAGGTCACCCAGGGGCCTTCCTTGCCGTAGGGCGCCTGGTCCACTAGCAGCAGGTTGTCCACCCGGTCGCGCTTCAGGGCGAAGGCAATGGCGATGCCGCACTGCCCAGCACCGATGATCAGGCAGTCCAGCACCGGCTTGCCCTCGGCCGTCTTCGGCGACAGCCAGGGCGCACGCGGATGCGCGGTCAGCGCCAGGTCGCGCGCGACGTCCTGTTCGAGCTCAAGGAGACTGTGCGGCGCGGGCATGGCCCGAGGATAGCCGGGCCCCGCCCCACTGCAATGGCATCGGAGTGCACCTTCGGCACGCTTAGCGGCATGCGGCGGCCAGGTCCGCCTTGCGCAGTCGGCGCCGTCTCCAGGGTGCCTCCCCGGCCAGCCCTCAGTCGATCGTGGCGCCCGACACCTTCACCACCTCCGCCCATCTCGCGATCTCGTCCTTGATGAAGGCCTCGAAAGCCTCGGGCGTGGTGCCGCCCTCGGGCGTCAGGTCGGGCGGCGCACCGCCGAGCTCGGCGATGCGGCGGCGATAATCCGCATCGCGCGTGATGGCATCCAGCTCGCGCCCCAGCCGGTCGATGATGGGCTTCGGCGTTCGTGCCGGCGCCTGCATCCCGAACCAGGCCGTTGCCTCGAAATCCGGCACGCCAGCTTCCGCGAGCGTCGGCACATCCCGCAGCGCGGGGGAACGCCGCGCCGAGGTCACCGCCAGCGCGCGCAGCCGGCCGTCGCGGACATGGCCGAGGCAGGAGGGCATGTTGTCGCAGCCGGCATCAAGGCGCCCGGCCACTGCCTCCACCAGCATCGGCCCGGCGCCACGGAAGGGCACATGCAGCAGTTCCGTGCCGGAGCGCAGCTTGAACATCTCCATCGTCATGTGCGGGGATCCGCCACTGCCCGGGCTGCCATAGGTCAGCGCGCCCGGCTTCGCCTTCGCTGCCGCGACCAGGTCGGCCAGGGTACGGACGGATGAGCTGGCAGGGACGAAGACCACGTTCGGCACGCGGATCAGCAGCCCGACCGCGGCCAGATCCTCGGGCTTCACCGCCATCCGCGCGCCCCAGAGCGAGTAGTTGATGGCGGCGGTGGAGATGGTGCAGGTCAGCAGCGTGTAGCCGTCCGGCTCGCTGCGCGCGACATGCTCGGCGCCGAGATTGCCCGTGGCGCCGGAGCGGTTCTCCACGATCACCTGCTGGCCGAGACGCGGCGTGAGCATCTCGGCCACGATGCGGCCGGTGATGTCGGTGGTGCCAGCCGGCGGGAAAGGCACGATCAGGCGTATGGTGCGCGCCGGCCAGCTCTCCTGCGCCCTCGCCGCCGGGGACAGCATCGGCGCGGCAAGGCTGAGCGCCACAAGACCGCGGCGGGTGATTGGCATCTGTTCGTCCTCCCTGTTTTTTCTCCTGATGCGGCCCAGGACCTGCCCCGGTCAGTCCACCGTGGCGCCGCTGCGCTTCACCACATCGGCCCACTTCGCCCGCTCGGCCTTGAGGAATGCGTCGAAGGTCCCGGGGGAGGAGCCGCCGTCCGGTGTCAGTCTTGGCAGGTCGGCGCCCAGTTCTTCCATCCGCTTGCGGAAGGCCGGGTCCCTTGCCACCGCATCCACCTCCCGGCCCAGCCGGGCAACGACGGCGGACGGGGTCGCGGCGGGGGCGAGCACGCCGAACCAGGCTGTCGCCTCGAAGCCCTTCACCCCCGCTTCGTCCAGGGTCGGCACGTCGGGGAGCACCGAGCTGCGCCGCGCGCCGGTGGTGGCGATGGCGCGGATCTTGCCGTCGCGGACAAAACCGAGGGCGGAGGGGATGTTGTCCATGCCCGCATCCACCCGGGCCGCGATCAGCTCGGTCAGCATCGGCGCACTGCCGCGATAGGGCACATGCGTCATCTCGGCGCCCGTCATCAGCTTGAAAAGCTCGCCGCAGACATGCGGTGAGGAGCCGATGCCGGCGGTGCCGTAGTTCAGTCCGCCCGAGCGCTGCTTCGACAGTGCCACCAGTTCCGATACCGTCCTGACCGGAAGGTCATTGGCCGTGAGCAGCACATTCGGCACGCGGATCAGCAGCCCGATCGCGGCCAGATCCTCCGGCTTGTAGGGCATGCGGTCGCCGTAGACGGCGAAGTTGATGGCGCCCGTACCGATGGTGGTGAGCAGCAGGGTGTAGCCGTCCGGCTCGCTGCGGGCGACGAATTCCCCCGCCACATTGCCGCCCGCGCCCGGGCGGTTCTCCACCACGATCTGCTGGCCGAGCCGCGGGCCCAGGACCTCCGCGGCCATGCGGCCGACGAGATCCGTGGTGCCGGCCGGGGTGAAGGGAATGACCAGGCGGACCGGCCGGCTCGGCCAGGCGCCTTGCGCTCGCAGGACGCGCGGCGCGGCGATCAGCCCCGCGGCTCCGGCGGTAAGGACGGTGCGACGTGTCTTGGCCATGATCCTCCCCTATCCCCTTATCCGGTGCGGCCGCGCTAGTCGATCTTCGCGCCGGACTTCTGCACCACCTCGGACCATTTCGCGATCTCGGCCTTGACGAAGGCCTCGAAGGTCTCCGGGCTGGTGCCGCCATCCGGCGTCAGTCCGGGCTTCATGCCGCCGAGTTCGGCGTAGCGCTGCCAGGTCGCGGGCTCCTTGACCACCGCGTCCACTTCCTTGCCGAGACGTTCGACGAGCGAGCGCGGCGTGCGCGCGGGCACCTGCACGCCGAACCAGGCGGTGGCCTCGACCGCGGGGTAGCCGGCCTCGGCCGTGGTCGGGACATCAGGCAGCGCCGGGCTGCGCTCGGGCACCGTGAGCGCCAGGGGGCGCAGCCGCCCTTCGCGCACATGGCCGATGACGGAAGGCAGGTTGTCCACCGCCACCTCGATCCGTCCGGCGATCACCTCCTGCAGCATGGGGCCCGAGCCGCGATAGGGCACATGCGTCATGTCGAGGCCGGCAACGGTCTTCAGCAGCTCCCCCGTCAGGTGCAGCGAGGTGCCGATGCCGGAGCTGCCGTGGTTCAGCTGACCCGGCCGCGCCTTCACATAGGTGACCAGCTCCTGCAGCGTGCGCACGGGCAGGGAGGGCGTGACGAAGATCAGGTTCGGCACCCGCAGCACGAGGCCGACTCCGGCCAGATCCTCCGGCTTGTAGGGCATGCGCTGCCCGTAAAGAGAGTAGTTGATGGCACTGCTGCTGACCGTGCACATCAGCAGCGTGTACCCGTCTGGCTCCGACTTGGCGACGATGTCCGAGCCGAGATTGCCGCCGGCCCCGGGTCGGTTCTCCACCACCACCTGCTGGCCCAGCCTCTGGCCGAGCCGTTCGGCCAGGATCCGTGCCGCGATATCCGTGGTGCCCGCGGGTGTGAAGGGCACCACCAGGCGCAGGGGGCGGTTCGGGTAGCCCTGCTGGGCATGCACGGCGGGCGCCGCCAGCAGCGAGGCAGCGGCGGCAAGGGTGGTGCGGCGTGTGATGGTGGGCATGAGACAACCTCTCGTAACACTGCTTCCAGGGGTGAGGATGCAGGCGGGATGACTAGCGAAACCTTTCCGCTCGCGTGGAACCGGGGCGGATCGGTCCGGGCCAGCGCCAGCCTCGCGGCTGCCTCTTCCATGTCCCGGCCTCGTTCCGGATGGGCTCGGCATATATCTCTGCCGTGCCGTCCGGCCGCAGCGCAAAGGCCGCGAGGGGCCTCTGGTGCCCGAAAGAGGAGGCGGCAGCGCAGCCCTTCGGTCCCCTCTCGGCGACCATCGGCCCGCCGCGCAGTGCCTGGCTTTGCCCCGCCCCTGTGATGGGGACCGGCATCTCGTTCGAAGGCTGCAGGGCCCGCCGCTGCCCGCTCCTGCGCAGGCGCGAGTTCGCCCGGCTGCGCCCGCACGGTTTCGATCCTCCGTGCCAGGTCTCGGATCGGCATGGGGGCTGACATGTAGCCGGCGGCAGGTCCTCCAGCCGCTCTTTCGTCCACGGATCGATGCGGTGCTCATCAACCGGGCTGAGGGATCGCGTACAAGCCTCGGGTCCCATGCGCCTAGCGGACTCCGCCGCCATCCCGGGACGCTTCCTGGCCGCCATCATCCGGCCAGGGACCGAGCCCGGCGGCGCCGCCATCGACGGCGGATGCAGGTCGGTGAAGCCGGCCGAAGGGCGGGGCAGGACCAGCCGCGACGCGCAGATGGACCAGCAAGGCGACCGGGTCTGCCCTGCGGAGGCTGCGGACAGCAGCGCCCATGCTGCCGACGGCGTACCCCTCGTGGTCCGAAACATTTCCGCCATCCCCTCCCCCGCCCGCGGGAACTTCCGTCCCGCTTTGTCGCTGCATGATCGTTCCTGCCGTATCGGGGGGCCGCGGGCAAGCCTTGCCGCCGCGCGGCACGACCGGTAGGGACGCGTGGAGATCGGGCCAGGCTCGCCGCCTCCGGATCGGCGGCAGGCCCGGACTTGGCCATCGGGGACGCGGACGGATGGACTTCGTCAGGCTCTACACCCGGGTCCTGCGGGTCCTGGCACCGGACCGCTGGGTGGCAATCGGCCTTACCGTCGCCAACATGGCCCTGGCCGGGTTGCAATTCCTCGAACCGGTGCTGTTCGGCCGCGTCGTGGATGTGCTGACGCGTGCCGCCGGCATCACCCGCGAAGCGGTGTGGACGGAAGCACTGGCGCTGCTCGCCCTATGGACGGCGGTCGGCCTCTCCGGCATCGGGGCCAATGTCGCCGTCTCCCTGCTCGCGGATCGCATGGCGCACCGCAACCGGCTGGCCGCCATGAGCCGGTACTTCCAGCACGTGCTCGCCCTGCCGCCCTCCTTCCACGGCGATGTGCAGTCGGGACGGCTGATGAAGGTGATGCTGGCCGGCTCCGATCACCTGTTCGCCATCTGGCTCTCCTTCTTCCGCGAGCACCTGAACACCTTTATCGCCGTGGTCGTGCTGCTGCCGCTGACGCTCGCCCTGAACTGGCGGCTCGGCCTGCTGCTGATCGGCCTGGTCGTGGTGTTTTCCGCCATGGTCGCCTACGTCGTCCGCCGTACCGACGAGGCGCAGTCGATCGTCGAGCGCTACCACAGCCAGCTGGCCGGCAATGCGCAGGATGCGCTCTCGAACATCGTGGTGGTGCAATCCTTCACCCGGCTCAGCACCGAGGCGCGGATCTTCGGCGATATCGTGCGCCAGGTGCTCGATCACCAGTTTCCGGTGCTGAACTGGTGGGCGGTCGTCTCGGTGATGACGCGCGCGGCCAGCACCATCACCGTCATCGCGATCTTCGTCCTCGGCACCATGCTGCACCTCGACGGCCAGGCCTCGGTCGGCGAGATCGTCAGCTTCATGGGCTTCGCCACCCTGCTGATCGGTCGGCTCGAGGGAGCGGTCGGCTTCGTCTCCCGCCT
>Ga0180217_1003131_pt1 | contig 14259 bp, 14 predicted proteins | sample eDN3rd37CBELigOP_FD_128521 | JGI IMG/M metagenome (GOLD analysis project Ga0180217, IMG submission 128521) | Enriched Organic Plus compost microbial communities from Emeryville, California, USA - eDNA 3rd pass 37_C BE-Lig OP (version 2) (version 2) ... | reverse complement strand
GGCAGGCATTGGCGCGACCCTTGCCCTGTCGCTCGGCGGCAGGAGCGATGGCGCGCCGATCGCGGTGACGGCGACGGTGGAGGCGCTGACCGATGGCCGCTTCACCTGCACCGGGCCCATGGGGCGGGGCAATCCCGCCGATCTCGGCCCGACGGCGCTGATCCGTGTGTCGCCCGGGGTCCGCGTGATCGTGGTGTCACGCAAGATGCAGGCGCTGGATCAGGCGCTGTTCACCCATATCGGCGTGCAGCCGACGGAGCAGAAGATCATCGCCCTGAAGTCGAGCGTGCATTTCCGCGCCGATTTCCAGCCGATTGCCGAGCAGGTGATCGTCGTCGCCGCGCCGGGACCGGTGGTGGCCGACCCAGCGACGCTGCCCTTCACCCGCCTGCGTCCGGGTCTGCGGCTGCGGCCGGGCGCCAACCGCTGAGCATTTTCCGTTCGCCTGGGCTCACGGCAAATGCGCCAGGTCCTTGTGACGAGCATCTTCACCCATTCAGGTGATTCCACCGGAATGGGATCCATTCTGGGGCGGTGCCGCTGTGCCTTGTGCCGGCCATGCCGCTTCTGGATGCGGCGCGGCCGGCTGAGGAACCCGACGAAGGCCATCGCATGATGGCGCGCTCGCCGAGCATTGGCCGGCCGGCCTTCCGAACCGGTGATGGGGCGCTCAGCGCCAGGCCGCCTCCGCCCGTCGCGCGAACTCCTCACCCTCGGCGCTGTCGAGCCAGGCGGCGATGCGCTCCACATCCGGCCGCTGCCTCGCGCACCAGGCGCCGCGATCGCGGCCGCGCTGGCGCGGATCGAAGGCGGGTGGCTGCATCGCCAGCAGAAAGGCATCGCGCGCCGCCGTACCGCCCCGGCGCTGCTGCCGTCGCAGCGCGGCCGTCTCGATCATCGCCGCGCGATCCTGCGCCGCGGTCGAGACCGGCAGGTCGCAGGCGAGGGCCGCACGCATGAAGCCGCCCAGCACAGCCGCGCGCTCCACCAGCACCTGGCCATCCTCCGGCGACGGTGCCGGGGCCAGCCCATCCATGGCGCAGGCGGCAAGCAGCAGCAGGGAGGCGAGCCTCGGGGCGTGCATGACCCCCGATACCCTCCATGCCGGCGCCGAGGCAAACCTTCGCGGGCCGGCTCAGCCCGCCCTACGCAGCAGCGCCTGCACCGCCGCGGTGCGCGGGATGGGGGCGACCGCGCCATAGCCGGTCGTCGTCAGTGCCGCTGCGGCATTGGCGTAACGTGCAGCGGCGAAGCAGTCATCCCCCGCCACATGCCGCGCCAGGAAGGCGCCGGCAAAGGTGTCGCCGGCGCCGATCGCGTCCACCGCCGCGACGCGATGCGGCGCGATCCGTTCCCGCTGCTCGGGCGTTGCCACCAGCGCGCCCTCCGGCCCGAGCTTCAGCGCCACCACCGGGCAGCCAAGACGCAGGTAGAAGTCGACGATCGCGTCGGAGTTGTGCAGGCCGGTCAGCGCTTCCGCATCCTCGAAGGAGGGGAAGACGATGTCTGCCTCGGCGATCGCCGCGTGCATCACCGCCGCCGCACGCCGCACTGGCCACAGGCGCTGGCGCAGATTGGTGTCGTAGGAGACCCGGAGGCCGGCGGCCTTCGCCACCTCGATGGCGTGGAACACCGCATCGCAGGCGCTCTCGGAAATCGCCTGGCTGATGCCCGAGACGTGGAGCACCCGTGCCGCGCGAATCGTCCCCTCCGGCACATCCTGCCAGCGATAGCGGCTCGCGGCGCTGCCAGCGCGCCAGAAGCTCGAGTGATGGCCGTGCTCGTCGTGAGTGACCAGGTAGAGGCCGGTCGGTGCCTCGGTGTTGCGGACGACGCAGGATGTGTCCACGCCCTCCCGCTGCCACAGCGCCATGAAGCTGTCGCCGGGCCAGTCGCAGCCGATGGCGGTGATCATGCCGACGCTGGCGCCGCTACGCGCCGCGGCGATGGCGGCGTTGCTGGTGTCCCCGCCATGTCCTTCCAGATACAACACGCGCCCTTCCGCCGCGCGCGGCTGCTGGTTGAGCTCAAGCATCGGCTCGCCCATGCAGAGGATGTCGGGCATGGTCTGTCAAGCCTCGAGGATGCCGAGCGCATCGCGCGCCGCGCGCTGCACCGCAGCCCTGTCGCCGGCGGCAATTCGAGCCTCCTCCACCAGCTTGCCACCGATGCCGACGAAAGCGGCGCCGGCCGCGAGGTAGTCCGCCGCATTCGCCGCATCCACGCCGCCCGTGGGGCAGAACGCCACCTCCGGGAACACTGCACGCAGCGCCTTGATATGCGCGGGGCCGCCGGCGGAGCTCGCCGGGAAGATCTTCACCACATCGGCGCCGGCGGCGAGCGCCGCGCGCACCTCGTTGGGCGTCAGGGCGCCCAGCATGGTGCAGGCGCCGCCGCGCCGCGCGGCCGCAGCCATACCCGCATCCACCCAGGGGGCCACGAGGAAGCGTGCGCCGGCCGACAGGCAGGCCTCGGCTGCCAAGGCGTCCGGCACCGTGCCCGCGCCTACCAGCAGCCCGGGTTCCGCGGACAGCGACCGGATGAGCCCGGTTGCGTCCGGAACGGTCATGGTGATCTCGAAGACGGTGAGGCCTGTCTCCCTTAGCCAGTCCACGGCGGTGCGGGCCAGGTCGGCGCGGCTGGTGCGGATGACGGGCACCACGCGGGCGCGGCGAAGCTCGGCGATCAGGGGATGGGTCATCGGGCGTTGCCTCCGGCCCCGCAGGATGGGCCTGCACGGGCACCGGGACCAGGGGCGGCTGCCGCGCCGACCGCGCGCCTTTCAGTGAGCGCCGGTGAGCGCCAGCATGCCATCCGCGGTCCGTTCGAGCTGCCGCGCCTCCTCGCCCGCGTGCCGCACCGCCTGCGCGACTCCATCGAGTTCGCTGCGGAAGGCGGCGACGGAGGCGTCCAGGCTGGTGGCTGCGGCGGCAAGCTCCGCGATCCCCTCGCGCCAGGCCGCGACCGCTTGGCGTTGCTCCGCGAGCGCCGCGTCGAGGCGCCGGAGGGCCAGCCGCAGCCTGTCGTCAGGCCGCTGCGGGAAGACGAGCAGGGCGGCCGTGGCCGGGATATCGGACATGGGGCGCTCCGGATATTCTTAGCAAAAGATTAACGAGTCTCTCCTTGTGCGACAAGTCCGAAGAATATGGCGTGCCTTCGCCGTGCATCGCTATGAGGCTGGTCCGGCCACAGCCGGGAAGGCGGCCGACCGGATCCGTTCGGGCCAGAGCGCGCAGTGAGGTCGCGCACTGCGCCTGGCCGGAGCATCGAGGTGGCCACCGCTACCCCCCGCGCCCCAACCGGCGTAGAACCGCGCCCGTCGGGGAGTAGAAATGCAGATAGCCCTGGAAATCGCCGTCATCGTCCTGCTCGTGGTGCTGAACGGGCTGTTCGCCATGAGCGAGCTCGCCGTCGTCTCCGCCCGCCGGGCCCGGCTGCTGGCGATGGAGCGGCGCGGCAGCGCGGGGGCGACGGCGGCGATGGCGCTGGCCGAGGACCCGCAGCACTTCCTGCCGACGGTGCAGGTCGGCATCACCCTGGTCGGCATCCTCGCGGGCGTCTTCGGCGGTGCGCGCATTGCAGGACCGCTGGCCGGTGTCCTGGCGGAGGTGCCGTGGCTCGCCGCCATCGCTGGCGAACTCGCCTTCGTGCTCGTGGTCATCGCCATCACCTTTGCCAACCTGATCCTGGGCGAACTGGTGCCGAAGCAGCTCGCCCTGCGCGATCCGGAGCGCATCGCCATCATCGTCGCCCGGCCGCTGAGCTGGCTCGCGCGTGTCAGCAGCCCGGTCGTGTGGGTGCTCAGCAGGTCCACCAGCGCCGTCCTCCGGCTCTTTGGCGCGCACCGCCGGCTCGAGCAGACGGTCACGGAGGAGGAGGTGAAGGCGGTGGTCGCCGAGGGTGCCCAGGTCGGCGCACTCGAGCATGAGGAGCGCCACATGATCGAGCGCGTGCTCCGCCTGGCCGACAAGCCGGTCCGCGCGTTGATGACGCCGCGAAACGACGTCGCCTGGCTCGACCGAAACGCCACGCCCGCCGACCTCGCCGCGGCGCTGCGCGCGAGCGGCGTCACACGCTTCATCGTTGCCGATGGGCGCATCGACAACGTGGTGGGGGTGGTCGCGGCGAAGGACCTGCTCGACCAGGTGCTGGGTGGTGAGTCGCTCTCGCTGGCCTCGGCACTGTGCCAGCCGATGGTGCTGCCGGACAATCTGCCGGCGCTGGATGCGCTGGAGCGGCTGCGGCACGACGCCATCGGCCTGGCGATCGTGCTCGACGAGTATGGCAGCTTCGAAGGAGTCGTGACCGCCTCCGACCTGCTGGAGGCAATCGTCGGGGAGCTTGGCCCGCCCGAGGAACCCGAGGAGCAGGGAGGCGCGCAGCGCCGTGCCGATGGCAGCCTGCTGCTCGATGGCATGATGCCGAGCGACGAGCTGCGTGCGCAGCTCGACCTGCCGGAGCTGCCCTATGCCGGCACCTACCACACCGTTGCGGGCCTGATGCTGGCGCTGCTGCAGCGCGTGCCGCGCGAGGGCGACCGCATCGTCTGGTCCGGCTGGCGCTTCGAGATCGTGGACATGGACGGCCGCCGCGTGGACAAGGTGCTGGCCAGCCGCGAGGAGGCCGGGACGGTCTGATCCGGCCCGGCCAGCGCACGCAGCGGTCAGCCGCGCATCTGCAGCTGGACGCCCTGCAGCATGGCGAGATGAGAGCGGATGGCGGGCACGGCGACCATGCCGAGCATGCGCTCCTCCCGCATCGCGGAGGACTGCGCGAGGGTACTGTGCAGTTGCAGCAGCTCCTGATGGCCGATCATCTGGCCCTGCAGATACATGCGGTCGAACTCGCCGCCGCTCAGGGCCTGCAACTGCTGGAGCATCTGCGCCTGCCGGGGCGCGAGCGGAATGGTGGCTGGCACCGGCAGCCCGGCCATGCGCCGGGCCTCGAAGAAGGCCATCTGCTCCTCGGTCTCCAGCCCCGAGAAGGTGCGCAGCGTGGGGAGTTCGGCGCGCTGCTGGGCAAGCTGGCTGCTTTGCAGCGCGAAGACCATGGCGCTCAGCGCGTTGAGGCTGGTCTGGTCAAGCGTACCAGGCACGGCCTGCTGGGCGGAGGCGGGCCGCAGAAAGGCTGCTGCGGCGGCAGTGCCGACGAGAAGGGCGCGGCGGATCATGGCGGGTCTGCTCCTGACCGTTCTGGCAGCCGCGGGCACTCCGGCGCTGCGGCCTGACCGACTGAACGGTCCCGGTGACGCCCGGTTTGCTATCGCGTCCAGAACAGTCGGGGCATTCGGTGGTTGCGCCACCGTCCCGAGAGGGGAGGACCGGGGGATACCGCGAGGCGGAAGACGTCCCTAGCCCGATGCGCTCCGCGCGATGGGCGCGATGAATTGCGGCTCCGTATCCCAGGGAAAGAGAATCCAGGTGTCCTGGCTCACCTCGGTGATGAAGGTATCCACCAGCGGCCGGCCCTGCGGCTTCGCGTAGATCGTGGCGAAATGCGCCCGCGGCAGCAATGCGCGCACCAGCTTCGCAGTGGTGCCGGTGTCCACCAGATCGTCCACCAGCAGCCAGCCCTCGCCGTCGCCTGCAGCGGTCGGGGTCTTCACCACTCGCGGCTCGCCCCGTGCCTCCTCGTCGTAAGTGACGATCGACACGGTTTCGATGATGCGGCATTCCAGCTCGCGCGCCACGATGGCGGCGGGGATCAGGCCGCCGCGCGTGATGGCGCAGACCCCCTCGAACGGTCCGCGCTCCACCAGCCGCCAGGCCAGCGCCTTGCCGTCCCGGTGCAACTGGTCCCAGGTCACGGTGTAGTAGTGCGGCTTGCGCGGTGGCATCGGTCAGAACATCCGCCCGCCTTCGGGAACCTTGAGGTCGGGCTTCAGCAGTACCACTGCGCCATTCTCATCCGGCACGCCGAGCACCAGCACCTCGCTCATGAAGGGGCCGATCTGGCGCGGCGGGAAGTTCACCACTGCAACCACCTGCCGCCCGATCAGCCGGTCCGGCGTATAGTGCGTCGTGAGCTGCGCGGAAGACTTCTTCACCCCGATCGGTGCGCCGAAATCCACCCAGAGCTTGATTGCCGGCTTCCGCGCCTCGGGGAAGGGCTGCGCGTCCACGATGGTGCCGACGCGGATCTCCACCCTCTCGAAGTCGGCATAGCTGATGGTCTCGGCCATCCGCCTCGCATAGCGCGACCAGGTCGGTTGCGGGAAGGGGCGGCTTGCCGGTCCCGCCCCGCCATGCCAAGGGACGGGCAGGGGCCCTGCGGCCCTCCGGGGAGAAGACCGGTGCGGGTTGCCCGGCGGCCGGTGTCCCGTTCGCCACGCATACGGAACCGAGCCACGATGAAGCGCGACTTCCACGCCCCCGGCCGCAGCGCCATCTATGCCACGCGCGGCATGGCCGCCACCTCCATGCCCATCGCCACCTGGACGGCGCTCGACGTGCTGCGCCAGGGCGGCAACGCGCTGGATGCCGCCATCGCCGCCTGCGCCGTGCTCTGCGTGGTGGAGCCGCAGAGCACCGGCATCGGCGGGGATTGCTTCTGCCTCTACGCCCCGGCCGGCACGGGCAAGGTCATTGCGCTGAACGGCTCCGGCCGTGCCCCCGCGGCGGCGATGCCCGAGGCGTTGCGCGCGCGGGGGGTCGAGACGCTGCAGCCGACCTCACCGCATGTGGTCACGGTGCCCGGAGCCATCTCGGCCTGGGAGCTGCTGAACCGCAGCCATGGCCGGAAGGAGCTCGGCGCGCTGCTTCGCCCGGCCATCCGCTGCGCCGAGGAAGGCTGGCCCGTGCATGCCCGCGTCGCCGCGGACTGGTCGGCTGCCGTCGGGAAGCTGCGTGGCAACGACGCCGCCTCGCGCCGCTTCCTGAAGGATGGCGCGCCGCTCGCCATCGGCGACAAATTCGTCCAGCCCGAGCTCGCCCGCACATTGCGCGCCATCGCTGAGCGCGGCGCTGCCGCCTTCTACGAGGGCGAGATCGCTGCCGACATGGTGGCCACGCTCCGCGCCCTCGGCGGGCTGCACACGGAGGAGGATTTCCACAAGGCGCTCCACGTCGCGGAATTCGTCACCCCCATTTCCATCCCATGGCGCGGCATGGAAGTGTTCCAGTGCCCGCCCAATGGGTCCGGACTGCTCGTGCTGATGCTGCTCGGCATCCTGGAGGGATTCGAGACGCCGCAGGCAGGGGCGATCAGCGCCGAGCGCTACCATCGGCATATCGAGGCGGCGCGCCTGGTCTATCGCGACCGTGACGCCTTCCTGGCGGACCCGTCCCAGGTCGAGGTGCCTGTGGGCAGGCTGACCAGCCCCGACTACCTCGCCGCGCTGCGGACCCTGATCCGCGACGACCGGGCGATGAGGGAGATGCCGCCAGCGGGCCAGGCCGATTGGGCGCGGCACAAGGACACTGTCTATCTCTGCGTGGTGGACGAGGAGGGCAACGCCTGCTCCTTCATCAACTCCCTCTTCGAGGGCTTCGGCAGCGGCATCCTGGCCGAGAAGTCCGGCGTGATGCTGCACAACCGCGGCTACGGTTTCCGCCTGCAGGAAGGCCATCCGAACTGCATCGCGCCGAACAAGCGCCCGATGCACACCATCATTCCGGGCATGGTGATGAAGAATGGCCAGTGCGTCATGCCCTATGGCGTGATGGGCGGCCACTTTCAGCCCATGGGCCAGACCCTGTTCCTGACCAACCACTTCGAGTTCGGCCTCGATATCCAGGAGGCGCTGGATTGCCCGCGCCTGTTCCCGGCGCCGTCCACCGGCACGGTCCAGGTGGAGCGCGGCATCCCGAGCGGCGTGCTGGACCGTCTCTCGCGCCTGGGCCATGAGGTCGCGCTGATCGAGAAGCCGCATGGTGGCGGCCAGGCGATCTTCATCGACCGCGAGCGTGGCGTGCTGGTCGGCGGCAGCGATCCGCGCAAGGATGGCTGCGCGCTGGGGTTCTGACACAGGCCGCCCCCGACCCGGTTCGGCCGATGCCGCTGCCGGGGGTGGCCAGACGGAGAAGCTGCGCCAGGGAGGACATCGCATGCCCCTGAAGGCGATCCGTGCCGACATCACCACCCTCGCGGTGGACGCCATCGTGAATGCGGCGAATGACCGCCTGGCGCAGGGCGGCGGCGTTTGCGGCGCCATCTTCCGCGCCGCCGGCGCGGCGGACCTCGCCGCCGCCTGCGCCCCGCTGGCTCCCTGCCCAGCCGGGGAGGCGCGGGCCACACCCGGTTTCCGCCTTCCGGCGCGTTTCGTCATCCACGCCGTCGGGCCGGTCTGGCATGGCGGCGGGCAAGGCGAGGCGACGCTGCTCGCCGGCGCCTATCGCAGCAGCCTCGCGGAGCTGCGCCGCCTCCGCGGCGCCTCCATCGCTTTTCCCGCCATCTCCACCGGCATCTATGGATATCCCGCCGAAGCGGCAACGCGCATCGCCGTGCGCACGGTGCGCGAGGATCTGGCCGCGCGTGGCGATCTCGACGTGACCTTCGCCTGCTTCGACGATGCGATGCTGCGCCTGTACGAGAAGGAACTCGCCGCATGACCGAGCCCTGCGACCTCACTGCCCTTGAGGCACGGCGCCTGATCGGGCGGAAGGCGCTCTCTCCCGTCGAGTTGCTGGAGAGCTGCCTCGCGCGCATCGATGCGGTGGACCATGCCGTCAATGCCATGGTGGCGCTGGACACTGATCGCGCCCGCGCCGCGGCCAGGGCGGCCGAGGATGCGGTGATGCGCGGCGATGCGCTCGGCCCGCTGCACGGCCTGCCCGTCGGCATCAAGGATCTCGCGGAGACGGCCGGGCTGCGCACCACCTTCGGCAGCCCGATCTTCCGCGACCACGTGCCGGCTGGTGACGCGCTGATGGTCGCCGCCATCCGCCGCGCCGGTGGCATCGTGATCGGCAAGACCAACACGCCGGAATTCGGCGCCGGCGCCAACACGCGCAACGCCGTTTATGGCGCCACCGGCAATCCCTTCGATCCGACGCGCTCCGCGGCCGGATCCTCCGGCGGCGCGGCGGTCGCCCTGGCCACCGGCATGGCGCCGCTCTGCTCGGGCTCCGACACGGGCGGCAGCCTGCGCAATCCCGCGGCCTTCTGCGGCATCGTCGGCTTCCGCCCGAGCGCCGGCCTGGTGCCTTCGGAGACGCGGCCGCATGGCTGGTCCAATCTCGGCGTGCTGGGGCCGATGGCGCGTAACGTGGCTGACACGGCGCTGCTGCTCTCGGCCATGGCCTCCGATGATGCGCAGGATCCGCTCGCCTACACGCTGCATGCGCGCACGGTGCGCGGCAAGCCCGCGCTGTTCCACCCGGTGCGGCGGATCGATCTCGCCTCGCTGCGCCTCGCCTGTTCGGAGGATTTCGGCCAGGTGCCGGTGGAGCGTACGGTGCGCGAGGCCTTCCGCGCCGCTGCCGCCGCGGCGCGCCCGCTGTTCCGGGAGAGCGAGGATGCGCACCCCGACTGCGCGGGTGCCGATGACGCGTTCCAGGTGCTGCGCGCCGCCAATTTCCTTGCCGCACATCTCGAACGGGTGCGGACGCGACCGCAGGATGTCGGCCCGAATGTGCGCGTGAACGTCGAGGAGGGGCTGCGGTACACGCTTGAGGACTATGCTCGCGCCGCGACGGCGCAGACGCGGCTCTATCGTCGCTTCCAGTCCTTCTTCGCGCGCTGGGACGTGCTGATCACGCCGGCCATCACGGTCAGCCCGCGTCCCTGGCGCGAGCTCTACCCGACCGAGATCGACGGCCAGGAGATGCGCAGCTACGTCCACTGGCTGGCAATGGCCTATACGGTGACGCTCGCCGGCCATCCGGCGATCTGCCTGCCCGTCGGGCGCGACGCGAAGGGCATGCCCTTCGGGCTGCAGATCGTCGGGCCGCGCGGCGGCGATGCCTTCGTGCTCGCCGTGGCTGCGGCGCTGGAAGAGGCCTTCGCCGCCGACCCGGCGCTGCACCGGCCCGTGCCCGATATCGCGGCGCTCAAGGCGGCGCCGCCGATCAACGGCATGGAGGGCTTCCTCGGTTTCGACTGACCTGTCCGGGCAGCGAGGCGTCGGGAGCCCGGGCCTGACCGCGGCCGGAGGTTGGGGCTACCAGCGGCGATAGGGGCCGTGGCCATATCCGTAGCCATGGCCATACCGGTAGCCATGGGCCCGCCGGTAGCCGTGGCCGGAGGAATAGTGGCGGGAGTTGTCCGAGGCCGCCCCGGCCACCAGCGCCGTGGCCGCGCCGACGCCGGCGCCGAGCAGCAGCGTATTGCCCCAGTTCACGGAACCGTCCGGGTTCTGGCAGCCGCCGAGCAGCACGGCGGCGGAGAGGGCGAGGGCAGGGAGCAAGCGTCGCATGAGGGATCCTCCTTCTCAGGGAGAATGGCGTCCCTCCTGGGCAATGTTTCGACGGCAATGCGGCGCCGTCGGGCGGGCCTGTGGCGGACGCGGCGGAAGCGCGGCGGCATCATGGCGGCCGCCTCCCATCCCGCGCGTTACGACCTGGCGCCGGAGAAGGCGTTGAAGGTCTGCAGGGTGTAGGTGTCCTTCACCCCTGGCACGGTCTGGATCCGCTCCACCACGAAGAGGCCGATATCCTGTTCCGCCCCCAGGTAGAACTTGCCCAGCAGGTCGTACTGACCGGAGATCGAATGCATCTCCGACAGCTCCTCGATGGTATCCGCCATGTCCCGGGCCACGCGATAAGCCTGGCCCATCTCGCATTTGATCATGACGAAAATGGCTCGCATTTCAGATCAACCCCTTGAGCGGTCGGCTGTGGCCGGTTTGTAGGTTCCTGATTGTAGACCGCGCAACGGCGGCCTGGGCCAGGTGCTTCCGATCCGCGGTCCGCATGCGGAATTGCACATGCTCAGCTTGGCGCGCCCGTTGATCGCTGCGATCTCGTGCGCGCTGCATCCGGCGTCCGGTGCAGACCCGGTCGGCCGCCCGCAGCGCCTGGGCGCCGGGCAGCGGACCGCGCCCGGGGCTGCCTCTTGCAGGAGATCTCCATGCCACGACGCCAGCGGCCGGTGGCCGCGGACCACATGCCGGAGCGGCCGAGGCCCGAAGCCGCCCCCGGCCGTTCGTCCGGGAGCGAAGCCGTCGCCGGGCCCGAGGCTGTCGAGGCCCTCCGCGCCTTCGCCACGTCCGTGGGCCTCGTGGTGGCCCCGCATGAGATGCGCCCGCTGCTGGCGGCGATCGGGAGCCGGCCGCCCGCTTCGGAGGAAGCCTTGCGCAGAGCACTGCTCGAAATCCGCCGGCGAGGCTGGCGCGATCGCCTGGCGGTCCTGGCGAAGCGGGCCGAGGCGCTGCCCGCGGACGCGGTCGATCTCGACGCGGCCGCCGCCGCGGTCGCGGATCCGGAGGCGGGGGATGCCGAACTGCTCGGCGTGCTCCGCGAGGCCGTCCTGGCCCGGCTGGGCGGATACGGCACCCCTGAGGCGGCGCTCGCGGCTGCCTTGGAGGATCTGCCCAAGGCGCCGTCCGGCGAGCCCACCCTGGAGGCGGTCGAGCATTGCGCCGCGCTCGTCGCCGAGGCCTTCGCCCTGCCCGGACCGGATGCCGCCGCCTTTTCCCGCCGGGCGGTCGAGGCCGAGCGTCTCCGCAGGCGGGAGCGCCGCGCCGCAGCGCGGGCGGCCCGCGAGACCCGCGCCGAGGAAGAGCGGCGTCTGAAGGCCTGGGAAGCCTCCCTGGTCGGCCCCGAGGCCGTGCCGGGGCTGCTTGGCTGCACCAGGGCAGAGGCCGAGCGCTGGGTCCGCGCCGGCCTCGTGCCGGTTGCCCGCCGGGTGGTGGTCCGCCGGGGCGGTAGGACGTTTCGGGAGCCCGAATTCGACCCGGCTGCGCTCGAGGCGCTGCGGGACTCGGTGCAGGCATGGCGCGAGGCCGATGGCAGCGGCCGGCCGGTGGCTCGGCGCGAGACGCGGGCCGAGGCGCGGACAACCAATGCCGCCGTTGCCCGAGTCGCGGGCCTCGATCGCTACGCCGCGCATTTCGCCACCGCGCGCGCGCTCGACCGGCGGATCATCGCCTGCCTCGGGCCCACCAACTCGGGCAAGACGCATTTCGGCCTGACACGGCTGGCGAGGGCGGAGAGCGGCCTTGCGCTCGGACCGCTGCGGCTGCTCGCGCATGAGTACCGGGAGGCGCTCGAGGCGCATGGTATTCCCACCGCGCTCTCGACCGGGGAGGAGCGGATTCTCGTTCCCGGCAGCCGCCATACGGCAGCGACCGTCGAGATGTGCCCGTTCCACAACCCGGTGGACGTGGCAATCGTCGATGAGGCGCAGATGCTGGACGACCCCGAGCGGGGGCCGGCCTGGACCGCCGCCATCATGGGCGTGCCGGCGCGAACGGTGATCGTGCTCGGCGCGCCGGATGCGGCGCCAATGATCCGGCGCATCGCTGCGCTCTGCGGCGACCCGCTTGAGGAGGCGCGGCTCGAGCGCATGACTCCGCTGGCCGCGGCGCGGGAGCCCGTGCCCCTGGCCGAGATCGGCCGCGGCGACGCGGTGATCGCCTTCTCACGCCGCGAGGTGTTTGCGCTCCGCGCGGAGTTGCTCCGTCGCGGGCGGAGCGTGGCGGTGGTGTACGGCGCGCTCGGCCCGACGGTGCGGCGTGCGGAGGCCCGGCGCTTCCGGGAGGGCGAGGCGGAGGTGCTGGTCGCGACCGACGCCATCGGCATGGGCCTCAACATCGGCCCGCTGCGCCGCGTGGTGTTCTCGGCGCTGAGCAAGTGGGACGGGCAGGAGAATCGCCCGCTCTCCGTGCAGGAGATCAAGCAGATCGGCGGCCGTGCCGGACGCTTCGGTGGGGAGCATGCCGAGGGCATCGTTGCGGTGCTCGAGGGTGGCGGTGACCCGGCGGAGATCGCGCGCGCCCTCGCCGCCGGTCCCATCGCGCCGGAAGACCTGCGCCCGCGCGTCGCACCCGATGCCGAGATCGTGGCCGCGGTGGCGGCCGAGATCGGCACGGATAGCCTGTTCGGCACGCTGCGGCGCATCGAGCGCTCCGTCCTGCGGCGCGACGATCCGAATTACCGGCTTGGCGACCTGTCGACCCAGCTTGCCATCGCGGCGACGGTGGATGGGGTGCGCCTGCCGCTGCTGGACCGCTGGACCTATGCGATGTGCCCGGTGGACGAGCGCGACGAAGGCATCGCGCGGCTGGCTGGCTGGGCGGTCGAGCATGCGCTGGGCCTGGCTGTGGCACCGCCGCGGGCCGGACGCCTGCCACCGCCCGATCGCGCCGGCCAGGACGCATTGCAGCTGGCCGAGCGGGTGCATCGGCGGCTCGTGGCCTGGCGCTGGATGGCGCTACGCTTCCCGGAGGTTTACCGGGACGTCGAACATGCACTCGACGAGAGCCGTCGTCTCAACGCGTGGATCGAGGCCGTGCTGGCGGCGCGCCCGTCGGGCCGGGCCCGCGGCGATGCGGCAGCCGGCGGCACCAGCGTGGCGAGCAGGAGCAAGCGGCGGGGCCGAAAGCAGTGGGGCAGCCCGAAACGGGCCGGCGGTGGCGGTGCAGATCGTGGCGGGAGACGGCGCGGTGGGAGCGTCCGGGGGCCGTGACGGCGGCGTGTCTGCGTTCGGGCTGGCGTGTGATCAGAGGGCGAGAGGGGGTGTTCTTGAGGGTGAGGAGTGTTGGGCCCATGTAGGGTTCCAGGCTGTGGAGCCTGGTGCCCGGTGCGGCGGGGTTGTGCGGGGCTGGAGGGAAAGGGCTTGCCAGGGGGTCTGTCGGGCGCTACATGGCCTGCCCCGCGGCGAAGCGGATCGTCTTCCTGACTGGCTGGTGGCGCCTTCGGGCGGCTGGGCTGGCGGGCGGCGACGCCCCGGATCGCTGCTGGATCCTGATCTTTGTGCCTTCGGGCATGCGTTCCTTGTCCCGCAGCGATGCGGGGTCCCCTGTCGTTGGCCCGCTGCCCTGTCGGGCCAGGCTGCCGGCCGGGGAGGACATGATCTCTGACAATCGCATCTGTCTTTTGGAAGCCAGAGACGTGCTTTTGGCCGTGTCGGCTGGTGCGGTCCCGGGAGGGGCGGTGCTGGCGCGGCGTGGACCGGGAGTGCGCTCTGCGTCGAGAGTGGTGAGCGGAGCCTGATCGAGAGGCATCTGCGGGGCTGGGCTGCGGCCTGGTCGCGCGTGATGAACCTGAGAGTTTGATCCTGGCTCAGAGCGAACGCTGGCGGCATGCTTAACACATGCAAGTCGCGCGGGGGGCTTCGGCCCTCAGCGGCGGACGGGTGAGTAACGCGTAGGAACGTGTC
>Ga0180217_1003130_pt1 | contig 14261 bp, 11 predicted proteins | sample eDN3rd37CBELigOP_FD_128521 | JGI IMG/M metagenome (GOLD analysis project Ga0180217, IMG submission 128521) | Enriched Organic Plus compost microbial communities from Emeryville, California, USA - eDNA 3rd pass 37_C BE-Lig OP (version 2) (version 2) ... | reverse complement strand
TTCCGGCTGGCGCACCGGAGTGCCGGGGAGAGGAAGCCGCTCTATCTCGGTCCGCCCGAGTTCGAGGGCTTCGAGGCGATCCAGACCGTGCAGCGTCCCGCGGCCAGTTAGCCCGGCGCGGCTGGAGCATTTTCCGCCCGTCCGGGCTGGCGACAAATGCTCCGGCTTTCCGTTTGCACGAGCATCCTGACCCGTCCAGGTGATTCCACCCGAATGGGATCCGACCTAGCGCACGGCGGCGCGCAGCGCGGCTTCCATCTCCTCGAGGATCAGCGGATCGTCGATGGTGGGCGGCACGCTGTATTCCTCTCCGTCCGCGATCCTGCGCAGGGTGGCGCGCAGGATCTTGCCGCTGCGCGTCTTCGGCAGGCGCGCCACCACCCTCGCTTCCCTGAAGGCTGCGACGGGGCCGATGCGGTCGCGCACCATGCCGACCAGTTCGCGCGCGATCTCCGCCTCCCCCTTCGTCACGCCGGCCTTCAGCACGACGAGGCCGAGCGGCACCTGACCCTTCAGGCTGTCCTTCACCCCCACCACGGCGCATTCCGCCACATCCGGATGGCTGGCCAGCACCTCCTCCATGGCGCCGGTGGAGAGGCGATGGCCGGCGACATTGATGATGTCATCGGTGCGGCTCATCACCCAGACATAGCCGTCCTCGTCCAGCATGCCGGCATCGGCCGTGCTGTAGTAGCCGGGGAAGGCGGCGAGATAGGCCTCGCGGAACCGGTCATCGGCCTGCCACAGCGTCGGCAGGCAGGAGGGCGGCAGGGGCAGCTTCACCGCCAGGCTGCCGATCTGCCCGGGCGGCACGCTTTTTCCCGCCTCGTCCAGTGCCACCACCTCATAGCCCGGGGCCGGCTTGCCGCCCGAGCCCGGGCGCATGGGGAACAGGCCGAGGCCGCGGAAGCCACCGGTGATCGACCAGCCGGTTTCGGTCTGCCACCAGTGGTCCACCACCGGCTTCCGCAGCAATTCGCCGGCCCAGATGGCGGTGTCGGGATCGCAGCGCTCGCCGGCCAGATACAGCGCATCCAGCTTCGAGAGGTCGTGCTGCGCCATCAGCGCGCCGCGCGGGTCCTCCTTCTTGATGGCGCGGATGGCGGTCGGTGCGGTGAACAGCACCCCCACGCCATGCTGCGCGCAGACGCGCCAGAAGGCGCCGGCATCCGGCGTCCCGACAGGCTTGCCTTCGTAGAGGATGCTCGTGCAGCCGGCGAGCAGCGGGGCGTAGACGATGTAGGAATGCCCCACCACCCAGCCGACATCGCTTGCCGCCCAGAAGCAGTCGCCTGCCCCGACGCCATAGACCATGTGCATGGAGTTGTGCAGCGCCACGGCATGACCGCCATTGTCGCGCACGATGCCCTTGGGCTTCCCGGTCGTGCCGCTGGTGTAGAGGATGTAGAGCGGATCGGTCGCCTCCACCGGCACGCAGGCGTGCGGCGCCGCGGCCGCCTCCGCCTCCAGCAGGTCGCGGTCGCGGCCCGGGGTCAGCGTGCAGGGCTGCTCGGGCCGCTGCAGGATCAGGCAGGCCTCGGGCTTGTGCGGCGAGAGGGCGATGGCGGCATCCAGCAGCGGCTTGTAGGCCACCGTCCGCCCGGGCTCGAGCCCGCAGCTGGCGGAGATGATCGCCTTCGGCTTCGCATCGGCGATGCGCGCGGCAAGCTCGGCCGCGGCGAAGCCGCCGAACACGACGGAATGCACGGCGCCCAGACGCGCTGTCGCCAGCATGGCGATCACCGCTTCCGGGACCATCGGCATGTAGATCACCACCCGGTCGCCGGCACGGATGCCCAGCGCGGCCAAGGCCCCGGCGAGCTTCGCCACGCGCCCCTGCAGTGCCGCATAGGTCAGGGTCTCGATCCGTCCGGTCATCGGGCTGTCATAGATGATGGCCGGCTGCGCGCCCCGCCCGGCCGCGACATGCCGGTCCACGGCGTTATGGCAGGTGTTCAGCCGCCCGCCCGGAAACCAGCGGCCATAGACGCCGAGGGTGGGGTCGAAGATGCGGTCGGGTGCCCGGTCCCAGGCAATGCCTTGCGCCGCCTCGGCCCAGAAGCCCACCGGGTCGCGCCTCCAGGCGGCATAGACCTCGTCATAGCGCGTTGCGCCGGCGCCGCTGTCCATGGCCGAACCTCCCCATTCTGTCGGCCACAGCGTGGCAAGCCGGTCCGGCGGCCGCAAGCACCCCGCCCGGTGGCATCCCGGCTGGCAGGGCAGGGGGGGCGTCCTCGACGCCATGTCCTCGGGGCCGAGGCCTCGCGGCACGGGGCTCGACCGGCATGACGGCCATTCAGGCCGGGCCGAGCGCAGGCGGGCGGCTCCCGCTTCGGATCATGTCGACATAGGCCGTGGCGGAGGACGCGAGGCTGCAGGCCGTGCGGACATGGCTGCGCGCCGCGCGCCCCCGCTCGGCGAGCCTGGCGGGATCGGCCAGCAGTTCGGCCAGCACGCGCGCGAGGGCCGGTGCCGGGCTGGTGCTGAAGGGCAGCTTCGCCACCGCCATGTCCGGATACTCGGCCGCAGGGCCGAAATCATAGGCAATGGCCGGCGTGCCCATCCCGAGAGCGCGCACCAGCGTGCCGGAGGTCTCGCCGGCGACCGGGAAACGCAGGGCGAGCAGCAGGTCGGCGGCACGCAGATGCAGGAAGAACGCTTCCTCGGGCAGCCAGCCCGTCAACTGCACATGCCCGGCGAGGCCGTGCCGCGCGATCTCGGCCTCGATGGTCATGCCGGGCTCGACCGCGCCGCCCACCACGTAGCGGAAGGCCTGGCCGGTACTGCGCAACGCCGCCAGCGCCTCGAGCACCACCGCCGCCTGCTTGGGTGGCGTGACATGGCCCAGCGACAGCAGCACCGGGACATCCTGTGGCAGGCCGAGGCGGGTGCGCGCCTCCGCGCGCGTCACCGCGTCGAACGCCGCGACGCGGGGCGAGAGGTGGTGCGGGATCACCCGCACCGGCAGCTCCGGCGGGGCCTGCAGCCGGCCGGCGGCGAAGCGGTTATGCACGATCACGCCGCGTGCGACGTCCAGCACCTGCCGGTGCAGGGGCATGAGGAAGCGCTGCCAGGGCGAGAACAGCCCGGTGCGCCGCAGCCGTGCCAGCCGGCGTCCGGCCGGGCCGTGATTGTAGGCCAGCACGGCCTCATAGGCGTGCGGGCTGCCGCGGCCGAGGGTCAGCGCCTCGACGAGGTGGTGCAGCACCACGTCATGCAGCACGACAATGCCCGGCCGTCGCAAGGCCGCGTGATAGACATGCGCGTGGTCGAGGCTGTTGCCGAGCTGGTGGAGGTGGGGAAGGGCATGCAGCGCCGGGCTCGCCCGGTATGTCCGCTCGCTGACGACGGTGGCGCCCTCCAGCGCCACCACCTCCTCCTCGCGCGCGACGACGACGACCGTGCGCATCATGCGCCCGAGCGCCGGCACCAGCTCCGCCGTATAGGCGGCGATGCCGGAGCGGCGTGGCGGCAAGGGCGAGAAGACGACGAGCTCCGCCCGGCTGTCGCTCTGCACTTCGGGCGCGGTCATGTCCCGCGCGGCGGCTCGCCGGCCCTGGCGGCCCCGAGGGCGACAAGCTGCGCCTCGATGCGGCGCAGCCGCGCCTCGAAGCGGGTCTCCGAAACCGCGAGCATCTCGCCCACATAGTCCGCGACCAGGCGCGAGACCGCCTGCGCCGCCCGTTCCTCGGCCGTGGCAGCCGGGGCCGTGCCTGGCGGTACATCGCCGCGCTCGCGCAGCAGGCCGAGGATGCCCTCCATGCGCTCCCGCATCTCCCGTCGCAGGCTCTCGATCTCCGATCGGAGTTCGGCGTCACGCCCCTCGATGATCTCGGCGCCGAGGCCTGCGAGCTCGGGGCCGCCAGGACCGCCGAGCAGCTCGACCGACTCGCGCAGGCGCTGGATCTCGGCGCGCAGAAAGCTGGTGCGCAGATCAAGCGCTGTCGCGAGCGCCTGGCGTGGATCGGAAGGCACGAGCGGTCCCGGCGGGATCGCGATGACCGTGCCGGCGCGCTGCGCCTCCTCGGATTCGGCCAGGGCGCGCAGCACCTCCGCGCGGCGCTCCGGGCGATTGTGAATGATACCGAGGTAGTGGTGATAGCCGGCGTCGTCCGGCCACCGGCGCAGCAGCGCGATATAGGCATTGACCACGAAGTCGTGATCCTCGCCCATCAGCAGGTCGCCGGGGTTCAGGCTGCGCTGCGGCGCGCTCATGCGCCGCCGCCCGGGGGATGGCCGGCCTTCCGCATCATTCCGCCGCGAGGGCGGCCGGCGCCGCCTGGGGCGCTGCCCCCAGCCGGAGGCCGAGCCGCGCATAGAGCGCACGCAGGCGTTCATCGTAGCGTTCCGGGCTGAACAGCGCCGCACGTGCGGGCCCTGCCGCGGCCAGGCGGGCGCGCAGCTCCTCGCTCACGTCAACGGCCTGGATGGCCTGGACCAGCGCCGAGACATCATAGGGGTCCACTGTCAGCGCGGCATCGCCGACCACCTCGGGCATGGACGCGGTGTTGGAGGTGATCACCGGCGTGCCGAGCAGCATGGCCTCCAGCGCCGGCAGGCCGAAGCCTTCATAGAGCGAGGGGAAGAGCACGGCGCGCGCGCCGCGGATCAGGCTGACCAGCAGGCGGAAGGGCGCGTAGTCGAGCAGGATGATCTTGCGCTGGGTCCGGAGCGTGGTGCCCTCCTGCACCAGCCAGCGAATATGGTCGTCGAACAGCAGCCGCAACTCCTGCTCGGACTTCCAGGCCTTCTTCCCGACGATGACGAGGGGGCCGTCCACGCCGCTGGCGAGAAAGGCCTGGATCATGCGCCCGACATTCTTCTTCGGCTCGATGGCGCCGAAGAACAGCCAGTACCGTCCGGCCTCCAGCCCGAAGCTGCCCTGCACCTCGGCTCGCACCGAGGACAGCGGCATATCGGTGAACTTTCGTGGAATCTCCACGGTCTGGTAGGTGTTGGTGATGCGTTCCTCCGGCACGCCGAGCAGGTTCATGATGTCGCGTCTGGAGGCTTCCGAGACGGTGACGATGTGGTGTGCCTTTCGCGCCAGCAGCATGTTCAGCCGCCAGTAGCGCCGCTTGTGGTCGAGAGTGGTGTAGGGCAGCCGCAGCGGCACGAGATCGTGCATGGTGTAGATGTTGCGAGTGCCCGGGATGGTGGCCGGCAGCGGGTAGGTCCAGTGCATCAGCTCCGGCCGCCGGCCGCGGAAGCGCACGGCGAGCAGGCTCTGCAGCACCCGGAAATGCGCGTGCGCCTGCTGGAACACCTCCCGGGCGTTCCAGATCTCATCGAAATGCGGCATCCGGTCACGGAAGGCAGTGGCGATCACGCGGCCGGACATCGGCACGCGCTCCGCCATCTCGCCGCCTGGCGCGCCCACCAGGCGGTAGCCGCGGCGGATCATTTCCAGCCATTGCGGCGGTTCCCCCACGCGCTCGTCGAAGAAGGCGATCTCCCGGATCAGCGGGTCCCGGGAGGGGGCGGCACGGGTTCCATAGAGCACGCCCACATCGAAGCCGAGCCGGCCCATCGCGAAGCTGAGATGCCGCGCATAGGTTGCTACTCCAGTGCCCTGCTCCAATGCTAGGTTGTAGCCATCGAGAAAGACTCGCGGGCGTGTGGGGGCGCCTCTGATCATGGCCTACCCGCCTCACCCGCCGGCAGCCAAGGGACGCACCACGATGCCACCAGACGATCAGACACGAGCCGTTCTCTCCGCTGACGTTCCGGAATCCAGGCAAGGTATACACAGGGGTGTGAGCATCTGCGAGGTGGGTTGGCCCGAAAGGCCGCATCCGGCACTGATTTCGCTTGCAATAAGTGAAGTCCAGAGCCTTTGATCGCGTTATAGGCGAAGGGCTCTCAGCGGTGCGATCACCCGGACAGGTGCGCGACTTCGCGGGCGAGCGTGGCGTCAAGGAGGCGGCGCGCCCGCGCCGGTGGCTGGCCCTGATGCTCGCCGAGACGGCCCTGCTCTGGCTGCGGCTGGCCGCTGTACTGATCCTGCTGGCGCCACTGCTCCTGGTGGCCAGGTTGATCATGGGCTGAAGAGCCACGCGGCAAGACTTGCCGGCCAACGCCAATCCGGTATCACGCCGAGGCGACACGCCGTAACGGCGCCGGGCGTGCAGGCAGGGCCGGGGAACATACGCGATGGACACGACCTCGCCGACCGGAACCGCTGTCTCGGACAGCGGGAATGCGCCCGAATTGTTGACGGCTGCCGATGCGCTGCGCGATCGGAAGGAATGGGTCGAGGCTGCCGTGGCCTATGCGGCCTATCTCCGGCTCCGGCCCGACGACTGGCCGATCTGGGTGCAGTACGGCCACTGCATGAAGGAGTCCGGCGACGTCAAGGCGGCGCTGCTGCTCTATCAGGAAGCGCAGCGGCTGCAGCCGGAGGACGCGGATCTTCACCTGCAGATCGGGCATGCGCTGAAGCTCCTGGGCCGGATCGAGGAGGCCTATCAGGAATACGCCCATGCGTTGACGCTCGACCCGGAGAATGCCGCCGCCCGCGCCGAGTTGCTGGCCGCTCCTCTTGGCAGCGTACCGACGCCTGCGCCGCCGCCTTCCCCGATCGAGACCGCCGAGGCCCGCTTTCCGGCGGCACCAGTACCGGCACCGGCACCGCCGCAGCAGGCCCCGCCGGCAGCGTCCCCACCTCCGCAGGAGAGCGCGGCACCACCACCGGCGACCGCGCCAGCCACCGTCCCGCAGCGCGCCGGCCCAAGCGAGGTACAGTCGGGCCCGCTGATCTTCGACGCCTCCGACCTGCTCGACTACTTCCGCAACAACCGTGCCCCCACGGGCATCCAGCGCGTCCAGCTCAAGGTCATCAGCGCCGCGCTCGACCAGGCGCCGGAGGCCAGGATCGTCGTCTTCGATGCCGCGGCGGGCGCCTGGAAGGCGATGCCGGTCGAGCTCTTCCGCCGCCTCGCCCAGTTGTCGCATCGCGGCGCCGACGCGGCTGATCCCGAATGGACCGGCGCCGTCGCCGGTGCCGTCAGCCAGTTGCTGCAAGCGCCGCCCCTGGCCTTCGTGCCGGGCAGCCGGCTGGTGAATCTCGGCACCTCCTGGTGGCTGCCCGATTACCTGCGCCGCGTGCGGGAGGCGAAAGCGCGCTTCGGCCTGCGCTACGTTCCCTTCCTGCATGACTGCATTCCGCTGGTGGTGCCGGAGCACTGCGCCGCGGCGCTGGTGGATGAATTCGCCCGCTGGTTCGCCGGCGTTTGCCTGCTGGCCGACATGGTGCTGTGCAACTCCGCCTCCACCGAGGCGGATTTCCACCGCCTGCAGCGCCGCCTGATGCCCGAGCACGCCATCCCGACCGCGGTGTTGCGGCTCGATGCCGTGACGGCACCCGATCCCGAAGCGCCGGCAGTCGAGCGGGTGCTGCCCCTGTCGCTGCGCTCCGGCCGGCCCTTCGTGCTCTTCGTCGGCACGATCGAGTCACGCAAGAACCACCTGATGGTGTTCAATGCCTGGCTGGCGCTGTTGCGCCGCCACGGGGCGGAGGCGGTGCCGGACCTCGTCTGCGTCGGCAAGCGCGGCTGGCTGGCGGATGCGGCGCTGACGCTCCATGCCAACTCGCCGGCCTTGCGCGAGAAGGTGCACCTGCTGCACGGCATCGCCGACCAGGCGCTGGAGGCACTGTACCGCGGCTGCCTCTTCACCGTGTACAACAGCTACTACGAAGGTTGGGGGCTTCCGGTCACCGAAAGCCTGGCGCATGGCAAGGTGCCGCTGGTCCCGGACCACTCGGCGCTGCGGGAGTCGGGAGGTGCGGGCGCGGTCTATTTCGAGCCGCAGAGCGAGCCGGATCTGGTCGCCAAGCTCGAGCGCCTCATGCACGACGCTTCCTTCCGTACGGCGCAGGAGACGGTGATCGGCCGCGAGGTGCGGCTGCGGAGCTGGCAGGATCTCACCGCGGAGTTGCTGCGGCTCGTGGCGCCGGAGGCGGTTCCTGTATCGGCGCCGCAGCTTGCTCCGGCGCTCGGCACCATCCATCCGCTGAGCCTGCTGCCCGGGCCCGAGCCCAGCCTCTCCATGGCGGTCGCGGACATGTTGCGCGAGGGGGCGGGCTGGTCGGTGCTGGAGCCCTGGGGCGTCTGGACCGTACCGGGCACGGCGCGGTTGCGCCTGCCTGTGCCACCGGGGACCGAGGGGCCGCTCAAGGTGCATCTCGACCTGGTCGGTCCGCCGCAGCCCGTCCGCTTCGGGCTGCGCGCCAGTCTGCCGGGCGGGCCTGTGACACCCTTCCGCCTGATCGAGGTCGGGGCGGGAGAGCGATTGGTCTGCGTGCTCGACCTGCCCGAGGCCGGAGGCGGGGAGGGAGCGATCGAGTTCGATTGCGCCGCCGGCGTGAGGCTTGGCGGCGAGCCAACGCCCGACCTCAGGGTCGTCGGCGTCGGTGTCCGCAGCGTCATGGCATGCCGCCCGGACGATATCCTGGCGCGCCTGGACTGGCTCGAGCGTGCCGCCCTGCCGCGGCTGGTCCGGGTCTGACCCGGGCCGGCGCAGCGGGCGGGGGCACTGCCGTTACAGGAAGATCCGGGTCGCCACCGCGATCTGGTAGATCAGGCCCAGCAGGTCGCTGCCGATCTGGAACGCCTTGGGATCGAGGCGCGGCAGGGCGATCAGCTCGTCGCCCGGCTGCGGCGGCGCCGAGGGTTCCAATACCAGCTCGCCGCTGGCGCGGCGGATCATCAGGGCGCTCTCGGAGCCGCGCGGGGTGAAGCCGCCGGCCTCGCGAATGAAATCCTCGGCTTGCATGCCCCGGCGCCAGACGACGGCTCGCGGCGCCATGACCTCGCCGCCCACCAGCACGGTCTGGATCCGTTCGGGAATGACGATGACATCGCCGTCCTCCAGGCGCACGGGCAGGCAGTGCCCCTCGCTGTCGACGACCACGACGCGGCCTTCAGGCCGGGCACCGCGGGCCCGCTGGATATAGGAGGAGACGAGCTGCGCCTCGCTCGCGCGGATGGCGGCGACACCCGTGGTGGGCGAGACGGCCATGAACAGCTGCCGCTCCAGCCGGTCCAGCGCCTCGTCGATGGCGCGGCGCTGCTGCTGCGCGACGGACTGCCGCAGCAGGAAGACCGAGCTGGTATCGGCCAGGCGGGGATCCACGGCGATATGGTCGAGCACCTGGCAAAGCTGCGCATCACGGTCGGCGACCAGCACGGAAGGACCGATGCGGCTGCCCTCCACGGTCACGCGCACGGTCTCCGCCGGAGTGTCGGTGATGAAGGTGACGATATCCTGGTCGGCGAGGGTTATGCCTGCCAGCTCGGGCAGCTTGACATAGCGGGAGAAGGGCTGCCCGCCCCGCGTGCCACGGATGATGGCGTTGGTGGCGGCCGGCAGGGGGCGGGCGTAGTTGATCAGCTCCCGTCCGGTCATCAACCGGCCGGAAACCTCGAAGAGATAGTTGTTGCGCACCGCCCCGTCGGCGCCGATCACCGCGCGCTGGCGGCCGACCACGATGGTGTCGCCCTCCTGCAGCCGGATCTGCGGCAGGCTGCCCTCGAGCAGGAACCGGTAGAGATCCACGCTGGCCACGGCCCGCCCGCCGCGCCGGACGGTGATCTCCCGGTAGCTGCCGCGTGCGGGGTCCACGCCGCCGGCGCGGACCAGGAAGTCGATGACCGAATCGGCCGCCGAACCGCCGAACCGGCCAGGGGTGCGAACGAAGCCGGTCACGAAGACGCCGATGCGCTGGACGGACAGCAGCGTGGCATAGACCTGCACCTGGTCGGTGTAGACCCGCTTCACCTCCTGCTCGATCACCTGCTGCAGATCGCCGGCGCGGGTGCCGGCGACGCGGATCGGTCCGATATTCGGCAGGAACAGCATGCCGGAGGGATCCACGACCCCGAGTGCCTCGGCCTCCACCGCGCCCCAGACGCGCACGGAGATCCGGTCGTTCGGCACGATCACGTAGTTCGGGTTGGGCGCGTCGGAGATCGCCGTCGCGTCGCGCGTGAAGAGCGAGGCGCCGAAGATGGCCGTGGCGCCGGCCGGCCGGGCAGTGTCCCCCAGCGGGCCGATGGCGACGGCTCCTCCCTCGGACTGCGTCTCCTCTCCCGGGCGCGCGACGACGCGGTCGGGCGCCAGGAGGGAGGGCAGCGTCTGCACCCGCGGCTGCAGGGGCACCAGCGGAAAGCCCGGCCGACCCGGGATCGGGGCCGTGAAGGTGCTGCCCGGCAAGGGCGTCTGCGCCGTGGCTGCGCCGCCGAAGGCCAGCAGGGCCGCTGTCGCGACGGCCGCCAGCGCGGCCCGCACCGACTCACGCCGCATGTTCGCGCATCCCGGCGATGAGCAGCCAAGCCAGCCCATAGGCCACGGAGAGGCAGAGGAAGATGTAAAGCACGTTCTCGGTCGCCCTCGGGTAGCGAGGCCATTCGGCCAGGTTCGGCTCGACGACGCGCAACAGGAAGATCTGCTGGCGCTGGGCGTCCACCAACGCCCGCTCGAAGGAGGCGGCGGCGGAGGTGAGCTGCATTCGCGCCAGCTCGCGTTCGGTCGAGAGCTGTTCATACTCACCCATCTGCTGCGTCAGCCCGTCATTGCGGCTGCTGATGCGCTGCCGCTCCTCCGCCACCTGGGCCGACAAGCCCTCGATCCGGTTGCGCAACTGCAGGATGCGCGGGTTGTCGGCGCGGGCGAAGCGCTGTGCTTCCGCCATCTCGGCGCGGGCCTGGGCCAGCGCGCCTTCGAGTTTACCGAGATTCTCCAGCGCCACGCTGGCGGACTGGGTGGGATCGACCGCGCGCTCGCGCTCACGGAAGGTGGTGATCGCGGCCTGGGCGCTCGCCAGCCGTGCCTCGGCACGCGCGACCTCCGCCCGGGCCACGCGGAGAGAATCCTCGGTGAGGCGCTGGTTGAGCCGGTTGACCAGCGCCTCGGACAGGGACAGCAGCTCGCGCGCGATGAGCTTTGAGTCCTCCGGCCGGAAGCTCCTCACATGCAGCTTGGTGATGCCGCTGGTCATGTCGTACTCGGTCGTGACCATGCGGTTGAAGTAATCCACCAGGCGCTCGGTGCTCGGATCCGACCACCAGAGACGGGCGATCGGATCGGCCTCCGGCCGGCGATAGATCCCGACCAGGTCGATCGCCTTGCGCAGGGCGATGACCGCGTCATGCGACTGCAGGTAGTCGCGCACGCCCATCGCCTCCTCCGAGGCGCGGCTGAAGCCGGCGCCGTGCAGCGCCTCGGCGATGCCGCCGCTGGGCGCGCTCTGGCGGCCGCGGATCAGGAAGCGGGCCTCCGACTCGTATTGCGGCGTAGCGAGGCCGTAGAAGTAGACCGCGCCCAGCAGCGTGGGCAGCAGCACCACGAGCGTGAAGGACCGCCGCCGTGCCCAGCGGCGCAGCCGCTGCATCGGCCGCTCCCGGATGGGAACAGGACCGGACCAGCCGGCGATGCTGCCCTGATCAGGCAGCGTTGTAGGCGGCGATTGCTTGGTCCAGATCGTCATAGCGGATCAGCTTGCCATCCCGGAGCACTGCACCCGAGGTGCAGAATTTGCGGAGCATGGCCGGCACATGCGAGACAAAGAGGATCGCGCTGCGGCCACGGATCGTCTCGAGCGCCTGCCGGCAGCGCTCCGCGAATCGGCCGTCGCCGGTGGCAATCGCCTCGTCCACCAGATAGCAGTCGAACTCCACCGCCATGGACAGGGCGAAGCCCAGGCGCATCAGCATGCCGGAGGAGTAGGTGCGCGCCGGCATGCGGTAGTATTCCCCGAGGTCGGCGAAGTCTTCCACGAACTCCACCGTCTCCGCCACCGGCTTGTCGTAGATCCGGGCGATGAAGCGGGCATTGTCCGCGCCGGTGATGCTGTAGTGCATCGCCCCCCCGAAGCCCAGCGGCCAGGACACGCTCATGCCGCGTTCCACCCGGCCGCGTGTCGGCATCTCCACGCCGGCGACGAGGCGCAGCAGGGTGGTCTTGCCGGCGCCGTTGCGGCCGAGGATGCCCACTGCCTCGCCACGGCCGAAGGTGGCGTTCACGCCGGACAGCACCTCCCGCATCCTGCCATGCACCCGGTAGCTCTTGGTCAGATCGTGGAGCCTGATCATACGGGCTCACACCACGAGATCCCGCCTGGCCCTGCGGAGCGCCGCCATGCCGAGAAGGTTCAGCGCAGCGATCCAGGCGAGCAGGTAGCCGATGTCGTACTGGGTGGGCACGACGGTTCCGAACTGCCCGTTCCGGATCAGCTCGAAGCAGTGCACGGTCGGGATCCAGAGCGCGGCCTGCTGCAGCTCGGTCGGCAGCCAGAACAGCATGAAGAAGGCGCCGGTGAGCGGCAGGCTCAGATAGGTGACGAGATGGGTCAGCCGCTCGAACAGGTCAGAATACACCGAACCGGCGGCGATCAGCAGCGCGAGGCCGTGCGCGAAGCCCAGCATCAGCGTCATGCCGATGATGATCTTCGGCATCTCGCGTGGCCATTCCCCGAAGATCATGCCGAAGGCCAGCACGAAGACGGACATGGTGCCCAGCACGGCCGCGCATTCCAGCAGGTTGCGCGAGATCATGATGTCGAGCACCGTGATGCGTCGGTGGTAGAGCAGCGACTGATTGCCGAAGATCGCGCTCGGTGCACGGTTCACCACGCTGCGCAGCAGGTAGTACGGCACATAGCCGATCACCCAGAAGACCAGCGGATTGAGATTGCCGGGCAGCCCGTGGCCGGAAAGGTGGTGCACCAGCCCGATCGCCCCGCCGAGCATGAGCGGCTCGAGGAACAGCCAGAGATAGCCGAAATTCTCGCGGCCGAAGCGGGTGCTGAGTTCGCGCATCAGCAGCGCCCCGATCACCCGCCGCTGGATGCGGAAGGCCTCGCGCAGCGGCAGTGCGGATGGCCCGCCCGCCATCATCGCCGCATTCTTCCGCTGCCTTTCAGCAGCGGCCGTGCCGGGGACCAGCCGGTCTCGTCCTGGCAGATCAGGGTGGAGCGTTCCATCATGCCGGAGCCGATCAGCAGTTCGCGGCATTCGCGTCCGCTGGCCGCGAAATAGGCGCGCTGCAGCCGGACCCGTTCCGTCCGACCCGTGCCCGGGATCGTCAGGACGGTCTCGCTGCCCGGCGTCGCGGCGGCGGCAAAGGTGGCGAGCGGGTCCTGCGGCGCGGCTGCGGCGGTCGGCACGACCATGCTGGCCTGATCGGCCTGCTCGGTCTGGAGCGCGGCGCAGCCGGACAGGACAGTTGCGAACAGAAGCGGGAGCAACCGCCGGCGACCAGTCGCATATTTCCGAAACCGCGGCCACAGACCCCTGGTCTCGGGGGCGCAACCATGCGAGGACGCCCCATCCTGGAACAACATCGGCGATCAGGTCCCCCTTGGCCTTCCTCTAGCAAAACGCGAGGCCGGGGCAAGGACTTTCAGGTGACAGGCGATCTCTGGGCACCCTATAGTTGCAGCCAGATCAACAAGTTCTTGCGGACGGGCGTGGAGGCAGAACGGGCAGGACGGTGCGGCCGATGACCGGGATGCCGCTGCTCGTCGCACCGCGCCTCCTTCGACGGATACCACATCTGCCGGCGTTCTTTCCGGAGCATCGGCTGCTGCCGGCCGAAGTGGTGCCGGCAGGCGCCGCGGCGCTGGTGCTCGACGGCCTCGGGCCGCGCCGGGGCCTCGGTGTGGCGGGTGCGGTGCATGCGGCGGAGGCGCCCTGGCGCGCGCCCCGTTTCGGGTCGCGGCACGCGCCGGTGGCACTGCTTGCCGCCCTTTCCGTCGAACCGTGCGCGGATCCGCCGGCGCTGGTCCTGCGGCAGGCCGGTCCGGCGGCAGTGGCATCGAGGCGCCGGGCCTGCAGGCTCATGACCCTGCTGCGGGAGGCACGCATCGGCGGCGTGCCCGGGCTGCCCGATCCCGGTCCGGGCGGCCTCGGGCTTCCGGCCGGCGAGGCGGTGCTGGTGCTCGATCCCTGCCGGGCGGAGCTGGCGGCCGCCGCGCGGGCCATGCTGGCGGTGGCGCAGGCCGAGGCCGGCGGGCGTGAAGTGCTGGTGGCGGCCAGCCCCGGCGCATCGCCCGGTGCCCGTCCCGTGCTGGAAGGCGCGCAGGCACGATTCCTGCCCGGACGGCTCGCCCCCTGGACGCTGATCGACCTGGCTGCCGTCATGCATGGACTTGCCGACGAGGTGGAGTTGCTCGCTCTCGCCGCCGGCATCGCGGTGCGATCCCACCGTCCGGCGCCCTGGACCGGGCGCATGGCCGAGGACGTCTTCGCCGCGCTCGCCGC
>Ga0180217_1003128_pt1 | contig 14271 bp, 12 predicted proteins | sample eDN3rd37CBELigOP_FD_128521 | JGI IMG/M metagenome (GOLD analysis project Ga0180217, IMG submission 128521) | Enriched Organic Plus compost microbial communities from Emeryville, California, USA - eDNA 3rd pass 37_C BE-Lig OP (version 2) (version 2) ... | reverse complement strand
GGCCAAGTGTATCGACGGTTTCGCGGAGCGCATCGGGTGCCGCCTGCATTGCGTAGAGCCGCGCCATCTGGAACTGCCGCGTTGCGGCCGTTGCGGAGGTCCTGATCAAGAACTCGTTTCTTGCCGGATCAAAACGATGCTGTACCGACATTCCAGCCACGTGGCTGATGCGTTTGCACCGGATGCCAAAGCGTTCCTCAAGTGCTCCCGACAGCGTGCTCTCGTCCCAGTGGTCGCCCCTGGTTGTCTCCCGCCGCAGCTGGTCAGCCAGGTCTTCGAGCCGTGGGAAATGGTTCTGATGCGTGATGATCGCCTCATCCAGTTCGGCCAGCGGTGAGACCGCCTTCTGCTGCGAAACCGTGCGCTCGAAATAGCCGACGAGATTATGGACGATCGGCGTCAGATCAATGCTCTCGTTGTTGATGGTCTCGATGAAGCGATCGCGCTCTTCCTTCGTGAGGTCTGGAACACCGGCGAGGATTTCAGCGCCTGAACGGATGGCGGCGACCCTGTTCAGCACGAGATGCAGCGTTTCCGACAACAAAGGGTCTGATCGCAGGCGATGCATGTAGACGTCGATGCTCGCCATCGCATCCATGTAGGCGCGATAGAGTCGGGTGAGGGCAAGGCCCGCCTCCGGAAAGCGCGCGACCAGCTCGCGAATTGCATTCGGCTCAAGGGTGATCCCTCGCATGACGGGGTCCGCCAGAAGTTCCTCGATGACCTGGATCGAGCGAGCCTCGTTCGCTCCCGAGAGCTCTTCCAGGTCCAGGTTGAGTCTCTGACCAATGCTCTGCAAGAGCTTTCCGCCGATCGCTCGCTTGTTGTTCTCGATCAGGTTCAGGTACGTGGGCGAGACGCCGACGTCACGTGCAAGTGCCGCCTGCGAAAGGCCCATCTCCAGCCTTTTCCGCCTGATTCTGATGCCGATGGGTGCGCGCACCGGGCCGCCTCGCCGTACAAGTGTTTACAAATTTGTATAGGTTTCGTGTTTGGTAATTTACAAAAAACATCAACAATCGCAAGAATCTATTGTGTTCCTTTTCCTTTGACTGTCTCTTCCCCGGAGAACTTGTTCTGTGGAGGAGATCGCATGACAAAGTTTCATATGAACAGGCGAGGCGTCCTTAAGGGTGCTGGCGCTGGTCTGGTGACACTTGCAACACCGCATTTTTTTACCAAGGGAGCCTGGGCACAGGACTTCTGTAACAATCCGACCGGCAGCACGGTGACCTTCGGCCTTAACCTGCCGCTCACCGGCACCTACGCCGAGGAAGGCGCTGACGAGCTCAAGGCCTACGAGCTGGCCGTCAAGCACCTGAATGGTGAGGGCGACGGTGGCCTTCTGAATGTGCTGAAGCCATCGGCCCTCAAGGGCAACGGTATTCTTGGTAAGAAGGTGCAGTTCGTCACGTCCGACAGCCAGACGCTTTCCGACGTGGCGCGCGCTGGCGCAACCCGCATGATCGAGCGCGACAACGCCATCATGATCACGGGCGGTTCGTCCTCGGGTGAAGCCATCGCCGTGCAGAGCCTCTGCCAGGAAATGGGCATCATCTTCATGGCCGGGCTGACCCATTCCAACGACACCACCGGCAAGGACAAGCGTCGCTACGGCTTCCGTCATTTCTTCAACGCCTACCAGTCCGGTATCGCCATCGCGCCAGTCATCGGCGAGGCATACGGCAAGGATCGTCGCGCCTACCACCTTACCGCCGACTATACCTGGGGCTGGACGCAGGAAGAATCCATCAAGGCTGCAACCGAAGCGCTTGGCTGGGAGACCGTTGCAACGGTTCGCACGCCGCTTGGCGCCGGTGACTATTCGCAGTTCCTCACGCCGGTTCTCAATTCTGGCGCTGACGTGCTGATCCTGAATCACTACGGCAACGACATGGTCAACTCGCTGACCCAGGCGGTGCAGTTCGGCATGCGTGACCGCCAGGCCAACGGCAAGCAGTTCGAAATCGTCGTGCCGCTGTTCTCCGAGCTCATGGCCAAGGGCGCAGGCGAGAACATCAAGGGCATCTTCGGCACCTCTAACTGGCACTGGGCACTCGAGGACGAGGGTTCGCAGGCCTTCACAAAGTCCTTCGGCGCCGCCTATGGCTCGCCGCCCTCGCAGGCCGCGCATACCGCCTATGTCCAGGCTCTGCTCTATGCTGATGCCGTGGAGCGTGCCGGCACCTTCTATCCGCCGGAAGTTATCAAGGCCCTCGAAGGCTTCGAATTCGACGGCATGGGTAACGGCCCGACCCTCTACCGCGCGGAAGATCACCAGTGCATGAAGTCGGTTCTGGTGGTGCGGGGTAACGAGAACCCGACCAGCCAGTTCGACGTCCTCAACGTCGTCCAGGTGGTCGACCGAGAGACCACAACCTACGATCCTTCCATCTTCGGTGGCGATCTCGGCCCGGCAGAGCCGGTCCCGATGTGCAAGTAAGTCTATCCTGACCGAAACCGCCGCCCCGCCGCCTCCGTGTGGCGGGGCGGGCTTCGCTCAACATGCTGAAGAAGGTCCGGGAGGCCGGCCATGTTTGAAGTCATTTTCCTGCAGTTCCTCAATGGTCTCGACAAGGGCAGTGCCTATGCGCTGATCGCGCTCGGACTGACCATCGTTTTCGGCACGCTTGGCGTCGTCAACTTTGCCCACGGTGCCCTGTTCATGCTCGGCGCCTTCTGCGCCGTGGCGTTCCGGCGGCTATTGACGCTGGAAACGGTCACCATCGATCCCGAAAAAATGTCCCCATGGGGACAGCCACTCGAAGTTCGCGAGCCCCTGGTGCAGGCATGGTTCGGCGACTTCGGGGCGGTCCTCGTCAACTATTCGGTGCCGCTGTCGCTGTTGCTCGCCGTGCCAGTCATGCTGCTCGCCGGCGTGGCCATGGAGCGCGGGATCATCAAGCACTTCTACAAGCGGCCACATGCGGAACAGATCCTCGTCACCTTCGGCCTCGCCATCGTCATCGGCGAGTTGATCAAGGCGTTCTTCGGGCCAAACCCGCATCCGCAGCCAATGCCGACCGACCTGCGCGGTGCCGCTGACATCGGTGCATGGCTCGGCATGCAGGCTGGTGTGATCACCTATCCTCTGTGGCGTCTGGTCTACTTCCTGTTCGCGGTGGTCATCATCGGTGGTGTGTTCGCCTTCCTGCAGTTCACCACCTTCGGCATGGTGGTCCGTGCCGGCATGGCCGACCGCGAGACTGTTGGCATCCTCGGCATCGACATCGACCGCCGCTTTACCATCATGTTCGGCATCGCCGCGATCGTCGCGGGCATGGCTGGAGTGATGTACACGCCGCTCCTGCCGCCGAACTACACGCTCGGCATGGAGTTCCTCGTCATATCCTTCGTCGTCGTCGTGGTGGGCGGAATGGGCTCACTGCCCGGCGCCGTCGCTGCCGGCTTCCTGCTGGGCATCCTCCAGTCCTTCGCCTCGATGACCCAGGTGAAGGCATTCCTGCCGGGCATCGACCAGATCATCATCTACCTCGTCGCCGTCGTCATCCTGCTCGTGCGTCCTCGCGGACTGTTGGGCCGGCGCGGTGTGATGGAGGCCTAAATGACCAGCTTCATGTCACGCAACGACCTTATCCTCTTCGCCGGTTTCGCGGGCGTCGTGCTGCTGCTGCCGATCCTGGCCACCCCGTTCGGGGCGGCCTATCCAGACCTGCTGCAGCGTTTCATGATCTTCGGCATCTTCGCCATCGGCTTCAACATCCTGTTCGGCCTCACCGGTTACCTTTCTTTCGGCCATGCCGCCTTCTTCGGCGTAGGCTCCTATGCCGCGATGTGGTCGTTCAAGCTGTTGAGCCTGAATGCCGTGCCGGCGCTTCTGTTTGCGCTTGTCGTGTCAGGTGTCTTCGCGCTCGCCATTGGCTTCGTATCGCTGCGGCGCTCGGGAATCTACTTCTCGATCCTGACGCTCGCCTTCGCGCAGATGTGCTACAACCTCGCCTATTCGGTGCTTACCCCGATCACCAATGGCGAGACCGGTCTGCGCATGGCCCTCAATGATCCGCGCTATCTTGACCGCCTGTTTTCTGACCCGTCACCGGGCATGCCGGTGCCGAGCCTGTTCGGCATGTCGCTGGGCGGATGGAACGGCTTCTACTTCTCCGCTTTCTTCCTGCTCGCCACCTTCTTCCTGGCGATGCGGATCAACAACTCGCCCTTCGGTCTGATGCTCAAGGGCATCAAGTCGAACCAGAACCGCATGAACTACACGGGCTTCAACACGCGACCCTACACGCTCAGCGCTTTCGTCATCTCCGGCATGCTGGCCGGTCTTGCCGGAGCTCTGCTTGTGGTCACCGACCCGCTGGCCGGCGCGGAGCGCATGCGCTGGACCGCCTCGGGCGAGGTGGTGCTGATGACCATTCTCGGTGGTGTTGGCACGCTGGTGGGACCGGTGCTTGGCGCCTGGATCATCAAGTACTTCGAGAACATCTTCTCGTCGTTCAATGCCAATGTCCTCAACAGCTTCTACAGCTTCCTGCCGGACGGTGTGCGGGAGGTTGCTGTCACCATCAGCTCGAAGTTCGTTGGTGAGGGCTGGCACCTGTCGCTTGGTCTCGTCTTCGTCCTGATCGTCGTGTTCCTGCCCGGCGGTATCATGGAAGGCGCGCGCCGCATCGCGGCCTGGTTCGGTCGGCCGGGCAGTGGCTCGAAGCGCGCGCCCGAAGTCCGGGTGCAGGCGGCGGAATAGGAGAACGTATCATGCAACTGCAGACCCCAGGAAATGTCGTTCTCCACGTTGCCGACGTACAGAAGTACTTCGGCGGCCTGCGCGCCCTGTCCGATGTCGACCTTGAGGTCGAGGAAGGCAAGACGCACGCGATCATCGGCCCGAACGGCGCCGGCAAGTCGACGCTGCTCAACGTCATCATCGGTCGCATTCCTCCAACGAGCGGCGCCGTCGTCTTCGACGGCACCATTCTCACAGGCAAGGCCCCGCACGAGATCAACCAGCTCGGCATCTCGCGTGTGTTTCAGACACCGGAGATCTTTACCGATCTCTCGGTGATCCAGAACGTGATGACACCGGCCTTCGCCCGCCGCGATGGTGCCTTCAAGATCAACATGTTCCGCTCGCTCGACGGCGAGAAAGGCATTCGCGAGGAAGCCGAACACATGCTGGAGGACGTCGGGCTGATCCATCTGCGCGAAGCACATGCCGGCGCACTGTCCCGCGGTGACAAGCGCCGGCTGGAGCTCGCCATGTGCCTGATCCAGCGTCCGCGCCTGCTGCTGCTGGATGAGCCAACGGCCGGCATGAGCCGCCATGACACCAACACCACCATCGAGCTTCTCAAGAAGATCAAGTCGCGTGGCATGACCAAGGTCATCATCGAGCACGACATGCACGTGGTCTTCTCGCTGGCGGACAAGATCTCGGTGCTCGCGCAGGGGCGCATCATCGCCTCTGGCCTGCCGCAGGAAATCAAGGAAGATCCACGGGTCCAGGAAGCATATCTTGGAGGAGCGGAGGTATGAACTACATGAGTGTCAAACGCGACGCCATTGCCGCCGTTACGGAATCTGATCCGTCCAGGGCATTCTTCGCCATGCGCAACGCCCATGCCTACTACGGCGAAAGCTACATTGTGCAGGGCGTGTCCCTGGACGTGAACCAGGGCGAGATCGTTGCGCTTCTGGGCCGAAACGGTGCCGGCAAGACCTCGACCCTGAGGACTATTGCACGCCTGGATGAGCCCGAACTCCGGCAGGGAGAGATCTGGCTGGAGGGCAAGCCCCTTCACACGATGAAGGCCTGGGAAGCTTCCCGCGCGGGCATACAGCTTGTGCCGGAAGACCGCCGCATCATCCCGGGCCTCACGGTGGAAGAGAACCTGATCCTTTCCCAGGTGGCACCCGGCCACGGGATGGGGCTGGACGAGATCTACGAGCATTTTCCGCGTCTGGCTGACCGCCGCAAGCAGGAAGGCGTGACGCTCTCGGGCGGCGAGCAGCAGATGCTGGCCGTGGCGCGCGCGCTGGCCCGTGAGGTAAAGCTATTGCTTCTGGACGAGCCCTACGAAGGGCTTGCCCCGGTCATCGTCAGGGAAATCGAGCACATCGTGCACAGCATCAAGGAGCGCGGCATCACAACCATCATCGTTGAGCAGAACGCCGTTGCGGCCCTCCGCATGGCTGACCGCGCCGTGATCCTTGATACGGGCGAACTCGTGTTCTCGGGCAGTGCCAAGGACCTTCTGGAGAACGAATCTCTCCGCAAGGAATATCTGGCGATCTGACACCTCAAGCCCCTCTGGGGCTCAGGACCTCAGGAAGCAGCTCCGGCTGCTTCCTGGTTCTTATATTCTAGCCTGCTTCCAGCACTGCACTCAGGAACTGCTGTGTGCGCTCCCGTTCCGGCGCATTGAAGATCTGTTCCGGCGGGCCTTCCTCGTGGATCTTGCCTTCGTAGAAGAAGCAGACACGGTCGGCAAATTCCTTGGCAAAGCCCATCTGGTGGGTCACCATCAGCATCGTTAGTTGGAACTGCTTGCCGAGCATTCGAATCGCATTCAGCACTTCGCCGACAAGTTCGGGATCGAGTGCGGACGTTACCTCGTCGAACAGCATCACCTTAGGCCGCATCGCAAGCGCACGCGCAATCGCCACACGCTGCTTCTGCCCGCCCGACAGCCGCTGCGGGTATTCGCCGAGCTTGTCGCCAAGCCCGACCAGCTCCAGAAGCTCGACCGCACGTTCCTCGGCTTCCGCCTTTGGCAGGCCGAGCACATTGATGGGCGCTTCGGTGCAGTTGCGCAGCACGGTCATGTGCGGGAACAGGTTGAAATGCTGGAACACCATGCCGATGTCGCCGCGCACGCTGCGCAGGTATTTCTCGTTGGCCCGTACCAGCCCGCTGTTGCTTTCCATGTGCGTCAGCGGCCTGCCGTCCACATAGATGATGCCGTCATCGATCCGCTCGAGCGTCATGAGCATACGCAGCACGGTAGTCTTGCCGGAGCCGGAAGGGCCGATGATGGCCACCTTTTCCTGTGGCGCTACGTCGAGGTCGAGGTTGTCAAGAACGGTCAGATCGCCATACCGCTTGGTGACCCCGGAGAAGCGCACCATGGGTTGCGTTTCGGTCGTGGCGGCTGGCAAAGGGGGACTGGACATCATGTCGTTCATTAGCGCTTACCGATGGTTGCGAGCCTGCGCTCGGCGTAGCGGTTTGCCGCCGACGCGATCAGGCTGAAGATGAGGAAGAACCCGCCCACAAGCGTGATGGGTTCGATGTAGCGGAAGTTCTGCGAGCCGAGGATCTTTGCTGTCTGCATCAGCTCCAGAACGGCGATCGCCGAGAGCAGGGGTGTTTCCTTGAAGAGCGCCACCAGATAATTGCCGAGCGCCGGAACGACAGGCGGGATCGCCTGCGGGATGATGATATCCCGGAAGGTCGTCGCGGGGCTCAGATTGAGTGCGGTGGCCGCCTCCCACTGACCACGTGGAATGGCTTCGATGCCGGCGCGGTAAACTTCCGAGCAGTAGGTCGCATAGTGAATGCCGAGCGCTAGTGTCCCGGCAAGGAACGCGTCCAGCACGATGCCGAACTCGGGCAGCACGAAATAGATGAAGAAGATCTGGATCAGGAGCGGCGTCGAGCGGATGAACTCAACCACCGCCGTCGTGGCGCCACTGATGGCCCTGTTGCGCGACATGCGCATGATGGCGAAGATCAGACCGAGCACGAGTGCGAGGATGAAGCCCAGCACCGTGGCCTGAATGGTGACGATCGAAGCTCTGGCCAAAACTGGCAAAACTTCGAAGGCATAGTCCCAATCCCAGAACATCAGCTCGCCCTGCCTCTGACAATGCCACCGGTAGCGATGCGCTCAAGGGCCCTCATGCCGAAGGTGATCAGCAGCGAAATACCCAGGTAAATGAGGAGCACCAGCGTGAAGATCTCCAGGGTGCGGAATGTCGCCTGGTTCATCTGCTGGGCCCGGAATGTCAGGTCCGAGATGGTAATCAGCGAGACGAGCGAGGTGGACTTCAGAAGTTCGATGAAAAGGTTCCCCCATGGCGGGATCATGGCAATGAAGGCCTGCGGCAGAATGATCCGGCGCAGCGCCAGCGGACGGCTCATGTTGAGCGCGATCGTCGCTTCCCATTGATCACGCGAGACGCCGTTTATGCCGCCGCGCACCACCTCCGCACCATAGGCACCGATGTTGAGGCCGAGTGCCAGTATGGCCGACGTCATGGGGCTCAGCGTCAGCCCGAGCTGGGGGAGCACGAAGAAGAGCCAGAACAGCTGGACGAGGGCGGACGTGCCGCGAAAAACCTCGATGTAGCAGGTGGCCAGCCAACGAATGGGCGCAGGGCCGTACATCCTGGCGAGCGCCGCGATGAATGCTGCGACGACAGCCAGCAGGGCACCGCCCAGGGTTATCTGTATGGTGATCCACGTGCCTTCCAGCAGGCCGGGAATGAATAGTTCATAACCGGCGAAGCTCGCAAAGACGAGACCCGCGGCAAAGGCAATGATCGCTGTGACAACTATTGATTTCAAAGGCATAGAGTTATGTTTCCGCCAGCTTGCGCTAGCGGAAACTCCACTTCATCAAGAACGTTCCTTTATTCGCCGGCGCAGAGTTCAGCGGTAGTCTTGGTGGGCATGAAGCCTTCGCCAAAACCAAACTCGGTCACCAGTTCGATATGCTCCTGCGTGCCTACGAATTTCTTCAGTTCTTCGTTAAACGCTTCATAGAGCTCGGTATCGTCCGGGCGGAAGCCAAAACCGCCATGACCGACCACGGACTGGCCTGCAACTTCACCGAACGGCTCGGTCGATTCAACGCCATCATTGGCATCGGCCATCTGCTTGATCGAAAGCGCAGTTAGGGCAGCTGCCTGGGCGCGCCCTGACCGTACCGCGTTCACCAGGCTTGCCTGATCCGGAAGGATCATGAGTTGCGACTGGCTGACGCCAGCCTGCTCTGCATAGCCTGCTTCCACGCCGCCAGCGAGCACCGCAAGCTTCATGTCCGCGTTTCCGGCTACGGAACTGTAGTCGGTCAGATTGTTGGGATTGCCTTCAGGTACCAGGAAGGCCTGGCCGATGCCGTAGGACGGCTCGGAAAACTGGATCTGTGCACAGCGTTCGGGCGTGATGAACATGCCAGCGGCGATGACATCAAACCGCCCCGCGCGCAGGCCGGGGATCAGCGAACCGAATTCGGTCAGCACCCCTTCCACGTTGTTGATGCCGAGACGGGAGAAGATTTCCTTGGCGACCGCCGGCGCTTCGCCGGTGAGTTCGCCGCTAGGGGTGGCGTAGCCGTAGGGAGCTTCATTGGCAAAACCAATGCGGATAACGCCCTCGCTTTTGGCCTTTTCCAGGGTGGATTGCGCGTAAGCTCCTGCGACGAGGCCCAAAGTGATGGTACTGGCTGCGGCGAGAACCCTAAGGCCTTTGGAGAAAAGACCTGCCGCGTCCGATGTATTGATGGTTTTCAAAGGTAACCTCCATTGGATCTTCCGAACGAGATCCCTGCACCTCCTTGAAGATTTATCCCGGCTAACCGTTCCGGGTGCGAATATGGCAAAATAAAGATATGATGATCAATGACAACCGCCTCGCGAAAAATTTTTCCGGCAACGTTGTCTTAGCCGCTGATATCAAAGGCCTAATTTTTTATCTGTAGCTGTTCACGAAGTGGCTATCGCTAATCTGGACGATTCCTTTTCCGCGCATTTTCGACCGGATTGGTGCGCACCAGGAAGAACGATTTTCTCACTGGGCGGCAACGTCTTCCTCCGCCTCTGGATGCAGCGGCACCACGGCGGGCGAGGTCTGCGGAATCGGCCGGAATGCCATCTGGTCTTCGGCGGATGGCGACTCGCGGACGAAGGTTCGCCAGATACCGAATCCGCCAAGGCCTGCCGCGCCAAGCGCCATGAACAGAAACAGGCCCTCCGGACCGATCAGTGACATTGTCCACGAGGCGACAAGCGGCCCGATGATTGCGCCGAAAGAATTGAGCAGGATCAGCGCGCCACTGGTGCCGATCATCTCTTCCTTGCTTACGTGGTCGTTGGTGTGCCCCATGGAAAGCGGGTAGAGGCTGAAAAGCAGGCCGCCAAACAGGAAGGCAAGGCCGGAGAACAGCCAGCCCTCGTCGCTGGGCAGCATTACCAGCAATACCGAGACGAGGGTCATTGCGATGGAGATCATGTTGATGACCCTTCGTCTGTCGAAGACATCCGACAGGAAGCCGAGTGGCCACTGCAGCGAGACGCCGCCGGCAATGAGCACCGTCATGAAGGTTGCGGTTCCCGAAATGCTGAAGCCGGACTGCGCGCCGAAGACGGGGCCAAGGCCATAGAGAGCGCCGGCCAGGGCGCCGCTGAGGAACACGCCAGCCACGCCGAGCGGCGAGGCGTTGTAAAGCTTCCTGAGCCCTACCTTGGCCGTGTTGGGCAGGGCAGGGGCTGTCGCCCTCGTGAGCGCGATCGGCACGAGCGACAGAGACAGAAGGATGGCGATGATCATGAACAGGAACCCACCGCCGGGCTCATCGAAGTTGATGAGCTGCTGGCCCGCCGCCATCGCCGCGTAGAGCGTGATCATGTACTGCGACAGGATCTTGCCGCGCGTCTCGTTGGTCGCATGATCGTTGAGCCAGCTTTCCACGCACATGTAGATGCCGGCGACGCAGATACCGATGACGAACCTGAGGGCAGACCATGCGACGATGCCGGGCAGGAGCGCCAGCCCAAGCGTAGCCGCCGAGAAGATCGAGGCAAAGGCGGCGAATGCCCGGATGTGTCCTACCCGGCTGATAAGTCGGGTGCTCTGCAGGGAGCCAAGCGTCAGCCCGGCATAGTAGGCTGCGGTTGCAATACCGACGGCAACAGGCGTGTAGCCGCTCGCGTCAAGCCGGATGCCGATCAGCGTGGAAAGCGCGCCGCTGCCGAGGATCATCAGAGCAACGCTGGTGAGAATTGGGATGATCGGTCCGATGATCACGGAATACCCCTTCGTGACGTCCCGGGTGTGCGCCTTGTTTGACCAAAGCCCGGGTGATCGGCTCAATGTAGGACACTCTGGAGCGGGCTAGAAGGCGGCAATCAGATCGAGACTGGAATACTGGTGGATTGCTGAACAAGTTTAACCCTGTTTGCCACAGGCTGACTATGGAGGCCGCCTTCGGTTGTAAGCAAATTATGTCTCCTCTATAGCTTTCTATATTCCAATCGGGGAGCGGGGCATTGCGGCATATTTCTGGGGTAGTCTGTGGTCTCGCGTTGTCGGCGCTTGCAGTCCTCGCCGGTTGTACGGTCAGAGACGTTGGCCCGATCAATACGCTGACGACAGAGGCCCAGCCGGCATCGCTCGACTACATCCCGGATGTGGGAGATGATGGCTCCACCATCGTTGGCCTCGCCTTCTCTGGCGGCGGGATGCGTGCTTCCGCGTTTTCCTATGGCGTTCTCTCCGCCCTTGACGAGCTTATCATCGATGAAGTTCCCTATCGCCGTTCCATGGCAGACAACGTGCGCATCGTTGCTGGCGTGTCGGGTGGTGCCGTCATGGCCAGCTACTTTGCCCTGAAGGGCAGCGACGGCTTTCAGGATTTCGACCAGCGGTTCCTGCACCAAAACCCCGAGAGCGTGATGCGGATGGGGCTAAATCCCGCCAATCTCGTGCGCGTTCTGCATGGAGGTGCCAATGACCGCAGCTCCTTCGGCCGGTGGCTGGACGAGAACCTTTATGAAGGCGCGACCTTCGCGAACCTGCGTCGCAAGAACGCTCCAGCGCTATGGATCAACGCATCAGACGTTTACAACCGCACGCCCTTCCTCTTCAACGAGGATACATTTGCAGCGCTCTGCAGCGATCTCGAAGCGCTCAAGATTGCGGACGCAGTGGCAGCGTCGGCTTCCTTCCCGGTGGTTTTCGCGCCCATGGTGCTTCAGGCGCCAAGCTCTGATTGCGCTTATCAGCAGCCGGCGTGGATGAAGCGTGCACTGAATGACCCCAACACGTCGCTGCGTCTTCATGCCTACGCTGACGCGCTGGCTTCCTATCGTGAGAACCCGAGCTTGAAGTATGTCAGGTTGCTCGACGGTGGTCTGACCGACAATCTTGGGATCACAGGCCTTGTACTCGCTCGCGCGTCTGCCCATACTCCCTACGGGCCTCTCTCGGCAGAGGATGCCGTGAAGGTCCGTAACATGCTTTTCCTGGTAGCGGATGCTGGCCGCGGGCAGACGGCAACTTGGGGTGATACCATGCATGGCCCCAGCATATCGCCGTTGATCCAGGCAGCCATCGACACCAATATGGTCGCCGCCCTGCGCGAGGGCATTGATGCGCTGGTCATGGCAATGGATGACTGGAAGCGAAAGCTGGTTGAGTATCGTTGCTCCCTGCCGCTGGAGACGGTCCGCCGCATCCGCGGCTCCGCCAGCGGATGGAACTGCCGCGACGTGAACGTCGTTGTTGAGCACCTCGCCTTCACCGATCTTGACCAAGCGACTGAGGACAGGCTGAACCGTGTCCCGACCCGGCTGCACTTGCCGCCGGAAGACATCGCACTACTTGTCGATTCCGGTCGGCGCACCGTTTTCGCGCACGGTTCGATCATGAAGGTTGTAGCGGAAACGCGGAGAAGGGCAGGCGTACGGGAACCGATGCAGCTTTCTGCCATGGATCCCGTCAGATAGCGCACCTCTGACTCGCACTTCAGCTATCCTCCGGTAGTATCCGCCATGGCCCTTTGGGGAGGAGGAACAATGCCCGGTGCCCGTGTCACTGCTGCAATCGCATTTATGGTGATTACACTCGCACCGCCAATGGCAGGTGCAGAAGAGGCTGAACCCGGTCTCGTGATCGTTCCGTTCCAGTTTCGCGATACGTCGGGAGAGGTGCGCGACCAGACGGCGGATCACGAACGGCGGCTGCACGACGCCATGGAGACCGCTGTCAGCGAACTCGCCAAGACGAAGCTGGTCAAGCCTTCACTGCTCGATTGCGACAACTGCGCACCGGGGCTCGCCGAGCTCATGGATCAAGCGCGCGACAAGGGAGCGCAGTACATGCTCCTCGGCTATTTTCACAAGATGAGCACTCTCGTAGGCTGGGTGAAATTCGCCGTCTTTGATCTCGAGACCAACGATCCTGCTTGCGACCGCTTCCTCACCTACAGGGGAGATACCGATGAAGCCTGGTTCAGGGCGTCGCGCATGATGGTCCGTGACATCGCCAAGAACTGTCTGCCGCAGAGTTCTGGGAAGTAAGCCAAAAGAAAACCCCTCGACGGCGGCTGCCATCGAGGGGTTCTGATCCTCATGCCGTCGGCTTTATCTGCCGATCGCGTAGGCCTGCATGAGGCGCGAGGTAGCGCCGGCCTTGAGTAGACCGTTCTCTTCGCGGGCAGCCGCGACCATGCGGCCGATGGTAAAGGCCGGCGACGGTTCGAGCTGGTGGCCGCGCGCGGCCAATGCATCCAGCGTCTCCTTGCCGAAGCTCTCTTCGACGGCGAGGTTTCCGGGCTTGCGCTCGCGCGGGTAGAATGAGCCAGGGAAGTGTGCCGTGTGTGACATCGGCATGTCGATCGCTTCCTGCAGATTGAGGCCATGGTGGGCATGGCGCAGGAAGAACAGCATCTGCCACTGTTCTTGCTGGTCGCCGCCGGGGGTGCCGAACGCCATGTACGGCTTGCCATCCCTGTGGGCGAGCGAAGGCGTGAGCGTCGTGCGCGGACGCTTGCCGGGAGCCAGCGTTGCCGGCAGTCCGTCCTCGAGCCAGAACATCTGCGCGCGGCTGTTCAGCATGAAGCCCAGCGACGGGATGTAGGGGGAAGACTGGAGCCAGCCGCCCGAAGGCATCGCGGCAACCATGTTGCCTTCGGCGTCGATAGCGTCGAGATGCACCGTGTCGCCACGGCGGGCCGAGGCGCGCATGTCGGCCATGGTAGGCTCGTTGTTGACGGAGTCCGGCGAAGCAACGCGCGAGAGACGGCTGAGCGCCTCATGCATGCGTTCCACCTGTGCCTCGTAGCCAGGCACGACACCCGGGATCAGGTCGAGCGAAGCCTTCTCGCCGATCAGCTTGCGACGCTCGTCGTTATAGGCGTCCGACAGCAGCACATCCATCGGCACGTCAATGAACTTCGGATCGCTGTAGTAGTACTCGCGGTCAGCGAAGGCCAGCTTCATGGCCTCGGTGACCGTGTGGATGAACTCCGGTCCCTTGGGATCCATTTTGGCGAGGTCGAAGCCCTTGAGCAGCGCCAGCGTTTG
>Ga0180217_1003127_pt1 | contig 14271 bp, 11 predicted proteins | sample eDN3rd37CBELigOP_FD_128521 | JGI IMG/M metagenome (GOLD analysis project Ga0180217, IMG submission 128521) | Enriched Organic Plus compost microbial communities from Emeryville, California, USA - eDNA 3rd pass 37_C BE-Lig OP (version 2) (version 2) ... | reverse complement strand
TGCTCCTGGCAAGTTCGAAGGGTTCATCGCGCGTGTCGACGCCACGGGAGCAAAAATCGTGGCACGAGACATAGATATTCCGAATGAAATCAGGATCGATCCGATCCGCAAACTGGCCTACACGAACGAGACATTTCTCGGTCGTATGCTGCAATTCAGGATCAATGACGATGGGGTACTCGTCGACAGACGCGTTCTGGCTCAATTCGATCCATCCGACAGCCTTGACGGACTGGAGGTCGATTCAGAAGGCTACATCTGGACTACGAGCATTATCGTTAACCGCCTCTACCGTATTCATCCCGAGACAGGAGCTTGCTCAAAGCTCCTGGAGAACTGCGACGCCGCGTGGGTAGCAAGACTTGTTGATGCGAAAGAAAACGGCGAGATCAGCCGGGCGGTTCTCTATGAGGAGAACTCGCTAGCTCTGAAGAATATCTCAAGCATCGCATTCGGCGGACCAGACTTGAAAACCGTTTTTCTTGGCTCCATGGCTGGATCGTCGATACCATATTTCACGACTTCTGTGGCTGGCATTCGCCCTCCACACTGGGATTACTGAGAAAGAGCGGTTCAGAACTTCACGGTTCTGAACCGCTCTACACTGTCACGGAGTCAGACGTACATAGGCCTTGTCATATGCGGCAGCGCTGTAGTCCTGCGTTGTATCTTGGGAGAAGCGGGTAACCCAGAACTCCCAGCCCTCCTTTGTTCCTTCTGCATCGTCATAGAACGCTGCAGCAATCAGAGGAACGTCTTTTTCCCAGGTCTCCTGCGGCAGCTCTGGAAGGTAGCGATCCTTGAACGCCTGCGTGTATCCAACAGGATCAGCCTTCAGCTTTGCAACAACATCAATGAAGGCCAACTGTACCCGCCTCAGCTGTTCCTTGTTGGCTTCAACATATGCCGAAGCTGCAAAAACTGCGATATTGGGTGCGTCGCGCAATTCAGGAAAATCACCCGCCGCGAGACCGATAAAGCGTACTCCGGATCCGTCAGCCTGACTTGGGCTCATACCGCCAACGCTCCAGAAGCCCGCATCGACACGGCCATTCATCAGACTGGCATTCATAGCCTGGATATCCGTGAGTGGCTGAAACTGGATATCCTGAAGGCTCAAGCCGCCTGCTGCGAGAATGTCCTGGATCATGTAGTAGTTTGTGGTGCCAGGGCCAGGACTTGCAATACGCAGGCCCTTCAGGGCCTTAACTCGATCCTCGATCGGTGCTTCAGGGCCAATGCCCGTCTTTTCGATGACGGACTTTGCCAGTGTAATTTCAACAATCTGTCCCGCCTGCTGCATGAAGCCCTTGAGATCGGCTCCTTGAGCTATAGCGTTCATGCCGATGGTGCTGCCGTTCTGGCAAACATCGACGGCTTCTGCGAGCACCGCTGCAATGCAGTTTGTACCACCACCATTGAAGTCTGTGAGTTCGATTTCAATGTTGTGCTTGGCCTGGACTTCCTTGTCCATGTCCAGAAGCGGCGCCAGCATGTGTCCGCCAGACAGCACGGCGGAAACGCCCCATCTGAACTTGTCTGCCTCCGCCAGCGCCCCTGTGGACGTCAGGACTCCTGCCACAACTGCGGCCATTGCAAACTGATACTTTCGAGCCAATTGCATAAAGAATTTCCTCCTTAACTGTGCCGCTACTTCGGTCACAGCATTCTTCTCTTGAACGCAAACCCGCACGAGGCAGGCAGCGAACAGTCTACTTCTCCCAAAGAATGCTTCCCTCTGACCCACGAGAACCGCATTCATTCAGCACAGATGGCTAGATCCAGAATGATGGCTAATCCATCCGCGTCAGCCAGTGGCCAATCCTCAGTTCAAAGTCAGCGCAAACGCACCTCGCCCCGTCAAACGGTCCTCCTCTTCGGCGGAGCCTGTCCCTCGATTCGATGGCAGCGCGTCGATCTGGATAAGTGCCTTCTGGACAGCGGGCCTACGCTCGATCTCCGCGCACCATCTGGCGATATTCGGATGCCCTTCCCAATTCATGCGCATTGCCGGATATTTGTCCCCGAAAAGCTTTGACTCAACACGCACCCATGGAAAGGTGGCGACATCAGCGATCGAGTATTCGTCACCACCGAGATACGGGCTCACACCTAACCGCTCGTCGATCTGATCATAGATCTTGCGCGCTGTAGTCGTGAACCGCTCAACGCCATAAACGTCTTCTGCTGCGTAACGTACAAAGTGGTTGAACTGTCCCCACATCGGGCCGACACTGCTCATCTGAAACATCAACCACTGTATGACCTGAGTGCGCGCCCTACGGTCCACCGGCAGCAGGCCACCATAGGTCTCGCTAAGATAAATCAGGATGGCGCCAGACTCGAAAATGGTAATAGGCTCTTGTCCGGGTCCGTTGGTATCGATCAGGATCGGAATTTTTCCCAAAGGATTAAGTTTTAGAATTTCTGGGGAAAAATTATCGCCCCGATGGACATTGATCGAAATAAATTCGTGATCTAACCCAAGCTCAGCAAGTGCAATTATAATCTTCTGAACATTTGGGCTTAAGCTGCCGTATAGCTTGATCATAACTGGCCCTCTGACTGCATTCACGCGAGCACTGGAGAGCTTTCCAGTGCTGACAGTCCTGCTGCATGGATGTCCGTGGGATGGTGCCGCAGAGAAGCTAGGAGATCAGGCTGTTCGTTTTCACATGCATGTGCTTGCTTCCTCCTCCCACGCCGAAACTGCAGTCCGGTTTACTGGTCAGAACTGCCCTTCAACTCCAACCAAGGGCAATTCCACATCAAGAATATCTTACTCTATGGAGAATACAAGCTAATTGTGTCCGATCACTTCACGGGGAACGTAAGAACCTTCCAGGGCCGCGATTTCCTGCGCCGTCAGCTTGATGTCGAGTGCTGCGACTGCGTCATCTATGTGCGAAAGCTTCGTTGCACCCAAGATGGGAGCCGTGACGCCGTCGTGCTGCGCGACCCAGGCGAGTGCAATCTGCGCCATGGAAACCCCGCGTGACCTCGCCACTTCTTCTGTTGCCTTGAGAATGCGTTCATCGCTTTCGGCACCGCGTGGAAAACGGGAGCGAAGAATATTGTCGGTGCGGCCGCGGGTCGTTCCCCCCGGTGATGGCCGCGACAGGCGCCCTCTCGCGAGTGGGCTCCAGGGTATTATGCCGATGCCCTGGTCCTTGCATAAAGGGATCATCTCCCGCTCTTCCTCACGATAGAGAAGGTTCAGATGATTTTGCATGCTGATGAAGCGAGCCCATCCGTTCGCCTGCGAAATGCCGAGAGCCTTTGCAAACTGCCAGGCAAACATGGATGAGGCTCCGATATATCTCACCTTGCCCATCCGCACGACGTCATTCAACGCCTCGAGCGTCTCCTCGATCGGAGTGTTGGGGTCCCACCGATGTATCTGATAGAGATCTACATGGTCCATGCCCAGCCGCTTGAGGCTCGCATCGAGTTCGGAGAAGATCGCGCGGCGGGACAATCCCTGCCCGTTTGGACCCGGCCGCACGCGATACGATAATTTCGTAGCTACAACCACCTCATCCCGCCGCGCCATGTCCCGCAACGCACGACCGAGAATTTCCTCCGAAGAGCCAAGCGAATAGACATTTGCCGTATCGAAGAAGTTTATGCCCTTTTCAAGGGCATGGCGCACTAGAGCGCGGCTTTCTTCCTCGGGGAGCGTCCATTCGTGATCGCCGCGGTCGGGTTCACCCAGAGACATGCAGCCGAAACAGAGCGCCGAAACTTCGAGGCCACTTCGGCCCAACCTTACTGTACGCATTTTTCCTCCCTCAATGCGAACCTGTCACTCGCGAAAGTCCGGCGACCTCCTGTCCAGGGCAACACGAACGCGGTAGCGACCGCAGGGGAAATGCGCGAGACCGGTTTCCACCAGCGCGCCATCGCTGGAGAAGAACTTCGTGCGGACCAGAAGGATTGGAGACCCTTCGGGAATATTCAGCCTGGAGGCAATGTTGGCATCCGCGGCGGCGGCCTCTGTCTCATGCAGGACACGCCTTAACACCACGCGATGCTTCTTCTCGATGAGGGGGAAAAGCTGCGTCTCTTCACCAATTTGTTCAACCACGTCCCGATATTTCGGGTCGAGGTAGATTTCGGAATAACAGAAGGGTTCGTCGCTCTCCGTCCGCCTCCTCAGAACCCCCACCCGAACCCACTCGGTATCTGGCGGGTGGTCCAGGCGCGCGGCCAGCGCCTTGTCAATTCTGACTGTTTCCGAGACCAGGAGCGTGGCCTTGGTCCAGACCGCGTAGTCCACCAGCTCCTCGACCGAATGGACCGAATTTACGAACGCTCCCTCCGGATGTGAATTCCGCAGGATGGAGCGTGCCCCACGTCTGCGTTCTATGTAACCAAGCCCCTCAAGTTCGCGAAGCGCTTCGCGAACTGTGTTCCGGCCGACAGCGAAACGCTCGACGAGTTGCATCTCCGTCGGCAACGGTTCGTTGACCTGCCATTGACCCGAACGGATTTCCTGAACAAGTGTGGAAGCGATCTGCCGATACCCGAGGCCGCGGCGCGCCGCGCGTTTCGTTGCCTTTGCCAAATCAACTACTCCGTTAACGTGAGCTTGGCATCAACCGCGACGATGCCCTTCTCCTGCACGAACACTGGATTGATGTCGATCGACTCGAGGCGCGGGTTCGCCACGGCGAAATCGCCAATGCGGATCGCGGCCTGAATAAGGGCATCCTGATCGTAGCTGCGGCCACGGTAACCGGAGAGCAGCTTGCCCAGCTTCGTCTGCTTGATGGCCATCTCCAGCTCTTCCGCCGTAAATGGCGGTTTGATGACAACCGCATCATCGAGCAGCTCTACAAGAATGCCGCCCGCACCGATCACGACAACCGGACCGACAACCGGGTCACGCGTGACGCCGATGATTGTTTCCAATCCGCCTGGAGACATCTCCTCAATGAGAACCTTGTCTGCTTCCGCATCCGCCTTGGCCAAGGCTGCACGTATCCGGCCATAGGCCTCCAGGATCTCCTCGTCGGTGCGCAGATTGAGTGCCACAATTCCGTACTCGGTCTTGTGTGCAATCTTGTCGGAAAGGCCCTTCATGACGAGCGGACGCTTGAGGCCGGAAAGGTCAGCCAGTTCTGCTTCGCTCCCGATGACCCGCGACTGCGGAACGGGGAACCCGATCTGATTGATTACCGCCTTACTGTCTGCCTCATTCAGAAGGCCCGAGACCTTCGGCAGATCAACGACAAAGGCGCTGGCAGGACGCGGAATTTCAATGGAAGGGCCACGGTAGTGGCGCAGTCGCTCCAGCGCGGCAAACAACGGGCGGGTATCGTCGTAGACCGAGATACCGTTCGAGAAGAACTGTTCGTATTCCTCGGCCGGAATGGCTGGCGAATGAACGATCAGATGCGTTGCACCGCGTTTCTTTGCGTCGATCACCATCTGCTGCACTGGCTTGCGGATGTCTTCCTTCAGCAGAACGAGACCGAAGAGGATGACGTTGAACCCATCGTCCCTGAAAATGTCGATGGCGTCCGGAATGACGGCATTGCGTGCGGCGATGTCGTAAGGGTTAACCGGATAGCTCTGGTTCGGCAGCGCCGAAAGCGCTGCGGCAGCCTTTTCCGAAGGATCAGGCAATTCCAGGCCAAACTCTGCCATTTCGTCAGCGGCCATTGCAGCAAAGCCACCCGAAATCGAGATGACACAGGGCTTGAGCGGCGTCTTCAGGGGCCATTCATAACGGCTCAGCAGATCCGCCATTGCCGCAAGCGTTTCAATATTGTCGGCGACCAGCACACCCTCACGCTCCAGGAACGCGACGGTGTTTCGATACGAACCTGCAATAGCTCCGGTGTGGGTGAACGCGGCCTTCTGGCCACTCTCAGACTTTCCGACCTTGATGGCGATAACAGGCTTACCAGCAGCCCGGCACTTGGCCAGCGCCTTGCGGAACGTCTCCACGTTACGAATTGTCTCGAGGAACAGCACGATCGTGCTCGTGTCGGGATCCTCGGCCATGAAAGAAAGATAGTCTGCAACGGTGAGCAGCAACTCGTTGCCGCAGGTCACGGTCTTTGAAATGCCAATGCCCCGGGGCGCCATCTTGCGCAGAAGTGTAGACACCATTCCGCCGCTCTGGGAAACCACACTGACCGTTCCGGGTCGAACGCTTCCCGGGAACTGGTAGATCGGCGCGATGGCCATAGCGAGGCCGCTGCGAGGGTTGGCCAGTCCGTTCGTGTTCGGGCCCACAATGGCAAGGTTATACTGCTTAGCCAGGGCGATTACCTTCTGGTCGAGTACCTTCCCGGCCTCGCCCGACTCACCGAAGCCTTGGGCCACCAGGACGATGGATCGAATCCCCTTCTTTGCGCACTCCTCAACCGCGCCAATCGCGGCTTCCGCTGGGATGTTGAGCATCGCGGCTTCAATGTGGTCGGGAAGCTGATCGATGCTGGCCACGCATGGATGGCCCATCAATTCCGTGTATCGCGGGTTCACCGCATAGATTTCGCCCTTGTAGCCAAGGTTGTGCATGGCCACGATTGCCGAGCTGCCAAGCTTCGTCAGGTCTGGTGTAGCACCAACGATCGCTACAGCTTTCGCAGTAAAGAGCTTGCCGATGGCTTCCATGTCAGCATGGAATGCACCCGTCGTCGCCATATTCCCTCTCCCAGAATTCGGCCGGCGCACATGAACACCGCGCCCTCTTGATCTCCACTAATCCATACAAGTTGGATGCACATAGCTCAACTTGGTGGTTGTATATGTGGATACAGCCCCAGATTTGGCCTGACAAGAGGGAAAAAACGCGGAAATCACGCTTGACAAGCCCTCAGAAGGCCCCTTACTTGTTTGGACATGTTTGGTGAGGAGCCAAATATTTGAGGAGCCTTCTACAATGAGCCGATACTACGAAGACCTGGAAGTTGGCCAGGTCTACAAGCACCCTGTCACGCGCACTGTTACCGAGGTGGACAACCTCATGTATGTTGCGCTGTCGCACAACCCGCAGCCGCTTCATATCGACGAAGAGTTCGGCAAGAAGACCATGCATGGCTCCCGAGTGGTAGCCAGCTTGTGGACCCTGGCATTTGTGAATGCGCAGGCAGTTATGCCTCTTACGCTTGGCACGACGCTGGGCAGCCTTGGCTACGAGCAGGTTCGCTTCCCGAACCCGGTCCGCATTGGTGACACGTTGCGTTCCGAAACGCACGTTCTCGACAAGCGCGAAAGCGCCAAGTACCCGAACGCCGGCATCGTGACGTTCGAACACGTTGGATACAACCAGCGCGATGAAGTGGTCTGCAGGGCCAAGCAGGTTAGCCTGCAGCTTAAGCGTGCCCACGCGGTAACGTAGCCGCAGCCACACGCTGCCGCAAGGCATCGCCTCAGACTCCCTATTGCCGAGTAAAGACAATGGATTTCTCCGTACCTGAAGAAAGAAAGCAAATCCTTGAGGCGGTTGACGCAATGCTCAAGGAATTCCCCGATGAATATTGGGCTGAGAAGGATGAGAAGCACGAATTCCCCTGGGAATTCTACCACGCCTTCGCGAAGAACGGCTATCTCGGCATGGCCATCCCGGAGGAATACGGCGGTGCAGGCCTCACGCTGACCGATGCGGCTCTCGTGCTGCAGCGTGTCGCGGCCAGTGGCGCCTGTCATGCAGGCGCAACGGCCGTGCACATTTCGGTGTTCGGCATGACGCCGGTGGTGAAATTCGGCAGCCCCGAGATGCGCCAGAAGTATCTGCCGGCGCTTGTTAAGGGTGACCTGCATGTCTGCTTCGGCGTAACGGAACCAGATGCCGGTACCGACACAACCAGGATCAAGACCACAGCAGTTCGTGATGGAGATCACTACATCATCAACGGCAAGAAGGTCTGGACATCCAAGGCCCTGGAATCTTCCAAGTGCCTACTTCTGACGCGCACTACCCCACTGGAGCAGTGCAAGAAGAAGACAGACGGCATGACGCTCTTCCTGGTGGATCTCGATCCCTCGGCTGTCACCATTCGTCCAATTCCGAAGATGGGCCGCGAGGCTGTCCAGTCATGTGAAGTCTTCTATGACAACCTGCGTGTTCCGGTTTCCGACCGGGTTGGCGAGGAAGGCAAGGGTTTCCAGTATTTGCTCGATGGCCTGAACGCAGAGCGCATCGTTGTGGCACTGGAAGCTATTGGCGCAGGCCGCAAGGCCATCGAGCGTGCCACGGCATACGCAAAGGAACGCGTGGTTTTCGGCAGGCCCATCGGACAGAATCAGGGCGTGCAGTTCCCGCTCGCGGATTCAGTTGCCAAGCTGGAAGCCGCCGAACTGGTGGCCTTGAAAGCTGCCTGGCTCTACGACAACGACCTGCCGTGCGGCGATCAAGCCAATATTGCCAAGTATCTGGCAACCGAAGCTGCGTTCGAGGCATGCGACCGCGCCGTTCAGACTCATGGCGGCTACGGCTATGCCAAGGAATATCATGTTGAGCGGTACTTCCGCGAAACGCGCGTATGGCGAATTGCACCATTGGCCCAGAATTTCGTACTGGCCTACATTGCCGAAAAGATGCTCGGGCTACCACGCTCGTACTGATCGAAACCGCAGCCAGCTTCAAAGCTGGCTGCGTTCAATTCCACGGAACTGCTGCATGGCGCTGAGTGCTTCGCAAGCACGCGCCTGACCTAACAAGGATGTTCGACGCGTGATGGCGGTCACAGCGTCTCGCAGGGAGGAACACATGAAGCGCCCTATTCGCACAATGATGTACGTACCAGGCCACAAGGAAAAGTGGATCGACAAGATCCCGACCTTTGGAGCCGACGTTATTGTCCTGGACCTCGAGGATAGTGTTCCGGATCACCTGAAGGTGGACGCGCGCGCCATTGTGGCATCCGCCATCGAGCGCCTGAAGGATTGTGGGAGCCGCCTCTTCGTCCGCACGAATAAAGGCAAGTTCGCCTACAACTTCGACGATCTTCTGGCAGTCGTTCAGCCAGGTCTTGCAGGCATCGTGGTGACCAAGGCCGAAGATCCCGAAGACATCGAATGCATTTCCCGCATGATTGCCGAAGTAGAGCACCGCAAGGGCATGCCCAGCGGCGGGGTGACGATGATCCCACCCATCGAGACCGCCCGCGCAGCGCAGTTCGTGTTCGAGATTGCTTCCAACCCGCGTGTTGAAACGATCTGTGCCGTCTCGGCCCGCGGTGCTGATCTTGAGCGTAACCTCGGGTTCACCTGGACCCCTGAGGGCCTTGAGACACTCTACCATCGGTCTCAGGCGGTGATCGCATGCAAGGCCGCCGGCAAGAGGTTCCCGATTGGCGGCATGTGGCAGGAAGTCCATGACCTGGAAGGACTGCGCAAGCAGGCGATCTTCAACAAGCAGCTCGGCTTCTCCGGCGAGATCGTGATCCATCCATCAAATGTGCCTGTCATCAACGAGGTCTATTCGCCAACGCAGGAGCAGCTTGCCTTCTACCGTGGCATGATCGAGGCCTTTGCCGAAGCGGAAAAGCGAGGCGAAGGAGCAATCCTTTACCAGGGCGAGCACATCGACATTGCACACGTTGAAACGGCAAAGGATTTTCTCGCCCTTTGGGACCGTGGATAATTCCTGAGCAAAAATCGTGGCAATAGCCCTCTCTCCCCGGAGTTCCCCACCGATCTGGCTGCTTACGACCTTCACAAGCACCGGAACGTTGGGGATGCACGTGTTCGCACCTGCATTGCCGCTCATTGCTACTGACTTCTCGGTCACAGCCGCCGACAGCCAGTATACCATTAGCCTCTATGTTGTATCGCTTGCGGTCGGGCAGCTATTCTATGGTCCATTGTCGGACCGCTTTGGGCGGAAGCCGGTACTGCTTTCCGGGCTCACCCTGTTTGTCGTCTCCGGGGTGCTGGCAGCCGTCGCGCCGAGTCTTACATTCCTCATCATTGCGCGCCTCCTCCAGGGCCTGGGCGGTTGTGCCGGGCTGGTGCTAGCCCGGGCAATCGTCCAGGACATGGCAGCAGGTCCCAGTGGTGCACGCATTATCGCTACGCTAAACATCGCTCAATTGGCAGCCTCTGCCATCGCGCCGGTAGTGGGGTTCTGGATAGCGCTGCAGGGACACTGGCGCGCTGTTCCCCTCATGCTTTGCGCGATAGGAGCTGTCGCCCTTGCTGGTGCCATCTGGCGGCTAAGTGAGACAAGCAGCATAATGCTTGGCGGCAACGGATGGAAATCCTACGCACTTGTCTTCCGCGCGAAGGGTTTCCTTACGAACCTGATCGTCGGAGCCTTCACGACAACCACACTGTTCAATCTACTGGCCACAATGCCTTTTGTGGTTTCGGGAAACCTGAACCGCCCGGACAGCGAAATTGCCTACTACTACCTCGTTCTTGTGGGCGGCATCATGAGCGGCGGGTATCTGTCGCGCTGCATAGCAGGCAAGATCCCACTTGACCGGGTGATCCTGGTCACGACCATCTGCGGGGTGGCGTGCGGTATTCTGCTCCTTTGGCTCAGCCTAACGGGTCAGCTCAACATAGTCTCTTACATTCTCCTCGGATATCTGTTCACGGTGACCTGCGGGGTGATGGGGGTGGCAGCTCTCGCCCAGACAACAGCAAATGTCGGTAATCTCAAGGGAACCGCCGTCGGCCTCTACGGCTTCACCCAGATGGCAACCGGGGCGATCGTTATCATGCTGGGAAGCCTGGGGCCCGACATTCTTCTGTCCTCGAGTCTCACGCTCGCTGCCTGCGCCTGCATCGGATTTGCGGTCCATCTCGCTGATCGCCTGCAGTCATGAGCGGCGCGGATCTCATCTATCTCTATAGGGAATAACATTCTACATAAAGAATTCTGCTTGCTGATGATGCGTCTTCTTGCTACCAGTGAGACAAAGGACTGCATGATGCTCTTGATAGGCATCAAGTGGCGCCACGTTCATCAGCAAGATGTCTGGACACCTTACACTTGCGGCCTGGGAGGAAAACTATGGTATTAACCTATCCGCACTTTGAACCACATTTCCCTCGTAGCCAGTGGGTGCTCCCGCGAGTTCTGGAGTTCCAGGCAGAAAATCGGCCGAACCGGCCGGCGATCTCCTGGACAGACGCAGGAACGCCACTGACCTATGCAGAGCTCAACGCCGAAGTGAACCGCTACGCTCATGGTTTCCTTCGCGCCGGCATCAAGAAAGGGGACAAGGTTGTCCTATATCTGCCCAACAGCCTGGAGTTCGTGCTGCTGTGGTACGCGCTGCAGAAGATCGGGGCGGTTGAAGTTCCGGTTGGCGAGATTCAGAAGGGTGCATTCCTGGCTCACCAGGTCAATCTGAGCCAGGCGAAAACCGTCATCACGGCACCCGAGCTGGTGGAGCGCATTGCTGACGTTGAGGATGAGGTCACCAAACTGGCCACCTGCTACGTTCTTGACAGGGGGGAACCCGGGCATCTTGCGGGCCTCAAGCGCGTCACGATGCGTTCCGTCACAGAACTGAGGACTGATGACGTCTCCAATCCTGGAATTGAAGTGACGCCGTCGGACATCGCCGCCGTGCTTTATACGTCGGGTACGACCGGCATGTCGAAGGGCGTGTTGATGTCGCACTCCCACTTCTATTTCTTCGCAGAGGAAGACGTGCAACTAACCGGTCTGACTGAAGACGACGTCTACATGACCGGCTTCCCGTTCTTCCACGGTAATGCACAGTTCCTTACGATCTATCCCTGCCTGATCGCAGGTGCACATTGCGTCCTCTATCCGAAGTTCAGTGCTTCCGACTATTTTGGACGTGCTACGCGCAGCGGAGCCACTGTTGCGAACCTTATCGGCGCCACAATGGCGTTCATTCTTGCCACGCCGCCTTCAGAGTACGACCGCAAACATCGTATACGCACAATCTACTCTGCCCCACTCGCCGTGGACCTGGCCAAAAAGTTCACTGATCGATTTGGCGACATCGAATTTGTCGATGGATTTGGCCAGACCGAAATCTCGAACATCTTCCAGACCCCACGTGGAGCGTATCGCCCGGCAGGCGCTTCGGGCGTGTTGATGGACCAGTGGTTCGAGGTGAAGCTCGCTGATCCCGAAACCGATGAAGAAGTGCCAGAGGGAGAGATTGGCGAATTGCTGATCCGCCCCAAGGTTCCAGGGATCATTACCGAAGGCTACCTCGGCATGCCAGAAAAGACTGTAGAGACGTGGCGCAACCTTTGGTTCCACACTGGTGACGCGATGCGGCGCGACGAGAACGGCTGGTACTACTTCGTCGATCGGGTGAAGGACGCATTGCGTCGCCGCGGTGAAAATATCTCCTCGTTTGAGGTGGAATCCGTCGTGCGTCAGCACCCGGCGGTTGCGGAATGCGCTGTCATCGGGGTCAAGGCTGACGAGGAAGGCGGAGAGGACGAAGTGAAGGCGTGCATCGTTCTCAATGAAGGTGCGACGATCGATCTTGCTGAACTAATCGCCTTCTGCGATGAGCGCATGGGTCCTCACATGGTTCCACGCTACATCGAGATCTTCGACGCGCTTCCCCAGACGCCTTCGGAAAAGGTCAAGAAGAAAGAACTGCGCGAACGGGGCATCACACCGCAGACCTGGGATCGCCAGAAGGAACGCGTCTTCCTTGCGAGCGAGTCAAAAGCCGCCAGGAGGGCAGGATGACCATTCAACCCGCTCGAACTCTTACCGAAGCGGACGCATGCCCCAGCGCGGTGCTGGTGGAACGGCGGGAAGCGGTAGGTCTGATTACGCTGAATCGCCCGGACCGCATCAATGCGATCAATGATGACATCCGCAGGATGTTGCCCGAAGCCTTGTTCGAGCTGGACAACGATCCTTCCGTTCATGCGATCGTCATTCATGGCGGCGAGGGCCGGGGTTTCTGCGCAGGTGCAGACATCACAGAAAAGCGACAGCCGGAATCGGCGGTCGCAGTTCGCAAACGCACATCAGCGGATCCCTGGATTGATGCATTCCCCAAGGTTCGCAAGCCAATCATTGCTGCCGTTCACGGCTTTTGCCTGGGTGGAGGCCTGGAAATTGCGCTGGCATGCGACATTCGCGTAGCATCTCCGGATGCCGTCTTCAGTCTTCCGGAGACCGGTCTTGGGCTTATCCCCGGGGCTGGCGGCACGCAAAGGCTGCCGCGCCTTATTGGCTTGAGCCGGGCGCTGGACCTTCTGCTTACTGGCGAGCGCATCGATGCGCAGGAAGCATATCGAGTGGGCCTGGTCACACGCCTGGCTACGGATAAAGCCCGGCTTATTGAAACGGCGCTGCAAATTGCAGCGAAGATTGCCTCCAAGGCACCGCTGGCGACGCAATACGTCAAGGAAGCCGCGCAGGCCTCGGTTGAACTCGGGCTGGCGGACGGTCTCACCCTGGAACGCAGCCTTTTCGCCCTTCTGAGTGCTACCAAGGACAAGGAAGAAGCGGCCCGCGCCTTCAAGGAAAAGCGGGCGCCAAAGTTTACCGGCGAATAGCGCCGGATATCATCAATTTGAACCACAAGGATCAAGCATGCGTGAAGCTGTCATTATAGACGCCGCCAGAACACCGATTGGGCGTTTTCGCGGATCATTGGCCAACGTAAGAGCTGATCATCTTGGCGCTGTCGTCATCGAAGCGCTGCGAAAGAAGAACAACCTCGATGCTGCTTCAGTTGACGACGTGATCTTCGGGTGCGTCACTCAGATCGGTGAGCAGAGCGCGAATATCGCGAGGACCGCGTTGCTCTCCGCGGGATGGCCAGAAACAGTTCCGGGCCTTACGATCGACCGCAAGTGCGGATCGTCAGAAGTGGCAATCCACATGGCGGCAGGGCAGATTCTTGCAGGCGCGGCTGATATTGTCGTTGCCGGCGGCGCCGAGAACATGTCCCGCGTTCCAATGGGCAGCAACCGCGATATTCATGGAGAGCCGTTCGGTTTTCATGTCCTCAACAGGTTCGAGATGACCTCGCAGGGTGAGGCAGCAGAGCGCATCGCTGATATCTGGGGCTTCTCACGCGATAATCTCGATGACTACGCCATTGAGAGCCACAAGCGGGCCGCTGCGGCCTCGGATGCAGGCTATTTTGACAGGGAGATTGTGCCGGTTGACGTCACCGCTCATCAGGAGCGTGGGACGGAGAATGGCGTAACGCTCTTTTCCCGGGATGAGACAATCCGGCGCGAAACCTCGCGCGAGAAGCTCGGGACGCTCAAGACGAGCTTCCGTGAAAATGGGAAGGTAACGGCTGGAAACGCTTCACAGATCTCCGATGGCGCAGCAGCGTT
>Ga0180217_1003121_pt1 | contig 14280 bp, 11 predicted proteins | sample eDN3rd37CBELigOP_FD_128521 | JGI IMG/M metagenome (GOLD analysis project Ga0180217, IMG submission 128521) | Enriched Organic Plus compost microbial communities from Emeryville, California, USA - eDNA 3rd pass 37_C BE-Lig OP (version 2) (version 2) ... | reverse complement strand
TGCCTCATGGTTCTTCACCTTCGAGGACTGTCTTGGCGCAAGGATGGGCTCGTCAGATCGTGACGAACTGAAAGCCCACCTGTTGAAGTTCATCACCAGCGAAAGCACGGATTGACCGCTGGTGGAATGCTGGATGGTGTGCTGACCATCCGCGTGCACTTCTGTGACGAACTGGCAGGTGTGCAGCGCTTGATGCTCTGCTAAGGAAAGACATGCGAGCATTCTGGATTGTTATCGGTTTTGTCAGCGTGGGCTGTGGCATAGCGGGCATTGTCTTGCCGCTGGTCCCCACGACGCCTTTTATGCTGCTGGCTGCCTTTGCCTTCGCCCGCAGTTCCCCACGTCTCTACGATGCGCTTCTGTCTCACCCGCAGTTTGGCCCCATAATCGCCAACTGGCGTCGCGACGGCAGTATCGACAGGCGCAGCAAGATTCTGGCGATCGCGGTCATGGCTGCATGCATCTGCATTTCCGTATACATGCACGTGCCTGCCTACCTCATGACGATACAGGTGGTGATACTCGGCGCCGTCGCAGCCTTCATTCTGTCCCGGCCAACCGCGCCCCGCTCCTGATCGCAAGCCCCGCCGGTTTGATCCATCGATCCACATTCCAAATAAGATATACAATCTACAACCGGTTTTGAATAAACCTTTGCATATAAAGGTGAAATCAATATCGGTAAATTGGTCGTCAAAATTTCCATATCTATTTGCCAAGCATTTGCTAAACTGTATCGTTAGTTGCTTTGCTGTATTTTGAAGCAATCCTATGTATTCGTCACATTATATAATATACTTAACTCATAGGGCGTCAAATGCTGGAAAAAATCGAGAACCGTCCAATAGATTTCAATGAAAACATTAGCGACAGCCACAGCCGCTCTATTAGCATCTCGGGTGACGGAACGGCCGTTTTCGGGATGGGCAAACCGGGAGACCTTGTGAAGGTAATCGGCCATGATGGTACCGAACTGGGAGCCAGCAAGGTCCGGGTTGATGGCGGATTCCGGGTCGGTCTGGATGTCCCGCAGAAGAACGGTGAGATGGTGGCCGTTTCCATGTCGTCTCCCGATGGAAGCGTGTCGACGACGGATGAGGCGCGGGCTCCTGACTTCACGCCGCCTTCTGCGGTGCAGGGTCTGGAGATCCACCCGGAAGGCGGTGTGGTAAGCGGCCACGGCGCCGTGCCAGGCGCGCCAGTTCGGGTGTTGCACGAAAAGAGCATTCTTGGTGTTTCCCTCGCTGATCACGAAGGAAAGTTCGTCGTCCCGCTGGATGAGGTAAGGATCAACAGCGAAGAACTGCGGGTCTATGCGTTCGATGCAGCAGGCAACCGGGCCGAAGCCGCATCCGTTGTCGCTCCGGATCTGACCGCGCCCCAGGTGATCCATGCACGCATTTCCGGCGACGGCATGACCGTGGACGGTGTGACGGAGGCCGGTAGCAAGGTGACTGTCCACAGGACATCTGAGCTTGATCCCGAAACTGTCCTGACGGCTACCACCGCCGATAGGGGGCAGTTCTACATGGAACTGCCCGAGGCGCTCACGAACGGCGAGAAACTCTTCATCACCGTTCAGGATGAAGCGGGAAACAGCCGGAAAATCGAGGTCCTCTCGCCTGACCTGCGGCAGCCGGAGTTTTCAGGTGAACTTGAGTTTATTGGTGAGCAGAACACGGTGCATGGTAAGACCGAAGTTGCTGCGAAGGTCACAGTCTTCAACACGGCAGACGAAATCCTCGGCGAGGGAAAGGCTGGCGAGGATGGAGCGTTTTCTGTGAAGCTTACCACGGAGCCTGCACCCGGTGAGCAATTGACGGTTCTCATCACCGATGCGGCAGGCAACGCAGCTATGGCGACCGTGATGGCTGCCTATCCGCTTGCAGAGGAACAGCCGGAGGTTTCCACTGTCGTTTCAGAGGCAACGGCCGGCGCGGACACGGATGAAATCACAGACAGGGATGCCAGCACAGCTACATCGCATGTTGACACGGCCGCCTTCTTCGCGCGGCTCGTCCCTGATGAAGAGTCCGAATCCGGCGCTGCGCAGGAGGCTCCCGCCGAAATATCTGCTGCCGGGCCAGTCGATGTGGTCGCCCTGAACACTTTCGTGCCCAGCGGGCAGCCCGTTGGATTGCCGTTGGGCGGGAGCGAGCCTTTGCCGTTGAGTCCAACCGACTCGGGCCTGACCAGTTTGGTGGAGCAGAAAGCTGCAAAGACTAGCGAAGATGCAGATTCAGCTGCCTCCTCGCAAAATCTTCGCGCACTGCTTCAGGCTGATTCCACTTCAGAGGGCGTTGAAGGAAACATGAGTGGCACTGAACGCCCAGACAATCATGTTCAGACCTACGTGATTCAGACGCCCGAATTGGGCGACCAACTTGAAGGCGGTTCTGCATTCTACGTCTGAGAACTGTTCGATCGGCCGGGGGAGAAATCTCCCGGCCTCCAGGTCTTTTTCCTCGCAGTTCCGGACGGGAATCCGGTTTCCACTTTTCCCCGACCTGCTTTCTAGTTTTTCAGCACGATACAGGAACCGCCACTGCTGCGGATGTTCTGGCAGGTCTGCTCGGCTTCCTTGCGCGTATCTGCACCAATCCTGACAGCATAGATCGGCCTGCGGCGACCTGCTCTCATCTGGCTGACCACCGGTTCTGCCGATTGCAGGGCACGCACCTTCCGTTTGGCGCGCTCCCACATGCGGATCGCAACATCGCGCCTGAAGTGTCCTGCCACCTGAATGCCCCAGGGTTTGGTATGGATCCTCGCCATCGGGGCGACTGTGGCGGCCATGACCGGCAGCAACACACACGCTTCGTGGAAAGGTTTTTCGGGATGGAGGGGAGGCACCTCGTCCCTGACCTCGGGGCCGATAAAGTTGTCGGCTGGCTTACCGAGAATATGCAGCACGTAGTTCTCGGTCTCCAGCGGCAGGAACCCGCCTCTCGTAATCCACCGCTGCACGCGGGCCTCCCCGGCATTGTAGGCAGCTGCAGCTAGCCCCAGGTTGCCGAACTTCATCTTCAGCTCGGAGAGATAATTGGCGGAAGCAGCGAGCGCCTGCTCCATGTCGAAGGCGTCGGCAAGGCCGCGCAGTTTTGCCGTGCCGGGCATGAACTGGGCTATTCCTTCCGCACCTTTCGGGCTTACGGCATTAGGATCGAAAAGGCTTTCCTTCCAGATGAGCCGGGCGAAGAAGTCGGGTGGCAGGCCGTTGCTGGTGCTTGCTTCATGGATGAGACTGCAGACGCGGCTGACATGCGCCTGCTTCGCTGTGTCGGCATTCGCCACCTGCGCACCCAGTCCGAGCGCCAGGCAGGCGCCGGCGCAGAGGACCTGCAGGGTTCTCGCCGAAATCGACAACACACGCATCAGGCATCCATTCATCTGCTCTGAAGGATGGAATACCGGGCGCAGTGCTGTCAAATGACAATGGCCGTCAGGAGTATCGCGAGAGGGCGAGGTCGTCCGTTTCTATCTCCGGCCTTATGCCACTGATCATGTCGGCAAGCACCCGGCCCGAACCGCAGGCCATGGTCCAGCCAAGCGTCCCGTGGCCCGTGTTGAGATAGAGGTTCTGGTAGCGGGTTGGCCCGACGATGGGGGTGGAATCCGGTGTCATGGGCCGCAGACCGGTCCAGAAATTGGCCTGGCTCAGATCGCCTGCGCCAGTGAACAGATCATTGACGGAAAACTCCAGCGTCTCCCGGCGGCTTTTCGGCAGATCGAAGTTGAAACCGGCGATTTCGGCCATGCCGCCGACGCGGATCCTGTCACCAAGCCGGGTGATGGCAATCTTGTAGGTCTCGTCCATGACGGTCGAGGCCGGTGCCCGGCTCTCATCCACGATGGGAACGGTGATCGAATAGCCCTTCACCGGTGTGACGGGAATTCTGAGACCGAGGCTCTTCAGCATCTTCGGCGTGTAGCTGCCAAGTGCGGCGACGAATACATCCGCCGCGAATTCGCCGGCAGATGTAAAGACCGAACGGACCCTGGAGCCCTCGAACACGATCTTCTCGATCTCGATGCCCGTGTGGAACTCTACGCCCAGACCCCTGGCGAGTTCAGCAAGTGCATTGGTAAACTTGAAGCAGTCGCCGGTTTCGTCGCCTGGCAACCTCAGGCCGCCAACGAATTTGCCGCGTGATCCCGCCAGTCCCGGTTCAACTCTGATGCAGCCTTCAGGGTCAAGAAGCTCGTACGGAACGCCGTCTGCCTTCAGGACCTCGATGTCCTTGGCGACACCGTCGATCTGCCTGGCGCTGCGGAACAGCTGCAGCGTGCCCTGAGTGCGGTGATCGTATTCAATGCCGGTATCGGCGCGCAGGCTGCGCAGGCAGTCGCGGCTGTATTCCGCAAGTCGCACCATCCGGCCTTTGTTCAGCGCATAGCGTTCCTTGGTGCAGTTCCACAGCAGGCCGAGCAGCCAGGGGGTGGAGGCTATGGCTGCTCCGGGCTGGATGATGAGCGGCGGGTGCTTCATCAGGAGCCACTTGATGACTTTCTTCGGGATGTCAGGTGCGGCCCAGGGAGTGGAGTAGCCGGGCGAAATCTGGCCAGCGTTGGCGAAGCTCGTTTCAAGCGCAGGCCCAGTCTGACGCTCAAGAACAGTGACCTGGTGCCCCGCTTTCGCGAGGTAGTAAGCCGTTGTGGTTCCAATGACACCGGCGCCGAGAATGATGACTTTCATGTTCGCTGCTCTCGCTGTCACACCCGTCTGTTACGGATAGAGATAGTGCAGATGCTTCGAAATTTCCCACCAATCAATCGCAGAAAATGCTATGAAGAGAGTATCTATGAATGTTTATGCGAATTCTGGGCGGAATATTTCGTGAGATCACTGGACAGTGTAGACCGGCACATTCTTCAGGTGCTGAAGCGCAATGCACGCATCACAAATGCTGAACTGGCGACCGAGGTTGGCCTGTCACCGTCCGCCTGTTTACGGCGTGTCGGCATGCTGGAACGTGACGGTGTCATCCGCGGTTACACGGCACTGGTGAGCGATCCGGAGGAGGACAAGAGCATTGCTGTCATCATCCAGATCACGCTTGAACGCCAGACGGAGGAATATTTCCGACGGTTCGAGTCAGCAGTCCGCAAGCACAGCGAAATCCGTGAGTGTTATCTGATGACGGGCGGGGCGGATTATCTGCTGCGCGTCAATGTTGCCAACGCTGCTGATTTTGAAGTCATTCACCGTGCTCTGGCGGTCCTGCCTGGCGTTTCTCGAGTACAGTCGAATTTTTCGATCAGGAATGTTCTGGCGCGGTCCCAGTGAAAGCAGCTAGCGCGGCCAGATCGCCAGAGCGCCGAGAGCAATCAGCCCCGCGAGGATTGGCAGCCAGCCCGCTGATACAAGACGCAGCGCGACAAAACGCGGACCGATCATCGGCAATTCGTAGCTGATGATACGGTGGACGGCGAATACCGACCAAGAGGCGAGCAGTGCTATCATCTGCGCCTGTCCCGCACCGGTTCGCCAGACGACGAGGGCGAGGGGGAAGGTGAGGATCGGGCCACCGGGAATGATTGCTCCGAAGGCCACTGCAGCGATGATGCCGAACAACCCGCTCTCCGGCCCCACATAGGGCGTTACGGCATCAGGCGGCACAAGCATGGAAAAGAAGGCGGCGGACAGGAGCGCCAGCGGAAGCCGCAGACCGAACACCACGAGTTGCGAACGAGCCTTGCGGAAAGTGTTCGGCAGCTGCTGCGGCTGACGCACGAGCGTAATCGCGATGAGAATTACCACCAGAACGGAGAGGAACGCGACCGAGGATGTCATGGGCGCTTCTCCCAATCCATGTGGAACGCGGGAATGCTGGCTGAAAGCCTGTTGGCCACAACGCCGGCAATGACGGGGATCGGCAGGCTGCAGAGAAAGCGCAGGGTGCCAAACTCGGCGCCCATGAACGGGATTTCCCACACCAGCAGGCGGTGAACGCCAACCACGGACCAGGCCGTCAAAAATGCAATCAGCGCGCCAACGCTCGCTCCGGCGCCGCCAAGCGCCACAACGATCGGGAAAGCAACGAACGGGCCGCCCGGCATGATCGAACCGATAATGCTGGAAAGCATTATCGCTCTGAAGCCAGCCTGTCTGCCGAGGTGGCGCGCAACGACTTCGTTCGGCACCAGTGAGGTCAGGAGTGCGCCGATGGTGACGCCGAGACAGATGAGCGGGATGATGAACAGCGAGTCACTCGCGGCGGTCTGCAGCGCCGACAGGACCGCGGGCCATCCGTGAAACCAGAAGACGAGCAGACCACTTACGAGGCAGATTGCGGCGATGAAGTAGAAGCCACCGTCTATGAGTTTCGGATCGGTTTTTCTATTGGACATCTGACGCTCGCAACCCGGACAGAGTTTCCGTACCGAAGGGTTTCTCAAGCGTCATGTGCCACCGCCTCCTCTTTCTCTGGAGGCTGATCTATTCTCAAAGTTAAATATGGTCAACGACAACTATTCTTGCCGTTGACCAATATTTCGTCTGACTACTGTTCCGTAAAGGCGCGTGACATGGAATCCGCGATAGGCTTCACGAGATAGCTGAAGAATGTGCGTTCAGCAGTCTGGATAAGCACCTCGGCGGGCATGCCGGGGGTCGGGTGGAAGCCGCTTACACGGCTGAGTTCCGAAGCGGGCAGTTCGATACGCGCGACGTAGTATTCCTGCCCGGGCGCAGCCTGGCCAGCAGGCAGGGCGTCGGCAGAGACGTAGAACACCTTGCCATCGAGTACGGGCGTCGTGCGCTGATTGAGGGCGACGAGACGGACGCTCGCAGGCTGACCGACCCGCACATTATCGATTTCGGTGCGCTTCACCTGCGCCTCAATGATCAGCGGAACTTCGGCTGGTAGGATCTCCATGATCGGCTTGCCGCTTTCGATGACGCCGCCGGGGGTGTGATAGTATGAGCGGACGACGGTGCCGGCGACCGGAGCATCGATGGTGGCACGGCGCAGTACGCTGTTGGCCTCATGCTCCTGTTCGCGCACCGTGTCCAGCTCACCCTGCACCTGCTGCAGCTCGCTCAGGGCAGCTTCCCGCTGCACGCTCCTGGTCTGCTCGATCTCCCGCTGGTAGCGCACGATCTGGGCCTCTGTCTCTGCCACCTGTGCGCCAAGCTGCCCGAGCTGGCCCAGCGCCTGGGCAATGGCGCGCTGCAGCGCCATGACTTCGGTCGCGCGCAGCAGACCGCGTTTCAGAAGGGTTTGCTTGCCTTCCAGTTCCTTGTTGAACAGCTCCAGCTGGTCCCGCATTGACTTTTCGTGCTCGGCATAGCCATCCGCACGGAACTGCAGCGAGCGGATGCTCTGCTCCAACATGCTGGTTTCATTGTCGAGCTTTTCTCGCCAAACCTGAAAGGCGAGCTGCTGTGACTCGACCATGGCTTCGATTTCAGGGTCACCCATCACCTGCGTGATGGAAGCCGGAACTTCGAATGTGCTGGCGTTGGAAATCTGCGCCTTCAGGCGCGCCTCAACCGTCTCGAGACGCGACCGGCGGAGGTGGAGCTGCCGTTGGCGCGCCCGCGCGGCCGTCTCATCGAGCTTGATGAGGGGCTGGTCGGCCTCGACCTGGTCTCCTTCACGCGCCAGAATGTGCTGAATGATGCCGCCCTCATAGTGCTGGACGATCTTGTTCTGTCCGGTGGCAACAAATCGGCCCTGCGTGATGACCGCAGCGGCCAGAGGGGCGGTGAACGCCCAGAGGGCGAAACCACCCAGGCAGAAGACCAGAAGTGCCATTCCGACGATGACCTGCTTGCGAATGGAACGGGGAACTTCGGCGTACCAGTCGCTTGCACTGGCTTGTGTAAGGTCCGTCATGGTGCGCCCTCGATCTGTTGGTGACCGAAGGAGCCGGTGCCGGCATCAAGCGGCATGCCCCTGTTGGCCAGCGCCTGCAGCACGTCGTTGCGCGCTCCGACGAGTGCGACGGTGCCGTTGACCAGCAACAGCACCTTGTCGACCTGCTGCAGCAGCGATGGCCGCTGTGTGATGGTCACGACCGTGATGTTGTTCTTCTTGGCATGGCCGAGCGCGCGCATCAGCGCCATGTCGCCGGCGCTGTCGAGATTGGAATTCGGTTCGTCAAGAACCACGAAGCGCGGGCTCCCGAAGAACGCGCGGGCAAGCGCGATGCGCTGCTTCTGCCCGCCGGAAAGCGGGGAGCCGTCCGCCGCCACGACCGTCTCATATCCGTGCGGCAGGTTCGCAATCATCTCGTGGACGTCGGCAAGGCTAGCCGCTTCGTAGATCTCCGTGTCGGTTGCGTCAGGCCGCATGCGGGCGATATTGGCCTTGATCGTGCCGGGGAAGAGCTGCACGTCCTGTGGCAGGTAGCCGATATTCTCCCCGAACTGACGGTGATCCCAGTTGCGCAGGTCCATCAGATCCAGACGAACGTTGCCGGAGGTTGGCAGGATCGACCCAACCAGCATCTTGCCGAGCGTCGTCTTGCCTGCGCCGGAATTGCCGATGATGGCAAGCGATTCACCCGGCTTCAGCGAGAAGGTGACGCCGTTCAGCACGACGCGCTTGGTGCCCTGCGGAACGTAGAGCAGGCGCTCCACGTCGAGACGTCCTTCGGGTTTTGGCAGCTTCAGCCGTTCGAAGTTGAGCGGCGAGGACAGAAGCAGATTGGTCACGCGGGCGTAGGCCGCGCGGGACTGCGCGAACTGGTTCCACCCTTCGATTGCGCCTTCGATTGGAGCAAGCGCGCGGCCGCCAATGATGGATGCCGCGATAACCATACCGCCTGTGATTTCACCTTCGATGGCGAGAAAGGCGCCCCAACCAAGCATCGCCACCTGCGTCAGCAGGCGGGAAGCCTTGGAGATCGAAGCGAAAAAGACGTTGCGGTCCTGTGCGATGACCTGCTGTGTCAGCGAGGTTGCTGTATCCTTGCCCCAGATGCCGACTGCTTCCGGGATCATCGCGAGGGCGTTGATGATCTGAGAGTTGCGCGACATGGAATCGAGGTGGAGGTTGGCCTTCACCTGCGCTGAATTGGCCTCGCCGAATGGCTTCGCCGTGGCTCGCTGGTTGAGCAGGGTGACTACGAGCAGGATTACCGCCGTCAGCACCACGAGCCATCCGAGGTGCGGATGAATAAGGAAAATGGCGATCACGAATAGCGGTGCCATCGGGGCATCGAGGAATGACAGCAGTGTTCGCGATACGAGGAACGAGCGCACCTGCTGAAGATCTCCCAGCGTCTGATATTCCTTGCCGTTACCGTGCAGGGAAGCGCGCGCGGCTGCGCTCAGCACCGGGGCGCCAAGCTGGGCAGCGAATTCCACCGCCGTCCGCATGAGGATGGTGCGCCTTACCGCGTCGAAGGCTGCCTGCAGGAAGATCGCGCCAACGATGACCACTGTCAGCATGACGAGAGTGTCTAGCGACCGGCTGGTCAGCACCCGATCGGAGATCTGGAAGAGATAGATCGGGATCGCCAGCACAAGCACGTTGCAGGCCACCGTGAAGACCATGACAATCGCCAGATTGTGCCGGATCGTCTTGACCGCAGTCTTGAGGCTAGCTGCGAATTCCACCGGGGTCAGGCGCTGGTGAAAAGCCTCCCTGGTGGCCGGGCCGCCGTCATGGCCCGATCCGCCACCACCGCCATTGGAGGGTACAGGCTTCTGCCGTGCTGATATCGGCCCGTTCTCGCCATCAATGGTAACGAGACCTTCAGGCTTTTTTGCCTCGTTGGGTACAGCCCTCGCTGCAGGCTTCACCGGCTCAGCTTCATGGACTGTTTGAACCTTCGGAGCCTCGGCCCTCAAGGGCTCTGAAGGCTTCAATTCGGGTTTCGGCGCTGAGGGCTGCTCTTTCGGCACTTGCAGGCGTGCCGCAGCAGCCTGCGGCTTGGCGGTGTTGCTGATGACCTGCATGGGCCGGGCGGAGGCTGTGCCTGTTGCGCGTACGGCGGTAGCAGTGACTGGTGCTGCCTGGAAAACCTGTCTCGACGCGCTGGAGGCCTGTGCCACGGCGGGGCGACGCGCAACCATCGGCGATATGTTCTTTGCCGCCATCGCTATGCGGTCGACCGTTGCGGCGTCCTGCAGCTCGCTCAGGGCGTCATCAAGGCTCGCAAGCTCCTTCTCGATTTCGGGCTCGAGCGATTTGAGGGCATCTGACAGCGAGTGATCGCCTGCACTGGCACTGTTGTTGTTCGTTCGCTGATGCGCAGGTGTTTTGCTTGCGTCGTTGCTCTTTTCCGGCATCTTCGCTTCCTTGGAGATCAGATTGCAATCATGCGAATGATCCGGTGCGCTCGGAAGCGCACCGTCTTAGCCCAGCATGCTTTGCACCCCATCGCCGTGCTGATCGTAGGGAAGGAGTTCGATCTGACTGTCCGGGTAGTCACCTCCGGGGTCATGACTGTCTGACGTGTCGCTGAGGAAGGCCACTGCCTCGTTGACGAGCGCATCAGGATTCTGCCAGCCGAGTTCCGGTGATGTGCTGATGATGTCGGCCTGCACGAGCAGATCCTGGGAATACTGGTTGCCACCGACATAGGTAACCCCGAGAGAATCCAGGTCATTGATGGCTGCCAGATTGATGAGCGCGTGCTTGCCGGTCTCGATGTTCCAGTCGCTGTTCTCGAAGAAGCCGGACTCGTGCATGGCGAGCGCCAGCTGGTCCGCATCACCAAGCAGGTTGGTCTGCCGGATATACTGGACGTTGATCATATCGCCGTCGATGTAGAGAACGCGCAGCGGTCCCGAGCTGGCAAAGGCAGGATCGGACATCAGGGCGTTCGGCGAATGGTCGCCATTCGTCATGTCCGTAACTGCTTGGCGATAGTCGTCAGACATCGTCTCGATTGGGCCACCGATGTTATGGATATACGCTTCGTTCCACAGCAGGTTGTCGGACGTGCTGTATTGACCCGAACCGGACGTATGGAACCCGTCCACAGCGCCGATCAGGTCATTGTCGTAGAGGACATTCATCTGCTGGATGACGTTGATGTCGTAAACAGCTCCCCCAATCACAATGAGATCGTAGGCCAGGCCGAGCTCGTAGATATTGATGGTGTTTACCGCCGTATTGTGCCCGGAATAGATCATGCTTGTTGCACCGGACGACGAGGCGATGCCGATGTCATTGTCGGTCATGAAGGTAATCTGCTGCAGCCAGTTCACGATCAGCAGATCACCTTCCACCTCGGTAACCACCCAGTTGGAAGGGAAGGTTCCCGTCGCGGTGCCGCTGGTCCCCTCGGACGGATCGGTGCGTTGGAATTCAGCAATGTTGAAGGTCTGGGTGGTGCCATCCTCCTGGTGCCAGCTTTCGAGCAGTCCGCTGATTGCGTCCTGATCCACGTAGGCATTGACCTGTGAAATGACGTTGAGTTCGGTATGATTACCGAGCACTGCCATCACCGGGCTACCTGTCCAGAGGTTCGTGAGTACGGCGCTGTTTACCAGCGTATTGTGCCCCATCTCGACTGATACGGACTGGTCGACCACGACGATCCCGTTTTCCGTCATCTGGGCATTGACCGGCAGGTCATCATGGATGGTCGGAACGCTCTCCAGCCGGTCCTTGAACGAGAAGTAGTCGTCGAGATTTGGAGCTTCGTCGACGAGCTCGCCGTTCACATAGATTCCGGAGATGGACGTGTCGTTGTGTATGAAGACGTTGTCAGGCGCGTTTTCCGGGTCCATGCTTTCGACATAGTCGATCAGGGCGTCAGCGAACTGCTTCAGCGCTTCTGCATCGCCGGGAATGTCAGGTCCGGGCTGGAACAGAAGCTCGTTGGCCTGGGCTGCCAGCTGCATCAGCGTTTCATTGCTGACAGGATCGGGCGAAAACTCCAGCCCGCTGCCTCCGACGCTGAAATAGTCATCATCGGAAAGGCCAATCATCTGGTTGATGTAGTTGGCGACAGAGCCGAGCGGCGGTATGTCGGGAAGTAGCAGGGACGAACCACCTGCAGCGGCCTTCATGGCCACCTTCTGCATGAATTCCAGATCCTGCGGACCGAGATCCACATTGATCTTCTGGAATGGCATGTTGGGGATATCGCCTTTGACGATGCCCACGGAGGTGGGTGTCCATCTCACGCCGGGCACGAAATCAACGAGCTGATGCTCGTGGTAGAACTCTACTTTGATGTCCGGCAGGGATGCCGATTCCGGGTCTGTTTGGGAAGCGAGGAACTCGTCGTAAGCGATGCGCTCGCGAGCGTCTTCCAGGATAGTTGCGAACAGGCCGATGAAATGCGCAATAGCTTCTGACGTCTTGTCCAAAAGCATGGCCAACGTCCTCCCAGGCGGTGTTTCCCGCCGATTTTTATCGTTGTAATTTTCATGGGAATTGCGCGGTTTCCCGCGCAACTCCTTGGCAACAAGTCAATAGGCTGCCGATCTGTCGGGCTATCCGACTGTGCCGTCGTCTCCGTCTTCGCCGATAACGGTGCTCGTCAGGTCGCCACCAACGATGGTCATGTCGACAGCGTTCTGCTGGATGTTGGCACCCATGACGATTTCCTGGTTGAAGGCGCTCGTTTCAACGATCGCATCGGCACTTGCGAAGCTGGAGCCGGTGACGAAGCCGTCATCGCCATTGTTCGAGCCCCAGATGCCGCCGTCACCGCCAGCGCCACCCATTCCGGTCATGGCTATGCCGCCAGCGCCGCCGATTGCGTCACCGCTTGCTGCCCATCCAGCAAGTGCGCTGCCGCCAGCGCCGGCCGACCATGCACCGCTCAGGGCGTCGCCACCGAAGCCACCGAAGGCGCCGGAGTCACCGCCATTGCCGCCGGTTGCATTGGCTGCGCCGCTTGTTGCGTCGCCACCTGTGGCTGCGCCACCTGTGGCTGCACCGCCGTAGCCGCCCGCACCACCGGCACCATTACCAGCACCTTGGCCCACGCCCGTGCCGCTTCCAGCCGCACCAGCCGCGCCACCAACTCCGCCGAGGCCGCCTGTGCTGTTGCCAGCGGGGCCGCCTGCGCCGCCTGCACCAGTGCTGCCGCCGTTGCCGGCAGTGGCGTCGCTGCCATCGCCTGCAAATGCCGGGAAGTTCTGGCCTGCGAGAATGCCAAGGCCTAGGCCAAGTGCACCACCGCCGTCGCCGGTTGCGTCTGCATCACCGCCATCGGCATCGCCACTATCGCCACCGTTGCCGCCTTCGACCCGGTCGCCGTCGCCGCCGTCACCGCCGCCGCCTGCGAGGGCAAGGCCAGCACCGAGACCGAGGCCGAGACCCAGGCCGAGACCAACGCCATGACCACCGGCGCCACCGTATCCGCCTTCACCTTTTCCGCCGTCGGCATTGCCGCCATCAGCTTTTCCGCTGTCAGCCCTGCCGCCGGATCCGTCACCGGCATTCGCCGTGCTTCCGCCACCAGCGCCGCCAGCTGCCGTGCTGGTCGCCGGTCCGCCGGTGCCTGCTCCGCCTGTGGCGCCGCCGCCGTTAGCCGTTCCAAGATTCAACGAGTGTCCGCCGCCTGCATCAGCGCCGTCACCACCACCGCCACCTGCACCGCCGGCATTGATGCCGTCGCCAGACTTGGCAATGCCACCTTTGACGTCGAATTCCTGCCAGAACTCGGAGTCATTGCGGACTTCGGCGCTCTTCAGGTAGTCGTCGTCGGAAATGTTGGCGACTTGGTTGATGGCATTAGCGGCATTGTTGCCGTTGCCCGTCAGTGAACCGTTGAGCACATTGTCAAAGTTCACATTGAGCATCTGCTCGATCTTGGAGTCGGTGAGATCGATGTCGGCAAAGTCGTCGTCGGATGGCTCGTAGCCGCTCAGATCGACGCCGACGTCAACCGTGACGGCGGTCGCGTTCAGGTTTGCATTGGCATTGAAGTTGCCGTTCGCGTTGAAGTTGCCATTGGCGTTCAGGCCAATGCTTGCACTTTCGGCAGATGCACCAGCGCCTGCCCCAGCAACTGCACCCGCGCCAGCGCCGGCAAGGCCGACACCAACGCCAAGACCAGCACCCAAACCAGCACCGAGACCTGCTGAAGCAGATTCAGAGGTACTGGACTGGTTTTGGTTCTGGTTTTGGTCCTGAGATTGTTCCTGGGTCTGATCCTGTTCCTGAGACGGATCGCCGTAGTTGTTTTTGTGATCGTAGTTATCACGCTTAGACTTACTCATGGTTCATAACCTTTGGCTAAGAACCGCTACGGCTTGACCTCAATTCATCTCCTTTGAGACCTTCGCTGTAGCGGTAAGTTGCACTTGGTATGCTTGCGCTAGACTGCTTCCTGCAGGGCGCGCCTGTACTGGTAGTCTTC